>JAEHJW020000899.1_pt1 | contig 28230 bp, 40 predicted proteins | sample 9271431 | NCBI WGS metagenome assembly JAEHJW02 | reverse complement strand
CTATTTCACCATCGGCGAGGTGAGCGACCTGTGCGGCGTCAAACCGCACGTGCTGCGCTATTGGGAGCAGGAATTCCCGCAGCTCAAGCCGGTCAAGCGTCGCGGCAACCGCCGCTATTACCAGCGCCAGGACGTGCTCGTGATCCGCCAGATCAGGAGCCTGCTCTACGAGCAGGGCTTCACTATCGGCGGGGCGCGCAATCACCTGACGGGCGACGAGGCGCGCACGGACGTATTCCAGAGCCAGCAGATCGCCAAGCAGATGCGCCTGGAGCTCGAGGAGCTGCTGAAGATCCTCAGGCGCTGATCCTCAGGCGCTGATCCTCAGGCGCTGATCCTCTCCCGCACGAGGCGGGATTAGGGGTATCATTGCCGCTCGCACGAGAGATCCCCGCTCGTGTCGTTCAGAAGAACATAAGTCTCTCGTCGGAGCGTGGCGCAGTCTGGTAGCGCACTTGCATGGGGTGCAAGGGGTCCCGAGTTCAAATCTCGGCGCTCCGACCACGAAAAAGAGCGTTCGCAGAATCGAGTGTGGCCAAGGATGTGGCCAATTCTCCGAAACTCCCACCTCCTCGGATAGCCACGAGTCGCCGCATGGCCGTGCAAAGTCTCGGTCGAGCGGCTCATCACACCGGCAATCGAGGTGCTGAACATGGCTGCCAAAGATCCTACCGCGCCCGCCGTGGCGCCGCTTCCCGTTTCCTCCACACCTGACCTCCGGGACATCATTTCCCGGCTGGTCGAGGCGATCTCCGTCGTCGAAGTCGTCCGCGATCTGCTGCTCGCCGAGGACGACGCGGGCAGCAAGCGGATCGCGCTGGAAGGCGTGATCCGAGGGCTCTACGAGCTGAACGAAGACATCGGGTACGCGCGGAGCGCCGGCGAGGGGGTGGCATCGTGAGCACCGTGCTCGTTGAGCTGCGCCCAGGCAGGGAACTCGCGGTCGACGCCATCGAAGTCCCGGCCGTCATCGCCGGCAGCGTCAACCTGATGGACTTCAGCGAGGCGCTGGCACGCGCCGGCATCGTGGGGCGCTTCGATCGGGATCGCGGCGTGCTGGTGATTGAGCCCGCTCAGGACGCCCGCAAGGTCGTGACTTCTGCCTGGACCGGCATGGCGATTTACAACGCATGGACCCCCGAAGAGCGGAGCCTTTGGCACCGGGTGGCGGCGAGCGCCGTTCCCGCCGACGCGGTCGCGGCCTTCGAGGCGGCGACCGAGGAACCCGAGCCAGCGCGTTGCGCGGAGTGCGGCGGTAGCGGCATTGACGACGATGCCGCCTGCGCCTTCTGCGATGGCACGGGCCGGAAGGGATGCGCCCGCGGCTGATCGCTGGGCGACCACGCACGAGAGCGCCGCCTTCGGGCGGCGCCTTCATTTTTCAAAGACCCTTCGGATGTATTCGCGCGAGCGCGGCATCCCGCTGACTCTGCGGAGGAAGTCTAGGACCCACCCACCGCGCTCCCGACGACATCAATAGGTCGCCGCCTGGGCCGCGCGCCGGAATTCGACCGGGTCACTAATCCTCTTGAATGGTTCCTTCGTGCCCCCCGTTCCCGTGACAACGATGTTGCCGTAACGGAAGAGTCGCCCAAGGATCCCCTGGTCAACCGCAATCGCCTCGAGCTTGACCAGCTGCATCTCGAGCGTTCGCCTGCGCAGCATTCCAACTTTCATAATCACCCGCACATTGGTGATGGCGAACTCGGATGTCGCAAAATTTACATACCGGGCGAGTCCGATCATGAGCCCAATCGTGAGAAAAATCGCCGCCGCCCAGTAACCGGCCACGGAAGTCACGGCGAACGCGAAGCATTCGAATCTGGCGCCTACGCCGAACTTGCAGCTTTCCGGCATACCCCAAAACGCCGCGACGACGAACAGGAGACCAATGGTGACCCAAGCGGCGGGCGCGACAAAGATCACTCTTGAGAGACGCGCGCGGCGCACCACTTGTTCGTTCGGCAAAAGGCTGTTGTCGACGTAGCTCACAGATCCTCCCGCGTGGCGCGTGTCTTCAAATTCTTATGATCAGCTGCCTCGGCCAAAGGCTCCGATAGACTACACTCGCACAGCGTCTCGGCGCAACAGCCACCTAAGCAGGCACCGAGTGGCACCATATTCTTATCGACTGACCTCCCTGCGAGTGCTCGCTCAAGTGTGCGTCGGGCGCACCATGGATCCTTATGGTTAAGTTCGTCACGTGCCTTTTCCATGTAACCACGGAGCCGTACAACAGTCGTCGACCGAGTGTCAGGTCCGCGCGTGGGCGCTCGTCGGGTCGCTAGCATCGTCAGAATCACCGATAGAGCCTCGTCATGAGCACCGCGGTCGATTGCTGCAATAGCCTGCGCAATAGCGCGCTGCTCTGGAAAAATCGCGCTCGGGCTCTTTAGCTCGCCAACCTCTTCCACATCAGCTCCCAATTTGCGCGACTCGCCGGATTGTAAACAATCATCACTGCATCCGCGAGGTTTGGACTGCGCGCGCCAGCCGGCGCCTTGTCGATCAGGACTTTCCCGGCCGCATTGATGCTGTAAGTCGGCTGTGACAATTCCATGCAGAGCTGAGTCAGTTCCGGCATCTTCGATGAGATGCTAATTAGCGCATCCGGATTGAAAGGTCGCTGACCAGCAACGGCCCGGTGCGTCGCCTGAAAGCGCAGTCGAAGCGCCCACCAGCATTGCGCTTTTAGGTTGCCGAAGTAATCCTTGTTCTTGCGCCCAGGTACGTCCTCACCCTCCGGGTCATTGACGGCGCCCGAGCCACGGAACGGCGAGTCGAATATGACACGCTTCTGCGCAGTCCTTCGTGCCTCGTTCACTATCCGTGCATCGCCGCGCACACCGGCACCCAGACCGTCCGCGTCGTACTCGAGCGACTCACATTGCGACTGGTCACAGAGCCCAAACGCCCGAGTGACGGTTTCGAAAATATCACCGCCCTTTCCGCTCCACTGTTCCAGGTGTTCGAGGAGAATGCCGTAACGAGCGGCAAATGCATTCTTGTCTACCCCTTCGTCGGCGACGTCGAGTGCCGCGCACCGTGCGCCGCTCGGATCAATGCCGAGCTTCTTGTGTGCGTCGATCGCCGAGTTCACCCATGCGGCCGGGATGACGATGCCTTCAACGCTCGCGGCGTAGTTGATATCCAACTCTTGAGCGATTGTCACCGGGTCGAGTTTCTCGCACTCTTTGCGATACCATTCTGCGTCTTTGCGCGGATCGTCACGCCAGTGAAGCGTAAAAACAGGGATCTTGCCGCTGTGGCGTCGGTTCGCGAACGAGTTACCGCGCCCGCGTGGCGTGGAAATATCGATACGGCATGGCGTGTTGGCGGACAACGAGGCGTCGACTAACTGCGGGTGCTCCACATGCGCAGCCTCGTCCAGGAAGAAGATTGCAGTCCGGCCGCCACGGCCGATGTTGTCACCGCCTTCGCCCGTTATTGCGCTGCCCGTCGACGGGAAGAGGATGCGCTTCTCTGGCGCATGTCGATCTCGGCGCCAGCCGCCCAGGAATTCCGCGGGGAGATTCGAGAGGAAAATCCGGGCCTTCTCGAGGATCGACTTTTCGTTGCCGATCATATCGACGGATTCGAGCTTGTTTGAACCGAAGCCGATCGCGATGCCCTGATTGAACAAGCACAGGGAGCATGCGAGCGCCACAGCGCACCAGGTCACGCCTGACTCGCGGCTCTTCTCCACCAAGCCATTTTCGGCGGCACGCCATCGGGCTAGGATCCACTCGAGCAATTCAATTTGCTTCGGAAACAGTACGAACGGCATGAGCGTCGGGCGCCCAAGTGCCACGTTGCGCGGGTCGTAGGTGCAGCCCCAGTCGAGACAAAACTGCACGGGATTGTCGCGGTAATACGCGTGCAACGCCGGGAGCGCAGCCGGGTTCGTGCGTATGCGACGAAAGCGCTCGATTCGCTCTCGGAACACGGCGTCGTAGTCGGGGCACTTCCAGTCAAATTGCATCGTGATCTCCATATTTGCGCCTACTGCGCGACCGTCATCTGAGCGCCATCCATCAATGCGGCTCTGCGCACAGCCTCCGAGACGATGAGATCGAGCCGTGTGGCAAATCGAGCCTTGGCCCGTTCAAACGTCACACCGCCGAGGAGTATGGACGTGAGGTAGGCGCCCGAGCACTGGACGCAAAAGCGATAGCGGGTTATTCCCCCTGTGTCGATGTGTTCGTACCATGGTGCACGGGACGCCACCTTCGAACCGCAAGCGATGCAGTCTGAAACTTCGACTGTCAGCGGATCCTTGCTGAGGACTGACACTGCGTTGAGTTGTGTTGCGGCGTTCATTTCGGACCCGTGACGAAGTTCCGCGCCATCTCAGAATTGACGCGCCGCTGCTGGCCGGCGACCTCGTGCGCGGTCTCGCCGGCGCTCGCACCCCCGGCGACATGAATCTCCGTGTGCTGGTTGATCGTCGCGGCGCCAGCAGCCCCGGCTCCAGTGGCGCCAAGCGTGCCGAAGCGCGCCTGCACCTGGCGGAGCATCGGCTCCTTGGAAACCATGCGCTCGTACATCCTGCGCGCGAAGAGCCCCCGCGCATGCGCCTGCGCGGTAGCCGCCGCCGGGCGCTCGTACAGGCGCGAGACGATCTCGCCGGCCTTCTTCGCAGTGTCGGCGTGCGCGAGCAGCTGGCCGCCAAGAGAGGGGTTGTTGCGCAGCTCCCAGTTCACGAACTCAAGCTGCTGCATGTACGAGGAGCCCTTCAGCGGGCGCCCCATCACGCGCGCAAACTCCTCCTGGCGCGCCTTGTGCCACTGCGCGATGCCGAGCGCGTGACCGTGGTCGCCGACCTCGTTCGGAAGGAGGCCGCTCTCGGTGCGCAGGTTGGCGACAATTCCTGCCGCCTGCCACGGCGTCCAGCCCTGGCTCTCGAAGTACGTCATCGCGGTCCGCGGGCGGTGCGTGAACGATTCGAGTCCGTCTCCTATCCACTTCCCGAACCGATCAAGGGGGTTGTTCGGGAATGCCTCGTCGAGGCCCCAACCTGCCAGACCACCGAGAAGGGCTCCTGGCACCAGCGCGCCCGTCAGGCCGCCAGCAGTGACAGCTGAGGCGCCCTCAGCAGCCTCCTGAACCCCGAGCAGGCGCGCACCCAATTTCATGAAGGCGCTCGAGAGCTGCATGATGCCGCCGATGACCTGGAAGCCGCCGACCGCGCGCAGCACCACGAGGAGCGCGCCGAGCTTGCCGACCCATCCGTCGGTGTGCTCGTTCAGCCACTCGAATTTCGGCACGATCCAGCGCACAGCGCGCTCAATCCACAGAGCCGCATGGAACAAGTCGTCAGCCGCTCCGACGAGTTCCGCCGCAAGCTGTGGTCCGTGTGCTTCGATCCATCCGCTCAGATGCTGCAGGCTGACGCCGAGCTTCTTCTGGATTGCGTCCTCAACCTGCGCCCCGAATACCTGGAGAACCGTCTCCAGGCTGCGCAAGGAGTCCATGAAGCGGTGCGCATCGGCGGCCGCCTTATTGAAGCCGTGGTGCTGCATCCGGCCGTGGATGCGGTTGTACTCGGAGTCGAATTTCCCGTTGCGCAGCGCGAGCAGCGTGCGCTCGTTGATGCCGAACATCTGCGCATACTGCTCGGCCATGTAGAACTGGCCGGGCTTGAAGTAGCCGCGTTCGCGCATGACGTTGCCGAACTGCATGAGCGCGTCGGTCGCGTCGTACGTGCCGTCCTTGGTGCGCTTCAGGTGAATCCCAAGAGACTCCAGGAGCGCGACGTTTCCCGGGTTCGTGCGCATGGAGCGCGACAGCCCCTCCACGGATCCAAGCGCTTCGCCGGCGGACGCGCCGAAGTCCTGCGCGGTGCGCTGGAAGGCCCGCAGCGCCGTCGCGCTTGAACCGGTCCGGTGCGCAGCGAAATACAGTCGCTCAAGATTGCTGGCGAAGCGAGCGATGCCGACGCCGACGGTCAGCGCCATGCCTTCGACCGCGCTCGCCAGTCCCACAGCGGCCCGACCGGCCTTGTGGATTCCCTGCTCGAAGCTCTGAAGAGCCGGCTGGTCGATCTTGAAGCCGAGCGACACCAAAAATTCTTTCAGAATACCGCTCTCAGCCATTGTCTACTCCAGTGGAAAATGAGGGCGCCCCGCTGGGGGGCGCCCAGAGGGTGCTCAGGCGGCGTCCTTGGGGCCATTACCGCCACGCTCCGCCCAGAACGCGGCATTGCGGGCGTTGATCTCGGCCACCGAAGGGGTGTGCGGTGTGCTGTGTTTCAGATTGCGTGCGTTGATAAACGGGCTGCCGCCCGGGACCTCCATCGCCCAATCCCGAGTGCTTGTCGGTCGCGGTGCGGCGATCGCGGTAGGCTCCGGTATGATCGTGCCGTTCTCGGCGCGGCCGCTCCACAGAGCCCGGTTTGCTTCGTTCATTGAGCGGATCCGGTCACGCATCGAAGCAGCTTCACGCGTACCGCGGTCAGCGAATGCGGCATCAGCCGTGCGGCGGACACCGTCCGCATGGTTCAGTCGCACCGTCTCGAACTCGCGTCGCAGCTCCTCGTGGGCGCTCTGAATCAGGTCGCGGTTTCCCTTCTCGAACGCATCTTCGAGACGATCGGCCGATCGCGCCAGCGCGGACAGATCCACGCGCTCGCCTTCCCGATGTTCGCTGTCCCGAGCGCCACCGCGAATCACGTCGCGGATGTCGCCGATCCATCTGCGACCCATTTCCAGAGACGGCGCGGCAGGTTCGGCAGTCAATCGACCAGTGGTCGTAAGCGCGGACACGATCGGGCGAAGCGCATCGAGGCGAGCGTCGATTTCGGGCTGGAGTTCGCCGGTCCAGACGGTGCCGAGGGCCAGCACTTTGCCGACAGGGATTGCATTGAGCATTGCGTCCCGGGTGCGCAGTCGATCGGCGAGAATCCGCGCGACACGACGGTCCATTTCTACGTCGCTGACCTGGTGCGGTGCATAGAGTTGTCCGTCGTTCGTACGCACAGAGCTCACGCGAGAGCCAACGTGTCGAATCCTGGTAATGCGTCTCATGATTGCCTCACAGTGTTTGAATAGTCACCGCGCCGCTCGAGCGACACGTGCGAATAGGTGGGCACGCCGGCGTAGGAGTACCGCCGGCGCTGCACGCTGCGCAGTCGGAGTGCGACCACCGCGTGCTCTACGTGTTTTTTCGGACACGACGTAGTTGTCCGGCCGCCCCACAAACAGACAAAAGGGCGGCGCGAGCGGTTCGGTGCCCGTGACGGAGGCGCAAGATATACGCCGCCATCCCGAACCGCTCGCATGGCTGATTTCACGCCGCAACGTCCTCCCGCTGCTCGGCAGCGTCGTTCATCAGTCGTGCGCGCATCTCGCTGAGCCGTGAGACAGACGCAGCGCCTAGACGCAGCTCGTTAATCGGGACATCGAGATCCGACCGCGGTCGCGCCGGCAGATGCTTGAGCAGTTCGCGCACCGCCGGCTCGCTAGGCAGCCCCGACGCATTCTCGAAGCGGGTATCCGGCAGCAGCTCGGCCAGCTCGGCACCGACCCTCTCGAGGGCGCGCAGGTGAGCGTCAACCGTCTCCATCAGCTCGCAGGAGCGGGCGTCGAGCGCCTGGTCGATGGCCGCACGGAGTGCCTGCTCGGCCGCCGCGAGGTCCGCCTGTGCGGCCTTGTGAGCGGCCGTGAGACGTTCAAGGGCCTCCGCAGAGCAACGTGTCTCGACCTGCGCGCGGTGACGCTCGGCCGCGTCAGGGGCGTTCTCCAGGTACGGCACTGCCGGCACGCCATCGACGGCTGCCCGCTGGAGTCGTTCCGCGTACAAGCTCGTGTAACGAGCGTCCTCATCGTCCAGGTCGCGGATCCGGTCGCTAGCCGCGCTGTAGGCAGCACGGCCGCGCTCCAGGGCAGCAGTGGCCAGCGCGAGACGTTCGCGGGCGGCCGCCAGCGAGGCGCGTGGCAAGTCGAGAAGCTGGGTATTCAGCATCGGGATTTCCTCAGGTAAACCGGTTTAGGGACATTTCAGATCGTTGAGCAGACGTTGCGCCCGCCCAAGGCAGTCGATAGCCGCCTCGATCCATCCGCGCTCGAGATCGAAACGTGCGCGCTCGAGGAGGGTGCGGATCTGTTCCAGGTCGCTCATGCAGCGGTCTTCAGCAGAGTGCGGACAGCGCCTTCGCCGATTCTCAGCGCTTGAGCAATATCGCGGTCCGTCAGGCCGCGCTGACGCAGTTCGATCGCCGCGATACGCAGGGATTGAGAATCAGCCGGGCGGTGACGGTCACGACCATCGAAGGCACCGGCAACCAGGGTCGACCAGTACGCGCTCATGCAGCACCTCGCGTGCAGACGAGTTTCAGGGAGTCAGATGGAGTGCATCGCGCAGGACGCGATAAAACGCGCCAGGAGCGGGAAGGCGCCCCGGGCACGTCATTGGATGGTCAGGCGATGATGTCGGCGCGCAGGCGCCGGAGGACTATCTCAGCCCGAGACGCCGAGCTGCCTTGAGAATCGACGGCGCATACCACTGGCCGCCCCCCGGAGAGGCCACCTTGCGCTCGTTGAGCCACTCTGCGGCGGCGCGGAGCGTACGGTCCTCCTTGAGCGCATCGGCAATGTGGAGCTTCAGGGAGTCGAGCCGCTCGAGCGCAGCAGCCTTGTTCGCCTGCGCACCTTTGGCTGCGATCTGCTCCACCGCGCTTTGAGGTTTCGCGCGCATCCCGAGCTTCTGGCCGCGCCGCTTCGCGGCCTTGAGGCCCGCCTTGGTGCGTTCCGAGATGAGCGCGCGCTCTTTCTCGGCGAGCGCTGCATACAGATGCAGGATGAAGGGATCCGCCTGGCGCCCGAGCGACGTAACGACGAACTCGACCCGGTGCGCCATCAGGCCGCTGATGAAGTGCACGTCGCGCGAGAGCCGATCGAGCTTGGCGACCATCACCGGCATGCGCGCCTTGCGGGCCGCGTCGATCGCCGCTGCAAGCTGCGGCCGCTTCTCCAGGGCATCGGCGCCGGCGCCGCTCTCAGCCTCTGTGAACCATTCCGCGACGGTGAACCCTTCGCGCTCCGCGAACTCGGCAATCGCTTGGCGCTGCGCCTCGAGGCCAAGGCCGGAGCGCTCCTGGCCCGAGGTGCTCACCCGGACGTAACCGATCGCATTGGTGTTCATGGCGCGCAATCTCTGAAGGATTGAGCGCCAGATTACGCCGTCCGCTTCCATATGTAAACTGGTCTTGACGGTCGTCGGGACCCATTAACGGGCTTCATGCCATTCCTTGGCCTCGATTGCACTACCCTCGATTGTGCACCCTTCAGAGGCCGGAACCGGGAGGGCCCGAGCGAACTCGATGCCCGCCACGTCGACGCGCCCGGCCATGACCTCGGCGTAAACCCGTGCCGCCTCGACGGCATTCGTGATCGGCGCGGTAGAGCCAGGTCCGACGTTAATCGCGACCAGCGGGCCGCTCGCAGCTTCCGCGGGGCGTCCAAACCCTCGCGTCAGGAGCGCCTCGGCGGCGCCGAGTTGCACGCGCTCGTCTTCCGCGGTGTGCATCAGCTGCACCAGCTTCGCAATTGCTGCAGAACCGTGCCCGCGCGCGAGTTCACGCAACTCTCGATCTTCAGGCGGCCGACCACCAGGGTTAGGACTAACACCTTTCAACCAACGGCCACGCTCGTCACGAACAACATCTAACGACGCGCGCGCGTGAAGTCGCGTGTTCTCACGGTGCGTCTTTCTGGCCTTCGCGGCGTGCTTCTTCCGGTGGGTTTCCGTCACGCCGGGGCCCTCTTGGCGGCCGCGAGTTGCGCGACGACGGTCCCGACGGGACGCGAGGGCGTTACGGGCTGCACAGGGTGGTCCCGTTCCACCCGCTGGCGCTCACGGCGGCTGTATTCGGCGTCCTGGGCCTTACAGTAATGATCGGCCGTCTCCCCCGGCTCAGGATCGCGGAAATCGGCCAGCCCGAGTTTCGGACGTCTCGCGATCAGCTTCCGGAGTGATTCGCGGTCGGACTCCTCGGCAGTCGGACCGCGTAGTTTGGCTCCGGTCTGAGCACTTCGGGAGTGCTCAGTTTCTCGACGGCACCAGTTGCGCCACGCGGCATCCCAGTCGGCCTTGCGGGCCTTCTGACCGCTCTCGGCTCGCCAATGGTCCACGAACTTGGCGAACGTCCTATCCGGATCCACGCCCTCGCTCACAGCCACCTGCCGCCGCTCCGGCGTCAGCTCCCAGTCCTCAGGCAAGCGCATTGCCGTGCGAGCCGGGCGAGCGCTCGCGCGAGCCTCTCCGTTTCCCTGCGGAGATGGATCCGGAGACGGAGACGGAGACGGAGACGGAAGCATCGTCTGAGCATGTGCGCCTGATGTGCCATCGGATTGCGCGGGCAATGCGTTCGCAGATGCGATCGCATGGGACTGGCCTCCCCACCGAGCTTCCGCTGATGCGCGAGCTTTAGCAGATCTCCGCATCGACTCCGCACGATGCTCCTCGAGTCGAGTATTGATAAGACCGGTCTCGGTTTCCACAAACTTTGAGCGGATCGCCGGCCACACTTCGGCGAATTCCTCGGGAGTGGCTCCTGCGACCCGAGCGAGTCGCGCCGGGTCTTTGGGAAGCGCTCCCAGTTCCCACAACTGGAAGAGCAAATCCAAGAGCGCGCCCCGCTCAGCAAGCGTGAGATGACGCGTGGCCGCAATGTAGTCCCGTACGAAAAACGGGAGCATCGCCAGCGAATTACCGGTACCCATCAGGCGACCTTGCGCTGCGCCGCGAGGGCCGCGAGGTTCTTGCGGAGAATCCGCACATCATCTGGCGTGAAGCGCGCCGGGCACGTTGGGCCGGGTCCCAGCTTCCGGGGAGGCGGGATTAGACGGCGCCGAACGTAGTTCTCAATGGTGCGCACGCTCACACCGATTTCGCATGCGACGGCAGCCTTGCTGAGTCCCGAAAGCGACAGCGAGTCAGACATAAAACCCTCAGGAAAATAGCTTCTCGACCGCTCCGAGAACCGGACGGCGACAACACAAGAAGCGGGCGAAAGGTAGTCGAGCGCGGAAACGAAGACGCCCAGAAACCGAATGGTCTGGGCGTCGTTCATCGACACCAAGCGCGATGATGGCATGAATGATAGCAACTCAATGCCATCAGTCTTCGGAAATTTGCGAAGGTAGTTCACAATCCAGAAGACCCGAGCATGCGGACCAGGTCGGCGTGTTTGGTCTGAAGGAACAGCTCGCGCAGCTGCTCAAGAACGAAGCCCCAGTGTCGATAGAGCGTTCTGACACTGATACCACGCTGGCTTGCCATGACTTTGGGGGGCAGGTTCGCGCGATACCACTGGCAAACGAGTTTTCGGGCGTTCTCGTGGAGCACGCGGCTGACAATCCGGTCGACCTCGATCGCGGTAGCATCGTCGAGCGGAGGCACCCGGGCCGGAAGTGAACCCGGATCTTCGACGGGAAGGCCAGTGCCGTGCGACGCGGCCCACCGCTGCATTATCCAGTCGACTGCCTGCGCCTTGGGGTCGGCCAGCATGCTTGAGTTGCGTTTCTCGTGGAGCGACAACGCGACGGCCGCCTGGATCTGTCGCGTAGCGCGCTCGATGCGTCTTGCTTCAACTGCTGTGAGCGCTGCGCGAGCCTCGTCGGATTGATCTCGCGACAGGGCTGTACACGGAACGCCAGAAATGATCTTGGGCAACACGATGGTCAGGACGCGGGTCCACGTTCGGCGGCCTCGAGCGTTTCAGGGCGCCACCCGACGGCCTGGCCACCGACGAAAACGTCCCGAGCCGGCAGGCGCTCACTCCGCTCCCACCTCCACCGCGTGGCCGTGCTGATCCCGAAGCGCTCCTCGATTCCGCGAGGGTAAATCACGCGAGTGCCTCCGGTGTGCGGCCGCTTCGGCGAACGCTTTCGGGGGAGTTTGTCGGTGGGCTGTATCGAGTTGTCCATGCTATGACCTGTTGGTAACGATGAGCAGGAATTAACAACTCTGAGATTACACGGAACACTATGCGGCGCAAGCACACCTAAAAAGTTAGCGCCACTAAAAACTTATGACATTCAGTTAGTTGCGGACGTTAGCGCACGACAGATCGAAAAAAAATGATACAGAATCGCGTTTACAGGAATTTTGAGCCGCAACGCGTCTGCGGCCGGAAGTTGAAAGCAGCGGGAGAGGTCGGATCAGGGGCGCGAATGCGCGAGCGTCTTCAGATGCGCAGCCCACTTCTCGAGCGCCGTTCGTTTCTCTTCCAGATACGCGTGGCGGTCGTAGACTCCGGCGATGCCGGGCTGCACGTGGTTCAGTACGCGCTCGGCAACGTGCGGCTCAACCTTCAGCCGTGAGAGGCCAGTGCGGCAGGTCCGCCGCAGGTCGTGCAGCGTAAATTCCCCGATCCCTTGCGCCTTGAACCGGCGCAGACATTTCGCGAGGCTGCGGGAGAGCAGCTTCGGGTCGACGTTGTCGACGCCCTCGGGATCGGGTAGCACCCATGCAGCGCGCTCTCCTTCGCGCTTGAGTGCGGCGAACTCCTCGGTGGCCCAGGCCGACAGCGGAACGATGTGACCGCGGCCGCCCTTCGCGTTTTCATCGGGAATCATCCAGGTCCGGGCATCCAGGTCGATGTCGGACCAGCGTGCGAGGGCGAGTTCACCGCGGCGCTGGCCGGTGAGTAGCAGCAGCGTAACGACACGGGCGAGCCGCTCAAATCGCGTGCATGCCTTCGGATCGGCGAGGAAGGCCCGCAGCTCATCATCGGACAAAACGCGTTCCCTGGGCTTTTCCTTGCCGCCAGGACGGTAGAGGAGCTGCACCGGGCTCGTCGTGACGATGTGCCGATGGATGCCGAACCGGAAGAGCTGCGAGAGGAGGGCGGCGGTTCGGTTGGCGAGTACGGGTGCGCCGCGGTCAACGATTCCGTCGAGCAGTTCTATGACCTCGCCCGGGGTGATAGTGCGACTGTCCCGGCCCTTCCATTTCGGGAGCACGTCACGGTCGAGGATCGCTTCGGCCCATTCTGGCCGCTTGCGATGCGGCCGTAGGTAGCGCTCGACGAACTCGGCCACCAAGAACTCGACGCTATGCTTGTCGGTGGTGCTAGCCGAGGGGAGGAGCGGCGCCGCTTGCTGGCGTCGACGGGGGCGCGCTCGACGAGGGTCTATACCGTCGTCGATCGCCTTTCGTAGCTCGAGGGCGCGGTTGCGGGCGTCCGCCAGAGGCATTCCCGGGTAGTGGCCGATGACGATGCGCACCCACTCACTGCGCCACGTGTACCGGAAGAGCCAGGTCCTGGACGCGCCGGTCGCCGTGGGGCGCACGCGAAGCTGAAGCCCTGCGGTCGCCGGGTCAGTGTGGTCGCCCGCCGGCAGTGTGGCCAAGCGGCTCGCAGTGAGTCTTGCGGCTCCCTGCCGCGCGCGCGATTTAGAGATTGTGGCCAAAGTGTGGCCAGTTTACCCGAAATAGTGTGAAATGCTACGGAAGGACATGATGGCGTCGAAGTGCCGTGAATCACAGGACTTGCGCTATTAAATCCTTTCAAGTAATTTCACCCCGTGAGCTACCTGGGGTGCATGGGGTGCAAGGGGTCCCGAGTTCAAATCTCGGCGCTCCGACCAATAAAATCAAGAAGTCGACGGCGCGCCGGACTTCAACAAGTGATCCAGGGTACCACTGGGGGTACCAGCAGCAACTTTCCGGGCGCCTCCGATATTGCGGTCGCTGCACGTTACGTCGTCGCTCGCACGGTGCGCCGAGTCTGCCCCGCGCGCGGCAAGCCCTCGCTGCGTCAGACGGGTCGCCGCCGCGGGGCACGCGGCCGGCACTCGTCCTCGATCAAGAAGAAGATCTGGATCTGCTTCTCGAGCTCCGGGCCGGCGCTCGGATGATCGCGCAGGGCCTCGAGGCCCTTTCGGTACTCGGCGAACTGCCGATACGTCCACCGCAGCAGCCTGCGGGTCTCCCGTCGGCGCTCGGGATCGAGCTCATGGGCGAGGGACTGGCTGATTCGTCTCACGCGCGCAAGCACCCTCTCCGCCTGCCTCAGCAGCGCCTTATCCGTGACGATCTTCTTGCGCCGAGCCCGTGCCACTTCCGTTCGCCGGCGATTAGCGCGTGGGGCGCCGCCGCAGTGCCTGCACCTCGGCGATCAGTAGCGCGTGGACACGACACGCCTGCGCGGCGCCGCTGCCGAACTCGGCCTCGTAGTTGAACGCGGCGAGCATGCTCTCGAGGAGCTTCCGCAGACCGCACTCCACGTTATCGAATGATGGCGGTGGGGCGGGTGGCCGATTCTCGACGGCCTCGGCAATGAGCTGGTCGGCGGTCATAGTCCTGCCTACGCAACGACTTGCACGTACTCGGCCCGAGCGTGACGGATAGAGCTACAATCCGACCCACGCGAAGACAGGGGGCCGGATTGGCTATCAAGAAGAACAGTTTCGCACGGTTGCCGGAGCGCTTCCAATCGCCAGGGCGGCCAAGGCTAATGGGCTAGACCTGTGCCCGTCCCAGGCTTTCAGACGTTCCTGCGACCAGTGCTGGATCAATACACGGACGACAGTGAAAGGCGTGTCCGCGATCTGCAAGACACCGTAGCCGCGCTGTTGCATCTCTCATCGGCCGATCGCGCACGAGAGGCTTCCAAGCTGGGAGCCACGGTTCCCGAATCGGCTCTGGTGGGCGCACTCTTAATCTAAAACAGGCGGGACTGCTCGGGTGGCTCTGACCGTTCGACGGTTTTCATAGATTTCGAGCTCGGACCAGCGATCAGACTGAAACTTGATGGAAGACGGCCGTAGAAACCCTCATAGAATTGAGCACCTCTTGAAGGAACACCAATGACAGAATTCACGCTGACACCTAGTGTGGATCAGACTCAGGAATTCATCGAGATTGCGAACGATTTCGCTAACCCGCTGGACTTGGTGCGCGAGGCGATCAGCAACGCGTTCGACGCTCACGCAGAGGTGGCCTCAGAATTTCGGACAGGGGTGTAAGTGGATTTCTGCCGGTGCAATATAGTGACCGGAGGACAGAGATCCATGCGAAGACCCAGACGCAATCACTCGCCGGCGTTCAAAGCGCGAGTGGCCCTGGAGGCGATCCGGGGTGAGAAGACGATAGCGGAAATAGCGACCCACCACGAGGTGCACGCGACCCAGGTGGCGGCCTGGAAGACGGAGCTGCTGGAGAACGCCGCGGCGGTTTTCGGCGGGGGCATGCTGGCTGCGGACGATAAGGAGCGTATCCGGGATCTTCAGGCGAAGATCGGAGAGCTCACGATGGAGAACAGTTTTTTAGAAGGCGCGCTCGGGAAATTCCCCGGCCCGAGCGGAAAGCGATGATAGAGCGGGATAGCCGGATACCGGTGAAGCGCCAAGCGCAGCTGTTGGATCTGAGTCGTTCGAGCGTCTACTACGTTGCACGGGGCTTGCCGGACCGAGATCTAAAGCTGATGCGGATTCTGGACGAGTTGCATCTGAAGTGGCCGTTCTACGGGTCGCGTAAGCTGACCCGAGAACTGCAGAACCAGGGGCATGAAGTGGGCCGCCGGCACGTGACGACGCTGATGCGGCGGATGGGTATCGAAGCGATCTACCGCAAACCGCGTACGAGCATCCCAGCGCCATTATCTGCGACCTACCCGTACTTGCTCACGGGTCTGAAGATCGAGCGGCCCAATCACGTGTGGGCGGCCGATCTGACGTATCTGCCGATGGCGCATGGGTTCCAGTATCTGGTGGCCATCATCGACGTAGGCAGCCGCAAGACACTGTCCTGGAGGGTATCGAACACGATGACGCCGGACTTTTGCGTCGAGGCTTTGCAGGAGGCGCTGGACAAATATGGGAAACCGGAGATCTTCAACACGGACCAGGGGTCTCAGTTTACCAGTGCGGAGTGGATCGACACGCTGAAGGAGTCCGGCGTCCAGATCAGCATGGACGGGAAAGGACGCTGGATCGACAATGTGTTTATCGAACGCCTGTGGCGCAGCGTAAAGTACGAAAACATTTACCTGCATGCCTATGAGACCGGAACGCAGCTGCGACGAGGACTGACAGAGTATTTTGACTTCTACAACGCCCGGCGCACCCACCAGGCGCTGGACTACCAGACCCCGGACGATGTTTACTACGGCCGTGCAGACTGCAGGCTCGCGGCATGATCGGTGTCACCGAAAGCACGATCCGCGGAGCTTCTGCCGCTGCGCGTCAGACTGCGCGGCGCAGGAACGATTGACGCAGAGACAGATCGAAGAGATCATCAACGAAGCCGGCAGATCCACTTATCCCGATGAGAAATCTGTCCTAAGAAACGAAGCCACCCGTCATCTCGGAAGCTTCAGGGGCAGAATCAGGGCGCAATGCCCCAACTGGATCTATTCTCTCCGCCACGCTGATCCGACCTGGGGCATGCCTGAGTGCAACCCGTCAGACACTAAGCCCGGGCGAGTGTGCCGCGTGGTACCGATGCTCCACCAGCAAAAGCGTCGCGCCCGGCGGAAGTGGTGGCACCTCCGAAATGTGACGCAAGAGCTTGAATTGGCAGCGGGTTTCTAGCGAAATTCGGTCCTTGACCAACTTCAATGGCAGGGGTCTATGGACAGTTCAGCGCTTAAATCACGGGCCGAACGCCTCCTTGAGGTCAGCAAGCTGATCGAACAGCTACCTTCTGAGATTCGGTCTCAGGCCTTCGAAATGTTGTCTCCGTACATCATCGGAAAATCCTCCTCCGAGGCATCTCGAAACCGCGAGGCCGACCGACGTGACGAGGTGCCACCACTCGATATTGAAGATCGAGAGTCCTTCTTTACCCAGTTCCCGCACGACAAGCCAGCAGATAATGTGAAATTGATCGCGGCGTGGTGGTACAACGAACACGGAACGGCCCCCATCACGCCAGATAACATACGACAGTTTGCGGACGATGTCGGTTTGACTGTTCCAAATCGACTAGATATGACGCTCAAGGCCTCACTCGAGGATGGCAAGAATCTATTCACACGGGCCGGTCGGGGCACATGGAAGCCGACTGTGCACGGAGAGCACTACCTAAAAAAGACATATTCCGTAAAGAAAGGGAAAAAGCCTGTCGAACCCACTAAAACATGACACTCGTTGAGTTCATATCCCCCATTCTTAAAGAGGGCACGCACCTCGATCGCGTGCTCGCAGTTTTATATTATTCCGAGCATTACGAGGGCGACGCAGCGCTAACTGCGGAGCGGATCCGATCAAAACTGATCTCCGCTCGTGCCCTGAATGCGCGCAAATTGAATGTGCCCGACGTGTTAGCGAAAAGCGGGAAGTTCGCTGACGTTGCTGGACAATCGGGTCGCGCCAAGTTGTGGGCGCTAACTGGAGCCGGTGCGTCACACGTTAAGCTCGCGCTTGGGTTGCCAAATGCAGACGTGGAAATCGCGCACGACGTAGGAACGTTAACGCAACTCGTCGCAACCGTAAGTGACGACGTCGTTCGCGGATTCCTCGAAGAGGCACTCCGATGCCTCCAGGTGGACTCATTGAGAGCTTGCGTCGTCTTTGCGTGGGCCGGAGCAATTCGTACAATCCACGAGCGTCTGATAACCAAGGGTGGCGCGGCAGTTACCGCGGCATTACAGCGACACGACAGCAAGGCGCGGGCTATCATAACCATAGACGATTTTGCATTTAGCAAAGAAACGCATCACCTCCAAGTGGCGCAGGACCTCCAGATTCTCGACAAAGGACAAAAGACAACACTAGGTGAGGCCCTGGATCTGCGAAACCGATGTGGGCATCCGAGCAAGTACAAGCCGGGCGTCAAGAAGGTCTCCAGTTTCCTTGAGGACGTCATCGGAATCGCGTTCAGATAGCCTACGGCCCTCCCAATCAACCAGCTTCACAGCAGGGCCTAATGCGTCCCTCGGCAATGCGCATCACGCCCGTTGCGGTTGCGCCGCACATCTAAACATGACGTTAGTAAGGCGAACGCGGCACGCCTGCGACGGACATAATGCCAGACAAGAGTCCAATATCAAACCCAGGCCAAATCGTGCACCCATTCAAAGTAGCCCCTCTTTGACAAGGCTTTCTATGGGATCTTCGTTAGAGAGAACTGATTCAACAATGATGCCACGTCTCACTCTGTTAATTCTATCATTCGACGCTTGAATTGCCGCCTTTGCATAGATTGCCACCGCCGGATCTCCCGCGTCCATTCCGGCTTCATCAACACGCACGTAAAATCTCTCTAACCGGTCCAGTGCTTCGGAAGGACTGATAGGATGGCCTTCTTCAAAGAGCCGATCGAGTGACACCATTGCCGTGAACAAATCGGATCGCTTCCATATCCTGGAAGACTTCTGAAAGCCACATTCAGTCACAAAATCGAAAAGACGAATGAGTCTCTCACCAATCTCTCTGTGAAGGGGGAACTCTTCGTTAAAGTCACTGAGATACTTCTCAAGCGTTTCATCCCGATCAAAGTAGCCACCGAGCATCGTTATAATTAACTGCAGGACAAATCTGACATCCCCCATTCTCTTTATATCTGTGGGGCGAAAAACCTGATGAGTCTCAAAAAACTCGTGCTCTGCGAAACCCTGCGCAAGTGACATGAGAGCGCCAGTATAGACGGCATTGTTGATTTCAATTTCGTTCAATGAATATTTTGTTGAGTTAATTCTCTTGAAAATATCCACAATTTCCTCGGGAGATATAGATCCGAGATCCCGAACGGCAACGTCATAATTCAGAAACTCCCGTTTCTGATCATCACCGAGGCTCGTATATGGAGTTATTATATTACTCGATGTCTTTGGGTCTCCTGAGAAATAACTTACAATTGTGGTGACGCGCTGTTGTCCGTCGACAAGCAGTTGCTGTCCCTCACCAGTGTCTACGTCAACGGGGCCATTTGCGACATAGATTTCCGGAAATGGGAGACCTCTAAGACCGGACTTACTATGGCGATATCAACATCCGAACGCCCGGGCTCGTAGTTTCGATACGCTGGCTTGATAATTACGTCGCCTTGGCGCTTCTCTATGTAGGAGAATCCAAGCTTCGCGGACCCGACGACATACGCAGTGACATGGTGATCTACCGGAACTTGGAATACATTCCTGACTGCACCTTCTATGTGAATCAACGCTTCAGGCATGAGATATGGACCTGGGTCCGGTGTAACGATTAGCTCCCGCACAATATCGCCTTCAGTTTTCGTGCAAAGCAGCTGACGGAATTCGACTGCGGTTATAGCCAACGTGCATTCCTCATTGGTCGGCTTAGTGCGTGCGGACTATCCGGACCATTCGTTACACTAGTTGTCGCAGTGCGCATGGGCGTCGGGCAATCGCTGAAATAGTCTCCAGATTCGGCATTTTAGTGTATCGGATTACTCTCAAGGGAGGCTGATCGCTTCCTGCGGGCATTGCCGGTGCCGTTCTGGAATTGGGCGACATCCACGAACCTTAGCAATTGAGAAGCGTCAAGCACCGATTGACGGCGAGAACACGGCTCCGCGCATGATCAAATTTGGCACGTGGGAAATGTCTCTGGATGATGCCCGGCCTGTTAGCGGGGCCTCCATATGCCACCTCAAATGCATTTTTGTTATCGGCCGTGCGAGCATGTGCCCGCTGACCATCAACGTTCAGAAGCATGGCTTCGATGCAAGGAATGCATTCAATGGCCGCTATTCCATGTTCGATGGCCATCTGACGCTGCGCGTCACCCCAATGCTGATCAGTATCCACCACTACGCCAACGCGATCATAATCCCCTTCGCGTCGACGTTGCACGGCCAGGGTCAGGGCCGCCGACCCTCCATGGCCGCGCCGATTCTCCGATCGCAATGAGATCCCGCACCCCCGCGGCAAGTACAAATCGCGAATGACACGTACCCATTCGACCTCCGCGTACCCCTCACAGACCAGCAGCACCGTGGTATTCGTCCGTGTGAGAGGTGCCACGCTTAGAGCCTCGGCACCGCCCCGTACGCCCCCGCGAGATATTTCGCGACGCGGTTGTCATCGCTTCGCACGCCCTCTAGGGAATCCAGTCGCCAAGCCGCGCTCTCTAAGCCCTCCTTCTCCACCAACATCACCTGAGACTTCTGAAGTAGCCTCAGTACTTCCACTGCGTGACAAGTGAAAACGATCTGCGCGTTGTGCGGATTGGTCTCCGAATTCGAGAATAGGTCGAGCAATGGCTCGAGCATGTGCGGGTGCAGATCACCATCGAGCTCATCCCACACGACGAGCCCGCCCACCTCGAGGGCGACTAGCATCTGCGCTAGAAGGGTAAACGCGGCCTGAGTGCCGCTCGATTCGTGAATGAACGGCAGAAAATAGTCCTGCCCGCGCACCAAGTCGCGGTGTACCCCGTAGGCAAACCAGTGAGGTTTCTTCGCGCCCGAGGCGTCCGGAATCTCATGTTCCCGAATGGACACATCTGTTAGGCCCAAATCCCATTGCGCCAGCAGATCGCGCATTCGTACCCGAAGTCCCTCGTTCTGCGCGTAATGGCGTGTACAGAGTTCCAAGATCTCGCTGCGCGGCTGCCACGTCTTACCGTTTTCGGTCAGGTTTGTGAATACCCGCATATTGGCTAGCATCTGCGCCAGTGGCACCCCAAACTGCGCCGCCCAGGAAATCAACGATACATTCGCCCGCACCACCTCCGCTTGGGACGGGTCGAGGCCAAAGCCATCTTGCTTCACTTCATAACGCTTCGGTTGCAACCGTGTGCGGGTGAATACCGGATACCACTGGCCCCGTCGCGTCTTCTTCTCCAAAGATTCCGCGAGCACTTCTTGTGCAGTTACGCTCAATCGATAGCGCCACAGACTTTCCGGCTCATCCGCGTCAGCGATCACTTCAAATTCCGTGGGTACATCTGCCCCCGTGAAGTGCGGAATAATCGGAATCCCCTGGTCGGGCTTCGCATTGAACGAATCCCGAATAAACCACGAAAGAAACGCCAGCGGATGGATGAGACAAGTTTTGCCCGAGGCGTTCGGTCCGAGCACAGCCAGCGCCGTTGTCAGCCGTTGTCCGGACGGAGACACGCGGTCCCAGCCGTTCACGGCGGCGTTCTCCGCCAGCTCGAGCGATACCTCCGTGCGCTCGCGGAAGCTGCGAAAGTTCGCAAAGGCGTAGGAATGAAGCATGGAGGTTGTGTGCAGTTCAACGTAGATGCCGTGGAAGTATACCCATAAATTGGTCTTGAGGCGAGATGTACGCCTCGGTTTAACAAAGTTACTGAATATCAGTACCTTGCCCGGTGGGGTTGACCATCCTTTGCATTAGGTGCCGCCGGACATTACGGTGGTCGCTGTGACGCAATAGCCGATGGCGCGTCTGCCCGCCCGCAAGGGTCCGCACCAAGAGTGGGATTACCAAGAGGATCGGCCTACGAACCCCGCCCCCGTGGCGGGGTTTGCTTTTTGCGGGGTTTTGGGCGAACAGCGGGAGGCGCGGGTCACCACGTCGTCATCGTATGGGCACATCGACGTCGCGGATCTCACGCATGCGGGTTGCGTCTCGCAACGGGGCCAAATGCCGGGTGAATTTTTCGGCCAATCTCTCTGCATCCGTCAGGACTGGCGGCAAGTGCTTCGCGAAGTACCGCACATCGCCCGCCAGCACGACCTCGCCTTGTCGGTCCAGCGCGTCCGCGATCTTCATCCAGTTCGCAACGACCGCTTTTCGCGTTGCGACGAACTGGGCTCGGGCGGCGGGCTCACTGAAGCGGCCGGTCTTCATCAGCTCGGTCGCAATCGCCGTCACCTTTGTCCGTAGCGAGGTCGATTGACCCCAGCGCTGGGCGCGGAATATTTCATAGTGCTTCTTGCCCTTGTTCCGCCCACGAAGGACGCGATGTGTCACATTGGCGGCGATCCCCTGTTCCCTCATCAGCCGCGCGAAATCCTCGCGCCATTCCCTCAGCATGGGCTTGCCGATATGGAGCCGCCTTCCGTGCAGGTCCTCAGCCTTCACGACCAAGTGGACATGCGGGTGGGCCTGATCCGTATGCAACACCATCGCATACCGGTGCCGAACCCCAAATTTCTCCCGCGCGAACACCCGGGCGGCGGCGAGCACCTTCTCGGGTGGGGTCGGCGCCGGCATCGACAGCACTATGTTGTGGACCAACTTCGTCTTGCGCGCGTTTTCGCGCTGATCATGCGGGCCCCGATACTGGCCGGCGGACAGTTCAAGGTGCCAGCCGGCGAGATAGGCTCGCTGCGCGTCCTTCCCGTCGATCCGCTCCCCGGCGTCCGTCTCGATCTCGAGCTTCCCCTTCCGGCTGATGTACGCGAAATGCGCCACGACGGCGCCGGTCTTAGTCCCACCGCCGGTGACCTTGACCATCACCTCCGGTACCCGCCTCACCGTCCGCCGGATCTGCTCGATCTGCGCCGGGGTGAAGCGGTCCCCGGATGATCCCGAGCGGCCCAGGCTGGCGACCTCCAGGAATGGACGCTCGCCGGCCGGTAACCGAAACGGTCGCCTACTCATAGCGGGACTCCCAGCTTCGCAGCGCCGCCCGCGCCAGATTGCTCGTGCGCTGCTCCACGGTGGCGAGGACACAGCGGGTCTGGACCAGGGCCTGGCGCACTTCGGGCGGTAAAGGGCTTCCCTGGCTGCCAGAGCGGGCCATCCGCGAGAGGACCCGCCCTACCCCTGCCATCACGATCACGGCTTGCTTGACCGTATGGAGCTCGTCGGCGGTGAGGATCGGACTGGCACCGAGATGCGCGCGAACCAGTGCCGCAAGATAGGTGGATGCCTTCACCCCTCGTTGCGCCGCTCGGGCATCCAGTGCCGCACCATCCCCTGGGCGCAACCGGATGGTAATCCGGTCCGTCGCCGGCTCTCGGGGTAGCGCGGTCGGGATATTCAGCGCAGTGGCACCACCGGGCGCCAGCACCGCGCGGATGGCCACTAAGGCCAGTCCGGCTTCCGAGAGACCATGGTCTGCGGCCAGATCGACGAACTGCCGCTTCTCTTCCGGCGTGAGGCGCACGGTGAGGGTCGGCAGCCATGAGCGAGTCCCGCTAGTCACGAGAGTCGATCCCCCCGTGCTGCACAACGCGGACCGCTCGCTATCCTGCCATCAACCAAACACCAACTCGGAAACTCCGCGCTGCGTCTGAGCTGCGGCGCCTGGAAGCGGATCATACGGCAAACCGGACGAGGGCTTGCCCGCACCGACGAACCCACCGGCCCGATCTCTTCGTGGTCGAGTGCGTCACCTTGGCGCTGAGAGCAAGTCATGGGCACGTCCGCCCAGTGGTCAGCCTTTGGGGACCTGTCGGCGCGCTCGGCTCGGCGGTGGCGGAAGAAGCCCCAGAGACGGCTGCCTCGGCATGGTTCGCAACGCCTGGATGGCAGGGCTCCGGGTGGTCGTCGACCGTTTCACCAGCGCCGAGATGGCCTCTGCGGAGATGAAGCGCCGGCCGCCAATGACCACGCTCGGCAGCTCACCGCTTCGCAGCAGGCCATAGATCATGTTTCGGGACATTTTGCCCATGAGTTCCCGGGCCTCGGTGATGGAGTACAGCACGCGATCGTTCATGGCGGATACCTCACTGTGAAGAGTCGCGGGATCAGCGGCGGACTCGGCTGGATGAAAAGTCGACTCTCGCGAATCAACATAGGAACCGAGTGTATGCCGTCAGACGAACAATGGAAGCCTGTAAACACACAAAGTTCTTCGTCATACCAACTCTTGAGAATGCTGCATGGCGCATCGAGACAAGCCGGAATACCAACCATGGACTACACATAATAGGCGTGGACTCTGTTGGAATTTTCGCACGTGCTGAAATTCGACCAGTGCACCTGATTGCACTCGGTCTCGCGCGGATACTACCCACGCACCGCCCTCCTCCGTGACACCGATGAACGGCAGTGATCGCCCGTGACGATCTGTGTTCGCCTGTGGACGGCGATGATGGCGAGATCGAGCTCGGTGTAGACGGCATCGAGCGCAGCAAGTCCCGTGCGCAACACGAACTCCTCATCCCCGAAGTGTTCGCTCGTATTGAGCGACCGGTGGGAGACGCGGATCATCGCGATGGCGTGCGCGAACCTGCCGAGCAACGCGTCCAGATCCGGCTCTGGAGTTGGCATCTTTCGTCGCCGGACAGTCGCTGACATCCGGAAAGTGCGTGAGCGTGAGGTGCGGGTAGAATCCCGCCGAGTGACCGTACCCATGATCCGCCTCCACAAAGGCTGGTTGTGGTAGACCCTCGTCGGTGTTGACGCACCGGCGGGGGTCGCCTTGGATCGCGGCGGCGGACCCGGGCAAGAGCCGGGGCAGGCGTTTCAAATGAAGCCGGAATATCCCTTCTGAATCAGCCGCTTACGCGGCATTCTTCAGTCCGGCCCCGGGCGATGGGTTGCCCGCTGCCCGAGCCATGCGGATCGTTCCCCAAGCTTGAGCATCCGTGAGAGTGACGGGCGCACGTTGATCCATTGTTTTGCCCAATGCTCTGCCGGCGAAGTGCTGGGTGCTGTCGGGCTGCGCATGACGGACTTGTTCGACCGCCCATTGGCGGGCACCGGATCTGCCGGCGGATACGGACCGTCCCGCTCGCGCATCCCGGCTGCCGACGCCCTGTTCGCTCAAGACCATGAATTGACCGTCGCCGCCATGATCCTGACGGATGCCGTTGCGGACTCGGCCACCCTGAATGCGGCGAATCTTGTCCGCCTTCAGGCATGCGTGAACCGCATCGGTGCCGTCCGCGATCTGTGCTGCCCGATGGGGGTGCGTCATGTCGGCTGAAAATAACTACGACGACCTGGCGGCGAAGTTGGACGCACACGCGGAGGCCACGAAGAACGACACGACCGAGGGCGGCGAGAAGAAATCCGTTGAGTCGCAGGCTTCTACCTTGGTTGCTTTCGTGCGCGACCGCTGCCGCCTTGTTCACGACGAAAACGGCGAGGTGTACGCGGTGGAAAACGGCACCGGCGAAGTACGGAACATCGAGCGCAAAGCCTTCAAGACGTGGTTGCACGCGGAGTTCTACACCGAGACGAAAAAGGCCGCCCGATCGCAATCGGTGGCCAAGGCGCTGACCACCCTGGCCGGCATCGGCCTGCACGATGGCGAGGCGGCGGAGGTGCACATCCGCTGCGCCCAGTTGGGCGGCGGTTATGTGATCGACCTGGGCGAACCCGGAAAGAGCCGCGCTATCGTGGTGAGACCCGGCGGCTGGACTGTCACTGAGCACCACGGCGTGATGTTCACCCGGCCCGAATCCATGAAGGCGCTTCCCGAGCCGACTGGCGGCGGCACCCTCGATGCGGATGAAGGTGCGGGAGCGGCATATCGTTCCGCTGGCCTCTCAGGCGGTTGCTATTCTCCGAGAGCTCGACAACGTCACCGGCAAGGGCAGATACGTCTTTCCGTCGCTTCGCACCTCGGATAGACCGATGTCTGTGAATACGGTGAATGCCGCCTTGCGACGCCTCGGCTATGCGAGTGACGAAATGACCGGACACGGGTTTCGTGCCATGGCGTGCACGTGCCTCAATGAGCTGGGGTGGCATCCCGACGTCATCGAATTGCAGATGGCGCACGCGGAGCGGAACAAGGTCCGAGCAGCATACAACCGTGCGGAGCGACTGGCGGAGCGGAGGAAGATGATGCAAGCCTGGGCGGACTATCTCGACGGGCTGCGCGGCGTCAGTTGTGCGACGCGGGTTACCGACGAACCCGACCAACGCGCGAACGCGAGCGTTTGCCTGCAGGTTCGTGCATAAAGTCAGAGAAGTTTCCAAAACTCTGGGAGAATTCGGGATACTACTAACTCGCAACTAGAGCTATTTTGTGCCTTCAGCGGCAAGTGACGCCCGTCCTCAGAGAATGTCGCGTGGCTATCGATCTACCTGGGGTTGGCGGAGGTGGTTGCATTTTGAAAAGGGCAGTCGAAACGATCGATGGCGGCAGCGCGACCCTTGCTGAGCTACGACGGGTTGGAATTGAAGCCCTCGTTAGTGCGCTAGGGCCAGTTGGCATGGCGCGGTTTCTTCAGCTGTTTGAGACTGGACGCGATGATTACACGGCTGATCGAGAAGTGATTCTCGGCAATCCGAGCGTCGATGAGCTGATTGACGAGGCAGAGCGGCGCCGCGGAAGCCCATCCACTGAATAGCGATACCGCCAGCTGCGCCCGTGCGCATGGGTGCGACTTCCGCCGCAAATGAAGGGTTGCCGCCTATATACTACTGTGTATAATGCCAATCGACGTTCTACCTGGGGCCGAGCGAGACATTGAGGAGCTAGAGGCCACTGATCCCGACGCCCTCGCTGCCGTACTCATGTTTCTCGACGAAGCGGAAGCGGAACCGCAGCTTGAGCAGAAGCTTACGACTGTAGGGGACGTTCAATTTGAAAACGTCCGGGTGAGTATAAAGAGATGGGCACGCGTCCAGTCCGCTGGCAACTTGCTCCGAATTCGCATTCTCGACACACCGGCCACAATCTATCGAGTTATATACGGTTACGACTGGCGAAAACGTCGGATCGGCATCCTCGCGATCGTGCATAAGGATCACTGCGATTATGACCCCCAAAGCGAGCTTTCCCGGCGAATCCTCGACGACTGGGACGTTGCTACAGACGGGCAGCCAACCTAAGTCATCTGGCGAGGTACTGTACTTTGAGGCGAAGGTTCCGGCGGACAAGCCGTTGACTGGCGGCAAGCCTCTGGCAACTTTGATTCGAAAGCTTGAAGCCAAGCCGGACATGGCCGTCCGGTTCGAGAAAGCGCGCCGCACATTGGGCGAGATACTAGAACCTGGATCAAACTCCCTTCGCGCGTTGAGACTGGCCGCCGGCCTATCCCAGGTTAATCTGGCCGAGCGAGCCGGAACAACACAGTCCTATATCGCCCGTATTGAAACTGGCCGACTTGATCCTGGAACTGACATGCTCGAGCGGCTTGCGACTGCCATCGGAGTGCCAGCAGTGAAATTATTCGCAGCGGTGCGAGCGCAGCGTGAGCGAAAGCATGTCTGAAACAAGATATGTCACGGTCCAGTTCTGTGACGATATTCGACAGGAGATCGGGAATAAGTACTCGCTGGTCGGCTGCTATGGTCCAACCATGCTTCTGTCAGCTGTGCCAGTAATTCTACCGAAGCTCTGTGCATTTGTCAGAATCTACACACCAGCTAATAGGCCATTCGCGAAGTTATCGATACGCGTTCTACGCGGAGACCAACTCCTGACCGAGATGGAAATCCCGCAGGAGGTCCTTGCAAGTATCAGCGCCGTAGAGCATTTGGCAGGAGAGAACGTCGTGATGCTTGGCAGTGGCCTTGCGATATCTCCTCTTCCTATTGAAGAGCCTTGCAAGCTGCGCATTGAGGTCGATACGGACGAAGGTCCGCTCAAAGGGGAAACCCTTCGCATCGAAAGCGTCTCGACGCCGTAGGGGTACCACACCAGCATGCAGGAGTCTGAACTTTTCACCTCGAGTGACGCCCCGCCGCCGCTGCCTGCGGGGCTCGCTTGGCTCGAAGGCTTTGCCCTCCCGTGGGAGGATGCGCTGCTCGAGGCGATCAACCGAGTCACCGTCGCAGCACCCCTGCGACACCTGATGACCCCGGGAGGGCAGCGGATGTCCGTCGCCATGACCAATTGCGGCCCGCTCGGCTGGATCTCGGATCGGCGCGGTTACCGCTACAGCGCGATGGATCCGCAGAGCGGGGCGCCCTGGCCCGCCCTGCCCGCGCCGCTGCGCGAAGTCGCGGTCGCGGCGGCAGAGGCCGCCGGCTTCGAGTCCTTTGAGCCCGATGCCTGCCTCATCAATGCGTACGCTCCCGGCGCCCGCATGTCCCTGCACCAGGATCGGGACGAGCGTGATTTCACTGCGCCCATCGTGTCGGTCTCGCTGGGGTTGCCGGCGGTCTTCCTCTTCGGCGGTGACACACGCCGAGACCGCCCGCTGCGACTGCCGCTGACCCACGGCGACGTCGTGGTCTGGGGCGGCCCGGCGCGTCTGGCGTTCCACGGGGTGGCGCCTGTCGCCGATGGGCAACACCCCCACCTCGGACGCCAGCGCATCAATCTCACTCTGCGCCGCGCGCGGTGAATCTGACGAGACCTGGGCTGATCCGTCCGTTGCGGACCGGGTACAGGCAATGCCCCCGCACCTGCCATAGGTACTTCTCGCGCACCGCGATGGTTGTCACGACCGCAACGCATGACCGATACTTAGCTCACCCGCCGATTTGGAGGTCTGCTG
>JAEHJW020008374.1_pt1 | contig 28239 bp, 38 predicted proteins | sample 9271431 | NCBI WGS metagenome assembly JAEHJW02 | reverse complement strand
GATCGGGGCGATCGCCTACCAGCACCGCGACCTCGATCGTCGGCGCGGAGGTGAGTGATGTCCCATGATCTCCATCGTCAGGCCCACGCACCGGGCGGCGCGCCTGGCTCCGCCGCCCGGCCTGTCACCAGAGACGGAAGCGCCCCGGTGTCAGCCGGGGCGGAAAGCGAGGAACCACTGTGAACGTCAAACCCATCATCACCCGCACCCTCGGCCCTGTCAACCGGGCGATCTGGAAGCGCGTCGAGTGGCTCGCGCTGCGGCTGCTCGCCGCCGCCTCGCGCCACCTGATCGCACACCGCCAGTCGCGCACGGTCCACAGCGAGGCATGGCGCCGCACGACGGTGATCCCGATCGCGTACTCGGGCGAGCGCTCGGCGCGGTGGAACTGAGGCCGGCGATGACCGTCAGACCGCTGTGCGGACGCTGCTACGAGCCGCTCGATGGCGACCCATGCGACGTGATCGCGCTCGGGCGGCGCTACTGCTCGCTCCGGTGCGCGCTCGCGGAGACGAGCGGGAACTACTGGTATCCGCCACCGAGGCGGAGGCATTCCCTCCGCGGATTCGATGGGCTGACAAGGGTGCAGCGCGCCATGTGCCGCAAGTGGGCGCAAGTCCTCACCCTCGGGAGGGTGTACCGATGAGCGCGGCGCCTGCGATCCAACTCGCGCATGACGACCCAACCGCGTGGCTCGGGCGGCGCTCCGGCATCCCGATCGATCAGTACCACCGCGCCACGCCGGGGATCAGCAAGAGCAACCTCGACGACGCGCACCGTTCGATCGCGCACTACCTCGCCGGCCTGGGTGCCGAGCGTAAGGCGACTCCGGCGATGGCGTTCGGTGAGGCATTCCACGCTCGGGTACTTGAGCCCGAGCGATTCGAGTCAGCGTTCGCCGTGTCGCCCGAGTGCGACCTGCGGACAAAGGACGGCCGGGAGCGGATGACAGCGTGGCGGGCCGAACACCAGGGGGCGATCGGGATCGCGGCCGAGTGGGCGACCTCTATCGACTCCATGTACGACGCGGTGGTGTCGCACCCGATCGCAGGCCGGCTTTTCGAGGGAGGCGACGCCGAGCATTCATTCTGGTGGCGCGACCGCGAGACGGGTCTGACCTGCAAGTGCCGGCCGGACTACCTTCGCCCCGATGCGATCGCCGTTGACCTCAAGACGGCGGCCGACGCATCACCCGAGGGCTTCACCCGCGCCGTGTTCAACTACCGCTACCACGTCCAGCAGGCGTTCTACTCCGACGGGATCGCTAGTGTGCTCGGTGTCCCTCTCGGGGGGTTCCTTTTCGTCGCCGTCGAGAAGGATCCACCGTACGCGGTCGCAGTCTATAACCTCGACGACTTCGCCTCGCAGCGCGGACGCCTCGACTATCAGGACGATCTCGCGAGGATCAAGGCTCACTGTGACAACCCCGGAGTATTCACCGGGTACTCACCGACGATCGAGGAAATCCGCCTGCCGCGGTGGGCGGAGTAGCTACCAAGGGAGGACACAATGGCAAGCAACGAAGAGATCATCGTCAGGGAGCGCGACGCTGGCGGGATGGAGGGCAACCCCTTCACCCCCGGCGTGGCGATCCAAACCGAGGGCGCGCTCGTGGGCGTCGAGGCCGTGCGAGCGCAGGCCGAAGTGCAAGCGCAGATTGTGAGCGCGAAGAAGTTCCCGCGCGATCCGTTCTCGGCGTGGAACCGCATCGCGCAGGCGTGCAAGCGGCCCAAGCTGGCGGGCCAGGCGCTCTACGCCTACCCGCGCGGCGGGGAGACGGTTACGGGTCCGAGTATCCGACTCGCCGAGACACTCGCGCAGGCGTGGGGGAACGTCACGTTCGGCGTGCGCGAACTCGAGCAGCGCGACTCCGACTCGACGATCGAGGCGTACTGCACGGACCTCGAAACCAACGTCACCCGCTCCGTCACGTTCCAGGTGCCGCACATCAGGTACACGAAGCGCGGCGTTATCAAGCTGTCGGACCCGCGCGACATTTATGAACTTGTGGCAAATCAGGGAGCGCGCCGGGTGCGGGCCTGCATCCTTGCTGTGATCCCCGGCGACATCGTGGATCTCGCCGTGGCCGAGTGCAAGCGCACGCAGGTCCGGGGCGAGGGCGAGCCCCTCGAGGATCGCGTGCGGAAGATGGTCGCCGCGTTCTCCGAGGTCGGCGTGCCGCCCGAGGCGATCGAGCGCCGGCTCGGGCACCCGCTGGCGCAGACGGTCGCGGAGGAGGTGGTAGACCTGCAGGCCGTCTACCGCGCGATCAAGGAGAGTTTCGCGAGCCGGCAAGACTTCTTCGAGCTCGGCGGGACCGCGAGCGAGGGGACCAAGGCGCTCGCCGACAAGATCCGGGGCGCCGCTCCGGCCGCCGCGCCGTCACCGGCCGCGCCCACCGGGAGCCTGCCGTTCGAGCCGCCGACGGCGGACGAAGAGGCGCGGGCCGCGAAGAGGGGAGCGAAGCCGCATGCTGACCAGGGCTGAGTTGAAAGCCAACCTCCGCGAGCGCCTCGAGAAGCTGACTCGCGAGCGGATGCGGCTCGAACAGGACAAAGCCGCGTCGAATCGTGCGTACGGCGAGTCGATCAAGCTGGTCAGCGAGAAGATCGGCACGGTCCTTGACGAGCTCGAAACGGGGCAGGGAACGCTGCCGCTCGACGACTCCGACCATCCGGACCCCGAGACGCTCGCCGGCCGGGCCGAGGCGATGCACGACGGGCAGGCCGACCGCGGTCTGGACGACGAACGGGAGGATGAGGGCAATGGCTGAGGTGACAGGTATTCGCGTGGCGATCCGTGCCGCCGTGGAGGCGGAGTACGAACCCCTGCTCGCGGCCGCTCTTGAGGCGGCCCGCAACCAGCACGAGCAGATGATCGAAGCCGCCGTCGATTTGGCCGTGGCTGCTGTCGAGCGCGGCGCGGCGTCGGCCGCCGGCAAGCCGGAGCCCAAGGCGCGCAACCCCCGCAAGCCGCGTGCCGACAGGGGGCGCAAGCGGATCGGTAAGGGACTGCCAGCGAGCGAGCCGTCGCCGGCTGCAGACTCGAAGCCGTCCGAGCCCGCCTGTGCCGAGTGCGAGCACTTCGCCTCGCTGCACGAGGGCGGGATGGGCGAGTGCGGTATCCACGGGTGCGGGTGTCAGGCGTTCATCGGCGAGAGCGAGATCCGGCTGTGACCTTAGAAGTTCTCAGCCAGCCGGCGGGGTCGCTTGAGGGTCTGTTCTTTCATACCTTCCTCGAAAACGGCGGTTTTGAGTGGCAGGGGTACGTCGTAAAGCACTCCTCCGATGAGAGAATCACCATTCAGCTCTTCTCGTGGTTCATGGGGGATCCGACCTCCAAGATCGTGGTCAATCGCGCCCGCCTAACATCGGCGCAGTTTTACGAGAGTGCAAAAGACTGGCGATGGGAGTACGCCCGGCGCAACGGGAAGAGCTGGGAGGAGTTTGAACAAAGCGAGCGGCTAATTCAGTTTCTCGATGGGCCAGAGCGACCCGCGCCGGCAAAGAGCCAACGCAAGACGAGCAACACAACAACGGTTGTGCGCGAGTCGATTGGCCCGCGGCGGCGGTTTGAAGTTCTCAAGCGGGATGGTTTTCGCTGCCGTTACTGTGGCAAATCGTCCGATGAGGTGAAGCTCGAGATTGACCACATCATCCCGGTCGCCAAGGGAGGAACCAACGACGTCGAAAACCTGATTGCGTCTTGCCGAGACTGCAATTCTGGAAAACGTACGCTCTCGCTCGTGCCGACGATCGAGGGCGACTGAGCTGACCATGCGCGCCGCCAAATGCGCTGGCAAGGAGATCTCCCGGCTAGGTCGAGAGACGAGGGGCGCCCTGGGGCGGCAGGGCGCCGTGAGGGGGTGATGCGTGTCCTCCACCTATTCGCCGGAGCCGGGGGCGGCGTCCTTGCCGACGCCATCCTCGGACACCGCTGCGTCGGGTACGTCGAGTGGGAAGGCTTCCCTCAAGCGGTCCTCAAAGCGCGGCAAGCCGACGGCCTGCTCGATGTGGCTCCCGTCTTCGGAGACGTGCGGGAGTTCGTTCGATCTGGGGCAGCCCGAGAGTATCGTGGCATTGCGGACGTGGTTAGTGGCGACTTTCCCTGTCAGCCCTTCTCCGTCGCCGGCAAGCGAGCCGGGAGTGCCGACGAACGCAATATGTGGCCCGCGTTCGCCGAGGTTGTACGCGAGGTTCGACCCCGATTCGTGTTCGCTGAAAACGTTCCAGGACTTGCTTCCTGGGATGGAGGAGCTTACTTCGGGCGCGTCGTCGGTGCCCTGGCCGCGCTCGGGTACGGTGTCCGATGGACGGTGCTGGGAGCTGACGATGCCGGCGCTCCGCACAGGCGCAAGAGACTCTGGATACTGGCCGACGCCGGCGGCGGAGAACCCGGGAGCGGGTCCGAACAACTCCAAGGTCGAGAACCTTCTGACGGGCAGTCATCACTCGTTCTACCTCTCGCAAGCGGTGGAGGCGGAGAGGCGCAAACCGGGAACGATTCTGCGGCCGACGCCGAACGTGCCGAACGGCGGCAGGACGATGACCCCCGAGGACGCGTTGGCGCTCGGAGCAACGGACAAGGGAAAGCGGCAGGTAGGCTTGGAGAATGCGGTGCGGTTCTGGCCGACGCCGACCAAGCAGGACAGCAGCAACACGGCGGGACCGAGCCAGTTCAACCGAAACTCGCTTCCGCTGAATGCGGCGGTTGGTGGTCCCTCGACCCGGCCGACATACCCGACGCCGAATTGTGGAGATGCAGACCCGCGTGTCTTGAATGTCTACCGGATGGTGGCGGGACAAAAACACCTTCAGCAGTATGTGACAACGGGGAAGGGGGGCGGTCAGTTGAATCCCTCCTGGGTCGAATGGCTGATGTGCTGGCCGATCAACTGGACTTCGCTCGAACCGCTTTCGGAGGTCGGATACCGCGCGTGGCTAGTGGCGTGCCGAACCGCGTTGGCCGACTTCGTGCGCTCGGTAACGGGCAGGTGCCAATGACGGCAGCGATGGTGTGGGTGCTGTTAGGTGGGCCGGTGAGGGGGAGAGTATGACGGATGGCGGGCCGCGGCAGTGGTTCCGGCTCTACCGAGAAGTGATCCACGATCCGAAGCTACGCAAGGCGACCCCGGCGCAACGGTGGCTGTGGGTCGCTCTCCTGTGCCTCGCCGACGACGACGGGCTTGTGCGGCTCGCCCCCGGGGTGCCGTACGACGATGCCGACCTAGCAGACCTGGCCGGCGTCGAGGTGGCGGATGTCGAGTGCGGGCTTGAACACTTTCGACGGCTCGGCATGGTCGAGTCCGCGCCCGGTGGCCTAGTTGTCGTCAAGTGGAACTCACGGCAATTCAAGGCAGATAGCTCGACCGATCGGGTGCGGGCGTTTCGTCAACGACAGATAGAAACACCAGTGAAACGGGATGAAACGGTTTCTGTAACGCCCCCAGAGCAGAGCAGAGCAGAGACAGAGCAGAGCAGAGAGAGACAAGAGAGAACGGCGGCCAAAGCCGCCGCGCCCCCGTCCGCTGACAAACCCTCGTTCTTTCGGAAACCAACACTCGCCGAGGTGACGGCTTACTGTCGGGAACACGGCTACACGTTCGACCCGGCACACTTCCTGGCGTACTACAAGAGCAACGGCTGGCGAGTTGGACGGCAACCGATGCGGGACTGGCACGCCGCCTGTGTGACCTGGCAATCACGCGAGCGGCCGGCTGTAGCTACTCGCCGGCGGGGCACTCGCGTACCAGACGCCCCAACCCACGCCGATGACGATCGCGCTACCGCCGCCGGGCTCTGCTCCCGCTGTGGTGGTCCGAACCCGCTCCGGTGGGCCGTCTGCCCGGACTGCTGCCGGGAGGGTGCGACCCCGGAGGAGTTGGCTCGGGTAGACGCCGACGTGGCCGCCGCGGTTGCAGCCGGCGCAAACCCCCCTGATCGCACCACGACAGTCACACCCCACGGAGGCGATGATGCAACGCACGCAGCGTGAAGGTGATACGGAGGTAGTCGCGCATGCCATCGTGAGCATCCTGCGGTGGGCGCCGGCGCCGATTACCCGGGACCAACTCTCGGACCAGGTACACGCGCACATGACGATGGCACTCGGTTACCTGTGGCAGCGCACGACGACCGAGCGCCGGGTGAGGGACGCTCTCCGGCTCCTGCTCGACGGCGACTCGCCGGTGATCTCGGCCGGCCACGGCTACCGGCTCGCGGCACGGGCTACCGCTGCGGAGCGTGAGCGGGCGGCACAACTCGCCGAGCGGGCCGGTGTCCGGCTGCTCGCCAAGGCGCGGAAGATCCGGGCGGCGCACCTGCCGTCGGAGGCGGTGCAGGGTCAGCTATTCGAGGTGGCGTCGTGAAACGCGCCCCGATGGCCCTAGGAACCGCGCAAACGGTCACCCCGCTACCAGGACACCGGAAAACGGAAAACTCGCAGCCTGTGCCACGGCAGAGCGGCCGGCGGGCGGTTGCGGACCCCAAAGTCTCCGGATCCCCCTGGCACCCTGAGGACGAGGAGGCATTCGGGCACCCGGACCACCCGCACCCCCGCTGGCAGGACTACGTCGAGGTGCAGATGGCCAAGCGAGTGCCGCCACCCTGGCCGCGGTTCTGGGACTGGTTGGACCAGGACTCGAAGCGACGGGGGAGCGCCCCGCCGGTGAAGATCTTCCAGCGCGTCACAAACCCCGTGCACGACGGCGAACCCCAAGAGACACCTGGAGGTGCGCATGCGAAGGCAGGATGAAACCGAAGTGACCTGGGTCGCGCGCTACATCGTGACGGCGCTGCGTTGCAGCCCGAAGCCACTGACTCGCGACCAGCTCACCGACGGCGTGCTCGAGCACGGCCTCACGAGAGAGGAGATCGCGTGGAAGCGCACCACAGCCGCCCGGCGCGTTCGGGATGCCTTCGCGGCCTTGCGCCGGCAGGGGTACCCGGTCGTGAGCGATGGCAAGGGCTTCAAGCTCGCGACGACCGACGACGAGCGCCACCGGGCGGCCGAGAAGCTCCGGAAGATGGCGCGCAGTATCTTCGCTGAGGCGGACCGCCTCGAGGCGGCGCCGGTCCCGCGCGAACCTGTCCAGGCGGAGCTCTTCGAGGTGGCGCCGTGAGCCGCGCCTTCGTCGTGGGGCCCGAGTGGGGCGCGATGGTGCCCCGCACCTTCGCGGACGAGGCCGACTTCCAGGCACAGCTCATCACCGCGGCCCGGCGCCTCGGCTGGCGGGTCTATCACACGCGCGACAGCCGGCGATCAGAGCCCGGCTTCCCCGACCTAGTGCTGGCGAGCCCGCGGCAGCGTCGAGTGATCTTCGCCGAGCTGAAGACCGACACCGGCCACCTCTCGGACGATCAATCGTGGTGGATTGGAGCGCTCACCATGGCCGGTCAGGAAACCTACGTCTGGCACTTCAGTGACTGGGATGCCCTGCTGAAAATCCTAGTCGCCAGACCGCGGGAGGACGAGGGGGTGCCCCATGCATAGCCTCGCTCAAGCACTCGCCTGGCTCGACGCGCACGACATCGTGTGGTCGATCGTGATCCTGTTCGTGGGGACGCTCCTGGTGTCCGCCCTCGCGTGGCTGCTCGAGTCCGCCGTCTGGCGCCTGGCGCACCGGGACGAGCTCCGCGAGGAGCGCGAGATGACCGAGCGGGTCGAGAGACTGCGGGGTGAGGTATGAGCAGCCAATGGTGCGAGTGCTGTGAGCGCGCCGCCCGCGAGCTTGCCGCCGAGCGCGAGGCGCGGGAGAAGGCGGAATCGGTTCTGCGGGAGATCGCCGAGCGAGGGTGTCAGGCGCTAACGATTTTGCACCTTTTCCCCGGCCCGTGTGGTTGCCCCCCGTGCGTGGCTGCTGTTGCGCTGGGGAGGAATCCGTCAATGGGGACATGGAAGGAGCAGCCATGATCGTCGAGAGAGAGGGGATGCGAGTGATGGGAACGAGAATCTACGGGGCGAGCGACGACCTGGTGGAAGTTGAGGGGGACGTGTGCGGCGAGGTCGGATGCTACGACAAGGACCTGCTCCTTGCGTGCAGCGACGGAACGATCCTTGTGGCCCACTACGGAAAGCCTGGGGCTGGCGGGGTGTGGAGCATCGAGGTGCTACGCAAGGGCGATCTGTTCGAAGGAGTTGACATCTGCACGTCGGAGGACGCCGACCCCCACAGCGACGTGGTGCGGTTCCGCGACGGGCTCAAGATGGTGCGCGCCGGCAAGGATTACGGGATCGTTCGATGACCGCCCTCGCCCTGCTCGCCCTGGTGCTCATCGTGGCCGCGCTCGCGTGGGTGCGGCCGAGGGCGTTCGATCCGCAACTCAAGCAGCCGCACGACTGGACACGGGGAGGCGACGATGCGTCGTGAAACGCTGGTGTGCGACCGCTGCGGCAAGCCGGCGCACGAGCTGATCGAGTTCGACGATGGCGGGCATGTCGAGGAGCTGGACCGCCGCTGCCTGCTCGTGCGGATCAACGAGGCCACCGATCTCGTGAGCGTGACGATGCAGCGCCGCGAGCAGCCCATGAGCCGCGTCGCGAGGATGCGGCGATGAGCGCCGGTGCACTGCTCGTGCGCACGATCATCGCGGAGAGTGAGGTCGATCTCCGCGCGCTCGCCCAGCGGGAAGGCGGCAAGGGCTGGCGCACGATCGGCAACCCCGGCCGGCTGCTCATCGGCGGGAAGCCTGTCGAGGGCAAGAGCTGGGTGTGGCACTTGGAGAAGCGCTCATGACCTGCGCCTGCGGGCAACCGATGGCCTGCATCAACAGCCGGCCTTGGGAGCAGACCGACCGCCGCGTGGTGCGCCTGCGCATTTACCGATGCCAGTGCGGCGCCACCGAAGCCACGATCGAACTGCGTTCTCAGCTCGAGCGCATCCGAACCGCCATCTACCGCGCCGAGAAGCGGCAGAAGCGGCGCGGCCAGGAGGACCGTCCGAAAGGAGAGGCCGAATGCAAGACCCTGTGAGCGACATCCACCAGGCGCGAGGATCCGCGGCGGCCGGTGTCCGTGGAGTAGACTCGATCCCGGGTTGGGTGGGAGGGTGGGTGTGAGCGAAGGGCGGGCGGACTCCCTGCCGGGCGGCCAGATTGCAGCGGCCTCCCCGAGTCAACGAACCCTCTGCGGTGCCAAGACGCGGTCCGGGGGCACCTGCAAGAACGCGCAGATGCTGAACGGCCGCTGCCGAATGCACGGGGGCGCCACACCTCGCGGGCCGGCGTGCGGCTCCTTCAAGACCGGCCGGCATTCGAAGTCGCTCCCGTTTCGCCTGGCTGCCCGATATGAGGAGGCGATGGCTGACGAGACCCTGCTCGAGCAGCGCAGCGAGATCGCGCTACTCGATGTCCGCATTGACGAGGTCGTGCGCGCCGTGGACGCGCGGCGGGCGAGCGTGGTGTGGGATGACCTCTGCCGGCTGCTCGACCAACGCCGGAAGCTTGTCGAGAGCGAGCGTAGGCGCATGGTCGAGATGCACCAGATGCTCACGACCGAGGAGGCGATGACGCTCTTGGCGGCCGTGGTGGACAGCCTGCGGCGACACGTTGTGGACCGGATGGTGCTGGCGGCGGTCAGTGCAGACCTTACGCGACTCGTTGCTCACACACCTCGCGGCGCGGCTGACTGAGGACGGGACCACGGCGTCCCCGGGCCTGCTGGAATTCATCCCAGCGGTTTCGCCGACGCTTGAGCAGCCCCTCCACCTCGCGCCGATCGTCGAGGCGATCGAGAGCACGCCACACCGCGAGCGCCGGATCGTCATCTCGACACCACCGCAGCACGGCAAGACCAAGACGGTGATCCACGGCCTCGTGTGGCTCATGACGCGCGACCCCAGGAAGCGCCACGGGTACGTGACGTACGAATCGACGCGCGCCGAGGAGATGAGCCGGGAGGCTCAATGGATCGCGCAAGCCGCGGGCGTCAAGACCGAGGGGTCGCGCCGCATCTGGCGTGTTGCCGGCCAGGCCGGGGGCATGATCGCCGCCGGCATTGGTGGTCCCCTGACTGGCTACGGCATCGATGGCGTGCTCGTAGTCGATGACCCGGTCAAGAACAGAGCTGAGGCTGAGAGCACGACCTACCGGGAGCGCACTCACCAGTGGTTCCGCGATGTCGCGATGAGCCGCGTGCACCCGGGAGCGAGCGTCCTGGTCATCCTGACGCGCTGGCACCCTGACGACCTCGGCGGCCGACTCATCGGGGAGGGTTGGGAGCACATCAACCTGCCGGCGATCGACGACGCGGGCCGCGCGCTGTGGGAGGCCAGGCGGCCGGTGGCGTGGTTGGAGCGCCAACGCGCAGAGGGCGGCGAGTACACATGGGCCAGCTTGTGGCAGGGCCAGCCGCGGCCACGGGGCGGCCAGGTCTTTCACGACGTCACGTTCTACGATGCCGCGCCGACGACTGGCTATCGTGCGGCCTTCGGGGTGGACCTGGCCTACACCGCGAAGACGAGTTCCGACTACTCGGTCGTGGTGACCCTGGCGGCCGATGATTCGTTCTACTACGTCCTCGACGTCGCCCGGCAGCAGGTTCGGGCGCCACAATTCGGCGTGACGCTCGGCGGAGTACGGGGCCGCTACCCGTTTGCGCCAATGTCCTGGTACTGCATCGCCACGGAGCAGGGCGTCGCGGATCTGCTGAACGCGCTCAATCCGAAGATCCACGTGCGGGCTGTGCCGACGACGCATGACAAGTTCGTCCGCGCGCAGCCGGTCGCCGCTGCGTGGAACGAAGGCAAGGTGCTGGTGCCGCGGGATGCCCCTTGGTTGGACGCCTTCGTGGCGGAACTGGCCACCTTCACGGGGATGAACGACGCGCATGACGACCAGGTTGACGCTCTCGCGGCCGCTTTCGATCTGCTGAAGAGCGGCGCGCCGATCGCCGTCGCCGTCGGCGGCCGGCGCACATGGAACCGAGCCAGCGCGGACTTGTAGCCCAAAATCTAGGGCGGTTTGCACTACCGGTAGCGAAAGCCTTGACACGCGCTCTCGCCTCGTTGCAACGTGAACCCGCAAGCCTTGTGGGGCGGGTGCGGAGGGTGTGGGGTGAGGCGGACGGATAGGGGCGGCGGACGTGGGCGCGGCGAGCGGTAATCCCCTGCTCGTCGCGCGTCTCGCTGCCTGGAACAAGCTTCAGGCCTTCGACATCGGCATCACCCCCGAGATCGCGACGGCGCGCGTGCGCGCCGCTTCCTTCTCCGCGACCGCGCAGATTCGGCTCTTCGAGACGATGCTGGCGCGCGACGCGGACCTCGGCAACGCGGTCGATCAGCGCACGCTCGCGCTCGCCGAAGCGAACTGGCGGTTCGTCCCATGCGAAGACGTAGACGAGGCCACGGCGCGGCCCGTCCTTGACGCTCTCCCGGGCGATCTGCTCTCGCAAGAGGTCCTCGAGCACGCCGCGCTGTTCCGGCTGTTCGGGTTCGCCCTCCTCGAGATCGAGTGGGCGCCCGACTGGCGCGTCATCGGCCTGCACGAGTGGCCGTACGCGGCGAGCGAGATCCTCAACGGCGACGTTCGGATCTACGTCGACGGCATGCAAGTCTCCGTCGAGGATCCGCAGTACCGGGATCGGTTCATCGTGCTGCGGGCCTCCAAGCACGACCCCGCCGGCGCCGCGCGCCTGCGGCGGTGCGTCGGCCTGTGGTTGACGCGCAGCTACCTCGCGCGGGACTGGCGGGCCTACCTGGAGCGCTTCGGCGATCCGCTCCTCCTCGGCAGGTATGACGACGCCCTGCCGCCCTCGGCGGAAGGCGTGAGCCCGCAGCAGACCGTGCTCGACGCGCTCGCGCAGTTGAAGAGCGCCGCGATTGCCGCGCTTCCCAAGAGCGTCGAGGCCTCCCTCCTCGCCGACTCCCGCAGCGACGCGACGCAGGCGTTCGATCAACTGTGGCAGCGCTGCAGTGAGGGCATGTACAACGCCATCCTGGGCCAGTCCTCGACGGTGCACCAGGGCACGAGTGGCGGTGCGCGATCGAGCGACGAGGTGCGCGAGCGCGTCCTCGACTCGCTCATCGAGGCCGACGCCCGGATCATCGCCAGCACGATCAGGCGCGACGTGATCGCCAAGATCGAGGCCGCGAAGGCCGGCGGCCGGAAGCTCGTGCAGCTCGAGTCGACCTGGGAGCGCGCCGTTCCGCAGGAGACGCGCGCCACGATCATGGTCACGGCGAAGAACGCGGGCATCGACTTCGATTTCGACGCGGCCCGCGAGGAACTCGGGCTCGAGCCCCCATCCGAGGAGCAGCTCGCGACCAAGGCCGAGGCCGCGGCGGAGATGCAGGCCCGCCTCGCCGGTTTGACGGCGCCGCCGGCCGCTCAGGACAGCGCCTCGCCGGCCCAAGGCCAACCGCCCGCGGACAAACCAGCCGCGAGCATGAGCGAGCGACTCCGGGCGGCCGCGCGGCGCGTCTTCTCGCGCGGTAAGACTGACGCCGAGGCGTACCGCGCCGGCGCCGGCACCATGAACAAGGCGCTCGACGCGATCAGTGAGGCGTCGAAACCCGGCCTACACACGGCGCTCGAGCAGGGGATCCTCGAGACGTTGCGCGCGAACCTCCGCGACGACATGACGCCGGCGGAGGTCGACGAGGTCTTCCGCCAGGCGCTCACCGCCGGACACGTTCACCCGGTCGCCGAGGTGTTCGAGCGCGCGCTACTGGCGGCCCGGCTCAACGGGCGGCTGCTCGCCGCGGCGCAGCTCGCGCGCCTGCGCAAGCGAAACGGGGGCGACGGTGCCGCATAGCCCGTCGATCCCGCCGTTCGCGCCGACGTTCCAGCCGGTGTCGTCCGAGCAGGTCAAGCGCAAGCTCGCCGACAAGCTCCTGCTCCCGCCCGATCAGGTCGACGCGATCGCTGCCGAGCTCGGCGACGGCGTGTGGGACCTGGCATGGAGCGTCGCGACCGTGGCCGACGTCGCCCTGCTCGCGAGCCTCCGCGAGTCGCTGCTTGAGATCCTCAACAGCGGCGGCACGCTCCGCGACTGGCGCGACATGCTCGACGAACTCGGCTGGCGGTCGCCGCTCGGCGCGTGGCACGAGGAGACGATCTTCCGCACCACGCTGGGGTCGGTGATGGAGGCGGAGCGGTTCGACCAGCTCACCGACTCCGAGTTCGTCGAGTACCTGGTCTTCGACGCGGTCGATGACGACCGGATCTGCGAGGAGTGCCTCGCGCTGGACGGCAAGACATGGCCGCGGGATGAGTTCCCGGGCGCGCTCTGGCCGCCGCTGCACTTCTCGTGTTTCCCGGGCGATGTGCGGGTCGCGGCGAACGTCGTTGCTGGAACTCGGATGCTATACGCGGGGCAGGTGATCGAGCTTGAGACCCGGCGGGGAAATAGGCTCACCGTCACCCCGAATCACCCGATAGCCACCCCGGCCGGGTTCATCGCGGCGCGCGATCTCCACAAGGGCGCCGAGGTGCTCACGCACTGCACCGGCGCTGAAAAAATGCTTGCCTCCGCGGACGCGGGGCCGGCGCTTGAAGCATCCGACGATCAGCACGAGCCAGCCCGCATTGACGAGGTGTTCGGTGCGCTCGTTCATGCGTTCGGCGTGAGGACCGCAGAGGTAGGGGGTCACGACCTCCACGGCGACGCGCAGGGAGGGAATGGCCACGTCGAGGTTGCGATGGCCGATCGGGTACTGCGGGGTCGCGTCGCTGGCGAGCGCGGCGGCGATGGCGAGGACCTCCGGCTCGAAACGGCCGACGCGGGTAACGGTTCTGGCATCGCCTCTGGCGACGTTGGCCTTGACCGAGTCGGAGCAGATAGAGCCGCGGCGGGCGCGTTGCATCCTCTCGGCGGCGGCCATGAACTGCGGTCCTCTCCGGCATCGTTCCTCGCTGCTCATGATTCGCCCGCGGCAAGCCGCGTGTGCTGCGCCGATCTGACGCTCGACAGCGCTGCGGTCGAGCTTGAGGACGGCCCACTTGACGCGCTCCGCGTCGGAGCGACCTCTCGGCTCGACGCCGCGCTCACGGAACTGTCGGCCCAAGGAGTTGCGGCTGACGCCGGTTTCTTCCGCGAGTTGCTTGAGCGAAACCCCGCCCTTGTGGCGCTCGATGAGATCGTCGATGTTCGAAAGTCGGATTGGAGCGGTCACGTTTTCGACCTCCAGTCAACCACTGGCGTCATTGTAGCCGGTGGCCTCCTCGTTAGCAACTGCCGCTGCTCAGTGATCCCTGCCGACGCCGGCGACCTGAAGGGCCTGAAGGCCGACGTCCACCAGGGTCCACCGCCGCTCGACCATGTGGCGCAGGGGTTCGACGCGCCGCCCTCAGTGAAGGGTCTGACCACGATCGTGCAGCAGGCGCTTGTGGATCGCCTGCACGCGGCCGGCTGGCCGATCGCGCCGCCGGTGGCGCCGGGGAGGGCCGCATGATAGATCGCACGCAGGCGCAACACCTCGCGGCGTTCTCGCTGTTCGACATTCAGTTGAGCCCGGCGGACGTTGCGGCCGAGGGCGCGAAGCCGCTGCAGCTCTTGCAGTGGGGCGAGAACCACCCCGTCGACGGGCGGCCGCCGGTCACGGTCGACGACGCCTGGGCCGCCGCCGCGGTCGCGAACTTCTCGGCGCGCAAGGTCGACTACGCCGTGGACTACAACCACGCCTCGATCCTGGGCTACCAGGACGCCCCGGCCGCGGGTTGGATCACCGCACTCACCGCTGCGCCGCCGGCCGATGGTGAGGCGCCAGACCCGGCGCGGCATGGGATCTGGCTGTCGGTGCAGTGGACCCCGCGCGGCCGCCAGCGCATCAAGGACGGCGAGTACCGCTACGCGAGCGCCGTGCTGGCGCGCGACCGCGACACCGGCGCGACGCTTCCGATGGTCGTCGGCTGCGCCCTGACGAACACCCCGGCGATTCATGGACTGCAAGTCCTGGCTGCAAGTGAGGATCGGCTCGCCAGCACCGGCGAGTCGGACGAGAGCGCCGAGGACGGCGCGAAAGGGGAGGGTGCGATGGACGTACTCAAGGAAGTTGGGTACGCCTCGGTGGAGGAGCTGAAGTCGGCGCTCTCGGAGCTGCCCAAGCTGCGGGAGAAGGCCGGCAAGGCGGACCAGGTGGAAGCCCTGGCCGCTCAGCTCACCGAGGCCAACAAGCACGCGGAGACGGCCGAGGCCGCTCTCAGGGCGGCGAAGGTCGACGCTGCCATGTCGCGCGCGGAGGCGCTCGGGCGCATCCCGGCGGAGAGCGACACGCTCACCGACGAGCAGAAGGCCGCCCGGGTGTTCGCCCGCAAGCTCGCCGAGAAGGACGAGGAGCTGTTCGGCGCGTGGCTGAAGGGCGCCGCGCCCGCGGCTCCGGCCAAGCCCGCGCCGGCCGGGAAGTTGACGCCGGACACCTCCGGCGAGCAGCGGAACCGCGAGGCGGCCGCGACGTTCTCGATGGAGGCGGACCCGTCCGAGACGGAGACGGTCAACCGCGCCGTCGCGCTGTCGCGCGCCGAGAAGATCCCGCTTGAGGCCGCTCTCGCGCGGATCGAGAAGGAGGGGGTGCACTGATGGCCCTGCAACCGAACCAGATCAACATCGTGAGCGACGCACTGACCGTCAAGGCCACGGCCGCCGTGACCAAGTACCGGTTCGTCGGGTACAACGGGCAGCACTGCGCCGCCAACGCGGCCGCCATCGGCGTCAGCTACTTCGACGCCGCCATCGGCGACCCGGTCACCATCTACGGCGCCGGCAACATCGTCCCGCTCGAGGCGGGCGCTTCGTTCGCCGCCGGCGCCATGCTCGCGTCCGACGCCAACGGCAAGGGCGTGGCGGCCTCGGCTGTCGCGATCGCCTCCGGCGCCACGGCCGTCACCTCGGCGGCCGCGAACGGCGCGACCGACATCACCGGCGGCGCGCTGCCGCAGACCGTCAACGCGATGGCCATGCAGGCGGCCTCCGCGGGCGGAGACATCGTCTCCGTCCTGGTCTGGTAAGGGGAGGCGACCATGGCGATCCTTTCAAGGCTTTCCGAACTCCGGCTCGCGATGTCGCCGGTGCTCAGTGCCAAGGCGCTGGGCTACAACCCCGGCGGCCTCATCGGGCACAAGATCCTGTCGCCCGTGCCCTGCGGCGAGGGCGGCGCGCGTCTCCCGCTGTATTCCCCGAGCGCGCTCAGAATCATGGACGACCTGCGGGCGCTCCGCGGTGCGTCCAAGCGTGCGGACTGGACGGCGACGTACCAGGACGTCACGCTCGACGAGCACACGCTCAACGTCCCGGTGGACTGGCGCGAGGTGCGCGCGGGGCAGACGATCGGCCTCGACGTCGCGGCGCGCGCCTCGCGGACGGCGAAGCGGCTGGTCGTCACCCAGCGTGAGTACAACATCGCGCAGTACGTGATGTCGACCAGCAACTACGCCTCCGGGTTTTCGACCACGGTCGGGGGCACCACGAACAAGTGGGACTCCATCACCACCGGCATCTCGGACCAGGACCCGGTCGCCATCGTCAAGGCGGCGGCCTCGAAGATCCGCGCCGCATGCGGCATGCGGCCGCAGAAGTTCTGGTGCGGCCAGCGCGTGTGGGACGACGGCATCGCGAGCAACACCAAGGTCATCGCCCAGCTCAAGCTGGCGCCTCCGACCACGGCGGCGCCCGTGTGGGTGACCCCCGAGGCGTTCGCGGCGGCCGTCGGGGTCGACAAGGTCGAGATCGGCGGGGCGGTGTACAGCTCCGACGGCGCGACCATCGGCGGGGACATCTGGTCCGACGCCGCGGGCCTCGTGGTCTACAACGAGGACGTCAACGAGGTGGAGCAGCCGACGTTCGGTCTGCTCGCCCAGGAGAAGTTCGGCCAGGTGGGCGAGACCGACATGTTCGGCTTCGTCTCCACCGAGGTCGAAGAGGGCGGGAAGATCGTCTCCACCTTCTACACCGAGATGTACAAGCCGTGGGTGGCCATGAACTTCGCGGGCTACCTCTGGCTCGACACCCTCGGTGTGATCTGACCGTGAACGGCGGCGGGGGGCTTCGGCCCCCCGCCCACCGTGCGGAGGGCGCATGCCGACAGTGAAAGGACCAATCAACTACGGCCGGGACGGGAAGGAGATCCCGCCCGGTACCGCCTTCGAGGTACCCGCCGAGGAGGCGGAGCACCTCATCAGCACGTACGGCTTCGAGCTGGTGGAGGAGCAGGCCTTCACGGAGCGGCAGCCACTCGAGAAGCTGAAGCTCGCGGAGCTGCAGGAGCTCGCCGGGCAGTACGGGCTCACGCCGCCCGAGGGCGCGACGCGGGCGATCCTCATCGACGCGATCCGCGCCTCTGAGGCCGCGGCCGCGGCGCCGCCGGAGTAGGGGGGGGAGTGGCCTACGCGACCCAGGCCGAGCTCGCGCCGTACATCGACGGCGCGACGCTTATACAGCTCACCGATGACGACCGGGACGGGATCGCCGACGTCCCGGTGATCACCGGTATCCTTGATGACGTCTCGGCGCGGATCGACGCGGCGCTCAAGGCCGCCGGTTACACGACCCCGGTGGCGGCGCCTGGCGCCGCCCTCAGGTCACTCACGGCGCGTCTTTCGCTCGCGGCGCTGTACGGGCGCCGGCCCGCCGTAGAGGCGCCCCCGAGCATCACCACGGTAGCGGAGGCCGCCGAGGGCGAGTTGAAGCTCATCGGCGCCGGGAAGACGCAACCGCCCGAAGCGATTCGCCTCAGCTCGCCGACCGGCCCGTCCGGGATCGCGATCTCGACTGACGCGGCTCGAAACTGGGACGACGCGGAGCTGTTCTGATGGCGGGCGGCTTCCACCTCGACGTCGACATGAACCGGATGCTGGCGCGGCTCGCGGTGATCCGCGCGCGCTGGAGCGGTGACGCGCTGCGGCAACTCGGCGAGTTCGCCGCCGCGCAGATCCTCGCTGACAGCACACAGTCATTCCGCAGACAGGCAGACCCCACGACCGGCGCGGCGTGGAAGCCGAGTAAGCGCGCCGTGGGCGCGGCACTGACCGCTCACAAACGGTTCGTGATGGGCAAGCGGAAGCGTGACGTAAGCCGGCTCTCGACGTTGCAAGACACTGGCCGCCTCCGGCGCTCGGTTCGCTCCGGTTACGACTTGGGCGTGGCCGGCAAGCTCGTCGCCTGGGGCGGCACCACGCCGCTGGTCTACGCGGCGATTCACCAGTTCGGCGGCCGCGCCGGCCGCGGGCACGCGGCCGTGATCCCGGCGCGGCCCTACGTCGGGCTCTCGCCGGCGCGCGCCGAGGCGATCTCGGCGTTCGCGCGCAAGGTGCTCGCGGAGGCGGCGTCGTGAGCCAGATCGACACCGCCCGGCAGGCGATCGTCACCGCGCTCACCGCCGCGGTGCCGGCCGGCGTGGCCGTCGTGCCCGTCAACAGCCTCGACGACTTCAAGGCGGTCCTCCGGCAGCCGCCGGCCGTGGGCGTGGCCTACGCGGCCAAGCAGCACGAGCCGCGGCCGAAAGTCATCGGAGCGACGCGGCAGAGCGTCGCCGAGTGGCACTTCGAGGTCTACGTCGCGGCCCCTGGCCCTGGCCCCGGGGTGGCGGCGGGCCAGGACGTCTTCGCGCTGCTCGAGGCGGCTGATCAGGCGCTGGAGGGGCTCACGTTCTCGCTCGGCTCGCAGATGGTGCGGCTGCTCGCCACGGGCGATCAGTTCGTTGATCTGCTCGTGGGGGCGCTGCTGTACGTGCAGGGTTGGAAGTTCTGGCAGCAGGGCTAGGAGGAAGCGATGGCAGGCACGACGTACCAGGTCAGGCTCGCGGACGACGACCCGTTCAAGGCGACGTTCCGCACGTTCGATGGAATCCCCGGGCGGTTCACGGTCGAGCCGCGGACGGTGGAGCTGACGGAGGACCAGGCGCGCGCCCTGGCGGTCTGGGGGCTCGTGATCGAGTCGCCGGCGGCCCCCGGGTTCGCCGATCTGGACGTCGAGTACTCGACCGGCAAGGGCAAGGGGAGGTAGGCCATGACAGTGATTCGCACCAACCAGCAAAACCAGGTCGCGATCTGGGGCGAAACGGCACTCGGGACGCGCCCCACGCCGGTCGCAAAGGCACAGCAGCTCGCCCTCATCGGGCACGACCTCGGCCGGACGCAGTCGCTCGCCGTCTCGCAGGTGTTGCGCGGCGACCCGAACCTCGCGCAGCCGCCGCGGGGCAGGTACCACGCCGAGAGCCACAAGATCTCCGTGCCGATCGAGCGAAGCATGATCGGCCTCCTGCTCTACAAGATGTTCCCGAGCTACGGCGTCGTCGGCGCCTTGGACCCGTACACGCACACGATGAAGCTCGTGCCGGGCGCGTGGCACGCCGCCGGACCGTACTTCGGCATCGAGGTCTGGGACGCGGAGGCGGCCAAAGGTGACGTCCTCGACGGCAACGCGATCATCGGCGTGGAGTGCGACGTCACGACCGACGACAAGGAAGCCATGCTCACCTTCGAGATCGCCGGGATCGCGAAGGGCGATTGGGAGAACGCCATCCGGCAGCAGGCGAGCCCGACGACGTACAACGACGTCTTTTTCAACATGGCCGACGCCCGCGTGAAGGTCGATGGCGTCGTCTCCACGATGGTAATCGGTGCGAAGTTCGCCCTGAAGCGGCGGGCCTCGGTGAAGTACCTCAACGACGGCAACCGGTTCGCCGCGCAGGTCATCCTCGGCGGCATCGAAACCGCGAGCGTCAGCCTCACCGGACTGTTCGACGACGCGGCGACGGTGAAGACCCTGGCGACCGGTGAGACCGAGCACACCGTCGAGTTCCTGTTCAACCACCCGACGAACGTCAACCACAGCCTCTCGTTCCTGTTCCCCGAGGTGCAGTGCTACCTCTCGAACGTGGCGGCGGTCGGGGCGGGCAACGAGCGGGAGATCACCGTGGACGGCACCGCCTACTACCAGAACGACGCGAACGCGACCTCGTGCCTGGTGACGCTCAAGAACGCGCTGGCGACCTACGTTGGCCTGATGCAGTGAGGTCACGAGAAGGAGGAGGGGGAAATGCTTCCGAGCACCATCGAACAGGGGTTCGATCAAGGAATCTGGGTACCCTTCCCCGAGTTCAACGGGGACGGGTACCCGGTCGCTGAACTGCAATTGAAACCGTGGACGCACGGTGACGTGGCCGAGGTGCAGGAGCAGTTCGGCATCTGCCGGCGGTGCGACGGTATGGGGCACATCGAGGAAGCCGTCGAAGGCGGCCCCCCGCGCAAGATTCCGTGCCCGGTGTGCGCCGGCAAGTCGACGGGCAAGAGCGCCCTCGATCTCGACGTGCGCCTCGCGATCGGGAGCCGTCTGATCCTGGACGGGCGCAGTTTCGTCGGCTGCGACCCCCAGACCAAGGAGGTCCGCCCGCTCGCGTGGAGTGAGAAGGTGCGTGACGGCCTGTGCAAGATGCTCGGCCACTTCTTCCTCATCGTCGGCCGGGCGCAGGAACTCGGGGCCGCGCAGGACGCGGCAAAAAAAGACTCTTCGACTCAGCCGCCCGCCGATTCGCCTACGGCGACGCCTCCGGCTGGCGTCGAGGGCTAGGCCCGTGGGAACTGGCCTGCTGGCGGGCGTGGACGCTGGTGCAGCGTCAGTGGTACGTCGGCTGGAACGGCGTGATCGGCCTGCGCTACGAGGGCTGCGCCGCCAAGCTCGCGCGGTTCCCCGAGTTCGACAAGCGGGAGATCTGGATCGGCCTTGAGGTCCTAGAAGCGGCGTACCTGTCCGAGCAGGCCAGGCGGCAGGAACGGGAGAAGCGGAAGAAGGGGAACAGGGGGCGGGGTGGCGGACAGGGCTGACATCCTCTTCCGAGCCGAGGTCGATGCGACGGGCGCGATCACCGCACTGAGGGCGCTCGACGATCAGACCCAGCGAGCCGGCAAGGGCGCCGCGACTGCCACGACGGGGATGGCCGGCTTCGGTGAGTCGGTCATGTCCCTGAAGCAGACCATCGCCGGCGCCGCCGTCGCCGCCGGCCTCTACAAGCTCACCGACTGGCTGAGTGAGACGGTCAAGCTCGCCGGCGAGGCGCAGGTCGAGCAGGTCAAGCTCGAGGCGATGCTGCGCGCGACCGGCGGCGCAGTAGGGCTCACCGCTACTCAACTCGATGCGATGGCAAGCTCGTTGTCGCGGGCCACGGGCATCGACGACGAGCTCGTGAAGAGCGCCGAGAGCCTGCTCCTCACCTTCCGCAACGTAGGAAGCCAGGCGTTCGGGCCGACGATGAAGGCGGCGGCCGACCTCGCCGCGGTCACGGGCATGGATCTGAGGTCAGCTGTCGAGACGCTCGGGCGCGCCCTCGAGGACCCGGCCGCCGGCATGGATCGGCTGCGGCGCGCGGGCATCGTGCTCTCCGATCAGGTCAAGGCCCAGATCAAGGACTTGGAGGCCCACGGTCAGCAGCTCAAGGCCCAGCAGCTCCTGCTCTCCGAGGTACAGGCGCGTGTCGGGGGGCTCTCGGATGCGATGGGCGGGACGTTCCTCGCCTCGCTCGAGAAGGTAAAGACTGAATGGTCAAACGTCCGCGAGGAGATCGGCGGGTTCCTCACCGACTCGAAGGGCGGCGTGGGTGTGCTCGCCGATCTGGCGACCGTCCTGGGGAAGATTGCCGACGAGATCAAGGGAGCAAAGGGCGAAGACAGAGCGACCGGTCAGGCGGCCGGGGGCGGGATGTTCTCGCTGCTCACCTCGATGGTTCCGGGCATGGGCGGCGCCGCTGCCAACGTCGAAACGCTGGCGACTGCTCTCGGGCTCGCGGCCGTCAAGATCCACGAGGCCGACGCGGCCGCCACCAAGCTCGTCTCGAGTCATGCCGCGCTCGGGGCGTCCGCCGGCAATGTCGCCCGGATGAGCGACGAGGAAAAGAAGAAGCTCGACGCGCTGCTCAACGCCTTCGACCCGGTGCGCAAGGCGACGGCCGACTACAACGAGAACGTCAAGCTACTCAACGAAGCACTCGCCGCCGGCGAGATCACGCAGGGTCAGTACAACGGGGCGCTCAAGGCATCAAAGGAAGCGCTCGACAAGGTACTCGCGTCGAGTCGGAACCTGCTTCCGGAGATGGAGAAGCTCCCGGGGACCAACGTCCTTAAGGGCCTCGGCCACTGGGCCGATGCGATCCGCGACGTCGATGAGAACTTCCGCCAACTGCTCCCCAAGGTCACCAGCCTCGCCAATGCCTCCGCGGCCGGGTTGCCGTACACGAGGTGGATCCTCGACCTCGATCTCTCGAACGCGAAGAAGCAGGCCTTGAACTTCTCGGACGAGACGGCGAAGCAGTTCAGTAGCGCCTTCAAGGACGGCTTCCTTTCCGTGTTCGAGGGCAAGGATGTCGCCTCGGCGTGGGAGACGCTCTCGCGCGGGTTCGCCGGCATCTTCGCGAAGCAGCTCGGCGACACGGTCGCTGCGCTCATGCAGGGCAGGAAGTTGACCGGCGAGGGCGGCGCCCTCGAGGCCGGCGGCCTGTGGAGCAAGGAGACCGGGTTCAATTGGACCGGCCTGCTCGGTGGCGTTGGCGGGATGGTCGGCTCCTACGGCATGGCGAAGAACAACCAGGCGATGGGAGCGCTCGGTGGTGCGATGAGCGGTGCCGCGGCCGGATCCAAAATCTGGCCAGGCTGGGGGACGCTCATCGGCGCGGTGATCGGAGGAGTTGCGGGGTACTTCGGCAGCGCCGGTCAGAGGGATTACACCGAGAACTGGGGCGCCTCGTCTGGCGCGAATCCTCCGTCTGACTGGCAGGTGAAGTGGCAGAACAATCTCGCCCAGGGCAACCTCTACGCATCGTCCGGCGTCAGCAAGGGCGGCACGTCGCAGAGCGGCCTCGCGAGCATGACGCAGCAGATTTTCGAGCAGTCGCAGAACGTCGAGGCGGCGCTCAACCAAATGCTGCTCGGGATGAAGCAGAGCCTACAGAACCCGGCATGGACGACGGTATTCAAGGGCTCGAGCACGGACGTCGCCGCCGACTTCAACCTGTTCCTGAAGGGGCAGCTCCCCGAGAAAATCTTCAAGGCGTTCACGCCTTACCTGAAGGCCGGCATGGGCTCGATGGGGATCTCGGAGGGCCGCGTCGCACAGGAGATCACGACCGTCGCCACCGCCTCTGACTTCTCGAAGGCGATCCAGCAGCTACAGGCCTACCTCACCGCCGTCACCTCACTGCGGGACCTCTCCAAGGACCTCGGCGCCACCGCGGGTGAGCTCCGCGACAAGGTGAACGCGACCGCGCGCGATCAGTACCTCCAGGGCTTCTCGACCGCGATGGACCAGATCCAGCAGATCAGCGGCGCCCTCGAGGGGATGACGAGCGCCCAGCAGGTCGCGAACGCGCAGCAGATCCTGTCGATGGCGCAGTCGGAGTACCAGGCCGGCCTGCAGTATTTCTCGCAGCTCGAGTCACTGAGCAAGGGGCTCTCGACCTCCTACGGCGACACGTTCGCCGGCTTCAACGAGCAGCGTGCGCGGGAGAAGGGGACCGCTCAACTCGCCGGCTACTACGAGTCCCAGATCAACAGCCTCATGGATCAGCTCGCGAAGGCGGGCTCCGCTGAACAGGTACAGACGATCAACCAAAAACTACAGCAGTACGGGACGTCGCTGTGGCAGTTGCAAGGCGGAGAAAACCAGCCGCGCGGGATGTACTCGCGCACCGACATCGAGGCGGTACTCCGGCAGGCGGAGAAGGAGAGTCAAGACAAGATCGCGGCCTGGGAGAAGGAGGTCGCCGACAAGAACGCGGCGTTGAAGGATCAGATCGACACCATGACGACCGCGTTGACCAGTGCGACAACGAGCCTGGCCACCACGACCACCGATCTCAATGACCTTGGAGACGTAGCCGGGAAACTCGGCGACCAATTCGATCAGTTGGGAGGCGCCGCTGGCGCGTTCGCCGAGGCGCTGTCGGGGGCGACCGCCGAGGCGGTAGCTGCTCTCGGTGATCTGGCGGCCTCGGCCGGCAGCGCTCACGCCGCTGTCCAGAGGTACGCATGAGCCGCGACACGACACTCCCGACCGGCGCGGTCACCGCCGCTGTCGCACCGTCCTACGTCGCCCGTCATGCCGTGCGCATCGCAACGCCGACGCCGCTACTGCTGTGTGAGGGGCCGGGGTCGCTCGTGATCGGCGGCGAGACGTACCTCGAGTCGGCGCTCGTGATCGGCGACGTGAGCGTCGCTCAGTGGCCCGCGGTGACGATCCGGGTGCCGAACGACACGAACCAGATCAGCGAACCCGACGCGAACGGCGACCTAGTTCGGCGCGCGGCCGTCCTGGTCTACGAGGTCATGTGGAACCCCTCGACTGGCGCGCAGCTTGACCCGGTCCAAGTGTTTTCCGGCGCGGTGGCCGACGTCCGCTGCTCCACGACGACTGCGGAACTGACCTGCAAAACAGTCACGGCCGGATCGGCGTTGATGGTTGGACGTCTGATCAGTCGGCTGTGTCACTACGTCTTCGGTGGGGCGCGGTGCGGTCTATCTCCCGAGGCTGTCCTCCCGGGGGTCAACGTCATCGCTGACCCCACCTTTGCGCGCGCCTCGACGGCCTACAAGCAGGACGGTACCTCCGTCGCGAGCGGGGCGGCGCGCTATGAGGCCGCAAAGTTCGGTAACGGTGTCGTCGTCGAAGAGGGTACGACCAACCTGTTGACGGTGAACTGCGCGTCGGTTGAGACGAATCTCACGGGTATCTTGAGCAACGGTACGCTCACCCGCGACACCACAACCGCTTGGTCCGGGGTGGCATCGGCGAAGGTCGTCGCGATAGGTGCTGGCGTCTTGGCGATCGAGATGGACAACGCGATCGGGGCTGTCAGCCCGGGGACCACCTACAGCTTCTCGTGCTGGTGCAAGATCGCGAGCGCAACCATCACCGGGTGTTACATCGCGCTCATCTGGCGCAACAGCGGTGGGGTGCTGCTCGGGACCAGCTACGGGTCGACCGTGGTCGTGTCTACCGGTTGGTGTCGCGTCACCGCATCGGCCGCCGCGCCGGCAAACACCGCGCGGCTCGATATTCAACTGCAGGCCGCGAACGCCTCGACTGGCGACAGCTTGTGGTATGACGGCGGCCAGGCCGAGAGCAAGGCCTACCCGACCAGCTTCCAGCTTCCCGGGAGCGCCCGCGTCGCGGAGACGTTGACCATCCCGCCGGCAGCCGTGAGCGTCGCCGCCGGCACAGTCGAGGCCTGGGTCAAACTGCTCCGCGCTCCCGGCACGCAGGTACAGCACGTGATCACCCTCGATGGGGGTGCCAACGCATCGCTGCGATTCTACGTTTCGGCGGCGGGCGTACTCGCGTGCGCGTACGGCACCGGCACGACGACGGTCACGATCACCGGCACGACGGTGCTCGCGTCGGGGACGCTCTATCACGTCGCGGCGACCTGGAGCAGCGCGGGCGTTGCGATCTACCTCAACGGTACGTCTGAGGGATCGTCGGCGACTACCCCGGGCCTGTCGGCCATCGCTGCAGTCTACCTTGGGAGCAACGCCGTTGCGGAGGCGCAGCTCGACGGCATCCTCGACGAGGTACGGATCGAGGACAACGCACGCACCGCCACGCAGATCGCCGCGGACGCGGCCTCCCTGGGTGCAGCGCCGCCGACACTCCACACGCTCTACAAAGCGGCACTCGACTCATCGCTGGTGCATGTCGAGGGCATCAACGGCGTCTCCGGTTGCGATCATCGACTTGCCACCTGTCAGACGTTTGGCAACTCCGTGCGCTTCGGTGGGTGGCCGAGCTTGCCGAGGATCGGCACGAAGGTGTCGTACACGCTCACAACTAGTCAACCGATCGCTCAACGTATCGGGACCGTGGCACCCGCCCCCCCGGCGGCCGTTGCACCCAGGGTTCCCCGGCCGGTGAGTACGCCGCCGGGGGCGCCGCGGGTGCGGCCACACATCGGGAGGAGTTGAGATGACGGACCTCCTCGAGTACCCGGCTCCCGACTACGGCTGCATCGAGCACGAGAGCTGGGGCAACAAGATGCTCGCCGACGACTCCGGACGGATCGTCCAAGTGCGCGGCATCCGCAACACGCCGCTCTGGCGCCTGCCGTTGACCTGGACGCGGATCGCGCCCGATCTCGCGACGTTTCTCACGGCCCTACGCGGGCTCAAGGGTGGGCAGTCGAACTGCTACTTTTACACGCCGTCGTATTGGGCGTGGTGGAACGGCGCGGCGGCCGGAACCGGCGATGGCAACACGTTGCTCTTCCCGTTCGGGGCTCGTGACGTCCAAGCGTCACCGGCGCCAGTCGTCACCGTCGCGGGCGTCGTCGAGAGCGCGGCCAACTACACGATCGAGCAGGCGCCGGCTGACAGCCTCGCCCGCTGGCGTGTCTCGTTCCTCGCCGGGCACGCCCCGGCGGTGGCTGCGGCGGTACTCGTCTCGTTCGCGGGCCGGCGACTGCTCCTGGGGCGCATCACGTCGTCTGACATTCCGCGCGGCGTGGCCGACTACCAGCAGATGCAGCTCTCGCTCGACCTGCAGGGCGAGGAGGTATAGGTCGTGGGGACCATCCCGCGCCCGCACATCCCGCTGCCGGCGACTCCCGGCCTCGGGACGAAGGTTACGATCCCGAAGCCGCCGCTCCCCCGCGTCGCGCCGATCGCGGTACCGCAGACGACGATTCCGGCCGTCTCCACGCCGAGCTACCGCGAGGTGTCGCTCGAGATCACCGACACCCAGGAAGGGCGCATCGCTCCGATCTGCTACGGGCGCGTGAGGTTCGCCGCGAAACTGACGCACTTCGACATCGTGAGCCAGCAGATCGAGATGATCGTGCTGGTTGGTGAGGGTGAGATCGACGGGTTCGAGGCGGTGTATGTCGACGGGGTTGAAGTATACGCGGCGCCAAAGGCATGGGCCACCGTGCAGGTGCGCACGGGTTCGTTGACCCAAGCCGCGGTGACCTGCATCAGCAACGCAACGCTGGCGCCGATGATCCACCCTGGGCAGGCCTACGTTGCATTGAAGCTCGCGCTCGGAACGGCCCCGCTCAACGGGGGTATCCCGCAGGTCGAGGTGGCGGTTCGCGGATTGAAGGTGTGGGACTACCGTTCGATGGATCCCGTACCTCCGGCGTGGTCCGAGAATCCCGTACTACATCTCTATGACGTACTTGCATCGAACGACTACGGGGCGGCCATTGGCGGCGACTGCGATCTTAGGAGTGCTCCGGTTGGGGGGACGTTCAACCTCTCCGGGCAAGCATGCGATGTAGTCACCGCCTACGATTCAGCAGGTTACTTCACCGGACAACAGCAGAGCGACGTTCAGGACGACTGCAGCGTCGCCCATCACATGCAGTCGTTCAAGGTGCCGTCGTCGACGTTCGGTATCACGGTGAAAGTCCGCTGCCTGATTGCCAACTATAGCGCCTGCGGCATCCGTTTTCGCACGAGTCCGACGGGTGCCGACATCACGCCGGATTGGTTCTCGCCTTCGGAGCTTATGACGGTTGGCCAGGACTACTACTTGTCAACTGGCCTCAAGACCGGTGGGCACGGCATCGTCGCTGGTCAAACGATCTACGCGGTGTGGCAGACGACGGAGTTTCGCGCGAGCAGCCATGCGTGGCACCGGAACTCCCTCACGGACGCTTACGTTAACGGTGGAGCGAGCTACTGGAACGGCTCGGCGTGGGTCGCCTCCAACTACGATTACTGGTTCAAGCTCTATACGATCGAGCAGCAGTCGCGATGCTCGATCGTCGTGTCCGAGCGCCAGCCGGTCGAGCAGGTCGCAACGCAGATCCTGCAAACCTGCCACGGCCGCCTTACCTGGTGGGACGGTCTCTACCGCGTCACACTCGATAGCCAGGCGAGCGGCAGCCTCGTACTCTCGGACCTACAATCGCCAGTACCCGACATCCCGATCCTTCAAGGATCCCTCATCGTTCAACGCTCCGACTCGGAGGTGCCGAACGAGCTCACCGGTACATACTTCGACACGGAACTTTGGCAGCGGCTTCCCGTCAAGGTCGATTCACTCGCCATACAGCAGGGGACTGAACAGCCGCGCGTACTCGATGCATCGTTCGTGGCCGTCCCGTCAGGCGGGCAGCTATACCGGCTGCTGAATACCTGGCTCGCCCGCGCAGGTCGGACGTGGCGCGCGCAGTGCTCCGTGCCGCAGCACGGCCTGCGCCTCGCGCCCGGTGACACGGTGATTCTCACGAGCCGATTGTTCTCCGGAGCAAAGACCTGCCTTGTGGATGACATCAGCGATGGCCCCGGAGGAACCTTCCGGCTGTCATTGGTGGAGTACAGCAGC
>JAEHJW020007747.1_pt1 | contig 28245 bp, 40 predicted proteins | sample 9271431 | NCBI WGS metagenome assembly JAEHJW02 | reverse complement strand
CGAAACCGGACGGATAAGGTGCGCCCGGCTGCCCCGCACGCACCTCCACCTGCTGACCGTCCAGACCGTAGTAGAGGACCCCGTCAAGCTCACCGTCCGGATTGGAGAGAACGATCTCGCCGTAACCGGTTTTGCTGGCGCCGCCGGTGGTGCCGTCGTCGAACATGGATTGCTTGATGGTGCCGGGCTGGATGACCCGCGGCTCATAGTAGGTATTGGTCGGGGTGTCGGCCGGGCCGGTCGTGTATCCGGCGCCGGTGCAGTAGCGCAACACCTTTGTTCCGGCAATGCCGGGATCATAGGCGGTGATCTCCACGAGGTAGATGTTTTGTCCCATATTCTGCTCCTTTGCCTGTTCTGCAACCTGGCCGCAGCCGACCAGGATCAACAGCAGTACCGCATAAGCGATCGTTTTAATCATGCCGCCGCCTCCAATCGTGCTTTTGATTCGATGCCGCCCAAACTCTTGGCCTGCTGCTCGCCGGTCTTGACCAACCGACCCAGGGCGTCGGCCTGCACCCACACCGAGGCGGCGGCGTGCTGCTCCAGTTTTTCCAGCCGATCGAGCTTCGCATCTATGGACTTAAGGAGCGCGACCATATCCTTGTTACTTCCGCCCAAAGCCGCCCGTGTATCATCGGCTGTATAGATTCTGGCGGGTGATGTGAAGTTGGCCAGTTCCGGGCCATTCTCTCCGACTATCGACCAGCCGGAAGCGACACCACCGGTTGCGTGTGCCGGGAAACTGTCGAAGATTGACGAGGTAGCGGCGTCATACTCTGCCTGGATGGCGGCTTGCTGCTGGTTGTACAGTGAGCCCCCTACCTGTTTAAACCTCCAGACAAACGCGTCAGATAGGTCGATTTTTCCGTCAGGCTTACTTACCCCATTCACCAGAGGGGCAACGTCCAATAACGCTATATCCGCGGCCGTAGGAGTGCCCAACCCTGCAGCGAATTTCAGCGCCGCGTCCGCGTTTCCGACAGCCGCGTTGGCGGATGTATTCAGATCCTGCATTGCAATATCGTAGCGAGCTTTTGCCCCGTAATAGTCGATCAGCGCCTTTGTAGCCGTGACCATTTTTGTCGCCACTTCCGGCAGACTCACCTGGTTGGTGGTGGTAATGGCCGCAGTCACATAGCCGTTGCTCCCTACCCCTGCTTGCGTGGCATCGAGCAGGCTTTTCGTGTTGGTGCCGACAGCGACTATATTGCCGTTTGCCGTGATCCACGTCGAGTTGGTGTCCGCGAGGGCAAGGGCCACACCGTTCACGCTCCCCTGATAGGTGGCGGTTTGCCCGGTGAAGGCGTTGGTTGCCGTTGCCATAGTCGCCACGGAGCCGGTGTTCCCGGCGATGCTGTTGCTGGTCAGATTGCCCGCATCGAGAATGGATTGGGAGTTGATGCTCAGCGCGGTGGCAAGCTCCTGCAACGCCGTGACGTTGGCATCCACCCCCTTTGCCATCTCATCACGCAACGCTGTCAGTATATCCACCTGGGTGGTGAGCAGATCCACCTGGACATCGGCGGCGTTGGCGAGGTTGGCGCTGGCCAGACCAGTGGCGTCCAGGGCCTGTGTAATCAGGTTGAAATCGGCCACATAAGCGGGGCCGCTGGCATTATACGCCCGGCTGGCAGCGGCGAAGGTCTGCGCCAAATCCGGCAGGGCGCTGAGCGCGTCCTTGTCGCCTGCGGTGGCGAGGTTGGCGGTGCGGGCAAAATCCGCACGGGCGTTGAGGTACTTCTGCTCGGGTGACAGGATGGAGAGATCGCCGCCGCGCAAGGCCGTAAGGGTGTCCCGGATGGTTTGCGCCGATTGCCGGTAAAATTCGGCCCCCTGTTTGGCCAGGTCGAGCATGGTCTGCGCCTGTTTCAACTCGGCATCCGACCAGCCGTCCAAGAGGACACCGCGCGTTTTTTCCACCTGGCTGACGAAGGTGTCAAACGCGGGGGCTATGTCCATCAGGGCTTTGAACAGTGCCGCCCCGGACTGGGTAGATACGTCCAGGGAGTTGACCAAACTCCGGAACGCTTCGCGGGTGGGAGGCACTGCAACCCCCATCTCACTAAAGGCGACGTTGACCTGTCGCTGTGCCTGAGCCGCTTTCAGGGCTTCCTGCTCTCCATCGGTGAACATGGCCTCGAAATATTTGTCGGTAGCGGATTGCATCTTATCCAGGCCACCGAAGGCGTCGGCGAGCCGGGATGCCGCGTCGGCGTTTGCGAGCGTGGAGTTGATTATCCTGCCGCCGATCAGCTCAAGCTGCTCATTGACTCCCTGGAGCGCACCGGCCAGCCGGACCAGCGCATCAAACGATTCCTCGCCCGGCCGTCGCAACGCCTCCAGACCGGCGACGCCATTGGCGAAGGTATTGCCCAGTTTTTGCAGCCACTCTTCCACCTTCCTCGATGCAGCATCGGCGTCCAGCCCGCGCAGGTCGAGGTTTTCCAGGGGGAGAACGGCGGCGAGTATGCCGTCAGTCCCGGCCCCCAGGGCTTGCGCGGCCACGAGAGTCGTCTGCCGGATCTTCGCCACCGTGTCGGCGATGGCCCGCTCCGTTTCCGCCGGAAGCGCCGAGGTGACCGTGGAATATGAATCGCTGTGGAACCAGCCGCCATCCTCCTTGATGTTGGTATATTGGCGTGCCTGCAAGCCGCCGTTGTACCCAAGTGAAATGCCCTGGGAGGTTACGGACTTGTCGCCGCCGAAGATGTTGCCCGCCAGGCCCAGGGTAAGCATGTTGGCCATGCCGTTCACGACCTGCTTCAGGCCGGTGAACATCTTGTCGACGTCCAGGGTGAACAGACCGACCATTCCCTTGACCGCACCCCCCACCAGGTTGCCGGGTGCGGAAAACCAGTTACCGGCAGCAGTGAAGACCTTGTCCAGATAGGAGTCCTGCGCCGGCTTGTCCCCGAATGTCCCCTTGGATGCGTCCCAGCCATCAATCCCGGTAAAGAGTTTGGATACATCCTTCAGGACACCCGATATCCTGGTGAGGCCGTCCGCCACCCTGGCCACCGCCAGCGAGTTGTTTTCGATCGACTTGCGCAGATCCCGCATGGCGGAAACCGTCTCGTAATTGTCGGCCGCGGCGCTCGATATGTTGATGCCGTATTTGCGCAGCACGCCGGCAGAGGCCGCGTCGATGATCATTTCCCCCTTGTGGACCTGGGCGACCTGGTCCTCGGGCAAATCCTTCGAGCCCACTGCGTACGATGCCCTGGGGACGTATTCCTGGCTGGCGATCGCCGCCAGCTGCAGGGCACCCAGGGCGGTTATGCCGACGGCCATGGCCGCGCCGAAGATACCACCTTGTGCCAGTGCCTTGGTTATGGCGAGGGCGATGTTGATGCCGGCTGCGGCCAGGGCGAAGGCCTTCCCGGCCTCGAACTGGTCCTTGTTCCCCTTCTGCATGATGTCGCCGATCTGGCCGACCATGTCGCCGATCTGGGAGACGTTGGCCTCCATCCGGGCCGTGTCGGCCCGATGAATGGCATCGTTCTTGGCCTTTTCAATGGCGACCTGCAAATCCGCATTTGCCTGTAGCCGTTTGGTGATATCTTCTCCCGTTTCCTGTTCAATCAGCTTCAGATCACGGGCATATTTCTGAGCGGCCTTGAGCTTGTCCTCGTACTGTTTGGTGATCTGTGCCGTCTCCCGGTCGGCCGAATCCTGAATCGTACCGATATTAAGGTTTTGCGTCTCGGATTGAATCCCCGCCAGTTCGTCACCCTGTTTGTAATGCTCCCGCATCCTGGCGTAGGCCTGATCCAGTTTCTCCGCTTCCTCACGCTCCTTCCTGAGGCTGTCCTGGTGGGCCTGGGAACTTCTGGCGAGTTCCTGGTTTATCTCCATGTTGTTGATGATCTGCTCTTGCAGCCCCTTAAGCGTTGCCCTGTACCGGGGCGCCACTTCATCATTCATCTTGGCAAATTCGAAGCGGGTCTTTTCGAGAGTCTGGTCGAACTTCTCCTGGAGGGGAGTGGTGGCGATCAGCTGTTCCTGGAGCTTGTTGTAGAAGTCAGCATATTTGTTCTGCTCTTTGACAGCTTCTTCATCAGTTTCGGGGGTCCCCGGTATGGGTGGAATAACCGGCGCTGCGGGAGAACCTCCCCTGGCTTGACTCATTTTGCGGTTATATTCATCCAGCCGCTTTCCCATCTCGCCGAAGGGGTCTTTCATGGCGGCCAATTCTTCCTTGATACCGATCACCGCACCCTTGACCACTTCCAGATTACCCTTGAGCCGCTCGCTGAATATCCCGGTGAAAATCCCCTGGAGCGTCTTCTGCGCTCCGTCGAAATCGCCGGTCAGGGCCTGCCAGGCAGCCTTGCCGATCTTGGCTATGGCCTCGCCGACCATTCCAACCGTATCGAGCATGACCAGTCCGAAGGCATAACCGACGTTGACCATTGCGTTCAAGAGGTTGAGCAGATGATTGAAACGGTCGATGAGCACCGGAAGGACGGAAGAGAGGATCATGCCCCATCCGTCGAAGAATTTGGCCACCAGTCCGCCGACACCGCTCAAGATCACCCACAGCGGCCCCCTCAAAATGCCTACGACACTCTCGATCACTCCCTTGGTAGCCAGCCATATCTTATTGATGATCTCGGAAGGGGCAGAACTGCTCTTGAGCCACCCCACAAGTTGACTTGCCAGCGGTACGACATCCTGAAACACCGTCGCAAACCCTTCACGGGTGATCTTGTTGACCGCCGTTTCAATGGATGAGCTAACCGCCGACCACGTCTTATTGATCGTGCCGGTAGCCGCCGCTATTCCCACCAGATACGGCGACAGGCGTTCAAGGGTGTCGCCGTGCTGCCGGCCGAGTTCAAGCACCTCCTTCAAGCCACCTTTATAGATGCCCTGCTGCTTGATCTGTGAATCCAGTATCCTGCTCAGCTGAGAATTCTGGTTCATCTCGCCCGTCAGGAGGGCGCGCATCTCCTGGCGGGCCTGGATCGCTTGGTCTTGCCCCTGGGTATACATGGCAATGGCGTTGGAGAGGTTGGTGAAGGATTCGACCTGCTTTTTATTGTTGATGTCCAGTACCACTCCCTGCATGGTCATGGTTTGGAGCATCCCCATGAGCCCCTTGTTGTTGGCAAAGGAGTCGGCGTCGATCTCCTCCAGCTTTCCGGCCAGGGCCTCGGCGTAGCGGTAGGATTCCTGGAAATGCTTCGCCACATCCTTCGGCCCCTGCAGTTGGGTCAATTGCGCGGCGATCTGCACCGTGGACACCTGGAAGTCGTCAATGACTTCGAGCCCCTTCTTGATCGCCGCTGTACCGGCAATGAACGGCGCCGCGATCAGGGCTGCGGCCATGGTCAGGTTCGTGATCCGCATGGTGGCCGACATGACCCCCATTTCGAACTCGGACATACCCATATAGGCTCTGTGGGCATGTGCGACCGTCTCGGCCAAACCCGCCGCCATTCTGCCGGAGGCGGCGGAATGATTGTGCATCTGTCCCGCAGATGTCTCCACGGCCTGGGACATCGTGCCGACGGCTGCGGAAGCGTCCGACATGCGGCCGGTAACTTTAGAGGTGGAGACCGCAACCTGATCGGTAGCGTTCTCCACCTCCCGCATGCCGGTAACCACCTGCGGCACCCCGTCCAGGGTGATATTCAGTTTTACGCTGCCGTCTTTATCGCCCACCGGGATCCTTTATTGCGGACAGGTGCTGCACACCTGCGCCAATCCTTCACCGAACATCCGCCGGCATTTATCCACGTCTTTGCCGCGGCAGTACTCGCCGATATCCTGTTCCTGCCTTTTCTGGCCGCCGTTGCCGGCCGCCGCCAGATATACCCGGTCCATCACTGCCAGCTGCCGGGCCTGCCATGGGGTGGGCGCTCTGCCGGTCACCCAGGCCCAGGAGGCCATCTCGGCATAGGTGATTGCCGCCGGGGCCGTGACCGCTCCCCCCATGCCGGCATATATCAGCTGCCTTCCCCTGGTTCCGGAGAGCTCCAGGAACCACTGCCGTATTTCCTTGCCGGCGGGATCCAGCCGGACCCCGCCGTCGTCGTCGCCGAAGAGCGCCAGGCGCTCGGCGCAGTCGATCAGCCCTGCGCCTAACTGGGCAAAAAATTCGCCCGGTCCCTGATCCCCGCGTCGATCTGGTCGAGCATCCACCCGTAGCCGGGATTGGACAATACGGCCAGCTTGTTCTCCGGGGTGCAATCCAGGGGGGTCTCCCCATCGGCGTAACTCTCCCAGCCGGTGATGCAGTCACAGACGGCGTTGATCTTCTCCTCGCGGACGTCCTCGGCGGTGCGGACCGTCTTGCCGGTCTTGGCGATCTCCTTGAATACGGCGTTCAGGGAAGCGTCTGACACCCGGCGGTATTTATCCGAGTCGGCCCCCAGGATGGTCACCTTCAGGGGAAGCTTTGCGTTGGTTTCCGGATGGCGGAGGGTGATGGTTACCCCTTCATTGGCGGCCTTGGCAGTGTTGAGGGTGGTGATGTCGAATAGTGCGTTGCTCATGGTTTTCTCCTTTTTTTTAAATGAAGGATCGAGGAGCGAGGTTCGAGGAACGAGGAAAACCTTTAACCTCGAACCTCACTCCTCGCTCCTGGTTTACTTAACGAACTCCAGCTTGATCTCGTCGTCGCCGGCATTGAGCGCCAGGAGGAAATCGGTGTCGGCCGTCTGGATCCCGGTGCGGTCCCCCTCGCCGATCTTGGTGTAGACCGCCTTCGGGGCGGTGAGGGTGAACCGGTTGTAATTCGCCGTGCCGACCGGGCCGATCGCCAGGGCGGCGGGGGTGCCCCCCTTCCATTTCCCCATCCAGTCGTAGGTGGCCACGTCGGTCATTTCCGGGTCGATCTTACCGGTCGGCTTGCGGCCGGTAATCATGGCCGACAGGTAGCCATCGACCGCGGAGGCCGAGGAGCGGAGCTGGATGGTGTTCCCCATGTCGATGGACCAGGACTCGATCACGCCCGGGTACGCATCGACGGTCATGGTCGCGCCCAGGAGCGCCGGCGGTATCGTGGCCTCGAACGCGGGGGCGATCATCGCCCCGTCCACCGTGCCGTCGTAGACCCCGGTGAAGTCGAATTCCGCGAACTGGATCTCCCCCATCTTGCCGGAAAATTTCACATTGCCGCGGCAGCCGCGCAGCTTCTTGATAATCCCGTCCTCGAATACCCAGATGGTCAGGGCCGGCACGCCGGTGGATGCCGGGAGATAGGTGACCTTCTCCGAGCCGGCGGTGACATCGACGGTTTCGGCGAAACCGCACGCCCTGAGGTACGTCCCCAGGACCGGCTTGACTGCGGCGGCATACGCGGCCCCCGCCCCCTTCAGCTCCGCCTTGAACGTGACCTTGCCGGACCGGGCTCCCGGTACCGGCGGCAGCGGCGAGAGGGAATTGGTCTGGTTGTTCCGTTCGTTCATCTTGAAGTCAGCGTCGAACTTCGGATCGATGGCGAGTATCCCGGCATCGGCGACGGTAATCACCTCGGCGGTCCCTTCCACCGCCTCGATCTTGGCTGCTATGACTCTACGCCTGGTCAGCATCTTTCATCTCCTCCTGGGACGTCTTGTCCCCCTTTTTAACGCCCGCGGGAGCAGCCGCCGGAGCGGCCTCCCCGACAATGGTCGTTTTCGATGCGTCGTTTACATTGACTTCAAAGCCCATTTAAACCTCCTTTCAAACGGGTGTCACAACCGGCTGATACTGCCGGGTGGTGAATTTGCACGTGTACTCGATGGTGCTCTCCTCTTCGTCGTAATCGGAGAGCTCGCGGCCGATGCAGCGGAACGGCTCGATGCCCGGAATGCCCAGGGTCTTGCCGCGGATTGCCTTCCGCACCGCGTTGATGAGGCTGTAGGCATCGCGGGCCAGCAGCGCCTCTGATGCCAGGTTCTGAGCCCGGACCTGGATGTGGAACTCGACGGTGTCGATCGGCCGGCTCTTTGTCTCCCCCTCCCCGTCCCCGGCGAAATAGGTGTAGGCGGCCGGGTATATGCCGGGGTTTACGCCGTCGCGCACCAGGGAGGAGACGACGGCAAAGGCCAACAGGCTGCCGACGGCTTCTAGGAGCTTATCTTCGATGTCCTGGATTTCGATTTCTTCCATCTCAGAATCCCTTCAGCATGTCGTCGGTAAAAATCCGCTCCGGCGCAGAAACGATGGTGCCGCTTCCGGCCGTGGTGGTAGCCGTGCCGGTGGCGTCCGTAGCCGAAACCTTTGCGGAACCGATCTCGATTGTACCCTTCTGGATGTTCTCCAGGATCTTCAGGGTGTTCTTGTAATCATCCGCGATGCTTTCCGGCATCTTGACCTTCTTCCGCCGCTTGTAGATGTTATAGACCGCCACATCGACGGCCAGATCGACCATGATGCCGGGAACGGGGGCGAGGGGGAGGACGTACCTCCCCCTCAGATATCCGTCGATCAGGTTATCCGCACGGGCAATAGCCTTATCGACATTGGCCTGCTCGATCACGGCCGGCGGGATGTTGTCGTCGGTGAGCTGGATCAGCTCGGCGTCGGACATTGCCCCCTGTATGTCTTCCAGCGTGCAATACGCCATAGCTTACTCCGTTATCTCGCCAGGAGCCGGGGCGAGTTCGGCACGACGTTTTGCGATGGCATCCAGTACACCCTTGCGGGTTTCCCCCTCGGCCAGTTTATCCAGCTCTTCAATCGTCATCGCAGCAGTCACCAAGGCGACCGTCTGAGTTACATTGAGAGGCCTGCCATTATTATCGCCCGTGCCCCCGCCGGGCTTTTCGGCGAGACGCCACCCGCCCATGGCGTAGTTGGAAACTTCGTCCGGGTGAACCTCTGCCTCTGTGGGGCCGCCGTTTGCATCCTCGGTGGCGCGGGTCATTTTGATCAAGTCCGGCATACTTCCCCCCTTTATCCCAAAAGAATCGCGGTATGCTCAGGCTTGACGCAACCGACGCCCCAGGCGAGACCGACGATATAGAGCACCTGCCGGAACTGGCGGTACATGGTGACCTGGAAGGTGATGCCGCTGATCGGGTCGGTAATATAGGCGATGTCGTCAGCGGCGTCCGCCGGTTTACCCCCCGGTCCCATCGGGAGTTTGGGGGCACGGGCGATCAAGTGGACGGCGTGGCGGGCAAAGGCCATGTTGGCGGTATAGGAGTTGCCGACGGTGATGGCGGCGTTATCGGCCAAAGGCTGCCGGAGACCGGGAGCGGCGATGGTGAACTGACCGCCGGCCAGGGCCGATGCCGCCACATACTTGTTGTCATCGCCGGCAAAGGTGACGATGTCTCCAGCCAGTATGGTGCCGGCGCCGGTATCGCAAGCGATGGTGGTTGCGCCCACACCGTACCCCGCGGCATTGTTGACCAGGTAGCCGGCGCCGGTCCCCTTGACATGGGTGAGGATCTGCGCCGACTTGCCGAGGCCGAACCCCTGGAGGCGGGTGACGATCCCCTCCCGGAGGAGGTCGGCGGTACCAGCCTCGTTAACCTTGAACAGGTTGGACTGCTTACCCTCCATCTGGGCGCTGGCGGCGGTGCCGACGACCAGGTGCAGGTCGGATTCCGGGCAACCGTTGTCCAGGAGGATCTTCTTGGGCTGGCTGAAGTCCGAAAGTTCGTTGGCGACGCCGAACGGCGTGGTGCCTGGAGTGCCGTAGGCGCGGGAGAACTTGTAGACGAGCGCGGCCAGATCGGCCTCGACCTCGTTGGTCAGGGTGCGCATCGCCTGGGCGAACTGGTTGACGACCAGCTGGTTGTAGACGCCGGTCCCCTGGATGGCGGTCTGTTCCTCGCCGTTCCAGCGTACCGGAACCCCGCGGGACTTGGTGATGGTGAGTTTGCCGGAGCCTACGCTCTCGTCCCCCGCATCGGGGGATATTACTGCCGGGGTGATGTCCATGGCGCTTCTGGCCGATGCCAGCGGATATGTGATGTCCTGATTGAGGGCGGCCTGCTCGGCGCTGGAGTTGCGGAAGCTGGCCCCGATCAGGCCGACCAGTTCGCGGCTGACGACGTCGACCGCCTGGTAGATGTAGGGGATTAGCCCCGTGAGGGTGTTTGCCATTTTTCTTGCCTCCTTGCGTAATGGTTAAATGTTTAGTCGATGAGCGTTCCGCCGCCGCAGGAGAACTCCAGGCGCTTATCGGATGGAAGCGCATCGAACTCCCGGCGGGTCATGGTAGTCTTGGCCTTCTCCCCGGCGGTCTCCTTGGTGACCACTTCCGAAAATTCGACCACCGGCGGGAGGGCCTTCAACTTGGTCTTGTAGTCTTCGACCGCTGAGACGCTCTTTTTCTGGTCCCCTTCGCCGAACTCGACCGGTGCGGCGCCGGTCAGGGTCACCATGTGGCTGATGGTCGCCTCGCGCTGCCCCTCGGCAACGCGCTTCAGCATCTCTGGCGTGTTGAGGAACTCGGCGAACTCGCGGCGAAGGTTGGCCGCCCGCTCTTCCGCCTGCCCCTTTTGCAGCTCGCTGAACTGGGTGCCCAGCCCCTTGATGCTCTCGGCGATCCCCTTCAGCTGCTCGCTGAACCTCGTTTCCTGATCTTTGAGAGCCTCGCCGATCAGGGCCTTTACCTCTTCAACTTTCATTTCATCCTCCTCGTGTTGACTGTAACAGCCTGGGTTTATAGTTTCCTGCTCTTGAGGCGCGGTCAGCAGATCCTGGACCTCCCAGGAACCGATGATGTTGTCGGCCTTGTCGGCCCCTTCCTTTTCGACCAGGTAGTCGCGGATCCGCATGACGATGCGGCCGATCGTGCTCATGCGCCAGTCGCTGAACTCGTACACGACCGCTTCTCCCTTGCCGGCATCGCTGAACTGGTAATCAGGCAGCCCCTTTATCGCCGGCGGCATGGCGCCGAGGTAGCCGACGTGGCGCAGGCTGCCGTCCGGATAAACGGAGATCGATTTTTTCTTGAACAGCTTTTTCTTTGTCCATTCCGCGAACTCGGCGGCCACGTCGCGGTACTTGACGAGCAGGTCGTTACCCTCCCGCTTGATGGCCTCGATCCAGCCAAAGGCGGGGGCGTTGTCTGACGGGTGACCGATAACCAGCGGCGGCTCGTGATATTGCGGATTGAACGACTCCACAATCCGGTCCAGGTCCGCCTGGGTCCAGATTTTCTGATTGCCGTTCGAGTCCGTATGCACCCCGGTCGTGAACACCTTATCCCAATCTTTCACGGTATCTCCTTTCGGGCTCAGCAAAGCTGAGCCCTTAGATGTTATACTTCACTACCCCCGCCCGGTTCTTTTGAGCCCCTTCAAAAAATTCGTTCACCAGGCCAACCAAACAAGACCGGCCGCTTTTCAAAACCGTTTTAAAACCCTTTTTAAATTTCCCTCCATTCGGTTCGCCGGGTCCGGTTCGCCCCTCACCACCCCTAACCCGGTAAAACGGAAATTTGGGCGTTTCAGCCGGTAAATGAAAAATGCTCTGCCAGCGCCGCCCGGATCTCCATCCAATCCTCCTCCTGGATCAGGAGAAACTCCCGCCGCGGCATCTTTATCGTGTAGCCTTCCGACTTGAATTCCTTGGTGACCATGCGCTTGTGATCTCTTCTCGCAAATACTGCCAGGTTCGGTCTCCCCTCCTGGCGCAGCAGGTTTCCCTTGGCATCGGTACGCAGCCGGACCGACCCTGAATAGGGCTTGCGCGTGATCTCTCCGCCCAGTTGGTGGATGCGGGCGTAGACGACGTTGGTGCCGATCACCACATCCATCCGCCCCGCCTTGATCGTGATGGATTTCCTCAACCTGCCGCTCTTTATCAAGGTCTGGCCGCCCTCTTTCCTGGCCCGCTTGCTCACCTGCCAGACGGTGGGCCGTCCGCCGGCCTCGAAGTTTCGCACGCTGGACGATCGGACGATCTCGCCGACCACCTGCATGGCCGGGGTCATGTCCTCGGTCTTGGCGATGACGTCGCCGATCAGCATCCGGGCCGGGGCGTCCTGGTAGGACATCTTCATGGATATGCCGGCCATCTACTGTGCCTCCTTCAGGTCGGCAAGGAGCGCCCAGGCGATCTTTTGCGGGGCCTGCTTCGCGGTATCCTCGGCCACCTGACGCATGTGGGCGTTGGCCGATACGCCGGGGTTGTAATCCCACCCGGCATCTATCCCCTGGGGAATCTGCCGGGTCTCGCCGGTGGCCGGATTCACCCATTCGTACGTCTTTACCGCCGGGGAGTCGGATACCTTCAGCCCGTCGCGGACCATCTCCCGGAGCGACATGGAGACGACCGTGCAGCGGCAGTTCCACCCGTTGGGGGGGAAATGGGTGGCCCAGAATGGATGATCGGCGGGGAGGATGATTCCGTTCCACTCCCGGTGCATGGGGCGGGTGCGGCCGTCCATTACCGCCGAGTAGCGCCAGTACGGCCGGGCGGCCAATACGGACGGCTCGGTCATGGTCCGGTAATGCCCCACCTGGAGAGAGGTCTGCACGTTGACGTTGAAAATGGTGCGGAGTCGTCGCGGGCTCCCCAATTGCACGCTCCGCATCTCGCCTGTGCCGACGTTGACCGCCTCCTGGCGCCCCCACCACCCCTTGGCCTGCAAGATCGGCGTGAGGGCCTTCTGGAACTTCTCAAACGTGGTCCCCTCTTCTTGCGCCTTGTCCAGTGCGGCAACGATGTCCTGGAGGATCTCCACCTTGGTGACCTTGGCCACGGTGAACGCCCTGGCGTGGTCCGCCGCGTACATCTCGTGCCAGTCCCAGCTGATTGCAAACCCCTTGTCGCGGAGATACTTGATCGCATCCTCCGGAGGGAGCGGCGTTATGTCGAGCGTCTCCGTTATCACTCAACAGCCCCGATGCGGCCGACCGCGTCGGCGGTGAATAGCGCCTGGGCCAGCACTGTCGTCAGCACCGTGTCGTCCATCTGGCCGTAGGCGTCCAGGAGCCGCGCTTTTGCCTCCTCGAACGAGGAGGAGCCGGCGATGATCTCCCGGATCGGCGCGAGCAGGCCGTCCATTATCCGCTGCCAGTCTGTCACACTGGCCGCTTTCAGATGTTCGATCGACTGCTGTTCAGGGGTGAATTCCGGGCCGGCGGCAGGTTCCGCAAAAGCAGGGGGGGCTGGTACCTGCGGCCCGTTCACCTTCGGCTCTACCGGCTGCTGTTTCTCCTCGACATCCTCCGGATCGAGCTTGTACGTCTTCTGGTAGTACCGGCTGGACAGCTTGAGCCCGCTCCGCTCCATGGCCGTAGACAGCTTGTCGTCCCGTTCGGCCTGGGTGGTGTCGATCTTCTCTTTCTCCTTGAGGATGAACTTCGGGGAGTCGGCGGAGGAGCCCCAGTTGATCTCGCAGGTCCAGTCGATCACCTGCTGCATGGTCTGCATGATCAGGTTGGCATCGTCGTTACGCAGATCCTCGCGCACGTCGACGGCCGCGGTCTCGCTGCCGAGCTTTCCGGGGGTCGATTCGCCGGCGCCGGCGTGGCCTAGCCAGACGGTGGAAATGGCGCTGTTTGCGGCGGTGACGATGTCATTGAAGAGGGCCGAGGTGCCGCCCTTGTCACCCGACTCCAGGAACTCGGCGCTGCCGTCGTCCGGGATGACCGCGGCGCCGTCCTGGATCATCTTCGTCAGGGTATCCAGGAGATCCGCCCTCTGCTCCGGGGTTGCCGAGCGGGGGAGCTTTCCCAACGGCCACACGGCGCCGTACTTCTCGGCAAACTTTACCCAGAACTTCCACCCTCCCCGTTTGAACGTCACCGGCCAGAAACACCTGGAGAGGAGCCCCAGGCCGTAGGGATTGAGGTAGTCCGCCTCATTGCGCGGGCAAACGAACTTCCTGGGCGGCAGCTGCTCGATGCCGAAGATGCTGGAGTTCAGGGCGTTCTGCTGCACGGCGGCGGTGGCGGAACTCGACCAGAAACAGAGCTTGTTGTCGCTGTCGTAGACGAACCACTGCTGCGGTTTCAGCACGAGATCGACCGGCACGGTGAGACCGTCGCGCACCCCCCAGAGGATCTCGATGGGCGCGTAACCGTAGGCGCGCGCCTTCAGGATCTGCTCGATGATCCGGTTGATCTCCAGCTTTCCCACCCATAACTGCGTGGCCTTGAATTGCCTGGTACCGGCCGCCGCCTTCTCGATGCTCCACTCCATGCTCTTGCTGGCCGCGGTGCGGTTGATCATGCCGCCGGCAACCCGATCATCGACCAAGAGGTCGGTGTAGATCTTGATGTCCTTCCCCTGGGCCTTCAATACCGGGTCTGGATTGGGGAGGAAGAAGTTGCCGATGGCGTAAAAGTCGATGCTCTTGGAGCGGACGGCGATCTCTTGGGAGAGCGACTCTATGCCGCTGTCGGCGAAGCTCACGTATTCGGTTGGCGTTACCCAGATACCATTGGCGGCTTTATGCATCATCGAAAGAACCCCTTTAACATGTCGTTGGCAGTGCCGCTGCTGAAGCCGATGGAAGATCCCTGGGAAGCCGATACCGGCTTCGAGGTGGCCCAAGCCGGCCCGTTGTCGGTGCCCGCCGCATGGATGGCCAGGGCCAGCGCCCAGAAGCGGTCGGCATGGCCGTTTTCGGAGCGCTCGGCGGTGAAGCGGATGTTGCCGGCCGGCGTCGTTTCCTTAGTCACGGCGCGCAGGTCGGCGCGGACATCGGGGTCGAACGGGATGCGCAGCTTGTGATCCTCCATCTTGCCGCGTACCGGGTAAGCCAGTTGCTCCTTCACGAAAGTGGTGAAGGTGACTTTCTCGTACCGGTATTCGCCGAACCTCTTCTGGCCATCGTCACCCCAACCGATACCGAGGCCCGTGTAGTCCTGGCAGGTGCGGGCCATCCACTCGATCCACGGCCACATGATCTTCTCCTGGTCCGGCTTGCTCATCTTCCGCATATCGATGACCTTGCGGGTATAGAGCACGTCGCCAAGCTTCTCCAAGACCCATAGGACGGTCAGGTCCTTTGTACGGCCGATATCGATACCGGCATAGACTTCCTTGCCTTTACACTCCGCCGGGGAGTCCCACTCCCATTTCTCCTCCCGGCCGTACTCGCTCCGTGCGATAAGGTCGTATTCCAGGAACGCGGTCTCATCGTTTCCCGGCACGCACATGTACTCTTGGAGGAAGCTCTCTTCGTCGGCGCAGCCGTCTTTGATGAAGTCGAAATACTCCGCTTCATCCATGTCCTGCTGTTCAGCATCTTCCGGAAGGGCTTGCTGGAGCTTGTACAGAAAACCCTGATTCAGGGCGTCTTGCAGGGTGATCTTATGGTGGCTGATGCGCTTCGGGTTGCCCTTTTCGAGGATCTCCCGAATCAGGAGATTGAAGAAGTTGGCGGAGCCGCGGTGCGTGGAGATGACCTCCATGCTGCCGCCCCAGGTGAGTCCGGGGTAGGCAATGGACCACATCATGCGGGGGTCATCGCCCAAAGCGAATTCGTCCAGGACGCGGCCGCCGCGTTTGCCGGCCTGGGCGTCCGGGTTGGAGCTCATGGAGTAGATGCATTTATCGGTGGCGAACTTTAGGACTTGGGCGGATATTTTCTTGTCCTTATCAATGACGACTTCACCCAGATCCTCCGCCGCCATGCTGAAAATCTTCGCCCACATCTTGCAATCGAGCAGGAACAGCTTTGCCTGGATCTCGTCGCGGCTGGAAATCCACTGATCATGCCGAGCGCCCTGGGTCGCGCACCGTTCAACGCAAGGAAAGGCGGTGGACCATGAGAGGCCGATCTGCCGCGACTTCTCCATGAGCTTCAGACGGCTTTTATCCTTGATCCACCGTTCCTGGTAGGGCAGAAAAAGCCCGTTAGGATTGGACGGAACTATTTTCGCTTTGCCGATCATGCCATCCTCAGAACTTCTTTCCAGATTCTGTCAACGGTATCGGGGGAGACGCCGGCCAGACGTGCGGTTTCCGAGGCCTGCTTTGCCGCCTCTTCTAACGCCTGTTTCCGGACTTCTTTCTCCCTCTTCACATTATCCGACGCCGACTTCTCCAGCCGCATGGATGTAAGCGCCAGATCCTTCAGCATCTTAATGGTTTCCGGGGCGTTCTCCGGATCGATGCCGCCGCGCTTGAGCATCATCCCCAACTCGAAGCTCATGGTCTGGACGATCTCCACTACCAGCATGCCCACGTTCCCCTGGGGAGCCGCACCAAGCTTGCCGATCCACATGTCGGCGATCTCCCGGCTCTGGCGCAGGTCTTCCCCCACCTCAGCCATCTGCACGGCGTAACGATTCACCGCCGATTTGGAGATCCGGTCCTCGTGCCCTTCCGCCTCCAGGACGGCGTTGATTTCAGCCGTCACCTGCAGCTGGGTCATGCGCGGATCCTGAAGGAGCGCCTGGAGCTTCGCCTTGATATCGGGGGGGAGCCGGTCGATGGTAGATTTCTGGGCCATGGTCAGCTCCTCGGGCTCGGCCGCTCGACGCCGGGGACCGTGGCGCGGCCGGCCGCGACATCGGCGCCGCGCTGGGTGAGGGTAGCCACGTAGTAGCCGATCACGTCTTCGGTGGTGATGAGCCCCTGCTCCCTGAGCCATGCCAGCTCCGTCTTTATCACGTCACGGCTGACGTTGTGGCCGAACCGGCCGACTACCGTATGCAGGATCGATTCGTTCAGCTTATAACCAGGTGCCTCCTCCATGGCGCGGAGGAGGATCAGGCGGATGTTTCCGCTTATCAGATGTGCCAGGCTCATTACTTCCCTCCGGAAAGTTCGTTCTGCGTCAGTAAATCCACCATGCGGTTAACCCCGTCGAGACGCCCCGCGATGGTGGATACGCCCCTGTCGATCTTTTCCAGCCGCCGGAGCATCTCTTTGTCGTTCTCCTCCATGCGGCTGTGGTTGTTGCACACGGGCAGGGATTTAACGGTGGTTTCAACATCCTTTACCGATTTCTCAACCTTGACTATGCGGTCATCGATCCCCTTCAGCTTCTTGGCGTTGACCGTTTCCCGCGTACGCCACCAGGCTGCCACGCCGATACCTAAGGTGAAGACGAACTGGAACACATTGAAATAAAATTGATACTCCGCGTAATTGCCTGATGTCACAACGCCCTCCAGTTTTCATGTAGTGTTTGGCAGTCTATACAGCGCCGGCAACCGGGGACGGCCTTGCGTCTGGCCTCCGGTATTTCCTCCCCGCAGTCCTCGCAGTGGGTCAGGCTCTCTCCCGTCGGCATGTGGCGCCGGTGATCTTCCAAAGCTGTCTCCAGGAACTGCTCGTTAATGGCCTGGGCGTAATCGATATCGTCCATCATTCCCACCCAATGCCGGAAAGGGTCTCAAAATCCGGCTCCCGGTCGATCCAGTCCAGGAGAAACTGCTGCTCCCCGAGGATTGTCCCGGAGTTATTGGTGAAGAGGGTGACGTTCTCCATGATCTTGGCCACCAACTCAGCGACGGTTATCCCCCGTCCGGCGGCCATATTGCCGATCATGGGTATCGGCGCCGTGTTGTCGGCCAGCCATGCCTTTGCCTCTGCCTGCTGAGTCGTCCAGGTTTCACGTTCGCGCAGCATGTAGGGGGTCGCCAGGTTATTTAACCGTCGGTCCCCTTCGGCGCGGATCTCGCTCAGTTTCGTCTCGCGTACCTGGGGGCAGACGGCAAACAACTCGGCGGAGGTGGCAGTGCCGGCAGAGTCCACCCATACCTCGGTACGATCAGCGGCAGCCGGGCTGTAAATATCCTTTGCCGTGCATATACGACTCTGGAAGGTGGCGGGGTAGACCGGTACCGGTCCGGGATTGTTGCGCGTTTCCGGGCCATCAACCCCATGGACTGTTATGGTTGCCGGTATTACCTGTGCCCTGGTGTAAACGCTGTATCCGGCCTGGCAAGGGATAGCCAGGGCCAGTATCAAAACCGTGATTAACGCTCTCAACATCAGGCCCTCCTCTCGGTGTGGCAGGCGCCACAAAAGCCCACCGCGCTGGTGGTCGTGCGCAGATAGCAGCGTACGATCGGTGCCGGTATCTGGCAGGGGTTTGGCCGTGGCGAATAGCAACGGGTGTAAGCGGCAGCGGCAATAACGCTGCCGGCAATCATGGTCACTATCAAAAGAGCTGTTTTCATTGGATCACCACCGCTCTCGACGATCGCGACCAGGAAAACCCGGTGCTCCCGTCTGCATATAGTCCGTAAAGCCCGGTTCTGTCGTGTTTCACAACAACATTGCCGGAGGTGTCGTAGGTGGCGACGGATCCGGCCGCCCGGTCGATCTTGGCTAAGGGGACGCCTGCGGTGTCCCTCACCTCGACGGAGCCGGTGCGCAGGATCACGGCCGCATTGCCCAGGTAATCGTTTATGACCAGCCCGCCGGCAGTAGGGGAATTGGTGGCCGGTTGCAGGTATACGATGGTGTCGCTGGCAACCTCCAACTGCGTGAGGATCTGGTCGCGGTTGATGGTGCCGGGGTCGCCGGGGTCACCTTTTGGGATGGTCAGGCTGAGCGTGTAGCTTGGTGCCGCTCCTGTGATGGTTGCAGCGGCCGCCGTGCCGGCATTGCCTGTGGTAACCGTGCCGATTGCCAGGGTATTGGCCGGGCCTGGGTCCCCTTTGGGGATGGTGAGGCTCAATACCTGGCTCGGCGGGGTTCCGGTGATTGCGGCAGCCGCCGTGCCGGGAGCGCCGGCAGTAACCGTGCCTATGGTCAGGGCATTGGCCGGGCCGGGAGGACCGGGAACCGTGCTGGCGGGTCCGAGCAGGCTCCCCTTCAAAACCCAGGTGGGGGGTGCACCCTCCTTGCGGTAATAGTCGCCGTTGCTCTGGAGGTAGAAATCACGCTCGACACCCAGATCGGCGGCAGGGGCGGTGCTGCCGGTATAGATAAAGCTCCCGTCGATACCGTCCGTGGATACGCGCCCTGTACAGGTTTCTTCAAGCCCTACATCGAGAGGGGTCAGGGTGACGGCCCCTATTTTGCCCGCCACCGATTGCACCGGGCTGGCCGCTGCGGCGGCTTGGACGAAATCGGTGATGGTGCTGGCCGTCTGACTGTGCGGCAGCGGTGCCCTGGCATTGGACAAGCGGTAGTCGGTAAGATCGACCTTCCCGTCCAGGATCGCCTGCAACCCGGTGATGTACGGGATGGTGTGGCCGTGGCCTACATTGCTTTTCCCGTCCAGGGCCGACTGGAGGCCGCTGATGTTGCCGAAAACGTGTTTGTGCCCGTTCAGCGAGAAATACCCCTTCAGAAACCCGCCGGTGACGTTCTTGTCCGTGTTCGTATTGGCGTCGTAGACCAGCACCCGGGCGTTGTCGGGCATGTCCAGGAGGTCCGGCTTCTGGAAGTAGTACCCGCCGCCCATGGCCGCGACGGCGCTACACAGAATCATGACAACAGTCCATAAATTTATGTATTTCATCAGTTCGCTCCCCAGAGCGCCTCGCCGTCGGCGCCAAGGATAAAATCCCCCGCCGCGTCCTTCAGATCCCTGGGATCTGCGGGGAACGCCGGGACTTCGATCACGGCCAGCGGGCGGGTGTACAGCTCGATCATTGCCAGCGGGGCCGCATCCATCGGGATCGTCGCCAGTAGCCCGGTCTGACGCGCTATCGTCGCCAGCGGCGGGCTATCCATGGCAATGGTTGCCAGCGACCTGGATGTCAGTGCGATCGCGATCACGGCAGCCCCCGGTGCAGGGTCATCGTGCCGTACATGAGGCGGATCCGGTAGCTCGTCCCCGGCTTGGCCCGGAGCACGTACGGCATCTCTTTGGTTGTCTTCGTCTCCCCGGCGGTAAAGCATCCCGCCAGGGCGGCCTGGGCGATGTCCAGGATGAGGCGGCCGGGGGTCGTGGCGTCCACGGTCACGGTGCCGGTCGCCGCGGAGGCCGGGGCCTTGTACGAATCGAACAGCAGCAGCTCAAACGCGGTCCAGGCGCTGAAATCCTGCGGCGCTTTGTCGAGGGTCACCTCAACCGTTTCGTGAAAGGCCGCGTCGCTCCACGCCTCGATATTTTGAACCTGGGGGGTCAAGCGCCCTCCGGCTTAAAGGTCAGTTCCGGCCAGTTGGCGGACTTGGAGAGCTCCAGGGACTGGAGCATCTGCTCCTCGGTCATCTCCTCTTTCATGACGGCGGTGATCTTGATCCCCTCGACAATGACTTCCTTGGCGATGGGGGCGAGGATCTGGGCGAGTGTTGCGATCTCTGCGGCGTTCATGGTCAGTTACCCCCGTTCGGTTGAGATTCGGCCAGCTTGATCAGCCCCTTCTTTGTGCCGATCTGGGTGATGCCTAAATAAAGCACGCCTAAGTCCTGGACTGCCTTGTTGTAGGCGCTCCAGGTAACGGCGGTGTCCTTCGCGATGGCTGCGGAGAGGGCATTGGCGGCCACGTCGTAGGCGGGGCCGGCCAGGATGTAGTAGGAGCTTAGGTCCTGGCAGGTTTTGGCATCGAGCTGCCCTCCCTTGCAGAGACGATCGCCGACTGTTGCCGTGGCGACGATGGCTTCCTTCATGGCCAGCAAGGATTTTGTTGCCACGCTCTGGGGGGTCTCCTTAACCCCCGTGGCGCAGCCGCACAGCATGAGGAGCAGGGCGGCCAGGGCGAGGAGCGGCAGGAGGCGGAGGGCTGCAAATCCCCCCTCCCCCCCTTTCTCAAAGGGGGGTGTTGCCGGCGGTGTTGTCGGCAGCGCGTCGGGTGTGACGGCCTGGGCGATGATGTCGTTTTTCTGGGCGCTCCCCAGGGAGCTGCCGAGGTAGTAGCCGAAGGCTGTGGAAACGCAGGATATAAGGGCGATTAAAGCGGTGTTAAAAAAATCCTTGTTGACTGTTGGAACCGTGCCGAGGCCGAGGAATGCGATGACGCTCAAAAACCCGGTCATGGCCATGATGGCGAGGACTGCTGCGATGTTGTTTCTGTTGTTCATGTGAGCCTCCCTTTTTATTAACCCCAGAGATCGAGGATCCCCGGTTGATAGATGGTCTTGCCTTCGCCTCGTTTGGCGGTGAGCGTCTGTTTGCGCGGGATGCCGTTGCGCAGGCCCAGGTGGACCCAGCCGTGCGGCGCCGGGCCGAACTCGTAGATCACCTGGTCGTAATCGGGGAGGTGATCGGCGATCCAGCGGCAGACCTCGATGTTGGCGTGGCCTGGAATGTGGAAATCGGCGGCGAGGCCGAAGCAATGGGCGCTGGTTTTGCTGGAGCCTGGGACGGCGGAGTTGAGCGCCCTGGAGCGGTAGCCGGAGGAGACGATCACCGGCCCGAACTGGGCGCGGACGATCTCCAGGTGCTCGGCCACCTGCAGCAGGTTCGCCTGATGTTCTTCGCTCGGGCTGTTGTCGATGCCCAGTCGGGCGGCGGTCTGGCTGATCAGGAACTCTTCCAGGGTGAAATGCTCAGTTAACTTGGTCATGCGTGCCTCCTGTGGAAATGGACCGGGCCGGGGGAGATGTCCCCCCCGGCTGGTGTCGGCATGCGCCGCCGGTCGCGTCGTAGTGTGGCCCAGGTTACTGCGCTTCGTCGTGGGTTTGAGGCTTCCCGCAGTTCACGCCTCGACAAACCTAACCTGTTTTTGTGGCCTTCGTGTGGTATCAAAGAGAGGTTGCCCGACGCCGGGAGACGAGTCCGGCGCCGGGCTGCGACAAAGGAGAAAACCAATGACAGAGGGGATAATACAGAAATGCTTCGGGCGGGTCTTTGAAAGCTATTTCACAAAATAAAACCCCGCTCCATGGGGTTGGAGCGGGGTCGTGGGGTTTAAACTCGCTATATAATCGCTTTTATGTTCGGTGTCAACGGTTCAGTCGAAGAAGTCGCACTGCTTGGGCTTCTCGCGGGTCTCTTCGATGATCTCGTAGATGCAGCGCTCGGAGAGGCCGGTCTCCAGGGCTACCCGCCGGTAATTGAAGGGCTGGCCGGGGCCGGCTTCCTTGAAGAGCTGGAGGACGTAGCGCTTCTTGACCGGAAAAAGGAATCGGTCAGGATCCTTGAGATAGAGGTGGACCTTCTTCATGGCGTTGGCCAGCTTGATGGTGTTCTCCAGGCCGATCGCCTTGACGACCAGCTGGTAGTCTTCGGGGAGGTCTTCGACGTTTATGAGTTCAGTCCAGCCCATTGTTTTCTCCTTGTCTCAAGCGGCGCAGCTTGTCCCCGCTCGTGTCTCGTTTGACGTACAGCTTCGTTTTCAAGCCCTCGATTATTGCTCTGATGCGGGTCTGCGCCTCTTCGTTCGGCTCCGGCTGCGGCAGTTGCCTGGGCTCCGGCCGGAGGGGCAGCTTCTCGATCACATCGAGCGGCGCCGGCCATTCGCGGATTTTGGCAAAGGTCTGACGGAATGCCTCACGGATCCGGGGGGCGTCCAGTTCTTCAACGGCCCAGCTGCCCAGCTTTACGCTGAACGCCTGCACCCAGATGTCGGCGGTCAGTTCGATCATGTCCTCGGCCGGGGTGTTCTTCAGCCGCAGGGAAAGCAGGGCCTGGAGGCCGTCGGCGATCTCGCGCCTGATCCAGTCCATTACCCTTTTTTCCAGCTTTCCAGGCGATTGATGGCGGAGGCGGTTTTGGATGTAGGGGCAGACCCGTGTGTCTGCCCTGATTCCGGGCGCACACATGGGTGCGCCCCTATGGGGGTGCCGCCTAGGACCTTCATCAGATATTTGTGATCCTTCAGGGGCTTCAACACCCCTTCTTCCTGCTTGGCCCGGAGGCTGGCGACGGTGTTGGCCAAGGCCGCTTCCAGGCGGTGCAGATCGGGGCAGAGCTCGTAAACCTCGCGGGTCAGCTTGAGGGCCTTGTCGAATGGCAGATCGCGCTTGCCGGTGCGGAACAGGGTCAGGTACGGCATCATGCTCGGCAACATGAGCGGCCGCATGCGCAGCAGCTCGCGGGCGGCTTCGTCCTGGGTGAGCTGCTCCATGGCAAAGTTGGCATGGCAGACGGGGCATTTTAAGACCATATCTGGTCCACCTTGTCGAAGTACGTCAACAGCCAGACACCAGTGAAACAGCCACAAATGTATGCATCACCAACATTGGTTAAACAGCTAAAGGCGAGATACTTCCCCAAGACTGTCAGTGCTGTGCCGCCTATCCATTTCATAATGGTTTTCATTATCTCTCCAGCCACTTTTTCAGGGATTCTATCACGTTGCTTGCCTGGGCCGTAGACAGCCATTGCAGGGCGTTGACCCCGGTCATGCGCTTCACGTAGGCGGCCAGGGCGCTCTCGGATGGGTTCTTCACCTTCTCGGCCTGGTGTAGCTCCAACCAGAGTGCCCTAATCTTCTTGCTCTGGGGATCGTCGGCGAGCTTCCTTGTTTTGGCTTTCCGGGCGGGCTTGCGCTTTTCCCACTTGCCGGCGGCGACGGCCTTTTCCTCCAGGTCGTGTATCAGCTCGTCGGCCTTGGCAAAGGTGAACGCGCGGTCTTTGCTGGATTTGGCACCGTACTCGGCGAGGATCGCCCGATAGGTGTCGTCGTCGAGACCGAGGGCGCCCTTCAGGCAGTGGATTTTCTTTATCTGGGCTGGGGTTGCCATGGTTTAATCCTCAATCAATTCGGCGCTTGTTACGGCGCAATGCCAAGGGCAGTGTGGACAAACAACTGAGCGGGGATACGGAGGAGTGATGCCGCCTGATCCTGTCGGCCAGGGCTGCCCTGACTGGGGATTCGGCTTGCGCTCGACCGTGACTGTGCCGTGTTTGCTGCAATTCGCCGTCAGACGATAAAATGGCCGTTTCAGCGGCTTCTTGGTCATGAGTTTAACTCCTGTTAAAAGCTTGTTGCACGCGGATTAAACGCCCGTGCCGTACTCCCTGGCGATCTTCGCCTCGATCGCCAGCATCACCCAGCGGTCTCGTTTCAGCAGCAGCTCGACGGCCACGGCACAGACGCCGGGGATCGTGCGGCGGCCCGCTTCCCAATCCTGGTAGGTGCGGTACGGGGTCCGCAGAGTTTTGGCCATTTCGGCCATGTTCATCCCCAGCCGGATCCGCGCGGCCCGAAGCTCTGCCGGTGTCATGTTTTCCATTTTATCGGCCGTTTTTATACGCATTGCGTGTATAACTCCCGCAGCAGCGGACTCCACTACGTTCCGCCGCTGTGCTCTCTGTTATCTGTTGAACCTCTTGAATTTCGGAATTACTACCAAAGTGAGCAGCTTTTGGCTGGTCGTATTCAGCGCCAGAAAGAGCGTATCAAAGAATTGCTGGTCGTATGCCTCGTTGAACTCTGCCCCTTCGAGGTAAATCAACGATGCATCACGAAAGCCCCGGCATTGATCCCGTGAGGACAAAAACCGCATCCGTGGGCACTCGAACGAATTCGGACCTTCTCCATGTACCCTGCGAAATTTTTTAAATTGATCGCTGTTGCCAGCCATTACGAAAATTGGAACCATGATTGTCTCCGATCACCTATGTACAGATAACCAGGACGCCGGACGCGGACGGCGATAAAACCGCCGACCGGTCAGCGCCATGGCCGTTATTTTGCTTTCCGATGTTTCGCCCTTGTGCGCCGTCGCACCGTGAGCATATTCCGTTTTTTACGCCTCATCCGGCCAGTAGAGCGGGATTTGACAGCGTTGAAACTCCAATGGCTTGCCATGTCCCTATCATGTCGGTAGAGGTCGTCAAACATTCCGAAACTGCGGATCATATACTCAAACATAATCTGTCTCTCCGATCACCGCGCAAAATAACAAGACATTGGAACACGTCTCACTACGTTCGCGGTTCAATTTAGTCGTTATACCCGCTCTATGCGGTGTAGTGGCTGAACCGGCATTTTCTCCAAATCTTCGGGGAATTTCCCCACCGGGACAGCCTGTTGTTTTGCCGATTTTTGACGAACGGCTGCACGTGCGTGTTGATGTTCAGCCGGTGGAGAAAGTCCAGCCGGTACAGGTCTTGTTTCTGCGTCGAGTCGTACCCGGTAAGCACGTAGAATCCTATCCGCGTCCGCTTTATCGGGTAGCCAGCATCACGGAGAAGACGGACACCCCGCTTGATCTCAGGGAACAACGTCATGCTATCCCACGCAAAGCGGAGGTAAGGCGGATCAAGCTGAGTCAACAACGCCGCCTTTTCCTCGTTCAACAACCGAATATCAAGCCCCTGGTTGAAGTCCACGCGCAAGCCCTGGCGGATCATATCTGTCAGCTTCGCTTTCCAGTGCGGAGAGCCAAGGAAATTGTTATCCAGCAAAACAACGTCCCGGTGCCTGACAAACTCAGCCAACGGCGACCACTCGGAAACCCCGCCTTCCTTTTCCGGCACGATGCAGAAAGGGCAATTACGGAAGCACCCCCGCGAGGTGAAACCCATGCTGTAGTCAATCCCATACAGGCTGTAATCCGGGCATGTGTGTTCAATTTCGGGCGACAACACAACTGAGTAATCACCTGTGCCACTCCCGCCGATCGTTCCGCCCAACGCCCTTTGAAACTTCCTTGCTCGTGGCAGGTTCGCGGAGAAGATAACGGAGATGAAAACCTGATCAGCCGGAGTGCAGGAGTTCAGGACAACATTGGCCCCCTGCGCTTTCCAGTGTGCAGACAGCTTCATCAAGGCCAAATTCGGCCCGGTGCCGTCTATGTCAATCAGATTTACTTTCAACGCTTTCCTTTCGCGTGTATAACCACGTGCCCGTGCTGTCTCCGCTACGCTCCGCAGTACAGCACGAAGCCGTTAAACCTCTTCCTCTTCTACCTTTGTCGGCTTCAGGGCTGAGGCTATCTCCCGAAACCGCTGGATTTCGCGTTGGACCGCGACTCTAGCCCTGTGCGGGAGAGCTTCCCAGACCTTTTCATGCGCTAGGCAGGCCAGGGAGTTAGCTTCATCCTTCAACAGAGATACCGCTTGGTCAATGGCGTCTTTTTTGGTCATGCCTTCTCCGCCCCCCACTCTTTATTGGTTTGGCAGATCAGGAGGAAGCTGCCCCCTGGCGTTGCTGCCGCGCATCCCATTGCCGGGACCAGCCGTCAGGTTCTTCAAAGGCTATCCGCTCGTCAGCGGTCAATACTCACTCCCCGCAGCTTTTCCTTGATCGCTTCCTTCAGGAGCTCATCGGTCGAGTGGTATCCCTTGGCCGCCTCGCGGATCTGCGCGGCCAGATCGTCGTCGGCACGGAAATGGAAGACGTGGGGGCGGGGGATATTCTTCACCTTGGTCATGATCTCCGCATTCCTGGCCTTCATTGCCCTGTTCTCCTCCAGGAGTTTGGCCACGTGCTTGATGTAGCCCATACTACCTCCCGATCCTGAGCGGACGTGCTTTCTTCGGCATCGCCTTGCGGCCGTGGTCGATACCGGCCCCGTCTTTGCGGCCGCACCAGTAGGCGCGATCAGATAAGGATTCGTCCTTGACCTTTTCAGACTGCAGGTTGAATTCCGACATCTTGGACCTGATCAGGGCGTCTTTCACCGGGACCAGGGCGGTAGTGGTAATGGGGGTGCGTTCATGCTGCATCTTGAGCCCCCGGCTGACAACATCGGCACACCCCAGGCAATAGGAGAGGCGGACCTTTTTCTTTCCCTTGGCGGTGAGCCGGCGTTGCTGGCTCTTCCCCATGAACTGGGATGCCAGGCGGTTGATGGTGCGGTAGAGGTAGCCGTAAGTGAAAGCGGCAACCTCGTGATCGAGATCCACTCCGACGAAACACATGTAGCCTCGGCCAGAGTGAAAATACTTGCTGTCGAATGCCCCGGCCACGGAGGAGGCGAGGAGAAAGACCCATGTGGCTGGCTTTTTGACGGTTTCCGTGTGTGCCATGCCAGCCTCTTTCGGTAGTTCCTGCTCTGAGAAGTCGGACTCATCCAAGTTGTACTTCGCCAGCAGTTCCTGGGCGCGGGCAGCTGCAAGGGCCGCTTCATGCTCGTTGCTGGACTTGGCCAGTCGCAGCAGCTTCTTGACCTTCTCAATGATCTGCGCTTTCTTGTCTTCCATCATCCCCTCCAGGTTGTTTGATCGTTCAAGGAAGGGCCGGAACGTTCCGGCCCTCGGCTTCAGCGGTCAAACCTTACAGCGCCGCTATATCGAGCGGCACCGCGAGGTATTCGCCGACCCCGTTCCGCTCGTAAAGCCGGGCATATTGCTTGGAACCTACGACCATGATTGCGTCAGCGATGGCCTTCATGGCCTGGCGCCAGTTTTCGTTGTCGATGTTGTAGCGGCGCAGGGAGAGGATGCGGCCGACGTTGACATTGCCGGCGGCATCGACATCAAAAGCAGCGTTCACGATCGTTTTCAGTTCAGCCCCCGAGTCCTGTGTCCAGGTGTGCAGACAATCGCAGATAAGCTGCTGGGCGGCCTGAAGTTCAGGCCCGAAGGTGATGTTGTCGGCGACGGCGACGATGAGCTTGTAGCGGCCGTCGAAGCTTACGACCTGGACATTGCCCTTCTTGCCCCCCCTCTTGACGTTGTACTTCTCGGCGATCAGATCGAGGAGCGCCTGGACGTCGCCGAAGATCTTGGTTTTGAACTCGCGGATCCGCTTTTGCAACTCGATCCAGGCGGCGGCGGTTTCGTTCACGAATTCGTCGATCGCCAGATCTGACGGGCGGATCGACTCTTCCGGCACCCAGTGCCCCTTGGCGTTCTTCCGGTGGCCGGCGAATGTTTCTTGGTTCTGTTCTGACATAATTTCTCCTTTACTGTTTTCTGATCTGCTCACACAGTTCTGCTGCCGGGCGGGACATTTCCACCAGGGCCGACACCAGCCCGGATTTGGCACCGAACACCTGTTCATCCTCAAAATTCCCGCCGATACAGTCGCACCCCTCCGGTCCGCGCAGGTAGGATTCTCGCACCACCTCGCCGCTTTCGTCGTAGGCGATGATCTCGAACCCCTGGCGGGTCACGACTATGGTTGCGCAGTCGATCATTTCGCCCTCCCGATCATGGAGACGCCGCGGCGGCAGGGGATGAGGGCGCCGGAGAGGACCAGGCGCACGGCCATGCTGGTGGCGCGATAGTCGCTGATTTTGCGCCGCTTGCGGAATTCGGCCTCCTTTTTAAGCCGTTTAAAGTATCGTTTAATGCCACGTAAGATCATGTGGAGCCTCCATTTCCCCGCCGTTTTTGTTGACCAGATCGACCATTTTTTCATACATGCGTACGACTATCGTCGCTCGCTGAACAGGCGTGCATTGGGAGTAATGCTGCTCTGCCTCGATGATACAGGCGGCCATCAATTCCCGATCAAAGCCGTATTCCGAGATTTTCAGGCGAAGGACTTTCTTTTGTCCGGGCACGGGCTACCTCCTCTCGCACTTTTGGCAGGCCCGCCACATCTGCACGCTGAACGGGTTGGTGGCCACGAGCGGCCGTTTTCTGAT
>JAEHJW020003958.1_pt1 | contig 28367 bp, 34 predicted proteins | sample 9271431 | NCBI WGS metagenome assembly JAEHJW02 | reverse complement strand
TCCATCGGGTTGGAATTGAATTCCTTCTCGCCACGTGCGAGATCCACTTCGCGTTGTGCTTTTTCCACGCGCTCCCTGGGAGCCGCACTCTCCGGCGCTCCTGCATCCGATAATTTCCTTAGCCGTTCAAGTTGGGCCTGATCCCCCGCAAACTTTTTATCGGCTTCATCTTTCAGGCGCTGCGCATCCACCGTTTTTTGGATTAAGCCGCCGGCAGCCGCTCCTCTTTGCCGCTGTTCTTCCTCCAGCAAACCCGATCCTGCCGCTTGCGATCGTTGCTGGTCAATCCCGGCGATCTGTTCCTGCGTCTGCCTCTGCGCCTGAGCGATCTGTTCTGGCGTAGCGCCCATGGCACGCATCCGCGCCACTTCCTCTTCGCCAAGCGCCTGGATATGCTTCTTGCTCGCGTCCATCTGGGCTTCGGTCAACTGCTTCAGGCGCGCGAGTTGGGTGGCAATGGGGTCCTGATCATTTTGGGCTGCCGTAAGTCTGGCGTAATAACTCGCGCTCTGTTCAGCGGCCTTGTCCCATGCGCTGGCCAGCCGTTTGATGGTATCCTCATGCTCGCCCAGTTCAGCCTTTTGGACCTCGTCCAGTTCCTTGGAATATTCGCTCAGCGCATCGCGCACCACATTGATGGCAAGAGCAAGGATTACCAAAGCGCCCATCGGACCCTCGAAAGCTGATTTTAAACTTTCGCCCAGGCCGGGAGCAATGCGGTCAATTTCAGAAAACACTTCTCGATTTTTTTCAAATTCCTCACCGCTTTCCTTGGCCGCTTTTCCGCTCAACTCCGTCTTCTCCGCCAGACCTTTGGTTCCCTCAGCAGCGCGGTCCACCGCCGCTGCCGTTTGCTGCGCCCCGGTCAGGTCCGCGCCCGTGGTGATTTTTATTTGAAGCTCTTTTTGGTCGTCGCTCATAAACCCGGAATGTGGTTCGCGACCCGGAAAAAGTCGTTTGAGTTTTCATCCAAGATTTGAACCCTCATTTGGAGTTGCATGGTATTGCTCCAGATTGGTGTCCAGTTTTTCAAATCCTCCGAATGATAAAGCACACTGAAAGCATTCGTGCGCGCTATTGAATTTCTCCAGGAGATTGTTGCTGATACTGGCTGTGGAAGCGGTGGAAAAAGGGACGGCACCATATTGCTCAAATCCGCAAATTGGTTTGGTGGCGCGATGGATTGGGCATCGGAGCGAAGGCAAAGCAAAGCAAAAATGAGTAGGAGAAAAGTCATTGTGCTCCTGCTTGATACACCGCAGTCATCTGGGCGGTGGTGAGTGAGTTCGTCCAAACTCGGACATCTTGGATTTCTCCTGTCCACCAACGATTTCCTTGCCCAAATTGGCCAATAAACCCCGCATTAAAATAAGATGCACTCGGAGTGGTTGAAGATATAGAAACAATTTGGCCATCCACCATAATAGTCATTGTGGTTCCATTAAAAGTTCCAGCCACGAAATGCCATGAAGAGTTGCTATAATCTTGCCCAGATAAGGGTCCTAGGTACGTGCCAGTAGCTCCCTTTGTGTAAAAGGACCATTCCGCATGATCTGAATCAGCTATCAAACCAAAAGCATTATCCTGTCCAATATTCAGCATTTGTTGTTGATTCAGGTAACTACCAGTATTTGGAGGGAGGTTTGTATTAAAGCACCACAAGGAACCACTGAATGAGGTGGAATTAAATAAATTTGAGGAAAGGGGTCCAACATTTACATCTTGGTTTATGCCATTCAAACTGATTGCTTGGTGTCCGTTCAACCCGCTAACGAAGGTTGGACTTCCTTCCAGCGTTCCGTTGTTCAATCCCTCCACATCCAGCGCATTCCCGTCCAATTTGTACCAGGCATACGGCGCCGGAACGGAAACCGATGCGGTTTGAGCAGCAATTCCAGCGTGCATTATCGGCGCAGCAAAATCCACTTGGGCGCGCGTGAAAGAGTAAACCAAACAAATCAGAAAAATAAATGTGGTTTTCATTGAATCCTCCCGTCGTCAATTGCACTCAAATTTGTGCCAGTGGAATCAAGGTTGTAAAACGTGAAATAGCCCCCGAATCCATTTGTGACCCATATGGAAAATGTGGAATTGGTATGAAAACCCGGCAGATTTAGTAAAACCGTTGATGGAATAGAGTCCGTGAACGCGTTGAAAAACACGCCCCTGACATCATCCGCAACATTCGTTCCCGTGAAAGTGATCCACGCGTTTGTATTTTGCAAGTAAATGATCTGCTCATTGCTGATTTCGCCGGGGCGCAAATTGACGGTGTAATTCGTTTGATTCGAGGTCGGGGACAAAACCCTGGAATCAGTGATAATGTTTGTGCTCGCCACGTTGGTCAATCCCGCGCCGTTGCCAGTGAAATTGCCATTGAACAATCCAGTAAGGTTCACGTTGCGTATATCGAAAGGAGTAAGCGGTGATGTATTACTAGAAATAACTCCGTTTATCTGGGAGGCGAAATAGGAGGCTCCAAGCGGTATGGTTGGATGCGTGTTATCAGAAAATTGAATGTATTGCCAAGCGTTACCGATGGCTCCTCCAGATGATGTACTGCCGGTGATCCACGGCTCAAGAAGCGGGTCGGTATAGCTGTAATTAGCGAGGAGACACGCGTTGGATAGCATTTGGGCTTCATTCCAGTAGCTTTGGTAGGCTGGAATTGTTGGCGCGTTTGGAATCTGTGGTCCTATTACAAAGACATTCGCGTTCGGAAGCATTCGACGAAGACTCAAAAGAGTGTTTGTCGCATTGACATAAAAAATATTGGTTGGGTCGGTGTTTGTGCACCAGCTTTGGTCATTTATCCCGCCAAAAATAATCACATTTTCGGGGTTGTTTGTGACAATGTCCTGAAGGTGATTAGGAAAATTCGTCCCTGTGATGCCGTTGGCTGTCCCTGGCTGCACGTATCCACTTCCACCAATTCCGATGCCGATCACGTCCAAATCCATTCGTTGATATTGGAGTTGGCTCACCAATCCAAACAAAGGAGCGGTTGGTACATAAGCTTGACCGACATAACTATCACCATAGATCACTGTCTTGTGGGCAAGTGGAGTTGGAGTTAGAGGGATGAAAGAATTTGTGGAAGGAATAACCACGCCGACCAGTCCCCATCCGCCAAAAATCACAATATTTTTACGGGCGCTCCCGTTGAAATTGATGTTGAAGGTAACTAGGGCACCGTCGCTCGGCATTTGGGGTGCAATATAGGAAATGCGCCCATTGACCATGACTAGCCACTGGAATCCCTGATCCTCCATGGAAAGCTGCATTGTATTCCCATCAATGGTGAATCCGTATCCTGCCTCAGCCGGGAATGCGCACACGCCTGATGCCCCGTGGATATAAAAAGGAGGTCTTGCCGCCCTGTTTCCGTCAATTTGCATCGGTATGCTTGTAGGGGTACCGTAGAGGGTAAAATTTGTCATCATCGAATCCGAACCGTAAAATGTAAAATTCGTATCGGAGTGGTACCACGGCCAGTCTGTTGAATTTGTCGTGACAGAAATGATCGTCCTATCATCAACTAAATTGGTCGAAAGCAAGTTGGTCAATCCCGCGCCGCTTCCGCTAAAACTTCCGTTGTAGGAATTGCTGTTTGCGATGGAGTTGGTGAAAACGGTCAATGACGCGTTGGTCATCGTAAGTAATCCGGCGCCGTAAATGTTTGTTGCGTTCTGCGCATTTGTGGCAAGCAAAACTCCGCTTTCAATGGAGCTGCCGGGAATACCAACGAGCAACGCCCCGCTGCCTCCGAAGTTGCCTGAGAAATTGCCAGCCACATTCAGCCCCGATCCCGTCGCTCCCGTTATATTCGTTGCGCTGCCCGCATTCGTCGCATAGGAAGCGGTATTTGCCAGAAGCGCACCAGCAACGGTACCCACAATGCTACTGGAATAAATTCCTGTCACCCCGCCGCCATAGCCGAGGAAATTGCCGGTGAATGATCCGTTAAGCAAAACATTGGTTCCGGTGTTGATGGTCCAATTTCCTGGGGAGTTTGTGATGATGACAAGGTTGGTCCCTCCATTTTGCAAATAGACGTTTGTGGCCAATCCTCCTGCACCGCCTCCGCCTGCGGAATAGCCTGCGGAATTCAGGGCATTCGTCAGGGCCGCGATATTGGCAGGGAAAATGTTCGTGGGAGCAAGCAAGACTCCGTTGGTCGTGGCAAGCACGGTAATACTGTTCACGCCCGAGAAAGTGCGAAAGGCAAAAACGAACAGGAAAAAGCAAAAAAATAAAATGACCCGGCTGAGATTGTTTTTCATGATTTTATTGCGTGTTTTCGTGGACGATGCAGTCGAAATTCAAATTAAAGGTGTTTGTGGCAAAGGGGACGTAGATCGAGAAGCCGCTGGCGGATTTGGATCCCACATACCATTGCATTCCAGCGGTGGCTGCCCCTGCGGTAGTGCTGTCCTGGGGCAACAAACTCACGCTGTAATTGCCATCCGGCATAAGCGGGGTGGTGAAGGCGATGCCGATGCTTGAATACGTGGCAGGGAGTGTGGCCGTGAAGGCTTTACTGGGTTTGCTGTTCAGCCAAAGCGAATTGCTAGAAGATTGGGTGTATTGCCAGAGGATATTCGAGCCGACGAGCCAGACGTTGCTCAGCGTGGTAATACCGTTGCTGTTGATGTTGATCATCGCTGCAAGGCCGTTGGTTGTGGCTTGCAAGTTGGCATTCCATTGGGCATTGAGCGCATTGCTGGTGATGGTTGGGCTGAAGAGGGCCATCAAGTTGGTGCCTCCAAGGGTGAGGGTGCCGGGTTCAATGTCAACGGGGCCATTAACCAGGAGCGCGTTGGTGCCGGGGTTGTTGGTGTTAATGCCGACTCCGTTCTGTGCGCGGATGATGTACTGATTGGTCGAAGTGCTGCGGATCGTGGCATTGGAGCCTTCGTCATCGGCCCAAATGTACACGCCACTATGGATGGGCCATGCGCCACGTCCCAATGCGCAGGAATAATCCGCTTGATAGGGGCCGTCAAAAACGCCGCGATAGCCGTATTGTTGCCCAATTGTGTTGTATCCCCCGCCGATGATGATGCTTTGATTGCCATCAGCCACGATATTATTGCTCCCTCCCAGGATCGAAGAGTTTGTACCAGAAAAAATGAGGCTTGAGATGCTGTCGGCGATGAGATTGCCGGAGCCAGAAAGGGAATTGTTTTGGCCGCCAAGGATCGTTGCCCAATTTCCTCCGTTGATGGAGTTTTGGACGCCTCCGAAAATGCCAGGGGCGATGGAATAGGCAGTGATGGTATTGCTTTTGCCGCCGATGATCTCCGCATTGTCCATGCTTGGTGTGCTGAGGCTTATGGTATTGCTCAGGCCGCCCCATTGCAGGCTATTGTTGCCGCTGGCGAGGGTTGGCCAGGTCGGGAACACCGTCTGGCCCAGGTTGGTGATCAAGGTGCCGAGGTTCCAAATATTCGTCATGGTCGGCACTCCTCCATTTGTGATGGCAGAGAATGCGCTCCAGGTCGTGTAATTGGTCAGGGCGTTGGTGGCTCCAATCACTTGGGCCACGGGGATGGTATAGCCCGGCAGGATGTTGTAATTGCTATCGCTGTACACGCCGAAATAGTTGGTTTGCCCCTCGGCTGCAAAGGCTAGCAATCCGGCTGCAAGAAGGTTGAAAAGGAGTTTCATGTGATCAGGAATGTCCGTTTTGGTTGAGGGCCAGAACCCATTGCCCGGCCTGGCTCTGCAAGGTGAGATCGCGCCAGAGGCCATCGCTGCAATAGAGCGAGAAGATGGCTTGTCCGGCTCCGTTGTAACCAGCCTGATTCACGGCTGTGACCCAGATTCCATTGGGTCCTGGGGTGATGTCCAGGTCTCGCGTGAGGCCGTCGCTGCATACGAAGCTCAATTTTGTGCCAGCCTTAAACCCGGCGCTGAGCGGGTTGAGCGCGGTGGGAATGCCGGAGTCTTTGCCCTGGATATTGGACGCGTAGAGGAGGACTTTGTCGGCATTCGCATCGGTGCTGATGCCATAGACCACGATCCAATAGCTGGTCGCTGCCGGCGGGATGACATTGTTCGCGCTGCTTATCGGCGCGGTGATGTGTTGCGCTGTCCCGGCGAGCCATTGGGCCGTTGTTGCCCCGGTATTGAAATTGGCCGATCCGACCGATTCGGTGAAATAAATGGTGGCGTTGTGTGGATCGCTGTTGTCCTGGATCGAAATATCTATGCTCGAAAATTGCGTGAGGTCCAGGAGGGTGGCGTCCGCGAGGTTTTGAAAATAAAATTGAAGCTCGAACTGCACGCTGCTGCCGCTTGGTATGGAGATCGGGGCATTGTTGAGCAGGTTGAGCGGGTTCGCGCCGAAAGGGTTGCTCGCATCAATGGCAAACCGAATCCGTTGGGCTGTGAGGGCAATGGCCATATTTTAAAAGGGTTTGTTCGCGCTCCAGGTTCCCCCAACGATGGTGTACGCCCAGGTCACGAGATTCCCGGATTTTTCGTGGAGTTCAATTTTGTTGATGCCGGCATTGCCCAGCCAGACGGTCTGGTTTCCCTGGGTAAAACTCAGATGAGCCAGGGTGGGGACTTGTCCCGGCCAGGTTCCCATGTTTGCCAAAGCATCGCCGAGTTGGCTGAAGCTTTGGGCCGCTGCAAACTGGAAATTCTCCAGGAGGGTGAGGCGGTCGAAGAGATTGGGTGCTGTCGCGTTGATGGGTTTGCTGACTTGGATGGTGCGCTCCTGGCTGCGGCGGAAACCGCTGGCCCACACCCCGAGAGCCACCGCGCCCAGGCTAATGGCCCGGGGCGGTGTCAACTCGGAGTTGTAGGCTTGCACATCCATACCTATTGCGTTCAGGCTGCGGCTGCGCGGGCGGTTGCCAATCCGGCGGCGAATGGCACCGTGGTGCGCCAGGTGAGGTCGCCAATGCGATTGTTTTTGCGCGACCAGGCAAAGCCATCGTTCGCGCTCAGGAATGCGCTATAAAGCGTCACGCTATGCGCGCCGAAGGTTAGCACAAGGTTGCCTCCGTTCGTGCTTTCCAGCACGCCCAGGGCTTGCGGCGGGGCCATTGCGCTAGCCACATCCACTTCCAAGGCACCGATCGGCGTCCCTTTGCATGAGGCCTCGAATCCGGTGACGATGGCATCCAATGCGCCGTAACCGTCCACGGTGCAGGGCTCGTAGTCCAGGTCCCATTTCCAATCCACGGTTGCGCCGTTTTTGAAATTGAAATTTTGGAGGCTCACGCCGGCATTCGGCAGTACCGCTGCCCAAGTCGCCGCAATGGTGGGTGCGGCAAAATTCGCCTTGGCGAAAGCGGGCGCGGCATAAGCCTCTCCGATGGCGTATGTGTAATAGCTGCCAGCGGTCGCGGGAGCATTGCCGGGCAGGATCAGGCCGGTGAAGGTAATATCGCTTGAGAACAATTCTTTGCTCACGCTGAGTTGGAGATTGCTCATCTTGGTGATCTGGGCATTCACCACGGTCAGGCGACTGCCGTCCTGGCCATTGATCACCAAGGCCAGTGGCGCGGTGCCGAACAATTTGGATCCGATGGTTGGGCTGGTGGCTGCGGCGGGAATGATCAGGTTCAGGTTTTCCCAGCCAGACCAGAGTCGTCCGGTGACTTCGATCATCCGGCCCGTTTCGATGGAATCGAACCGTCCGAATTCTTCGGCGGAAATCTCGCGGAAATTTTTGATAAATCTCGCTTTAATTCCACCGTCAGCAAAGCGGAAATTACCGCCATTCCAGGTCGCATAACCTGGCCCAATAAGTACGTTAGAGGAGTTCATTTATTTTTGTTTGGTTCATGGTTATGGTGCGGTGAAAGCCCACACGTCGCTGCCGTCAAATCCGTTTGCCCAGGCTGCCGCCAGGACGATTGTGCCGCTGGCCACGGCCACGGGTGCTGCATATTGCTGGCTGGTATTCGCCGCAATGCCCTCCTGCGCCACCCACGGGCCTGGGAAGGAACCATCCGTTGTGTAATAGATAGTCGCGCCGGGCGTGGTGCATTGCAGGACGATGTTTCCTGCGTTCCAGGCTCCGGTCACGTTGCTGCATTTGGGCGGCTGATCGTCGGCGCGTCGCACTTGCAGGACCATCATGTAACCGTATGCCCCGGCCTGGTCTTCGATTGGATCGAATCCAGCCACAGTCCAATTGCCGCTGCCAAGGTATTGGTTCAGGAATTGGCTGAGGTATCGCCAGACCCAATAGACGATCTCTTCCGCCGTGATTCCTGCGCCGTTGCTGACGACCAGGGAAATATCATCCTTCACCAGGATGCTGATCGGGAGCTTGGCCCAGAATTGGGCTCCCGGAATATCATCATCAGTCGGCTCCGCGCTGGGCAGGCCGATTTGAATTCCAGCTCCGGTGTAGCCATTGCGCAAGCCCAGGTGCGGAGCCTGGCGGCTGGCCACATCGAGGAGCACCTGGTTGCGCTGGCAGACGATCACCACTTTGGATAGGCCGGCTTCGCTGAGCAGCTTGGCCTGACAATGGTTTTGCAAATCTCTTAGGAAAGTGGCATCGCTCATATTAATTCTCCTTCAAATTTAGAATACTCGCGCTCAGTGCCTGGGAATAATCCGGCAGCCGATCCTGCAAGCCGCGCCAGAACATGTGCCGTCCCGTGATCGAGAACGCTTTGGTGGTGGGATGTTTCTTGGCCCAATTGGGACGTTTGCTGCGGGTGGGCCGGCTGGGAATGTCTGCGCCGAATTCCTGGGCTTCGGCATATTTCACAAAACTGCCCAGGCTGCTGCTCACGAGGCCGTCGAGCAGGCGTGGTTGTGTGGCCCGTGCGGCTCCGCGAAGCCTCCCGGTAATCACCCGCAATCCGGTGGGTTGCGTGGGGAAGGTGCGCGGGAAGGAAAGGTATCTGAGCACGACGTGAGTGATCGTCAATTGGTTCTCCTGGTCCAACGCCTTGCTCAGGCAGGCGAGGACAATGCCAGGAGATTTCAGTTTGCCCAGGTAAGCCTGGGCATCGCCTGAAATGGTAATATTGGCGGAATTCATACCAGTCCGTAGCGCACGTATTGCGCGATCATTTTTTGAACAGCCGGCAAAAGGTCCAGGTCTCCCATTACTTGCTGGGCAATGGCGCGCGGGCCGCTTTCCTGGCCGGCTGCGATCTTGGTATTCAGCGGATCGAAAATTTGCCAGACGTATTTGCATTGCAGAATCCAGGCGAGGAGCAAATCGTTGGGCAAAAGAAATGCCGTGGCCGGGACGGCGGTGGGATAGGCCGGATTAGCCACGCCATTGATCGTGGGTTCTTGCTGTTCCCAAAAATATCCGCCGGTGTAGGTGAACTGCACTTGCTGCCATTCTTTCCCCACGTCCGTGCTGCCGCAATCCACCATCCCGTTGTTGTAATCAATGATGCGGATGAATGGCTCGGGATTGTTGAGCTGGTTGATGAAACCATCGGTTTCATCCTGCTTCACGGCTGCGCCAGTGACGATTTCCACCGGCGAGAAAGTCAAAAGGAATTGAACGCGATCGGCAGGAAAAACATCCACGGCCCCGACGGTCCGCATGAATTTGCGGTTGCAATACCGTTCCATCTGCGAGGCAATCCCCAAGCCAAGGGCCTGAATCTGCGCATCGTAATCCGTGCTCGCGCGCAATGCGGCTGCAAGCAATTGGGACTTGATGAAAGCGAGATTGGAAAGGCCGGCGTTCATTTGGTTTTAATTTCGGGCTTTGCTGAATTGGCTGAATTGGTTTTTGGAAGAACATCCTCGCTTTTGGCGCGTGGACGCAACCGGCCTTCGCGCTCTGTCCGCAGCATGCGATCCCCTGCCGGGCAGTGCATCATTTGATTTTTAATTTCAGGTTTCATTTTTATTTCAGGTCGGCGCGGATGGGTGGAACTTCCCACCCGCGCCGGTTTGCTTTGCAGGGGACCAGTCCTGCGCGGCAAAGTTTTGTATGTCTTTAATATGGTGTATCGAGGGCATCGTAATGCACGCTGATCACCGGCAGCCGGTTTGTGGTCGTCACCGAGCTGATGCTCACTTCAAGCGGCCGCCCGAAGTTGCCTGAATAGACATCCTCACCATCCAGCCAACCTGTGGTGGCGCCGATGGGGATGCTCGTGGCCGATCCCATGATGTAATAGCTGTCGCCGATGTTCGGGATCACGCCGTAAGCCGCGCTGGTGGCAACCCAGGAAACATTGGTGCCAGGCGTCCCGGCTGGGCCTTGGCCATAGATGCCGTAGCTGGTGACCGGGTTGGTATAGACGTAGCTGTTGGCATTGGTCCAGGAAGCGTTGCCGGTATTACCGTAGCTTTGGATGGTCTCTGCAATCAGCACTCCGTTATGTTGCAATACCAGGGTTCCACCGACGGTCAGGCCGTTGGTGGAATCAATGGTGTTGGTGACGGCTGAGGTTGCGGTGTTGGTCCAGATCGAACTATATGCAGTCGTTCCGCTGGACAGGAGCAACGATGCCCCGGAGGTATCGCTCACATAGTTGACTGTGACCACTCGCGCCTGGCTGTGTGATCCGCATGGAATCAGCGCCGTGGCCGTGCCGCTGGAATTTCCGGCTGCCGAATAGGTGCTGAATTGCGGAATGGCTGCCGAAGCGAATGCCATGCTTGCAAGCCACAGGCACAAGGCGAGCAGCGCGAAATGCCAGGTGTTGCCAGCCGCTTTTTCCACAGGCCGATAGCTGACTTCGACGTCTTTTTTGCCGGGGATTTCGAGAGTGACAAGTCGGCCTCCATGCTTGGGGTGAATGGATTTGACTTTAGCTTCGGTGATTGAGCCGGTGGTGGAGACGTGGTTTACGGTGTCGCCCACTTTGGGCGCGGTGAAATTATCTTTAGTTTCTTTGGCCATAAATTTTTTCTTTGGAATGGGCCGGGGATTTTGGCCCCCGGCCCGGATTAATCATGGTTCAGTTGTTATTGCGCGATCAGGCTGCCGGCAATTGCAATGCGCTCATGGCGTCAACAGCCATGGCCTCAACATCAATGCGCTCCAGGGCGCGCATTGCCAGTTCGTCGGTGGCGAAGAAAACTTCGCGGCTGACTTCCACGCGGGGTTCCCCGCGTTCTCCCAAGTACCAGTAGCTCAGATCGCCGAAGAAGGCCACGAAGGCATTCGGTTGGGCGATCCCGTTGTTGTTCGCGCTGACGCCGATCCAGTGGATGGGCCAGCCGTCGAGCGTGGCGGGTTGGCCGTTGCGGGCCGGCATGTAGATTTGCGGCGCGCCCACGGTGTTGAAGGTCACCAGCAACGATTCCAGGGACGGATGCATGAAGTACGCCGCATTGGTCTCGCCGTCCTGGGCCATGTTGGCCAGGACCGCAGGATTCACCAGCGCGCGCATGGCCCGGAAATTGGCCAGAGTAACATCGCTGACCACGGTGTTGCCGGCAGCGGGTTTGACCAGGTAAGCCGGATTGGCAACGCAATAATTGCCGACGCCGGTTATGTTCGCATAGCCGGCCGAGCCGTCTGCCAGGAACATGGTTTTGTCTTCCAGGAGGGCAAACTGACGGGCAATGTAACGCGCCAGGAATTGGCCGAGTTGGATGAAAGTATCCTCTTCGATTTCAGAGGGGATACGAATCAAGCCGCCGGCTTTGTTTGCGGTGAAGGTGACCAGGTCTGCCTGCACTTCTTTCTGGCCGATCGCCTGGCTCATGCCAGCCGTGCCGGCACCAAGGAAGGTGAATGAATCTTCACCCGCCTGGAGTCGCGGGAGTTTCACCGTTCCAGCACCGAGCGGGAATACAGTGGAATATTGACGGGCTTGGCCGTAAGCGAACACCAACTCCACGACTTGCGGCATGTAAATGGTGGGCAACGGAATGTCAGCAGGGCTTAATGCGCCACCGGCTTTTTGTTCGATGCCGGCGAAGGAGCGGGCTTCTTTGAGGAATTTCTCGCAACGCTCTTCGTCTCCCAGGATTTTGGGAAGCATCCCGGAAACAGAATTGGCCTGGAGAATAAGATCGCTGGCGATGGCCCGAGCGGCGAGATCACTGATGAAGGGCGTGCGGCCCACCCAACGGACTTTGTTCTCGCCAGTCGCAGCGATGCCGCGTTTCTGGAGTTTCTTGAGCGCGGCTTCCATGGCATCGGCCCGATCTTTCTCGGCCTTGAGAAGCGTGGGTAGATTTTTGATCGCGGCAAATCCGCCTTCAGCCCCTTGCAAATCTTTCATGCCTGGAATGTAACTCTTGAGTTCACGGCAAATGTCCTCGAATTCTTTGAGTTGTTCAGGAGTCAGGACGGTGTTGAAACATCCGGGCAACGGTTTGCTCATGGCAAATGCAAGGAGTTGGAAAAGGATGACAGTTGCAAGGACGACGATACCGGGCGCGCCGGCGAGGAACAGACCGCCGCACAGAAGTGCGACCAGGCCAAGGGCTACGATTTGTTTGTATTCGGACAATTTTTTCATAATCAATCTGGAGTTGTTTTTGTTTGGTTTCTGCTGCTCATTCAGCCTCGGAGCAATTTTACGAGGTTTGACAGTGCCGCGCCTGAAATCGCCGGGGCTGGCGCGTTGGGTGCGCCCGGTGATGGTTCACTGCAAATTTGTTTGATCCAATCAGCGAGGTCGCGGCGTTCGCCGGCGCTCAACACGCTCTTGATCTGGTTTCCGATCGTCGCTCCGGGATTGGCTGGGATCACGACCAGGGATTTCTCCAGGAGTTCAGACTTTGTATAGGTGCGATCCGGCGCATCGGCTCCGGTTCCGTTTGTCCAGGTGAGAGGAATGAATCCCACGCTCATGGACTTCAGGAATCCGCCCTGGGCAAGTTTGAATGCCAGGCTCCCCATGGGATTATCGGTGGCGAAAAGGATTCTGGCTCCAAGTTTGCCGCCCTGGACTTGTTGATCCTTCGGCAGAATGTCGCGTCCCAGAATTTTGCTGACGCTCGAATAGTCATGGCAATCCGGGACGACCGGGTTGGCCAGGAAGTTGTCCATCTGCCATCCGTCCTGGTTGATTACCTCATTGTAGCGGTCCACCTGGTTGGTTGAGGCGATGAAGTCCATGACCGGCTCCGATCCGGTGAGGGCCTTCACTTCGCAGGTCAGACCGGCGCGGATTCCGGGTTTTCCACCGCACAATTTGACCAATCGGGGTCCAAATTCAGTTTCAAGCGTTTTCATATCTCATTTTGATTATTCACGGATGGTTTTTGGGGATTTGGACACTTGATTGCAGGAATGGGTATTGCAACCTGTGCAACTGCCCTTGCAATGACCGGAAAGGCCTTAACGGGTATTTACAGGTCCAAATCTCCGACGCCCTATAAGTCAATTGTGTGCGTTTCACGATTTTCCCTCCTTTTGGTACTCGCGGACACCAAGACCATATATAGTATAGAGGGTTTTTCCCTTGGACTGCTCCTTCACCCTGGCCGCAAGCTGGACGCACTGGCAATTGATGATGTTTTCCGGGCTGGCTCCCAGGGAATCGTCGCCAGGATAAAGCATCTCCTCTTCCATCACCTCAAAAGGATCATCCAGCGGAATCGGTGCGCGTTCATAGACTGCCTCGGCCTCCGCATGCGCGGGCCTCACGGTTGGGCCATGGCTGCTCAGCCAGGATTTGTGGGTGATCCCCGCATGGGTCATTCCCGCATGCCGCGCATGGTTGTAGGTGATGTTCACCTCCGTCATTGCCACGCGCTTGGCTTCGGTTTTTGTCATCTGCGTGAAAACTGACTTGATGCGGTCCGCCAGCTCCTCGTGGGTCTCGCCGGCGGTGATGCCTTCCTCCAGGGTGGTATTCACCTGGTTGCGCACGGTGTCGCCGCAGCCCATGATTGTTTGTTTCCTGCCGGCGATAAATTCCAGGGCTTCTTTGGGGGGATATTTCCAGGCGTCATCGGGCGATCCGATTTCCTTGAGAAGATTGGCCGAAGCCTCTTGCAAATACGCCATCCAGAGCGGTTGAAGTTCGCTGCCTAATTGCTGGCCGTATTGGCCGGCGTTGAAAATTAAATCCACCACCCCGCGAATCTCTCCGAACCGTCCAGCCGATTTTTCCAAATGGATTTCAGCCAGCTTCGCCAGGGCGCGTCCACGGAATACATTCAGCACTTTGCTGACTTTGCTGCGGAATTGATTGTGCGCCGTGCGCCGATCGGCCATGTGCTGTTCCCACAAGGCCGTGTAATCCGGCTTGCGCACAGCGACCGGCGCGGCCATCAGCCGGGCGAAGCGATTGAAAGGATTGGACTTCTCCTGGTTATCATCGTCGGAGCCGGTTTCTTTCCCGTCTTTTCCTTCATCGCCATTATTTGCTTCCGGGTCCTGTTCTCCAGGCATCGCCTCTTGCTGCATGGGATTCTGGAGACTGAAAGGAATCCATCCTTGCTTGTACCAGGGCCTATCCGGCAGCCCGAGGTCCAGGAGGGTATTAATATCCGCCATAGGCACGCCCATGCCGAAGAGTTGTTGCGCACTGCTCAGACGCGCCCGGCGCTGGGCCTGCATGATGGGCAGGGAATCAATATCGAACCAACCCACCAAGTCATCGCCAAAGGTGCGGATGATCGGCTGCACCGCGCTTTCAAGCCGCCTGCAAATGGCTCCAACAGTGGTCTCCACAAAACTTCCTTTGATCGCGTCCAGACTTCCTCCAGCCCCTCCATCATTCACATCCGAGGTGAATCCGGCCAGAGTTTCTGGAACTTTGAAAATGGAGAATATTTCCTGACGCAAAAACGTGCGCGTTTCCAGGAACTGCATGTCCATCATGCTGAGGGTCGGCTTCTCGACTTTTGCACCGCCCCACAAAAACATGGGCCGATCCGCCGTGCCGGCTTTGCGCTTGCGCTCACGCAATGCTTGGAGGATCGTTGCCCGCTGCTCCGGTGTGGTCTGTTGTTCGGTGGTTACGATCACTCCCGTGTCAGCATTATTCACCCACAGACCCTTTTGGAATTGTTCGCCAGCGAAATCTGTTTGCGCCGGCGCCAAGGCCACTATCAGCGGCGATAAACCTCGCCAATATAGGTACGGATTCGGGGTTCGCGAATAACATACTTCGCTGGGAAGCAACATTTGGCTCTCCACTGGAGAGATCAGCGGTGACCCCGTGTATCTCCAGCCTTCCAATTCATACCCAACCACGATATGCCAGAATAAATCAGGACTCAGGGTGACCATGCTGCTGATGCGAGGCGATTTGCCTTGGGCCAAATCCACAGCGTTTCCCATCAAGTCCGAAGGAAAAATGAAAAATTCACCGCGCAAAGCCATCCAAGTCACAACGCTTTCCCAGAACAGTTCCCGCGACATGGTCACGTGAGGACGGTCAAACAAATCTACAACCGGCCCGCTTGACTGAATTTGTTCATTCAAGGCACGCGTCAAAACGCTTTTCTGTTTCGGGTCCCCGCTCCACAGGAATTGCCGAGCCATCCTTGCTTTTCCACCCCCCATGCGAGAAATGCGAAACGGAATTTGCGCCACACTCTGGGCTAGGATGCTCACTGCCGAATAAATCCAGGCGGACTGCGCAAAAGGGTTCACCAGCCGCGCTCCGCGTTCGCTTTGCTCCAGGTCGGTCCCGCTAAGGAAAGCTGCTACATCTGATGAGACTCCCTTGGAGTTAGATGGCAACGCCCCACGTAACGCGGGATTCGCATTGCGCACCAACTCAAGAAAACGACCATCAAAATTTTTAGCGGCTTTCATATGTCAATCACCGCACCCATTTCCTGTTTGGTCTTGCCAGCATGAAGTGCGAGCGCCAAAGCCCAAAACCTGTCCGAATGTCCATTCGCCCCGCGATCCGCACAAAAGCGGATATTGCCGCTCGCCGTGGTTTCTTTCTTGATCGCCCGCAAATCGCTGCGCACATGATCGTTGTCCGGGATGCGAAGCGCCCGATCCTCGAATGCCGCCCGCAGCGGATATGCCAGTTCTTCTTTTACCGCGCCGGTGAAAGTCACTCCCTCCACTTTGTATTTTCCGTGCCGGCTTTGCGCCCGCTCGCTGAATTGCCGGCCAATTCCGGTTTGATCAATGCAGCATCGTTGAACCTGGGGCAACGCCAGGATGGGATACAAAATATTCTCCTGGCTATCGAAGGTCTCATTGCGCATCTCAATCACCCGCCGGGTGAACATCACATCCCCGAGCTGCTCCAGAACCCAGATCACCGTCAGGTCCTTCACCCGGCCAATATCCACGCCGACAAACAATTTCCCTTTCGCATCGCTTAAATCCGTCTGCCAGTTTTCTTCGGCGCGATATTGGCAGCCAGTGATCAACTCGTAAGTCAGGAATGCGCTGTTGTCATCGCTGGGGATGCAACAAAATTCCTGGGCAAAAGTTTCTTCGTCCGCGCAACCAGCCTTGATGAAGTTGAAATATTCACCCTCGTCCATTTGCTGCCGAGGATCATTCGCTGGCAGTTTCTTTTGCAGCTTGTAAAGGAAGCCATCCGCAAGAGCCGCCTCCAATGTAACGCTGTGCAGTGAGAATTGTTTCGGATTATTTTTATGCTTCACCTCGTTGATCAGCTCATTGAAGAAATTGGCCGTCCCTCGATGCGTCGAAAAAATGCTCAGGGAACCTCCCCAGGTGATTCCTGGATACGCGATGGAATACAACTTGCGCGGATCAGGATGCAGAGCGAACTCATCGAGCGTGCGGCCACCGCGCTTGCCGGCCTGCGCATCGGGGTTGCTGCTCATGCTGTGCGCGCGCAAGCCATTGGCGAAACTCAAAACATAGGCGCTGCATTTATCGTCAATCACCATCAATCCAAGGTCCTTGGCCGCGATATTCAGCAACCCTGCAAATGACTTGCAATCCTCCAGAAACAACCTCGCCTGGATGTCGTCCCGGCTGCTGATCCAATGGTCCAGCCGTGATTCCATTTGGGATTTTTCCCGGACGATTTTGTAACCCTCACTCCATGTCCAACCGATCTGGCGCGACTTCTCCGCGATCTTGAGCCGCGAATTGTCCAGCACCCAATCCGCTTGGTAAGCCAGCAAGATCGGCTCACGACCATCCGCCGTCGGGGCCGGGAAAATCTTGCAGCGACCGGCGAAATCCTCCGGCACATACGCGGGCCTGGCACTGACTGAACGATTGGTGCGTCGTGCGATCATAGCATTGCCGCCGCCTCCTCAATCGTCTTGAGCGTCTCCGGTGTGAGACCGCCTTTAGTCTTCGCCACTCCGACCGCTGCTTCGATCTTCTCCTTTTGCTCCCGCACAAAATCCTTGTACTTCTGGACATCCAGCGCGCCTTTGCTCAACTTCGCCAACGCATTCACGATCTGCGCATAATTCTCCGGCTTTTCGGCCAGAAGATTTTTTAAATTGCCCAGGTCAAAATCCGTCAGAGCCTCGTAAAGCTGGCTGGCGGCCAGGTGCAGTGTGGCCTCATGAATCTGTGATCCTTGATTTTGCTTCACGATCTCGATCGCGAATTCCCGCTTTGCCGCCATCTCGTCAAGCCTGGATTGTTCTTTGCACCAATCCTGGTATCCGCCCTCGCGCCAGTTGGTCACATTCTGATCGTTCACCCCGGTGATCCCCGCTCCCTCCAGAAGCGCGATGATCTGCCGGCTTGTTGCGCCATCGCGCAACATGGTGTTCACCGCCATCCGCACATTGTACGGAGCGCGGGCGATCTTTCCTGTGCGCGCCTGACTCATTGCAATTCCTGTTCGTAGTACGTCACCCCTAGCGCGTGAATCCTGAAAATCAACTCGCTCCCTATTGAGTTGTTGAGGCTGACCACAAGCCCTTTATCTTGGAGAAAAATCAATTCATTTAATATCTCATGGGCGGTGAAATCATAGCCAGCCTTGCGCGCATCCCGCGCAATCCGCTCCGCGCTGATGCTTAAAGGCCTGGCAGCATAGAGCTGCATCAAAATTTCTTTTCGTATGTTATCGGGTCGAATCATGTTGGTCCTTTTTTTCAAATCGTCCGCGAATGAAAGCCATCGTCTCCCGCATCTCGCTGATCTCATGCTGCAATTCCTTCCATTTGCGCTCGCGGTCAAGCTGCATTTCCTCGTGTCGCGCCTCCAGGATGGCCGTCCTGGCTTCAATGGCCGCGTAGCGCGATCCCATTTCCTTGAGCGCCGAATTCTTCGCCTGATAAATTTCCGATCGCAAACTTTTCGCGTTCGTATTCATCTCCTCTTCCAGCGTTGGTTTGCGACCAAACACCTGCTTGGTCAGGGACACAAACCACAGCACCATATTCGCCACAGCGATGATGCCGAGAAGGCCCAGCAAAGCATGCCAGGTGGTGAGTTCAGGAATATTGGGTGTCATGGAAAATCAATTCAACACGCGCAACCGCGCAATGTATTGCTCAATGAAATGGTTTCTGATCAGCACATCCTGGCGTTGCATCACGCCTTCATAGAGTCCAGCGGTATCGCTGGCCAATTTCCGAAACAGCCCAGGATTCCAAGCCAGATGATTCCAAGGCTCAATCAGAGCCAGGTTGCCGGCATGCCGGTACCCCATCAGCCAGGGCGGAGTGCGCGGGATAATATCATTCTCATCCACCACCCGGACGGTCTTGCGCCCCAGCAACCCACCATACATGGATGCCCACGCGGCATCGCCCACGCGCGGCTGGCCAAAGGTATAAACCCACGCGATCGGCAAGCCCAGCCGCACCGCCTCAACCGCATAGAGCAACGCCAACGCACCGCCCAGGGAATGTCCGGTGATCCACAATTTCGCCGTTGGAAACCGGTCCATCAATCCCCGCACTTGTTGGGTCACGCCCGTATCAATGGCCGAAATATCCTCCAGGAACCCGGCATGAACGCGCACTGGATGGGCCGCATTGGAATACCCCAGCATCCGCAAATCGAACTTCGCATCCTGGATGAAATCCTGGGAAGTGCTGCTCCCCTTGAATGCTGCCACGATCTGCACCAGCTCCGGCCCTTGAATGAGCGTCACGCTGGCTGCAGCCCGTGTGGCTTTATCCTCCACCGTATTGGTTTGGTAAGCCTCCGCACACAACCGGGCCATGGCCAAAGCCTGTGGAGCCATCCCTGGCGGCGGGAACGCGCTGGTAATGCTGCCATTACCGCTTGGCGCGTTCCCGCTCACTCCTGATAGGTCTGTGGACATGCAGTTATGGTTTTGAAAATTTGGAATTTCCGCCGAGGTGGCTCATCACTCCACCTTCCCTGCTGCACACATAGACAACAGGGGCATGTCGGCGGAAATAAATCAGAAGGTCACCCCGGTGTAGGCCGTCAGGACTGGCGCAGGCGAAACTAACCCTGCATCCTCCTCAATCGCTATTCGCGCAGCCAGGTAAGTGTTGGGCGTGGCCATCTTGAGGACCTGGATATATCCGGTGCAAGCCGCACCCCGATCCAGTAGGCTGTACCCGCCATCAATCCCCGCGCTGACCTCAGCATCCGGCAGCGACGTGGGCTGATAATAAATGAAAGGCCCCACCATCTCGCTCACAACCGTGCCGGCAATGCCGGCATTGCGGGTCACGCTCTCGAAACCGACGCCGTAATTGGTGCTCAAATCCGCGAAGGTTGGTTTCCACCGGATATTGAGGTCGGCGCCAATATTGACCCCCGATTGATAAGCCATGCCAAGCCCAAGCTCGAATTGCCCATGGACAGGAAGGTTGGGATTGCTGCTGGAGAGGTAACTCCCAGCGCTCGCGAACCATCCGCCGGACGGAGTATTCGTCAAAAGATTTGCCACGCCCCCCACTGTGTTCGTCTGCGCCATTGCGCCCACGGCCACCATCACTGCCGCCATCAGAGCTAATATCGTTTTCATTTTTCTCCTTATTTTACTTGGTTATTTTTCAGACATGCCAATCAATCCAGAAACGGCTCGAAGATGATTGGTCCAAATCATGGGTCCATCTTCCCACGGACCATGGACAAATCCTGTCCAATAAGAATTAGAGAAAAATTCCCAAAAAGTCGGATTGGTAGAATTACCCCAAAAAAACTGCCTTTTTATTGGGGTTTTTGATTCCAAATCCGCCACGGTGGCGGATTTGGGAGTAATAATGATAGAAAAAATGAAAAAATTAGGGACATTTTTCCAGTCGAATAAGAATTACAGAAAAATCCCCTAAAAATCAGATTGCTAGAACTACCTCAAAAAAACAGCCTTTTTATTGGGGTTTTTGATTCCAAATCCGCCACGGTGGCGGATTTGGGAGTAATAATGATAGAAAATTGGCCCCCATGGCCTTTTTCATTTCATTTTCCAGGGGGGCGGCGCCAAATAGCTTCCCGCTCTTCCTCCTCCTCAATGGCTAGCGTAAGTGTATTCACGGCGAGCCAAACCCAAAGTCCCCACCCCAAAATCATTCCTATCCAGAAAATCATTTTCCCTGTGAAAGTATATCCAACCTCATGAAAATAATATGGGAAAAGAGATAGGAGACGATGGATAATACAAAGAGGAACCCACCGCCGGAAAGGACTAGCAGGCCCAAATTGCCAAATGCAAGGGATGGAAAGGACAGGATAAGGAGAATGATGCCAGAAATCACCGAGAGGATTGATATGCTCGACCAAAAATCCCCCTGGGCTTGAAGTTTTTTCATTTTTTGGGAATCAAAAATTTCAATCGGTTGATGGCAATCGGGGCAGGTGATTTTCATTTTGACTTTGGGATTTTGCAACTCACTTTTCGGAGGATTTTGGAGGAAGTATCGGCGACTTTCTGGTCAAATCCAACGGGCTGAGGATTTCCTGTGGTATAGTTTGGAGGCAATTCGCGCAAGTCAATGGAGACGTTTCCTGATGCCTCAATTTTTTCAAGGTAGGCTTCTGTGGCTTGCCGGACCAGCTTAGAAATGGTTAAACCGCTTCGCATGGAAACCACTTTCAACCTTTCCGTGGTTTCAGGGCTAAAACGAACCGGGATTGAGGCGTTCAACGTCATAAAGGATGTATAACACGGTAGAACGTAATTTTCAAATTATTTTCTTGCACAAAATATAGCGTTGTTCTACATTGCAGACAGATGAACGAAACGCTTTCCACCCCAATACCCATCCGATTCAGCAAATGCATTCGCGCCAAGGTATATCGCGTGGCCCGGAAATACCGCCTTCCCGCCAGCAAAATTGTGCGCAGGGCGGTGGAAGAAAAGATCAAGGATTGGGAAAAGGGAACCATTGAAATCTCTTCGCAACACACCAAATGAAGATTGCTAATAATGCCTCAAAATGGATGGTGGATGCCATAAAACTCCACGAAAAATTCATTTCCAGTTTCCAGGCAGCAAAAGAGGCCGCACTTCTTGCAGGAATTTTCTTCGGCAAAGCCCGCCAGGAATGCGATCACGGAGAGTGGGGTGAAATGGTGGCTGCCCATTCAAAAGTTCTCAGTGAGACCACAATACGAAGGTACCTTGAATTCGCTGAGGAAATCTTGGCTTGGGTTAGAAATAAAAATCCAAAAATCAAGAATGAAGAGGAACTTCTCAGGGAAGCAAAAACCTTTGTCTTGGACTCTCCCAAGGGCTATATCGCTCTTGCCAGGCAAGTAAAGCTCATCCGGAAATTCGGTGAATACGATGCCGTCAAATATCGCCAGCGAAAGCTCCTCGGTACCTCAACTCAGATCGAATTCACTTTCTCGGAGGTATCCAAACACATCGAAGCCCTAACGCACCTAGGTGAGGAAAATTACAACTTCATGTTTCCTTCCGATACCAACCCTGATGAATTCCTTGGTGACCTTGAATCAAAGCTCCAAACCGCCCTGGACCGCGTCCGCGCCAGCAGATCCCAAATCCCCCAAAAAATATAACAATGAGCATTTACGATGATCTTCTCAAAAAGCGGGGCCTTATCCATGATAAATCCCAATGCGACCTTATTTTGTCGGCCCTGCGAAACGCTCGGGGAAAATGGGTTGGAATGCTTGAATTGGTAGTGATCAGTGGATCCCTCAATATTCACACACGAATAGACGAGCTCCGTCACCGAGGGTTTAAAATCGAAAATAAAATTGAGCACCATGGTCGCAAACACCACAGCGTGTACCGCCTGAAAAACCTCCCTTAAAATGCCTTCCACGCCACACTCCCCTTTGCTTCGCTTACCTCTGGAGGAACTCCAGGAGCATAGCAAGCGCATTGAAAGGGACTTGGACGAGGCTCGACGGTGTTACCAATATATAATGCGCGTGCTCTCCAACCTCGGCGAAGAAAACAGCAAAGTCAAATCCGCGCTCGCCGCAAAAATTGCCAAACAAAAAAACTAACTCACCCCCATGAAATCTGTTCCCACAGTAAACATGGACCAGGCCTCCCCGGCGACATCCACCGCCGACTGCCCTCAATATTATTCCGCCGCTGAAATCGCCCTGGCTATCGGAACGCCTGGCGAAGCCGGAAAGAAAATGGTAAAACGCACCGCTGCATCGGAAAACTGGCCTGCGCGAATGCTCGGCAACAAACTCGTTTTCGTGCCACCGGCTCACATTGCCAGCATCATCGTCGCCGCTCCCGCGCCGGTGGCCGAAACAACTGCCCCCCTGGTGCGTTATTCGGATTTGAACCACAGCGAGCAAGCTCGAGCCCTGGTACTCATGCGGGAACGAGCCGTCCTTCTCGTCCAGGAAACCGCCCCTGCAACAGGCAAGGAAGCCGCTTTAAATCTCATTGCAGCCCAAATGCAACGTGAGAATCCCCTTTTCCGCGTCAGCCTCTCAAGTCTCCGCAAATGGTGTGACCGTTACGCAGCCTCCGGCCTGGACGGTTTGGTTGAACAAAAACGCGGACGTGTAGGCCGCAAATCCTACGCCAGCCAACTTCAAGAAACAAACCTCCTCGCCGCCGCAGCCAGTTCCGTTGAGCGCGGAATCAAAGGTCGCCTTAACGTCGCGCGCGGTTACCGGGACAGCCTGCTCAATAATCCCACAATCGAAGGGAGCAGCCGAATGTGGATGCATGGCGCCCATGCCAGCAAGAGTTACGTCCCACCCAGCATCCGCACTGCCATTCGCGATCGCGTTTCCCCGCTTGCCACGCGCCTCATCCAGATCGGCCCCAAAGCCGCAAAATTGGATGGACCTTACACCGAATGCAACTACGAGAAAATGAAGGCCGGAATGACATTTACCTGCGATGATATGACAGCCAATTGCTATGTTTGGGCCGAGTGGCCCAACGAAGATGGTTGGATCCTAGTCCGACCGCAAATCCTCGCAGCAATGGATGTTGGCTCAATGGCTTGGCTCAATATTCGAGCTGTCATCCGCAGTAAAGGCCAATACACCAAGGACGATGTATGGGGCCTCATCGGTGATGTCTTCGATTCGTATGGGCTTTTCCAAACCGCCATTTTGGAGGGGGGAACCTGGCAGAGCAACCTCGTTCGCGGCCACAAAACTGGCATCGAAGACGAAGCCCGTTTCGGGGGTCTGAAAAGCCTGGGGGTGAAACTCATTCACACAAGGAGTCCACGGGGAAAAATAATTGAGACGGCATTCAATTCCCTCCAACACGCTGCCGATCATGTTCGAGGTTTTTGTGGTCGGATGGAAATGAAAGACTGCCCGGAAATCGTCAGGCAACAACTTGCCCTTGTCCGAGCAGGGAAATCTCATCCCAGCCAATATTTCCTGCACATTTCCGACTATACGAAACACCTCGAACAGGTGATGAACAATCTGAATCATGAGCGCAACGACGGCACCATTCTCCGTGGTCGTTGCCCCTCCGATAAATGGTCCGAAGACGCCCCTCAAATGCCCATTATGCCTGACTCGCACAAGTGGATGTACAGAGCGGCATATCGCGTGCTCCAGGTCACGCGCAACGGAATTCGCATCACGGTGGGCAGCGGTAAATACCAGACCCATTATACTTACTCCTCTCAAGCCCTGGAAAATCACCGGGGCCGCCGCGTCGTCGCCTACTGGAACGATTATGACCCTGACACGGACATTGTTGTTTACTCTCTCTCCAAGGGCAGCCCGGATAAATTCATTTGCGTGGCATCTCGTGTCGCAACCCTCGACCGTCTAGGTGCCAGTGAGGAGGATATACGCGCGGATGCTATGCGCAAAAAATTGAGCCTTCAACACGCCAGGACTCAGCGCGCAACGCTCGCGCCTTTCCTCACACGCCAAGCGGTGCAAATCCCCGTGGCCGACCCCGGAACAGTGGGCCCGCAAATCCAAGCCGCTCGGGATCGGGCATCCCAAGCCGCTCAGGCCCGCGCCAACATCGCAAGGTTTTCCGGTGATATTGGGGAACTGATTCAAGAATTTCCTCCCGATGCAGAAGCCGCCCCACCCTTGAAAGGAGCACCTCCCATGGCCGAGGCCGTCCCAAGCCAATCGAGCCAGGATGAGCAAATCTGCGACCTCAACAATATCAGCGACCTGCTCATTTGAGCTAACCAAAAAAAGGAACAAAATGGACCAAATCAAACTGACCTCATCGCGCTCGGAAATAAAAGACCTGGAACAGCAAGGCATCATCGGAAATGAATCGCGCACCTCCTGGCAATTCAGCCTGGATACCCTCCGAGCCAACATCTCGACCTACCCTGAAGATGCCCAGGAAGCTTTAGTATCCGCATTCCTCTGGTGTTCGGATCCGCTGCATCCCGTGCCGAAGCCTGATTTTGCCGCCAGAGTCGGGAGTTCCGACAATACCATCTACAAGATTCTAGCCGGTAAATATCGGCACCCAGAATCCAACGCGATTTTGGCCCCAAGCCCTTCCCTGATCAAATCCATCAATGATTTTTTGGCGTTGGAAAAGAAGCGTTTCCTTGCAGGTGAGACGAAACTTGTCAAAACTCAAACTCTTAAGCGAATCGAGACCCTCTGCCATCTCGCCCGTGAAAGCCAGACAATATGTTTCCTCGTCGGCCAGTCGCATATTGGTAAAACATGGGCGCTGGAAAAATATTATACCCCTGGAAATAACGATGGGAAAACCATATATATCCGCATGGAAGCAGCCAGCGGACGCAGTGGAATGGTCCGCGCAATAGCCAGGGAACTCAGCATCTCCGAAAAATCCAATACTACTGATTTGATCCGACGCATTAAAAAATCCATCACCTCAGATATGCTCCTCATCCTGGACGAGATGCATTTGCTCGCGAACACTTTCCGCAAACAAAGTTTTTTTACTTGCATGGAGGTTATCAGGGAAATCCATGATGTCACAAAATGTGGAATGGTCCTCAGCTTCACGATTCTTGACGAAGTCCGCGCTGCAAATCAGAAAGAGTTGCAACAAATCTGGCGCCGGGGCGTCCACAAGTTAATTCTTCCGGGGATGCCGACAGTGGAGGACCTCACGGCCATCCTCCAGCATAATGGCTTGGATTTCCCTCCCTCAGATATGAAGGTGCAAATCCATTTTCGCGATTCTTCAAACCGCCTGCAAATTGTCGAAGAAAAGCCGCGCGAAGTCTTGCGCCACCTTGCCAAAACGGAAGCCCTCCTTTCGATCACTGAACGCCTTCGCTATGCAGTGACCCTCGCCCGCAAAAAAGGAGAATCCCTTGATTGGTCCCACTTCCTGGATGCGCACCTGCGAATCCAGAAGCAGTCCCAACCACAGGAGGACTGGATATGAGCATCTCAGTACCAACCTGGTTCAGAGGGGATCGCATTTTATTGGAAACAACAAATATCCGTCGCAAAGCAACGGGAACCATCCACGCTCGGGGACCCAATTTGCGCCCACTCTGCGGAGCTGGAAACAACTGGGCTGACGGCGAAATAATCCTGGCCACGGTGATTGTGAATTGCAGTAAATGCCAAAAAAAACAAACCAAAAAAATATGATACCCACAACAAAACAACTCCCAATTGCAGATCTCCGCGAACACACGAGCGGAATTATGAACATTGACAAAGATATAGGCCGCCAGGAGGTGGATTCTTTTAGCGTGCTGCTCTCCTTCGCCTGGGGATTGCTCCTGGGACTCACCATTATGACTGGAGTTTTCCTTTTGCTCCACCGCTGAAACCATCGGCCAAATTAAAAATATGAGCTGCCTTCTCCAAATTGGATACGAGAAACTCTTTATAAAAAATAAAGAGGATGCTTTAAAACTCACTGCAATTCTTTCGGAGGCTATCTTTTGCGAAGAAGCCTTTTGGGACGATAAAACGGTGTTTTTCCCCCAAAACCAATGGGGAGAAATTTCCCTGATTTTTTTGCCTCCCAATCACTTCTTTCAAAGTGATCCAACTAAAAATAATCGATGAAAATTAAAAAAATGAACTCTATTGTGAAAATCGGTTACAACTATTTTTTGGTACGAAAGAATTTGGATGCTTCCAAACTCATCTCCATCCTTTCCGGATCAGTACAATGCGATGAGGGATATTATGCTGGAAAATATGTATATTTCCCAAATCCCGAGCCCCGGGAAATTTCCATGAAGGTGTTACCTCCCAATCACTTCTTTCCTTTCGATCCATCCAAACATTTCGCCGCGAAAGGTCCGAAACTTTTGACCCAATGAAAACAAAAGAACAATTAACCCTTGACGCTGGCCTTGTCCGCGACGTAGAGGCTTGGTGCTCTGCTTCCTGCGCCAATGACAAAGAACGTTCCTTTAGGGACGCTCTCTTCCGCTGCGCATTCGCCTCCCTCCCATCCTTAGAAATGCCTCACGTCCGCCGGCTAAACGAGGCTCTATGCGCACTAGAATTTCCAAGCCCAACAGCCTTAAGCCTGCGAGAAGCTGTCATGCTACGGCTAGCTGTGCATCACAATTTGAAAAATTTCAGAAACGTTAAAATGCCTGTTGTATTACAACAAACCTCAAAATGAACGTTGCGGACTTGATCCAAAATTTGCTGGGGACGATTTCGCGTGAATTCTACGCCGATCGCCCCCGCGATTTTTTCCGCGATTACACTGCCCTCAAAAAAGCCATCGCCCGTTATGGCCACGAATGCAATCAACGAAACTGGCATTTTGACGTCTGCCATATCCGCATCCTCCGCATCCTCCGCAGCATGCGCGAAAAAAACGAATCAACCGCGTGGCTCCCACGATACCTTGAAAGTGCCATAGACCAGTCAATCCGTGAACGCGCAGATTATCTCAATGAAAAGGCCAAAAAAATTGAGAATATCTGCCCTAAAATCTCCGACACCCTTAAGCCAGTCGTCATGATTCAGGCCACTGATGTGGAAATCCTCTTCTCCTTATACCGTCAGCTTAAAAGCACCAGGCGCCGCCGTGGCCCAAGCAAAGGATCCCCCAAACAACTCAACCTGCTATGACCTCCATCCACAACAGACCGATTTTGGATAGATTCCACCTTATTTTGCGTTCATTGCCTGTTGGTCGTCCCACCACCATCCAAGCCATTGCCTCTGACCTTGGTGTCAGCTATAAGACTATTTCCCGCGACCTTGATTTTCTGCAAAATCGCTGGTTGCTCCCGATCACCCGCGACAACTCCGGCGTAATGCTCCGCTCCCCCATCACCCGCTGCCCCGCATGCAGCGCTCTTCTCCCACGCAGCCAGTGTTTTCAGTCAACCCAAAATCCGCATTGAAAACTGGCCCGCATAATCGGCCATGGCTCGGTGAAGCATAGCGATCATGGACAAACTCTGTAATGAAAACCCCGAAAAACATCGAAGAAATCTGGAATGAGACCGAGAGCTGCTTGTTCTTTCTTCGGATAAATAAACTCATCAGCGAAACTGAAGTCGAGAATGTGAGGCAACGCCTCCAAAAACTGGCTAGCCGAATTTCGAGAGCTCAAAAAAACATCGTATAAATAAAACCATGGCCGCGATGGCTAACAATCGTTTATATTGAATGCTCAGCCGCCCCCAACAAATCATGCTCAAGCGCGCCCAGGCGCAAGCCCAAATCCCAGACGCTGACTACCGCGATCTCCTTGCCCAGGTAACCGGGATGCCTGATCTGCGCAGTTCGACTGATCCCCGCCTTACCGATTGCCATTTTGATCGCCTCCTCGCCTTTTTTGAGGTCATTTATTGGGACATCGTCAGTTTTACCCCCGAGTTGCAGACCCATTGCAACCCTTCCGCAATCTTCCGGCAACCGGGTTATTGGGCAACTAAAAACAACCGCCAAGAAACCAGCCGCGACCGCTTCACTGCCTCCCAACTCACCCAAGACATCCAAGCCGCCGAAGCCGCCTTAATCTCTTCTGGCCTTTCCTCAGCCTATTGCGCCGCCATTCGCCGGCGAATCGCCAACCCCCGCCACTACCTAGCCGCCCTCCGCCGCACCATCGCCTCCCGAAATCACTAATTTTGGTTCGCTTTTGGCCCTTGAAATTTCTCTAAATTTGCTTCCCCTAAACCCGGACAAAACTTCACTTTTTGTCCAGACTTCCATTTTTTTCTTCTTTGTACATTGT
>JAEHJW020002991.1_pt1 | contig 28383 bp, 34 predicted proteins | sample 9271431 | NCBI WGS metagenome assembly JAEHJW02 | reverse complement strand
GTCCCGGTAGCTACCGATAGGTTCATGACGATATTACCCCTTTATCATTTTTTTATAAAATTAGTAATATTTGTATAAAATGCAGATATGATTCTATTTTCGGACGATTGCTGCTCTTTTCTTATTCGTTCCTCTAATCTATTAAGATCTTCTTTTGTAACCGATTCCGATAGAATTTTCCCGCGAAAATCCTGAAAGTCTTTTGCCGCTTCTTTGTTTGATTGCCATAGCCGTAGTCTATCGCTCATATTTAAATTGGAAAGCTCGCTGATCTCTGTTTTCATGTTAGCAATCTCTTTTGCAATTTCTGACCGAAGGGTTGTAATCTCTCTCCTTAGTTCTTTGTTTGTTGTACTCAAAATCCACCTAATAAGCCCCCCGCCGGACGTTGCTATACCAACGGCACCAAGAAGCCACTCCCATGCGGAGTTGTCGGATGGATTTACATCCATATTAAATTGTCGTTTTAATTGCATTTTGTGGTAACTTTTGTGAATTACCATCAATAACTTGTTCGCATAGTATAATAAATTCAGATATTTTTGAATTAATTTCCATAAATTGGCTAACTGTCAACATATGTGATACCCCGCCTTTATCAACAATTGGGAACGTGTCCGACCCACCTGGGAATTTCCCCGTTCCGCTTATTACAGTTGCAATTGCCATTAATTTTAAAAAATGATGGCTCTCGGTAGAAAAAGTGGCCGTTAAATTTATAGACCCATTTACGCTAATAGTCAAACCCTCTTTTATGAGTTTTCTTGCCTGAGACGAAAGAGACAACGCGGGAGGGGTTGTCGGTTGTTTAATGGGGGTTGCGCCGGACAAGTCAACCTTAAATGATTGCCAGTTCTGAGCCTCACTTTTTTCGCACGCGACTCCATTTTTTGGAATCGTTCCATCGGGAGTGAATCCAAGTCCCGTGGTTTTTCCTGACGCATCGAAGGTTAAAAAATATGATTCTTTTTTGATCACAGTGTAGCCCCCCAATTAGGAATGAATAAAAGAGTCAGGTGGATGGAAAAGCTCGAAACCGATCCGCCGGTATATGTTGCATATACAGACTCTCCGGCTGCAATGGGAATGGCCCCTGAGTGAGTTTGCGGAAGGGTTGTGGAGTCCGATGATACCTCGGTCCCGTTTATATTCAAATTTGAATTGACTCCGTTCCCTGAATAGGTTCCACCAGTGTTGGTGCATCCTATTGCAAAAAGAGAGCCGCTTGATGATGCGGTAAAAGACAAAGTTATGCTGGTTGTGGTATCCGTTCCGCCTGATGAGTTGTATGCGCCAGAAACATAATATTGATTTAAAAAATTTACGTTTACAACGTTATCAACCCCGGCACCGGTGCTGGGAGACGTATCCGCATAAAACGGCTCATTTGAGTTACCGTTTAATGCTGCGAACGATGCTTGAGCCTGAGAAAATGGGACCGCGCTTGTTCCTACCGTTGCATAACCAACGGAGAATTGCTGACCGGCATTACCAGATATGGGGGCGAATTGTTGTTGAATTTGAAAAAGAGACGGCGCCCTATTGCCTTCCGTTATATTTGGAGGAACCACGGGGGCATCGAACGGGACAGTCTTCCAGTTTGTTCCGTCGCAAATTACATCCCAACCACCTGACCAGCCATTAAAAACCCCTTGAAGAGAAGAACTGCTAGAACCATCAGGAAAAATAAGAACCGCCGAACCCGTAGTGCTTAATGTTACCGGACCATTGGGGTTTAGAAAAATTTTATAATTAATACCAATTGATACCGCCGGAAGCACAATAGATTGAGTAGTGTTGGTAAATATTGTTTTACCACTTTGGGCAGCCGTTAGGCTTGTGTTGGCATTAGTGTTTACTATATTTCCGCCAAATTGGCCATTATTAGTAAAATTATTTGTAACATATAGTTCGTTGACGAATCCGAGACCGTTGACAAAAGCCGTTGTGGCTATTGTTGTGTTGGATATGTTGCTTGGTTGTGTTGGCGCGGTTGGGCTTCCAGTAAGAGCCGGAGAATTAATTGGGGCAAGAAGTGATGGGGCGGGATTGTTTACGCATACAAAATTTGTCCCATCATAAACAAGGCGGCCAACCGCACCAGCGGGCCACTCCCCTGAATTGAATTGGGTTCCATCGGCCCTGACAACTGGGGTCGCGGTGAACCCGTTTACAATTATATTGACCCCCCCAGTGTTTGGGTCGTTGCCCTTTAAAACGGAGATAACCGACCCGTCAAGGCTGGTTAGTGACGATGGGACCGGGCTTAGGGTTATTTCAACGAGGTCGGAGGTTCCGCTATCTTGCCAGATATCGCTTGTCCATGGACCAATAACAGACTCAAGAGCGTTGGTGAAACTTGCCACCAGGGCTGAAAGACCTGCCGCGCCATTATCTATTACCGTTTGGTTTGGAAGTTGTTGCTGAATAAAGGCAGCAATAAGGGCCATGCCTGTGGTGGCTTGTCTTGTTACCTTATTAAACTGAGCGGACGACGCAATTCCTGAGGAGACCCCGTTTATTAAAGCGGGGTCCGTCAGGTAGTTGGCCTGCGTCTCTATATTTGTTGCATTGTTTGCAAAAATCAAAAAGTCATTTTCGACTGACATTTTTTATACCTTTAATTCGTTCCGCCGCCCTGGCTTGTAAATGTAATTGTAGGGGTGGTTATGTCCGTTACTTCGCACGAAAAATCACGCCACGCCCCTCCTAATATTGTGTTTGTTCCTATCATTGTAACCCCAGTTCCCCCAGAAATTGTCTGAGTGTAGGTGGTTGTGTTTGCTATCCTGACTATAAATCCCGACCCGATTAAGCTTCCGCCAATTTGTGCGATAAGGTTAGCCGCCGTATCTGTCGTGTCCGTGAATATTGAGGCAGGACCAGATCTTTGAATAAACGCCATGGGGAAGCCAACCAACTGACCAGCGGTCAAAATTGTCCCCGATGAGTTTGTTACGTTGTTTGAAACAAGTGGCTGAGTATGAATAAGAACGTCAAGAGCAGACGTCAGGCTTCCTAGCAAAACTGATAAACCAGCGGAACCAGTATCAAGAACCGACTGATTAGGCAGCATTTGTTGAATAAATGCGGCCAAAAGAGCCATACCCGTTGAGCCTTGTCTTAAAACTTTGTTAAATGATGCCGATGACGCTGTTCCTGAAGAAAAACCATCAATTACCGACGGGTCCGCGTTGTAACTTGTTTGTGTTTCTATATTTGTTGCATCGTTCGCAAAAATTAGAAAATCATTTTCAACTGACATTTTTTCATACCGTCGCTGTAATTGCCCATGACCCTATATCAAGTCCGGCAACATAGTTTCCAGATGAGTCAAGCCCAAAAACTGGCGTCCCACTTACTGATGATACAACATAATTTACGGAAATACCACCAGGAACTAGGGGGATATAACCATTAACAAGCAATGAGGTGTAAATATTTCCCGGAGTGTCCCCAGCAATTCCATAGGTCATAGACATATTCAAGCCGTCTTCTATGTATAGAAGAGTTCCGGGAGTTTCGGTGGAATTGAATATATTAGCAAGCGCGGATGCCGCCCCCGAGATTGTTCCATCCCAATAATTTGCGGCTATTTTTGCCTTTAATGCGAACCTATATACCCCATCGCTCAGGCTTGTAACTCCCTCGGATGGGTCGAACGGTCCCTGCCAATATCCCTGGTCCCATCCAACCCCGGAGGTGTCCCATGAGAAATAAGTTCCGGTTAACGGGGTTTTGACATTCCTTGAAAGTCCAACCCACAATCCAACCACGTCCAATTGACTTCCAACCGCATAATCAATATCAAAATTGTTGGGTAGACCTAAAAGAGCATTTTGACCATCAACAAACGGCTGAACGGTAGCCAAAATAGTTGAGACAAAGTTTGTCTGCTGATTATATTCGGACGTAATATAATCGGAGTATGCGTTGCTTGATACCGAACCGCTCACGTCGTTGTTATCGTTACATTGCTTGGACTACATATCGCAATTTGATTAAAGGCGATAGTTATGTCGCTTGTTGAAGGGACTCCGGGAGATATAGCGGCGGACAGTGACGACAAGACAAGCTCATAGGTGAGAGCATCGTTGGGCGAAACCGGGTTCGCGTATTGTCCTTGCAAAAGTGCCGGAGCCGCCAGCCTGCTTATTAGGACGTTTTGCCCTTGCCCTAGTGAATTTATATATGAAGAAATCGCGTTCTGTATTTCCGATTCGGTTTGTGTTGAAAACCCAGCGAGCGGTTTTATGGTTAAGTTTACTAAAATCTCCTCCTGAGCACATACAAAAAAATTAATCGTTTCTTGTATTCCGTATGGACTTATGTAGACCCCATTTGTTGTCCCATATGTTGGAGGTCCGGGAGTTTTATAAAGACCGATAGTGTTTACTATGTCTTGTATGACCCCTCCTAAAACTGAGAACGACCATGAATATGGGGGAACCCCGTTGGCATCGGTTGCCCCTGAATTATTTATGTCGAAATTAACTGAGGTGACCCCCGGTAAATCACGAAGGGCGGCCAAACATGAATCTGCGGTAGTGAGCGCGGGGATTGACGTTGAGTTTGATTGACGCTGGCGAAGTTGAGCATCAGATTCAACGGGGGCACCAGGATCAGCCGCCGCCGCGTTGGTTACGGTTTGCCATCCCGGAGTAGGGGTCAATATTTTTGAAAGGGTTCCCGCGCCAGCGGTTATGGCCCCTTGTTGTGTGCAAGTTGCCGTAACCGATATGGACCCCGATGAAGGAATGGTAACAATTGTGGGAAGTGTCCACGTCGTTCCGAGGTTCTGATTGTCACCAATAACGCCATTATAAATATTTGAATAGGCTTGACCGACAATCAGTACTACGGCGGTACTGTTTGTTGATACCTCCCTTAAAAGTCCATTAATTTTAACAACGGAAGAAAGTCCGGCTCCTATGGCGTATTGTGGGCTAAATTGATTATATACGGCAACCGCGGTTTGGTTTGAGTCGTAAATTGCCTGAGCAAGTATGCCAAGCCATTGCCCGTCCTGAGTATCTGGCCCTAAATATACGTCAACCCCGTATATTGATTGAAAATTAGAAATTAGAGTGTCTAAAATATCATTTAATGCGGGCGCGGTTATTCCGGTTGAGCTTACTACCGCGGAAAGTGTTTGAAGTATTGCCATTATAAAATCCTAACAAGTGGTTCGGTTCCAATAACGCACATTTTTTCATCAACAAGCGGAACCGCGCCAATTTCGTCATCAGATATACAAGGTATGATTAAATTGACTTGGCTGCCACCACGTATCATGCTAAATCTTTCACCCTGCTTATATGACCATCCCTGATATGAAGTAAAGGGCGCGATCACATTAACTTCGCTGTCCGCTATTTGAACCATAAATATGTCCCGGTTTCTGTCAAGTAGACATAATTTGTTTATGGTTCTTGCGTTGTATTTTTGATAGCTTGTTTTTTTTATTGCGTTTTTAAATGTGTCTCTCAATAGATCATTTTCAGCAAAAAGCATGGGCATGTTTGTTGTTTTAATTGATTGAAGCTCCTTAAAATATAGAAGCCCGCTGGCTGGTATTCTATTTACGTGAACATTCCAAAACGTCATAAAAATACCAATTACAAGGCAGTCGCAGTCGGGAACCCAGTGCCCTTCCATTAATTCTGGAATTGATATCATTTCTCCTTTTATTTCCATGGGCTCATTTTTTTTAAATACTTTTGAATAAAGAATAATGCCATCCGCTGGAGACAAAAGAACTGAGTTGTCGCAAAAAATTGGACGTATTGGGTCTCTATAAAAATACAACTCGGACATGTCCTTGTCTGAGACGTGCCCGAATCTTTTCTTTTCTGACTCAATCCAACTTTTTAATGTTTGTGCCATTAGTCCGCGAACTCCGGTCGAGTAAGGTGCATGACAAGGCAGCTAAGGGCAGCCCCAGATTTTTCAAACTCAGAAAGATTAAAAAATAATGGCTCTAGTCTATATTTTGCAGCAATGTTTGTCAAGTATTCAACCTTTTCTTTTTCAATAGAAAATTCGTCATCATTTTTGTTTAAATCCCATGCCTTGCTTGAACTTAATAATAATCTATTACATCTAACCAGATTGGTTGCGCCAGGGGAAACCAGGTTTTTTGGAACCGGTATAACCTCTGTTACTTTTTCAAGTTCCTTTATTGTTTCTTTGTCTATATAATCAACTGCGGTTAACATTTTTTCATCATCAATCGGGAATAAAAGACAATCCAGGTGGTATGCGTATTCGTTGGTCATTGTAATTGGTATTATTTTCATATTAAATTGACGAGACAACCAGACGGCGGTTTTCGAACTAGTTCGCATTCCCACGCCAATTGCATAAATGTTTCCGCGTATTCTTTTGCAGTCTGCCTCGCCCTCAAACGGGAATGGGCAGGTGATTACCGGACCAGCCCCAAGAATATCAAAAAATTGACGACCGACAATAGATTCGCCGAACCGTTCTTCGGCTGAATAGTTTGAGATAACTATCGGCATATCTGGAAGGTGCGCGAGAACTAATCCCAGATTAGCTATGTAACTTTGATCCTGTAGCCATCCATCCTGACCAAGCACGGCCACTATGGAATTTGAGGCCAATAATTGATATGGGCGCAGCCATTGTCTTAGCGCCTTCTCTTTGTCTACCTCGCGTTCTTTTTTAGATAACTTTTTCATAAAGATATTATTAGGAGAATTAGCACTCATTCCGAATGGAGGAGACATAACAAACATAGGGTAGGATTTTAGAAGGTTTTTCATTTTAAGTCCCCGGCACCGGTGGTCCACTATTGGACGTTCCTGACGATACTCCAGAATGCTCATGCCCAGCCGCATCGGTTGGAACGGTTTTTGAGTTCCAATAAATGTTGCCCGGAACGTGTAGGTTGCCGCTGGTATCAAACTGCAAGGTTGACCCATTTAATGTAATTTGGAACCCGTTTTGAGAGTCAAAAGAAACAACCGAATCACCCGTATCGCTTCTTATTTCCACGGAGGTTGCTGACGGGGTTGGATTCAGATAATTTGGCTGAGACCTTCCACCTAGTTCAAAAAAGCCATCCGAAAGGTCGTGCATCCTAAGACTTCCGGCACCATTAGAGGCTAAAATAGGCTGCACCCCGCCTTGTTGCCACCAATTATCTATGCAACGTGACGAAAATACAACAGTCCCCTCATCTCCTGGCGAAATTGGAAAGGTCAGGGTCCACCCGCCTCCGCTTGGATATTTTATGGGAACCATGGGAAGATCTGGCAATTGCTCGGGAACCCATGACCACGTTCCAGTGTTTGGGTCTTGAAGCTTCTTTGCCCCCATCACGGTTGGTCTAACGGTTACGGTTTGTCTATCAGCATCAACGGAGACAACCTCGCACGGAAGAGATGTCCACATACGGGATTGAACCCTGCTTAGAGCCGCCTGCATAACCGCGTAGGGGTCTTCCCATCTCTCTTGGATAAGCATATAACATTACTCCTATGGGGTTGATACGCCGTCTTGTGACAAAACCTGAGAAGGGGTCGGGAATATTCCTTGTGCGGCGGTTGTTGTATTAGATTTAACGTCAACCGCGATCCCAATATAATCAGTATACCAGTCCTGACCCCTTGTGTCTCCCTCAAAACCGACGTTCGCTATAAAATATGTGTTGTCATCACTTGTTGATGCATAAAAGTTCATACCAAATTGAGGGGTGAGAACCGTTGTGACTCCTGAGGTTTTCCCCCCTCCCACTCCGGCCACTATTTGATTTATTTCGGCGTTATTTATTCTCACATATTGACCGTATGATGCGAATGGGTTTATCAATGTTCTAAACTCAAGGCCGTCATTAGTAAGGGTAGGGAACCCAATTAAACCGGTCAGGGCATTTACAACCAGAGTCTCGTTGGCAAGGTTGGCCCCCTTGGCAGGGATGACCACTAGCTTCCCGTTTTGTATGTTCCATATTGTGTTTGTGGTTCTCGTTATAACGTCAAGAAGGTCGGTCGCCATGGCATACATAACAACCGGTCGAGCCGTTGGGACTATTCCAAGATTAGAAAGGTCAGCGGACGGAACCCCCTTGTCGACCATTGCTTGTGATATGGCTTCCCCTATACTTTGTGGGGAATTAAATCCGGGCATCAAAACTCTATTAACGGTGGCATGACTGAATGCAAGGTCGCCATCCTGCGCATATAATTCAACAAACTTATCAACCGCCGTCTCTCCTCCGAATCTAAATTGAGTTATCCACCCATCAAAAATAGTTCCAAATCTTCCATTTAAATAGCCGGCGCTTAATGTAACCCGCGCGAACTCGTTCACCATTCTCATTACGGTTTCAGGATTCGGGTTATATACACGAATAACCGCAACGTTTGGGGTTGGGATCATTGACCCCTTTATTTGGAACTTCATTCTAAGAGATTCAGACCCGGGAGAGTCTGATCCCGCGCTTAGTATAAGGGCTTGACCGGCCCCCGGACCGCTGCTGCTTGGGTTATATACAACAAGTTCCCACTTTCTAATCCACTGGTCGGTTACATATGAATTGTTGCCAGAAATATTAGCTGGTCCGGAAGCCTGTCCAGGTGAACCACTCATGCCCCTGCTCCCATGCCTTCTACATAATAAAACTGCGATGACGTTCCAAAACCACTAAATGTGGGAACCTCATCCGGGTTGTTTGCGGTTTGAACAAATAAATCACCAGGAAAACCCAAATAGGGGAACTGACTTAAAAGAAGGCAACCAGTCACCAGCGGTATTCCCTGTAAAATTGGTGACCCACTTGATGACAAAATGTTCATTATCCAATATTGATTAACATTATTCCAATAAAGCTGAATCTGATATATGTTCCCATTTAATGAGATTCTAAACGATTGAGGGACGGCCATTTTAATACCCCTGCGTTGACGTTAGTGATCCTATGTTCCCTGGATTAGAGAAGCCGCTACCAACCTGAGGAGACGCCACGGGAAGTTGCCCGATGCTAGAGTTCCCCGACAAACTTGATAGAGGTCCACCCGAATTAAATAGAGTACCATTCATATTTAAATTTGATGGAGGCTGGACCACCTTGCTTCCCATGTTTTGAACTGGAAGGGCCGTGGATGGGTTTGCTAAATTGTTTGGGTCAGTGGATATAGAAAATTGCTGAGTCTGCACCAAAAAAATTTGATGCATATTAGCTTCAACCCTTAGCGAAAATTCGTTTTCGGGGTCAGTTTTTACACCAAGAACCCCAAGAAGCATATTAAAATAAACCCGCTTGCCGGTATATAAATTGAACGGGATTCTATCAGATTGAAGGCGCAAAAGACTATCGTAAATAGATTGAACAAAAAACGGGTCGCCATGAGATGAGTTTGACCAAGAAATTCGCATCTGCACTTCTGATGGCCGCTTATATGCGTGATCAGATACCGAGGCACCAACCTCAACCGGGTGCTCAGTTATGAACAATTGGTCCCTATGTTCTTCTTCCTCGGTAACGTCGGCTTGGAAAACTAAACCGGGAAAACTTCCGCCAGGGGCTTCCGGTCCAATTGCCCGGTAATATCTAACCGGAGAAAGAAAAACAAGGTCAGCCGCTAATTCTGATGCGGTTATAGCCGTTGGTAGGACATTTTGAACAAAACCACTCATGATGCACCTTTACACTAAAGCAGTCTGAAGATTTCTAACTAAATCCCCATTAAGTCTTTTTTGTGTTCCAAAAACGTAGGAGCCAATTTCGGGACCACCCCCGTGGACGTGTATGGTGGTTGTCGGGGACACATTTATGTTGGTTCCACCCGAAGCCGAAAGTGGAGACAATGACGCGGGAGTTGGGTTCATTAGACTTGCTTGAATAAATCTAGGATCACCAACCCCCTGCATTTTCCCATTATATAGATTTTGATTAGTAAAGTCACCTAGAGCGCGCGACATATGACGAGCAAGGTTGGCTGCGCTTCTTGAGAACGCAGGATCACCAGCACGCTCAAAACGCTCTGCAGCCATGGCTGCGGCCTCGGATGAATTAGTTGACAATATCTCCCGAAGTGCCTGACTTTCCGTTGTGGTAAGCTCCTTCCAAACTAGTTCAAGTTGTTTATTAAGGTCGCCACCAGTTCCAAGCGCCTCGGACTTTCTAGACCCAAGCCATTGCGCTATTCCATATGCCCCAGAAACCGGATTAACCGCATTAGGATTTAACCATCCCCCACCACTCTCGCGGGCCAACCTTGCCACCAGTCCCGTGGCCTGCTCCTGGGATAGACCCTTGGAAACAAAAAAACCAATTGCATCCTGCATTTTTTGTAGTTTTTGCGGATCGTTGGTTGGATTGTATTCAGGGGAACCGGCCCCCGCGCGCATTGATTGCATGGTCCTCATCGCGGTTGAAATTGTTCCACCATCCTTGTCGTCCTGAACTATCTTTACCCATGGTATATAAGAAGTCATACCAATAAGCCAACTATGCAACCTCTCGCCAACCCCCGTGCTTGACGAGATGGCCACCCCACCATTAGCGTTTTCGTCCGTTCTATATGCTGACGGCGTAAAACCAGGGGCGGCCCCATTAGGAGCGGTGAACATACCACCGGAAGGGGTGAACATTCCTTTAAGCCATCCCCATGCTTTTGATAGTTGTCCCTGCGTATTGGAGCCGTCTTCTTTTTTGAGAAGGTTTTCTATAGTTTTTTCAGAAAAACTAGGAAGCGGAGGACCAGTTAGGGGTTTTCCAGGATCAGTCCCCAACCCACTTAGCGCGGAACCAAGGGCAAGTCCAATCAGCGCTCCAGCGGGACCACCGTAGAGCATTCCGGCAACGGTTCCTATAATTGGAAGAGCCGTCCTAAAGCTTCCAACAAGCTTCTCAACCTCCCCGACCGCATTGCTAATTCCGGTGGATATGTTTAATATATGCCCCTCAAACTCTTTCCATGCCGCAGGCTTATTGAGGTCTCCTAAATATGATTCAAAAGACTTAAAAAACCCCTCTATTTCTGGTTGATGGGTTTTTAATAGGTTTTCTAAATCGACAAAAATTCTAGTAATTGTGGGCATTAAATCTGTTGAAAATTTTTCCCAACCCAAAAAGAAGGTGTTCCATAAAACGTTCCATTGACGCTGATATTCAACTGAATTTTTTAATGCCTCATCTATGTTTGAAAATCCGGCATCCTTGGTTATATCTTTAAATTGTTTATAACTATCGACGAAGGCATCCCAATTTTTAGCCAAAAGCATTATGGCATTTGGGTCCATACCCATTTGAGACAAAATTGATCTAATTTGAACTTGAGTGCCGTTATTTTTTATAATTTCATGATATTTTTTTACGGTATTATAAAGCAGGTCAACCGAGTCGCTGGCGTTGCTTGCGCCAATACCCATGGCACCAAAATAAGCCGCATAGGCACCATTTGTGTCAAGCATATGGGTTCTGATGGTCGTTGCCATCTTAACCAGTGAGTCGCCGAGTTTGTTTACCTGATCGCCAGCAAACTTCAATTGCATCAACTTCCCACCGGAAGTGGCTGCCAATTGAGCTTGATAATATACGTTTGCCAGTGCGTCGGCGGTCTTATTTAGAGAATAAATAAAGCCAGTAAGACCCGATCCCGCGCCAATACCTACCGCAGCAATATCCCTGGTCAAGCTAGATAATGTTTGCTTAAAATTTCTTAATGATTCAGTATCGTTTTGATACTTAATACCTACAAGAAATTCCTTGATAGTTTCTGCCGCCACAGACTATCTCCGCTTTGAATTTTGATCTACCCACCTATGAATTCTTGCCTGATTTTCTTCTATCATATCTATATAGGAATTAGCGTCAGCAAAATCATTAAGGTCTAGATCGGTTTTGTGTATAGAATCAAAAGCCATCATACCATGATGGATGGGCCTTAATAAATAAGACATACCATCCACCATGGTAACAAGCTCAGGGCCTATATTTTCTACGGGCCTTTTCCAGTCTGAGCGAGAAAAAAATTTCCTAAATTCTCCGTTATTACATGAGAAACAAGAGTCAAAATTTCAACTATAGATATATCTTGATACATTAATTTACCAGCGGACGGCATAATAGGCGACCAGCCTTCGCCAATTTTTCTATTAACAACGCCAAGGCATGGATCAATAATGGCATCCACTTCGGAATCGGACATTTTTGATATGGCATCAGCTAAAGGACCAAGGTCTTTAAAGTCAACCACGTTGCCTGAATTGTTTTCCGTTTTATTTTGTAGGCCGTCATTTAAATTCAAAGAAGGGGCGGCACCAACAAATAGGGGTAGAAGCCTTCTGGTTAGGTGTAGTTGTTGTTTTGGGGTAAGTTTTCCAATAAAATAGGTATTGCCATTCATGGTGATTTCGGACATATCATTAGTCTCCTTAGTTGTTTTGTATGGACACAATTACGCCGGCCATATTTTATATTATACCACGAAAAACACCAAAATCAAATGCTATCGCGACATAATTTATGGCCGGCGTGTATTATTATTATTTTAAAACAAAATAAAAATAAGCAATTATGGGGAGGTTGGTGTAAGCCCCGCGATGCCCATCCCCAGTTCTGGAACGATGTATCCACTAAATTCCCAAGCGTTCACGTTTCCGTTTGTTGCGTAAACGATGTCGGGATGCTTCACGAACGCCATCTGGGTTCCGCCGATTATATCGCCCAACGTTCCCTCGTTAATTGAGATCACGTTCCTACCCCAATATGCCGCCCCTCCAATTCGTTGGAAGTTATACAACTGAGATAGAAGGCCATTAACCGGGGAGGTCTTCAGAATCCTGACGGTTATCCGCCCAGTCATTGAGGCGTTAAGCGAGTGCATGATGGTTCCGTCCGCCCCGGTGACCACTGTATCTTTTTGGTCAGTATGGGCGAACGTGATACCCTCCTCGGCGACTCCTGCTCCGTATCCAAGTGGGAACGCGGCTCCAGGCCCTATAATTGTGGCGCTAACGTTTACGAATGAATAGGTTGCCATTTTTATCTCCGGTATTTATTATCGGTCAATTCCGACGGACACGATAACATCATTGATTGCCCCGGCTTCTTTTGCCGCAACGCTTATGGTTGGAGTCTGGCGAAGCGCCCTAGACGCAACCGATTGAGAAGCTACTGGCGGAGCATAAACCATGAACCCCTTGGAAAGAGTATAGCCAGGGGTCAATATTCCAAAACCAGAAGAAGTCCAAACCCCAGGAGCTAAAAATCCGTTATTAACGAATCTATCGCAAGTGCTCTCAATTGTCCTAACAATTTGATGAATTGACGGATCAGTTTGAGCAATTTTGGTCGGAGACGTTACAAATAGATTAAAAATATCTGTTTGTATCGCATTAGCGAAGGCATCCATCCCGAATATTTCATCAATATAGTAGGACGATGCCATCGTTCCGTTAACGATTATTGAGCTTCCGTTGTTAAATAATGCAAAATAGTTGTATCTTTTTGCATTTAGCGCGGCTGCCTGACTGGATGAAAGAATTTCGCTAGAAACCCCCGCCAGAACCTTCCACATTATGTTGACCATTGTGTTGGTCCCGGCAAAGTCAACCGTAAGCAGGATGCCGAAAATACCAGCACAAGCATATGGAGAGCTTGAGGAATATTGAGCAAAAGTCCTCGTGTATTGAGCGGCCTGAAGCTCCGCCCCAATATCCGTGGTTGCCGTTGCGGAAAGTGCCGCCGTGTTCTGGGTTGTGACCCCGAACATGTATGGGCTTCCACTTGTGGCACCAAAAGCCTCAATAATTGCGGCAACCGCAAGGGCGTCGGAGTCTGTGAACGACGCGTTGTTGTTGCTCGTTGCAAACTCAAGCCCAAACCACTGAGTGGAAAGAGACGTGAAAACGTTTACAGCCGCCGCCGGAGTTTCGGACAAAACCCCATCAACAACATATTGCGCGGTTGTTTCAGTTCCCATAAGTTGTGAACTAATATCAACCCCGGAAGACGGCGTAACCGGACTCAGGAAGCTTAGAGCCGAATTGGGTCCAGTTGTTCCGCTTTCGAATTGAAAATACCCATTATATGTCCAAACACAAGTAGCGGTTATGCTTCCACTTGTTGACGCGGTTCCAGTGGTAGGAGGAACCGATCCGGTTGTGGTTAGTGTGGACAACACATAGGCGGTCCCTATTGTAACCGGTGCCGCGTTCTGCTTCGTCATGGTTGCTGCGGTTGCGCCCGCATACACGTTAAACCCGCTAATCTCCGTCCCCGCCGTGGTCGGGCTGGCGACACTTATTGTGTCATCCAGAACAACCGTCACGTTTGCCGGAGAACTTGGAAGGGACTCACCATAAGAAGTTACAAAAGTAACCGCCGCGTAGACCGTTCCAGCAGCAAGGGTTCCACCCGTCCCAATTGTTAGGGCGGGAACAGGAGGAGGCGCCACGCTCGCGGTTTGTAGAGCCGTTTGAATCGCGGAGGCAACTCCATTTAAGTTGGTATCCGTGGCAAAATCAAGCGCCTCAATGTCAAATAGGGCACCATCAATAGATATGGAAAAACTTCCATTAGATATGGAGGTCCAGTTTGAAAGAGTTTGCTCGGAAGTCGTTAGGACTCCCCCAACTAATCTGGCACCAGTTGGCTTGCTTGCCCATCTACCGATGTAGATTTGGTTTGGCTGCGGAGTTTGTGAAAAAAATATGTCTGCCGCAAGATATTCAGGGGCGGTCGTTAAGAAGTCCTGGCCAACCTCCTCAATTGAGGAGTATTGCCGGATTCTTTGTTGTGTATCAATTACCGAAGAGTCACCTATGACCAAAAACGAGTCAAAGTTCTCATATGATGCCGCGGCAGGGGCAAGGGAAACCGAAATATTTGCAACGCTGGAAACTGGTAATCCCAAAGACATTAAAGTAACTCCTAATTAATTGGTGTCGGGTGAATCAACCGACAGTGTTCTTGTCATATTTGGTGGAGCCCCCGTGGGTTTTTCCACATTAAGCGAAACAACGGCGGATAGTATGTTTTCTATGTTGTAAGTTCTTTTTATTTCTCTCAAAACCCTTACATGCCTATCAACTCGTCTCCACCATCTCTCTTTAATTAATTCAGGAACCACATACCGCTTCCGCCACTCAATAAGCCCTACCCCATTTAATAGCAGTATTTCCTGGTTTTGTCCAATAAATAAACCATCCCTAAGGAACCCATCATACCTCTCCGCATTAGGCCCATAAAATGAAGCAAGAAATGTGCAGTTTTCCCACGTTTCCAACGAATCTGTCCCGGTTCCGCTACTTGAGTGAGTCTCATACGACCACCCCGGAACCAACTCACTTTCAATCAACCCAACGGCGGACCAGTCTGTTCCATATGCAGGAAGGTTGGCCGGCTCCGGCTGCCATAGGGGCCTAACCATTGTAGCGGGTAGCCCAGTAATTCCAACTACCAGTTGTTGGAAAAAGTTATCTAACGAGTCATCCTCGACATAATATGGGGCCGAAGATGATGGTTGTAAATACCCCGGCTGGGAGCTATTTTGGGCTACGGGCGGAACCGGGCCGGGGTTTACTCCAGACATTTAATACCCTTATGAATAAACTTCGCGCGAAACAACAATCGACCGGTTTGGGTGTATTCTTGCTTCGCCTTGAACTTCCTTGTTGGTATGAGAAAGAAGACGCTTCATTTCCTCATAAACCGCATCATCAATGGAAGTTTTTGCAATCATTGCATTAATTTGAACCAAAACAAGCCGATGAATGACGTGGGATTTTGCGTTAGACTTCGCTTTAGCCACCTCGGCTAGGTGATGGTTCTGCAACGCTGATACCATGGCAGCATTAGCCCGATCCCGCGCATCAACGTCCTTTAATTTACTATTTTTCCACGCTAACGTTTGTTCGTCTCTTATTTTTTCTTGTTTAAGAGCAATACCTAAAAATTCCGCGTGCTTTTCTTTGTTTGAATCTTCCAAATAAAGATCGGCTAATTTTTCATGCCATTTAGATAGATTTTCTAGCTTTTTCATATCAAGTTCCTTATGTGTTTACGGTTGACCGACGCCACTTGCAATCGGAGGTAAGTCGACGGAGTCAATTGAGGTGCAAATAGCGTGAACCCATCCTGGACCAAAATTAGACCAGTCGTCAATAACAATAACAACAAAATTATCCCCATTCCATGAAACTATGTCTGGGCTATTAAGATTAGACGGCCCCTGAAGCGGGAACGACGTGATAACCTCTATGCTTTTAGCTTGCCGTTGTTCGTCAGGAAGTCTTTTTAAATTTCTGGGACTTGTCGGAGTAACGACCCCCAAAATTGATGCCGACCATTCCTGAGTGTTCTGCGCTCGCCCATAGTTGTTAATATCCTGGAGCCTTCTAAGAACAAAGAAGGTGTCCAAAATATCTGAAAAAAGTATACCATCTTTCATATCAAAAGCAACCATTATTTTTTTAGTGCCCCATATGTTCCAGAACCGCTAACCGGGTTGCTGAATTTTAATTCCCCACTAACCTCTATAGCATATGTTTGAGCCTGACGCAATGCCCCGGTATCAATTAGGGGCCTAATGTTTTCGGCGGATGCCCCTTTTTTGTTTTTGCTCTTATTTATTCTGGCATTTATTGTAGATTGTTTCAAGGGCACAAACGGCCCATCCGTTATTTTTTTTCTAACCTCGTTTTGACAAATAAGTCCAATTGAGTGGAACGCCTTATCCGAGCCTTCCTGATCGTTTTCAAGCGCGGACAGAATTGCTTTTTTTAATTGGGGTATTGTCTTTGGTATTGCATTAGATACCCCAGGGATTAAAAATGGTCTAGCCGGTATATTTTGTGACGGCGATCCAAAGTTATGGATATAAGCTAACGCGGCATTATTGTCGCTTATTTTATTACCATCGCTTGCCGACTCCGATATGTCTCCTACACCAACTCCACCACTAGAAGCATGAATCCTTCCAGCGGTTGACGATGGAACCCCCACAAGAACCTTGGTCATGGTGAGGTCTTCCACTCTTTTTAAAAGTGAATCTAAATTAAAGTCACCATCCAAAGAAGACACCTCAACTTTTAATATGTTTTCTTTTGCCATAATGGTCACTAATTAGTATACCGCGCTTCCTGGTGAACCAACCACAAAGGGAGGAGGACCAGCCCATCCGGGGCCATTCATGCCTCCGGTTGGATCGAACCCAATTCCAATTTGAAGGGGAACCGCCCCAACGATCCTGAACAACCTGTATAAGCGGCGACCATATGTGGTTAAATTCCAGTGCCCTGCGTTTTTCTCTATTCCGCTATTGGCGTCATAAGTTATGCTAATTCCTTGAGCGCCCCTGGCAACTATTGCTCCACCAACGGTTCCAGGGACGGCATTTATTGCCGCGGCATCCTCTGCCTGCGCTTCAAGTGCTAAATTGTGAGCTATAAATAATTCAACCCCGATATCCATTAATGTTTTGTTGCCGCTTGTATTAAATTCGGGAGGGGGACTTCCCTCTAGTAATATTCCGGTTGTTGGCTCAACCCATGCGGTTCCCAGTGGCAATGGGGACGGGTTTTGTAGGTAATATACACCTAATTCAACTCCGGCATAAATATTCCAACCAGTTGCGATACCTAGTTGGACCGGGGAATTAATTTGCAAAAGATAATCTTCGGGAACATAAATATTCTGGCTCCCACTTTGCGTCGTCTCTCCGTTTGGGGTTGTATATGTTAAAACCGCATATGATTGCGAATACCCCATAGTTCCACCAGAAACAACGGAAAGTGTTGGTGGTTGTGGTGGTGGCAAAAATCCACCCGGAGTCATATCCCAAAAAGTTCTAACTCTCGGGTTATTTAGTAGAAGATTAGCAACCGCACCCCAATAGTTTATCATTGAGGGCGAATACCTATCAGCGTTCCTAAATTCCCTAAAGTCTTTTACGAATGAGTCAGTTGAAACTGTCATATCACTCAGGCAATGCAGGCCCGTTGGACTGATACACATTCAAAGTCGCGGTGCCGGTTGCACAAATTGCGGATATGTAGCTATAAATTCCACCCCAAACGCATATGCCCTTGTTTGGCGGAACTGGTATGCTATTCACCGTGGCGGTTACAGTGTTGTCAATACCAAGAACAAAAAACGCCATATCAGGTCCGCTATTAAATACATTTAAAAACGGATAGTTTTTAACATTCTGCCCAGCCGCGGAAACTGGCAACTCAACCGCAGTTGCCGCCGTGGTTGCAGCAATCTGCACCGATTCCGGGAAAATAACAGAACCAGGAGGAGGGACAGGAGGTGCTCCGAGCGTTGATCCTGACATTATTTAGACCCCCCTCGACCGGTGAAGTCAACGTTTTTGCTCCAATAGTTCTTGTTTATTTTATTTAAATCAGATAGACCGGTTTTCCCAACTTCCTTGTATTCGGAATTAATTTTCCTTACGTCCGGTCTTTTTCCAGACATTTCGGCGGGAGGGGTTATGCCGGGTCCACTTGTTGGGTCTTGTCCTGATCCAATTACACTTGAATAATTGTAACTAGCTTGAGGTTGGAGATACTTTTGAGGGTTCTGCCCAAGGTCCATGGGGGTTCCAGGGGTTTCAAAAAGCTCATCCTCTTTGTCGTCCGCGCTCCTAGACATATTGCGATCCTGATCACTTGGGTTGCCTGTAATTCCTGCGCCCCTATTAAAGTTTGACTTGTTTATTTGTGGATTAAAATTAACCCCATCATCCATGTTGTTTTCTTTTTTAGACAAATTTGAATCTCCGGCGACCTGTCCCGCACTTGACTCAAAAAGACTTTCAAACGGTTGGTTATATCTTGATGCCTGAATTGGCGGGGTAAGCATGGCTTGATTTCCCGCCGGCAATTTTCGTTCACCCGGCATCCAGTTGTTGCCCTGATCAGAAAGTGGGGCATCACCTTGTTCGGGAGCAATAGAGTTCGCGAACTCTGTTTTTACATCATTAGTCCCCTCTGAGTTCAGGGGCGTATGCCATAATTGATGGTTTTTCTCATTTAACTCGCGGATAGTATTTCCCGAAGGCAATGAGGACCGGTATGAAACAATTGGAACGTCATCGGAGGCGGTTACCCCCTCTATGTTTCCCTTGTTCTCGCTTGCATAAAAAATATGGGCACCAGCCTGCTTCCCATATTGTCTTTCCATTGCGCTCTTTATTTCTTTACCCTTTTCATTAAGCGGCATTGTATAATTCCTCGTTAATTGGGTTATGATCTAGAGCGCACAACCCTTGGTGGCGGCTGATTAGAAGTTGCCTCAGGTTGTTCGGGCGGCTCCGTGTTTTTTGGCATCATCTCAACTATTGTGTTATCTTCACCGGTTGACTCGTCAGCCTTCTCAATTGGGGTTACCTTTGTATTGTTTTTGGAGTCGTCTACGCTTACTGAGTTTGCGTCCCTAGTTGAGATAGGCTTAAACTTTGACGCCTTTAAAATTGGATGGATGGCCACCGGATGTATGCCAACATATTCGGGAACCCATTGTTTTCCCGGTCCAAGGTCATACCAGCTATTAGCGGTGACTAAACATAGCTTGATCTTTTCTTTTCCAAAATCAAATAGGTATTCGGTTGCCATTTTTCAAGACTCCTTGTAGTGTTGTGATAGGGTTGGATCGTTTTTTATTGCCAATTCAACCAAGTCATTATCCGTTGTGTCTGGTTTATTGTTTGGGCTATTTTCGTTATTTTCAATTGAATTTTTTACTTTTTCTTTAAATTCCTCACTAGAATCAAGAATAAATCCACTTTTTATATTCGGCCATGCTATCTTAACCGACTGCGCAATGTCTTGTGGTGACAAATTTGGGTTTTTAATTATAAAATTCTTAATTGTGGTTATTATGTCTTTTCTGTCTAAATCCTCGCGCACCAGTTCAATTGTCCCGGCATATGGGTTAATTAGGGGAACCAACGGAGGGAAGTCAACCCCCTGACCCCTCCACCTACGCCTATGATCCCTTACATGCGACATTATTCGCTCAATAATTTGATAGCTAAGAGGCTTCCTCATGAAGTTTGCTAAAATTGCCTTTAGGCCCACTTCAGCCTTCTTCATTCTTGGGTGGTCAACGTCATCAATCATTTTTTTCTCCAACTATCATGGGTGGTATCTTCATGTTTGTTATATGTTATCTCATCAACAAAAGAAAGTCAATAAGATTATTGACCAACGAGTGCGCGTCCTCACGAAGTTTATTAATGTTATCTTTTTTAGTGTCGATTGTCGATGGGTTTACTTCTTCAACGGTTGTTCCGTTATTAATAACATGGCCATCTCCTGAAATAGATTGAAGGGAATTATACTTATCAATGTATTGGGAATATTTTTCAACACTACTTTGTTTTTTGTCAAAATATTTAGTTTTGTTTTTTATATCAACTCCGCATGTTGGAAAATCTGGGTTTTTTCCGTCGCTGTATATCCCGTCATAATTGACAGACTCAATATTTGAGTTAAACTTTGTCGGCTCATTATAAATTGACCTAAATGGGACATCTACGATTACCAAAAACCAACCGCGCCTATGAAAGTTTTTTATAGAAATATTTGACTTAATTAATTTTAATTTTCTATTTATCATAGATATAATTACAACTATTATTTTTTTGTCTGGGGTTGTTTCTTGAAAAGAAACCATATAAGAATAAAGCTCAGACATAGATAAGATGGTCTTTTTTTTGTTAAAAAACCTCTTCAAAATAATTGACTGTTGTTCAGACAACTCGGCGTTGGAATATGGAGTCCTGATTATTCTTGATTTATAGTCAAAAGTTGTATTGCCTATGGTGATCATTTTTCATCTCTCTTTGTGTGTTCTCGGGCCATCTCGATCATCTCAAAACAACCGCGACTCCATATATTATATATACCATGGCAACAACAAAAAACAAAACAAAAACTAAAAATTAATACCATGGTAACAATTTGTTTTACACACAAAAACGGCAACCGTTTTACCGATTGCCGCCCTTGTGTATAGACCTATAAGAATAAGACTACACGCCGTCCATGTATCCTATTGTTTGTGGTTTTGTAACCTCAAGACAACCAAGCATTGAATAATAAAACACTTGATATCCTGGTTTTTCTTTAAAAGAAAAATCTGTATTTTTTATAATACTAGATAAATCTTCGTTTTTGTTTGCGCGCATAAGTCCTGAGGTTTTAAATTTTATATAATCTTTAAATTTACTATAAGCAACAACCCTTGACCCTGGAATAAATCCATATTTTGTATCAAAAAAACCATAATCTTCACCAAACAAGTTGTCAATATATTCACATGGATTAATTTCAAGTCCAAGATCTAAATAAGAAAAAATATTATTCTCTAAAATATAGTCCAAAATTGACATCGGTTTATTTTTATAAATAATAGTGTTTTTTATGTATGAATAATTTTCATTGCTCAAAAGAATTGTATTTGGAACAATTCCAAAAGTAGAACTATCTGATGTTCTTTTTAAAAGAAGATCAATATCACTTAAAATTTCATCTGCGTTTTTTGTAGTCCAAAGAGACGAACCAGACATACCATCGTTAGCCCTAAAAACATTATTTACTTTTGCGTTGTTTGTTGTTTTGTCATAATTCAACAAACCCCTAATTTCTTTATTTTCTGGATTACCCAAATAAACAATTTCATCAATTTTTCTGTTGTATTCTGATATTTTTTTAAAAAACTTAATATCATCATACCCATCGTTATTATAAAAAATATCGAAAACACACATTCCGCAACCATATTTTATTGTGTCACCATTATTAAATTTGCAATCAAAAATTGATTGCAACTCAATTTCAGTTATTAACCCAACATAATTAGTTGATTTTGAAGCTCGATCCATAAGAAATGGAGGCGCAAATTCTATTTTGAAATTAAAAAAACCATTTTCAGGATAAGCAATATCTACATCAACGTCCCTGCGCCACGCAGTTTCATCAGTTGTAAGGTTTAAAAACCTATCAAAACCATTTATTTTGTCAAAAAAAGATTGATCTATCTTATTCATGTCGAATCTCCATTTTTTATGACAAATGTGCCACTATGGCCTTTGTCATATACCTATTATACAGCGAGACAACAAAAAAACAAGGGCTATAAAAAAATTAATACCATGGTAACAATTTGTTTTACACACAAAAAAGAGGGCCACCAATTTCTTGGTAGCCCCCATTATTAAATAGCCGCCTATTTTAAATTGGGTTAGGTTCCGTCAAGATAACCCACGGTTTCTGGGTAGACAATCTCGGTCACTCCCAGCCGGCAGAAATAGGTTGCCTTGTGATACATGCCATCATACTGAATGGGCGTCCGTTGCATGAGGGTCATCGGATAGCGAACGCGCTCCGGATCCTTCGTATAGGCGGCCATTCTTGAGACGGTTCCCGTTGTTCCAAGTGTTCCGCCAACTCCAGCGCCGACCAACCATTTGCATGGGAAAATCTTCAGGTTGGAGGTTCCCGAACTGGTCAAGAGGTTGTTATCTAGAAGATATTTCAAAACCGAGTATTGACCAGCCTCACCGATACGGATCGTTGAGATGTAGCTATAGTTAGACGGAGACAAAAGCAGTCTATCCGGTGGGAAGGCATAGCCAGCGTTTTCCCATGTGCTATTTAGCAGGGAGTTAACGTCGGCTAAAATCTCATCGGGCGATTTTTGTGTCCATAGCGGAGAGCCGGCTGCACCATTTGCCGCAGTGGATACGTTGGTCACCTGACCGCTGTTAGCTGGTGCTGTGTCCGCGTTTAGAAGCCCCTTGTCGCCAAAAGCTGGGTCTCCGACATAAACCTGGGCATCAATGTCCATCTGGTGCTTCAGTTGCATACCGAAGAACTTTTGCTGATCAATTGGTCGACCAACAAGGGCGGCGGCCTCCAGTTCAAGGATGGTGTATTTTACCTCGGTTGCCCAAGCTCTTAAAGGATGGGTAATTTTAGCGAGGTCAACTGCCATTCCCGTAATCTGGGTGGTATCTTTACCAACCCAAGCCTTTCCGCCCGCGATTGTTGGGGCATCCGCACCCGTTCCACCTGCCTGAGCATATGTGGAAAGAGTGAAGCTGCTTACATCGTTCGCGATCGTGACGTCTTCTCTTAGATCAATATCGCGCCCCCAAGTTACAGCGGCAAGGGGTTCATGCAACCTAAGGTCAAGCCGCTCAAGTTCGCCGACCAAGAACGCGCCAGTTGAGTCAACGGTTTTGTATCCCGTTACCGTCCCTGATGCCTTGTCGTATGTCGGCATGCGCATTGTAAATGCCTTACCATCGGGCAGCATTAGTCTTTTTCCCCTATGGTTTCCACCTTCGTCAGGTCTAAATGGATCTGCGTCATATGTAAGCATTTATATTAACTCCTTTTGTCGTCTAATTATATGTTGACTTTTATTTCAACATTTCCTGACGAATCTGGTTGAGAATTATAGATGACGTTTGAGACCTCAATTGTGCTTCCTGCCGTTGGAGCGGCCTCGAATCCGCCTTGGACGTGGCTGCCGGCGCTGGCCGCGATCCAGATATACACCGGAGAACCCTTGACCACCGACCCATTAACGGTAACCGTCATGTAGCCCCAGTCCAGAATATCAAGGGCTGATGCCCCGCCTATTCCAGCGTTGCCAATTTGAGTGGCACCGAATGGTTGATCGGTTGTGCTTTGCTGTGTCGGGAACGGCCTGACGGAGACGCCGCTAATTTTGGTTAGGGCGGTATCGGTGGCTATCAAGCTTCGAATGGTCCCGGTTGAAGAATAAACCCCAGCCTGACCATAAAACGTCATAGGGTTGACGCTGTCGTTTACGTTTGGCTCGATAGATGCCGGGTGAGTTCTGTTAACGTCACCAGCTATACCCCCGCCCATCCTATAAGTAAAAGCAACCATTTTTATAACTCCTTATGCGAGCTAAAATTAGCTCTAATTATATTACTTGTGGTTTCCCGTTCCCCAAATCTCGTCAGAACGAGCCCGCATCAACTTGTTAAGATTTGCTATGCCCTCATATTCGGTAATACCAGATTTAACCTGGCCTAGAGATGCGAATCTTTTTAATGGATCGCCATCTCTTCCCATGGTTGTGTTGTTTTTCTCTCTGCGCATATGTGCAAGGGCTCTAAAGAGAGAAGAAACCGCTTCACAAGACATAGCGTCGGTTGTTGAGTATCCCTTGTCCGTCAAATTGTCAAGAACATTATGCAACTCCATATCAGCGCCATAAACGTTATTTAAAACGCTTCTACGGAATTTGCACATTTTGTCAAGAGTAACCGCGGACCGGGCGGCTGTGTCTAACGTTGGCATACGTATGCCGGGGCTTATGATTTCCGCAAGGGACATCATTTCCTGCCAAGACTCTACAAGGGCTTTTGAATCGGCTGTAGAGCCATCCCGACCACGTCCACGCATATCGCGTGAGCCTTTGTTCTGAGCGCCAGCAGCGCCCGGAGGTGCCTTAGCCTTGAACCCACCCACCTCAATTTCTCGGCTTGGCTGTTCATGGAAGACTTCCTCACCATCGTCGCTGGTCTCGCTTCCTGGCTCAGAAAGGCCGCTATACTCGTTCGAACCGCCAGAAATAGTGCCCGTAAGAGCCTCAACCAGGGCATCAATTTTTGCCGATAGATCAGTAACCGCCTTTAAGACCGCGCTATTTTCGCCGTTGTCCGTTGCGCCCTGACCCTGTATTTCTTTTGTCTCTTTCTTAGCACTTCCACCAGCGCCGGCACTTTGAACCGACTCACCCTTGTGGATATGGAAGTGAATTTCGTCACCCTCTGGGGTTTTTGCCGGCTCTCCCGTGGATCCGTTCGGAGTCTGAGTCATGACCTCGTCACCGACTTTCTTCCCAACTTCCTCGGCGAGATCGTCAAGCTCCTTGGCGTCTCGCGCGCGGAATGCCTTGGTTAAATAATCTTTAATCATTGATTTTGTGGTAGAAGCCATTTTTTTAGTTCCCTTGGTAATGTTGTGTCCGCTATCTCTTATAGAACAAAATGGACCACAACGACCGTCATCAACTAACGCTACATGATTACCAATTATATTTTTTTGGACTGCCCGTCCTTTACCTATAATTTGGTAGTCAGCATCATATCCGCAAGACAGTTGCCGCATTTTTCCTGAGTTTATTAGCTCGATGGCTTTTGGCTCATAAAAAACGATATCGGCTATAAGCAGGTCATCCTCGATACCGGACCCGCGCCTTGGGTTTTGAACAAAACCTACCGCAAATTCTTTCCAGTTTTCCGGGGTTACATCCACGTTGCCTTCGCCCGGGGTTTCTGGATGATCAATGACGGCGACTTTTCCATTAAAAGAGGCCATCGATTCTTCATTAAAGACCTCTTCCGGGGTTCTATCAACCCTTATTATTCCATCGGGACCAGCATCGACGGGTATTTCTCCCTCCGCATATAATAGGGTGCCCGTTCTAGCAAGTGGAACATCATAACAAACAAGGAACCCCTCAGGGGTGACCGCCCGTTTTGTCCCAATCTTCTCAGTAGTAAAGAATCTTGCGCTAGGCATTATATAACGGCCGCGGTCTTTATTTTTGGAAGAAGGGCCTACATTTAAAGTAGGCAACCCCTAATTCCAGTTAGGTCACATATTTAATATACATCAACCCTTATTCAATAGCAAGCAAATAATATTCGCCGGAGGATGGCGTGCAGGCGGCTGCGGTCAGGACCGCGAAAGTCAGGGCAAGTGTGTTTGGGGCTGAAACTCGGGCTGCGACGAGCGGGCATAGCGGGTTTACTGCTGGTCCGCTTACGTTTACTGCTTCCCCGGCGATCAGTCCGGTGACGGTGAATGTTTGTTCAACTGCCCCAACGGCGGCGGCGGTTGCGGTTGGGGTTAGGTTGGACGAAAGATATTGAACCCCGTTAGAAATTGCCGTCCCATTTTGTCCGATAAAAATTCTAGGGCCAACGAGGTGGGTAACATATGTTATAATATAACCATACCCAGGAATATATCCGATGGTTGGAATTGCTGACGATGCGACTTTGATGCCGCCAACGGCTATAAGGCCGATTGCCGCCGCGAGGGCGATTGATCTAATTTTTGTAAAAATTTTCATCATAATCTCCTAATCTAATTACCTTCTATCATTCTATTTAAAGGTAATGATGGTTGTCCAAGTGTCAAGGGGAGAGACATAAGAGCCCGGCGGCTTCCAACCATTAAACCTATGGCGGAAGTTCCCATAGGGGTTCCTATGTTTCCGCTGCGCCTTGTTTCTCTGGGATATTGAAAAATGCCAACGGTCCCGTTTGCTCTAACTTTTGAAACAAAAGTAACCGCCGTGCTTGGATACATACCCATTATCAATATCCCGGCCATGGGGTTCTTGATATTGCCCCCCATGAAATTGGATGACCTGCGGGAAGCGGGTCATATTGTCTTGCTTCTTTGTTGTCTTCTCTTTCAAAAAGAGAATCATCCTTATTGCTTGTGGCTACCGTTAGTCTTTTATTAGATATCCCAAGAGTCCTAAACCGGTATCTAACCTGATCGGGAGTCATCCCGAGTATTTTTCCCATTTTTTCGTAGGTGCATCCGGCGTCTCTAAGTGGTAATAGCTTCGAGTCAAGAAATTCGTCCCATAAAATAGGGATGCTAACCACCTTCATGGACTATGACCCTCAAAAAAATAAACCATTTCGAACAATATAGCACAACCAAAAAAAACGTCAACCCCTAAAAAACAAAAAATTAAATTTTATTATTTTTTTTATTTATATAAAAAATTACCAACAAAAACCAACAACCTATCCGCGTTCGCGGGCGTTGTGTTTGTATAAATATTTTGGTCTAAATAAAATAGCCGATTAAAATTAAATAATCCATAAACCATCCCCGCGGGGAATTGGGCGATGTCGATCCGCGTGCGCGGGGGTGGCGCTATTTAATTTAAATTATCCAAAATAGATCCGAGTTCGCGGGCATGGTTCCATCCCTATCAAAAGTGGAAGGGATGGGGATGGGCATGGCCATCAAGTTCGGGGGGTGGTGACGTTCCATCCCTATCAAAAGTGATAGGGTTAACCCTTACACAAGTGAGAGGGATATAGAGTAAACAAAAAGATTTAATAGGAAGGCAAGAAAGTAAGAAAGATAGCTAAAAATATTTTTTCTATTTTTTATACTTTCTTACTAATAAAATAACTTTTGTCCGATTTTTGGCAAAAAAAGTTTTTTGCTAAAATTTTGAAAAGCTTTCCGAGCAACGGTGACAAGGATTGGGATGGGTTGGAAAAATATTCGGGAAGGGTGGTGGGGTTGGTTTAAATTGGCCAGGGATTGGGTTTTGGGGCAATAATGAGCATTCACCCCAACAACACTTCCAACACCACTGGTTGGCCGTTTAAAAATTTTTTAGGGGTGGTTGGAATTGGGTTTGGGAATAGGAAAACAAACTCACCACCGGTCCCCGATCCGCGTGCGCGGTGGTTGTGTTCGTGAAAATATTACGATCTATTTTTTAATTATAATTATATTTTATCCCAATCAATGTAATTATTGTCCCGAACGTCGATCTTGCCGGTGACGGCTGCGGTGATTAATGCGGAGCGGCGCTCCTTGAGAATGTCGATGCTGAGTTTTGTTTTGGCGATCAGTGTGTCAATGCTGGCGGTTTCGTGGTCGAGGAAGTTGGCGATGGCTGATTGTTCTGCGGGTGGTGGCAGTGGCATCGTGATTGACCCGACATGATCCCAATCAGTGCGCGGCATTTTCGCCCCATCGCACCCGGCTTCGATCTGTTGGGTAACATCTGGCGTGAGAAGCCAGCGATGCAACCATGACGGCATAACCCTCCCCGCTTCCAAGACAAGAAACTCCGTGGAGCACATGCCATCCCGATCTGCAATGATTGATTTGCGCAAATATGGGCGCAGCTTCCCGTAAAGAATGTCACTAGAGCGGAAAATTGCTACCATAGAATCTTTTGACTGCCGTGATTCCACCTCCGTCGGCGCATACTTGCCTGATCCAGGCTCAATATCCTCCAGACCAATATAGGTCCACCCGTCTGGCGCATCGTTTCGTCGATCGTTTCGTAACGTCGCGGCGCGCTTGATGCTCAACGTCTCCCACCCCTCCGGCACCTCCCCGATCCATTCAACCCCGCTTTCCTTCATTTTTGCATTGGGGTCCAATCCCTTGGTGACGGCGTGCGTGATCAAGGCGGATCGCTTCTCCTTCAGAAGTTCCATGAGACGGGTGTTCTTCTTAATCAGGGTATCTATGAAAGAGGTCTCGTGGTCGATGTGGTCTACAATTTTTCTCCTCTCCGTTCCTGGAGGAAGGCAGAAAGATGTATCTGCGATGGCGTCCTGGCTAAGCCCATATATTGTAACG
>JAEHJW020003985.1_pt1 | contig 28401 bp, 37 predicted proteins | sample 9271431 | NCBI WGS metagenome assembly JAEHJW02 | reverse complement strand
CATCTACGCCGGCAATATCGGCAGCGCGGGCATGTACGGGTTCAACCCCGTCACGCGCAACCGCGTGCAAATGGAGTGGCTGTACCGCAGCTCGTGGATCGGCGGCGTCGCGGTGGACGTCGTGGCGCACGACATGACCCGCGAGGGCGTCGAGATCCAGTCCGATGACGGGCCAGATCGCAAAGAGGAGATGCGCGAGGCCGCCGCCCGCCTGGGGATCTGGAAAGGCATCTGCGACACGCTGAAGTGGTCGCGCCTCTACGGGGGCGCCGTCGGCTTCCTCATGATCGACGGGCAGGATCCGTCGACGCCGCTGCGCATCGAGACGATTGGCCAAGGCCAGTTCAAAGGCATCCTGCCGCTCGATCGCTGGCTCCTGTACTCCTCGGTCCAGGACCTCGTCACACAAATGGGCCCCGAGTTCGGGCTGCCGCGCTTCTACGAAGTGGTGGCGGACGGCATGGGTATGCCCAACATGCGCATCCACCACTCGCGCGTGATCCGCCAGGTCGGTGTCGAGCTGCCGTACTGGCAGCGCATCGCCGAGAACCTGTGGGGAATGTCCGTCATCGAGCGGCTCTGGGACCGCCTGATTGCGTTCGACTCGGCGACGCAGGGCACCGCGCAGCTCGTCTACAAGGCGCACCTGCGCACGTACTCGGTTGACGGCCTGCGCGAAATCATCGCCTCCGGCGGCCCCGCTCTCGAGGGGCTCGTCAAGCAGATCGCGATGATCCGCGCCTTCCAGTCCAACGAGGGAATGACCCTCATGGACAGCAAGGACAAGTTCGAGGCGCACCAGTACGCGTTCGGCGGCCTGAACGAAGTCATCTTGCAGTTCGGCGAGCAGATCGCCGGCGCGCTCGGCGTGCCGCTGGTTCGGCTGTTCGGGCAGTCCCCGGGCGGCCTGAACTCGACCGGTGAATCCGACATGCGGATTTACTACGACGGCATCAAGCAGCAGCAGCAGACCTACCTCGGGCTGCCGATCGAGCGCGTCTACCAGGTCCTGTACCGCTCCACGTTCGGCGTGGCGCCTCCGAAGAACTTCCACCTGAAGTTCGCACCACTCTGGCAGCTCGGTGAGGCCGAGAAGGCCACCGTCGCGAACCAGAAGGGAGCCGTGGTCCTGGAGGCGTTCGAGAAGCAAGTCATCGACCGCCCGACCGCGATGAAGGAGCTGCGCCAGCTCGCCTCGACCACGGGGGTGTTCTCCAACATCACCGACGAGCAGATCAAAGATGCTGAAGAACAGCCCGCGCCAACTCCGGAGCAGCTCGCCCAGGCTGCCGTCGCAGAAGCCGCAGGCAACGGTGCCCCTGGTGCTGACGGTGGGGACGAAGGATCAGGCGCCGAAGGGAATACGGGCGCGGCCGCGAACGGGCCGCGCGGAAGGAAGCTACGCGCGGTCGCTTAGAGAGGTCGCGCGGCACGTCGGGCACCTCATCAACGGGTTCCCGCCTGGGGACATCGACTCGCTGCCGATCCTGAGCGGCCTCCTGGACTCGTACGCAGAGGCGCTCACCCCCTGGGCTGAGCACACCGCCTGGCGGATGCTCACGGAGGTCAACGCGCGGGACCTGGACGCCTGGCAGCGGCTCGGCCGCGCCATCTCGAGCCAGCTCTCGCACGACATCCGCCGCACGCCTGTAGGCGAGTACATGCGTGAGCGGCTCACCGACCAGGTGACGCTGATCCAGTCGCTGCCGATCCAGGCGGCCCGCCGGGTGCACCGGCTGACGATGCGCGGCCTCGAAGACTCGCGCCGCTCGAAGGACATCGCGCAGGACATCTTGCGCTCGGGCGACGTCGCCGAGACGCGCGCCACGCTGATCGCGCGCACCGAGGTCGCTCGGACCGCCTCGGTGCTCATGCAGGCGCGGTGCTACCACAACGGCATCACGCACTACATCTGGCGCACGGCCGAGGACGAAGACGTGCGCCTCGGCCACCGCGCGATGGAAGGGAAGGTCATCGCATGGGCCTACCCGCCAGCCGTCGACGAGAACGGCCGAATCATGCACCACCACGCGGGGTGCATCTGGAATTGCCGGTGCTGGCCTGAGCCGATCATCCCGGCGCCGAACCTGCACTGGCACTGAAACAACGCCTGGGAGCGAGTCCATGGGAACTTTCCGCATCGAGATTCAGGGCGTAGGCGCTCACGGTTGCCAGCGCGACGTCAAGAGCGGCGAGACGGTCACGGGCTGCGGCCATCCGAGCTGCCCGGACTGCCTGGCGCGCGACTTCGTGAAGCGGCTGAAGGACGCCGGCGTCTTCTTCGAGACGGGCCCGCAGACCGAACCCGGCAATCTGAGCTACGCGAAGCTCACGCATTGGCCGTACGGGCACGGGACGGTGACAGACGACCTGATTACCGGCGTGCGTAACGGGGACTTCTGACGTGGCTGCACGCGGCGCTGGCATCGCAATGCGCTCCCCGCACGGGAAGCTCCTGTTCCTGAAGCGCGCGCAGCACGGCGACTTCCCCGAGACCTGGTGCTTTCCCGGTGGCGGCATGGAGCAGGGCGAAGACGCGCGCGCCACGGCGCTGCGCGAGACGCGCGAGGAAACCGGGTACGACGCGGCCGGCCTGATCCTGCCGCTCGACGAGCGCGACGGCTTCACGACCTTCCACAAGGACGTGGACGACGAGTTCACGCCGCAGCTCAACGGCGAGCACACCGAGTTCCAGTGGGCGCTCCCCCACGACGCGCCGACCCCTCTCCATCCCGGCGTCGCGGCGACCCTGAAGGATCGCGCCGACAGCTACCAGACCGATCTGCACAAGCTCTCTGCGGCCAACAGCCGGGCGGGCGTCAGCGAGGACTCGATGCAACATACCGACAACGGGCCGCACATCGGCTTCAACGGGCTCGTGAAGAAGCTCGAGGCGCGCCACTACTCCAAAGAGGTCGCGACCAAGATCGCGGGCAAAGTGGCCGCCGAGAAGGGCGACGACTGTGCGATGTCCGAGGACTCGTTCGACGCGCTGTGCAAGGACCTGGAAGCCAAGGGCTACCCGAAGGCCGAGACGGACGCCTCGCACAGCTCTGCCGCAATGGACGCGGCCTGCGCGGCCATCGTGCACGCCTGGAACGACAAGGCGCGCAGCAACACGCGAGACGCCGTTTACACGCGCGACTTCGCCGGCTACTACGCCCCCACGAAGCTCGGCAAGACGCGCCGCATGACCCCCGAGGGGTACTTGCTCTGCCAGGGGGTGCCCCTCGCGCGCACGGGCGAGCAGCTCTACAAGGAAGACGAGTTTCTCGACAAGGAGACCGGTGAGCCGCAGCTCAAGGGCGACCAGGCCGGCTTCATCCGCGTGCACCGCAAGCCGGAGGAAGTGTTCCATCCGGACACCATGGCGAGCTTCGAGGGCAAGCCGGTCACGGTCGAGCACCCCAACGAGTTCGTCACCCCTGACACCCACAACAAGCTCTCAGTCGGGCACGTGCAGAACGTGCGCCGCGGCGAGGGCATCGAGGACGACCTCCTACTCGGGGACGTGCTCATCACGAGCGCGGATGCGATCCGCTACGTGAACAAGTACCTGCCAGATGTGTCGGCCGGCTATGACGCCGACTACGAACAGAATGAGCCCGGAGAGGCGTTCCAACGCAAGATCCGGGCCAACCATGCCGCTTTGGTCGAGCGCGGTCGCGCTGGACCACGTGTTTCGATCAAAGATTCTCTACGGAGCCTTTTCATGAGCAACAAGCAGACCCTCGTCCAGAAGATCGTCAACACCCTCATGGCGCGGGGGGTGAAGGCAACCGATGCCGCCGCTTGCGCCGAGGACATCGCCAAGGACACCCCGGAAGCGACCCACGAGGATGCGCTCGACAAGCGCATCGCGGACGCGATCGACCGCAAGTTCAAGGCGCGCGACGAGGAGGAGGCGGCGCGCAAGCGCGGCGAGGCCGAGGGTGGGCGCAAGTCCAACGAGGAACTCGAGCGCGAGCGCCACGACAAGGAGGAGAAGGACCGCAAGGCGGCCGAGGACGCGGCCAAGCGCGAAGCGGAAGACGCCGAGCGCGTGGGCGACACGATCATCGAAGCCGAGTCCCCGGGCAAGGTCATCAATCTCGGGAAGGTCTACACGGGCGACAGCGCGTCGCGCGTGGACGGCTACAGCGACATGGTCTCGCGCGCCGAGATTCTCGCCCCGGGCGTGCGCGTGCCGACTCGCGATTCCCTGAAGGGCAACCACGGACGCGTCGCAGCGCAGTTCCTGCGCGACTCCATCGAGGCGTGCCGCACCCGGGACGCGGCGGGCGCGGACTGCGTCGGCGCGTTCCTGATGGGCCGCCAGGTGAAGGATCTCGCCGGCAGCGAGCTGCTCGGGGTCTTCAACGGCGCGTCGAGCTACATGCGGATGCGCAACAACGCCGGCGGGGCGAGCAAGACGTCCGCTCGCACCGGGGACTTCAGCGTGCCGAGCACGATCGCCGAGATCAACGCCGCGAACCGGAAGTTCTGGGCCGCCAAGAAGTAACCCTCTCCGCCTCACACATCTCGTCCCTCTGACCTGAAGGGCCCGCGAAAGCGGGCCTTCTTATTTGGAGCACTCGCAAATGAGCAATTCGATCCTCTACCGCATGGCGGCCGGCATCCCGGGCGCCGTGTCCCGTCCGAGCTTCTCCTCGATCGAGGGGCAGGCGCTCGACTCCACGGCCCCGTTCGCGGCCTACGGTATCCCGGCGAAATTCGTCAACGGCAAGATGCAGCCGGTGAGCGGCGCCACCGACCTCGTGGCCGGCTTCCTCGCCCGTCCGTTCCCGATCACTGGTCCCGACGCGTCCGATCCGATCGGCACCGCCGTTCCTCCGACGAGCGGCATGGGCAACCTGATGCGCGTCGGCTACATGACCGTGCTCAACCTCGCCGGCGCTGCTGCGCAGGGCGGCCAGGTCTACGTGCGCGTCGCCAACGCGGTCGCGCCCCAGGTCGTCGGCGGCATCGAGGCGGCTGCGGCCTACCAGGCGCCCGCTGCTGCGGCGGCTGCCGGAAACACCGGCAACGGCACCGTGGGCGCGCTCGCGGCCGCGAGCCCCGCCCTGAACGGTGTCTATACGCTCGTGATGGAGACCGCGACTCGCTTCGAGGTATTCGACCCGAACGGTGCGCTCATCGGCACCGGCGTCGCCGGAACCGCGTTCAGCGAGAAGGGCGTCAGCCTGACGGTCACGGCGGGCGCGACTGCCTTCGCCGCCGGCGACTCGTTCGACATCACCGTGTCTGCCAATACGGTGGCCATCCCCCACGCTCAGTTCATGAGCGGTGCCGACGCGAGCGGGAACGTCGAAATTTCCTACCGCGTGTAACGGGCTGCGCGCCGCGCATCCACTCATCTCTGCATCTCTCCAGGAGCTTTCCCTATGATGATCTCTACGGTGCGCCCGGCTCGCAGCCGGGCCGTTCCGCTGACCGTGGTGCGCGGCACCAATAGCAGCATTGCGCTGCGCCGGACGGCGGATGCTTCGGACGCGCGGCGTATGCTTCGGTCCGTCGAGACTCGCGACAACAGCTTCAACACGTTCGACCGCCAGACGATCGACTCCTCGGGCGTCTTCCTGATCGGCGAGCTGGAGCGCTTGGACCAGCGTCTTCACCTGCCGCTGGCAGACGTGACCTGGGCGCGCGACATCGACCTGCGCGAAGACGTGACGATTGCCGACGAGGTGTCCAGCTACACCAACTCGCAGTTCGCCTCCGCGCAGTCCATCCCGGGCTCGAACAAGGCGTGGGTGGGGAAGAACTCCAACCAGATCGTCAACGTTCAGCTCGACATCGGCAAGACGGTCCAGCCGCTCCAGCTCTGGGCGATGCAGGTGGACTGGACGCTGCCCGAGCTGCTCTCGTCGCAGCGTCTCGGCCGCCCGGTCGACTCGCAGAAGTTCGACGGGATGCAGCTCAAGCACCAGATGGACACCGACGAACAGGTGTACATGGGCGACTCGACCCTGGGCATGAACGGGCTGCTGAACCACTCCCTGCTCACAAATCAGGGCAACGCGGTCTCGGGCTCCTGGGCGACCGCGACGCCGGCGCAGATCCTCGCCGACATCAACTCGCTGCTGACCAGCATCTGGACGGCTTCGGGCTACGCGGTGATTCCGGACAAGCTGCTGCTGGCGCCTCCGGAGTTCTCGATCCTGGTGAGCACGCTCATCAGCTCGGCCGGCAACATCTCCATCCTGGAGTTCATTCGCCGCAACAACCTCGCCGCTGCGAACGGCCGTCAGCTCGACATCCAGCCGGTGAAGTGGCTGCTCGGCTCGAACAACGGCGGTCAGGGCCCTGCGCCGACCGACTCGATGTTCGCGTACGTCCAGGAGGAGAAGCGGGTGCGCTTCCCGTCGGTGCCCTTGCAGCGCACGCCGATCGAGTACCGCGACCTGCGCCAGATCACCACCTACTTCGGCCGCCTCGGCGCCGTCGAGATGGTGTACCCCGAAGTCTGCGGTCGCCGCAGCAACCTGGGCTAATCCTACAGTCCAGTCGTCCCCTGGATGCCGGGCCGCTCGAGAGCCCGGCTCCCCCTATTCAGATCGTCCCCCGGAGGCATCATGGCCCGTCTTCATATCCTGCGTCCCTTCGTCTATTCCACTCAGCCGTCTCCCGGCCACAAGCTGCCGCGCGAGCGCCACTTCAAGAAGGGTCACATCGAGATTTCCGATGACGACCCGATGCTGGCTGACCCGTGGATCACGAAGCATTTCGCGGACGGTGCCATCGAGACGCCACAGGCGGCCCGGGCGCGCGCGGACGCGGCCGCTCAGGACGCGGAGCGTGCGACGCAGGAGGCGCAGCGCGCCACAGCGAGCGCCGAGCAGGCCCTCGCGCGTGCCGGCACGTCGCACGTCTCCCGCGTGAACGAGACTCAGCTCCAGAAGGACCTGAACACGCCCACCAATGAGCTGCGCGGCCGCAGCGGATCGGACGTGGACACGGTGAGCCCGGAGCAGCGCCGCGCCGCAACCGAGGCGAAGCCGGCGACTTCTGCCGATGACGATGACGACGGCCAGGACGAGGGCTCGAACGCTGGCCAGGAGCAGGGCAAGCGCGGGCGCGGACGCGGCAAGGGCGCGCGGTCCCGGTAATCCTCTCCTTATATAGAGCGGTTTACACGTGAGCGTCACCACTCCCTCGATCCTCACGCCGACTCTGTTCCGGCAGCTCCAGCGGGTGTTCCGGGATCCGGACCGGTTCCCGGACACTTCCGTTCAGGCGTACTTGGCGCAGGCCGCGCAGTTCCTCACGAGCGCGTGGGGAGCGCCGGGATCGGTCGGGCCGCCGTTGCAGCTCACCACCCTCGACTACGGGACCATGTGGTACGTGGCGCACTACCTGGCGCTGGAAGACCAGGAAATGCAGGCCGGAGCGCTCGGGGGCCCCGTCGGCGAGGTGCGTGGCCCGAAGACCTCCAAGTCGGTCCGCGGCGTCTCGGTCAGCATGGACACCGCCGCCGTCACGAACCAGGACGGCCCCGCGTTCTGGAACATGACGCGCTACGGCATCCAGTTCTGGGACATCGCCCGGAAGCTCGGCGCCGGCGGGATCCAGGTACAAGCCGGGTTCCCCACCGGACAGCTCACCCCATTGGAGCCGGCTGTGCCCGGTCAGGACTTCTTCTGGGGTCTATGGCAGTAACCAAGCGCGTCGTCATCAAGAAGGACCGCACGGACGAGGTGATGCGCCAGATCCAGGCGCTCGTCGAGCGCCAGGTGCTCGTCGGCATCCCGGAGAGCACCACCGACCGCGACGATGGCAGCGACGTCACCAACGCGCAGATCGGCTACGTGCAGGAGACCGGCGACCCGAGCCGCAACCTCCCGGCGCGACCGTTCCTCGAGCCCGGCGTCGAAGACGCAAAGGACGTCTGCGCAGCGCAGCTCAAGGCGGCTTCGCAAAGCGCACTGCGCGGCGACACCGCGCGGCGAGACGCTCACCTGAGCGACGCGGGGATCCTGGGCGCGAACAGCGTCAAGCGACGCATCAACAGCAACATCCCGCCGCCGCTCGCGCCGAGCACGATCCGCAATCGCGCCAAGCAGCGCGGCACCAAGTCGCGCGCCTCCGAGCGCGCCTATCTCAAGATGGTCGACCAGGGCGCATCCCCGGCCGACGCGCAGGCCGAGACGGGCATCGTGGCGCTGGTCAACTCTGGCGAGCTGCGCAACTCGATCACCTCAGTCGTGCGCAAGACGAGGGAGTGAGATGCCGCAGATCGACGTGTCGGACCTACTCACGGACCCGGACTTCGCCCAGTGGCTCGAGCGCGAGCGCATGGTCGAGCGCGTCGGCACGAATGGCGTCGCCACAGAAGTGCCAGTCAAGGGTCGCTTCGTCGGTGTCGTGGTTGCAGACGGCGGCCGCCAGATCAGCCGCACAGCGGACGCTGAGACGGTCAGCGGCTCCATCACGGTCATCACCCGCGAGCGCCTGAGCGACGGCAAACAGGGCGAGAGCGCGGACATCATTCGGTGGCTCGGCCAGCGCTACACCGTGGTGGACGTAAACCCATACCTGAACTTCGGGCGCGGGTTCGTCGAGGCGCGCTGCGAGCTGCTCTCCTTCACAGGTTGATCGCCCATGGCAAACGACTCCTCGACCGGCGGTTATCTCACCGCCACGGCCGGGTTGCCTCCGGACGATCTGGACCTCGACGAGCTGTTCCAGGACGCGGTCCGCCAGATCAGCGGCCTCGCCGGCCAATACGTGCGCCCGCGATGGCAGCCGAAGGCGCCAAAGCGGCCACCGCCGGAGGTCAACTGGTGCTCGATCGGTGTGACCCGCTCCGACCCGGACGCTGGCCCCTACATCGAGCACGAGAACACCACTCTGGTGACGGACCCTAGCGCCGACACGGTCATGCGCCACGAGGAGCTGCGCGTGCTCGCGAGCTTCTACGGACCAAATGCCAAGGGCTACGCAGACCTGGTGCGCAACGGCTTCTCGGTGCCACAGAACACCGAGGCGCTCTCGGCCGAAATGATCCGCTTCGTCGCCGCCGGCGAGCAGGTCTACACGAGCGAAACGATCAATCAACAGCAGATTCGGCGCGTCGACCAGGTCATGCGATTCCGCCGAAAGGTCGAACCGACCTACACCACCCAGAACCTTCAGGCGGCAGAAGTGGACGTCTTCAACGACACCAACACCGTCAACCGCATCGCCACTGCGACCCAACCTTAATCGGAGCTATCCATGTCTGGACTTGCGCTCAGCGACATCATCACGTCTCAAATCGACATGGCGCCGACCGCCGGCACCGCTCGAAACTTCGGCAATCTCCTGATTCTCGGCGACTCGAACGTCATCGACGTGCAGACGCGCCTGCGGCTCTATCAGGGGCTCACCGCGATCGGAGCGGACTTCGGAACGGCTTCCCCTGAGTATCAGGCTGCCAAAATCTTCTTCGGGCAGTCGCCGCCTCCGCAGCAGTGCTACGTCGGTCGGTGGGCGTCGACAGCGACTGCCGGCGTGCTGTTCGGAGGCGCGCTGTCCACGGCGCAGCAGGCCCTGTCGAACTTCACCGCCGTAAGCGCCGGCGCCATGAACATCACCGTGGACGGCACCGTGCACAACCTCACGGCGCTGGACTTCGCGGCCGAGACGACCCTGAACGGCGTGGCCGCGACGATCCAGGCCGGATTCGCCGGGTCCGCCACCGTCACCTGGAACTCGGTTTACGGGTACTTCGTCGTCCAGAGCACCACCACGGGCGCGGCGTCCAGCGTCTCGTTTGCCAGCGCGCCCGCGGCTGGCACCGACATCTCTGGCCTCCTGGGTTTGACGCAGACCACCTCGGGCGCGTTCGCGGTGGCCGGCGCTCTCGCTGAGACGATCGAGACGGCAGTCAACACGTTGGCAGCCGCGACCAATTCCTGGTACGGCCTCCAGATCGCGGCCACCACGGCGATCTCGGACTCCGATTACGTGCAGGTCGCCACGATCATCGAAGGGCTCTCGGCGAGCCGCATCTTCGGTGTCACCACTCAGGAAGCGGCGGCGCTGAGCGCGACGAGCACGACTGACCTTGCGGCGCTTCTCCAGGCCGGAAACTTCTCGCGGACGTTCTGCCAATACTCGAGCACGAACCCCTACGCGTCGGCCGGCATTTTCGGAGACGCGTTCACCGTCAACTTCGACGGGATCGACACGACGATCACCCTCAAGTTCCAGCCAGAAGCCGGGGTCACGCCAGAGAACCTCACGGAATCTCAGGCAGCCGCCCTGAAGGCGAAGAACTGCAACGTGTTCGCCTCTTACGAGAGCGGCGTGGCGATCGTGCAGGAGGGCACGATGGCCAACGGCTACTTCTTCGACGAGATGCACGGGGCCGATTGGCTCCAGAACGCGCTCCAGACCGATATGTTTACCGCGCTTCAAAGCGCGAAGACCAAAGTCCCTCAGACGGACAGCGGCGTGAACGTCCTCGTGACGGCCGCGACGAAGGATCTTCAGCAGGCGCGCGACAACGGATTCATCGCGCCCGGCGTGTGGACCGGGCCTGCGGTCGGCTCCATTCAGACGGGGCAGACCCTCACGAAAGGGTTCTACATCTACGCGCCGCCCGTCGCTCAGCAGTCCCAGACCGATCGTTCTGCACGCAAGGCGCCGACGCTCCAGGCGGCAATCAAGCTCGCCGGCGCGATCCACTTCGGCGGAATCCTCGTCAACGTCAACCGGTAATCGCGAGTAGCCAACATGAGTAATGCTTATTCCTTCCAGGACTTTGTTGCGACGCTGGTTGGGCCGACCGGATCGTGCAACCTCGGCTATGGTGCGGCCGTTGCCGAGGAGGGCATCGACTTCACCCAGAACAACGAAGTCAACACCATGACGATCGGCTCGGACGGCAAAGGCATGCACAGCCTGCACGCCGATAAGTCCGGGCGCGTGACGGTGCGCCTCCTGAAGACGTCGCCGACCAACCAGGTCCTCATGGCCATGTACGACGCGCAGCGCATCTCCGCGTCCCTGTGGGGTCAGAACGTCATCGTCGGTCGCCAGATTGTGGCTGGAGACACGGTTACGGCGCTGAGCTGTGCCTTCAAGAAGCCGCCGGATCTCAAGTACGCCCAGGAAGGCGGCCTGGTCGAGTGGGAATGGGACACCATCGAAATCGACCGCATCCTCGGGACGTACTAAGGGAACAGCCCATGATCGAGTTTGAAGTGAAGGGCCGCTCGTTTCGCGCCGAGAAGCTGAACGCGATTCAGCAGTTCCACGTCCTGCGGCGCATCACACCCCTGGTCGTGCCGCTTCTGGAGGTCCTGAAAGGGTCTTTCAAGCAGAGCGGCGCCAAAGGCGCGGAGCCAGAGGGAGAGCGGGCCGCCACCATGGCGGACTCGATCCTCGAGAGCCCAAAGGTGCTCGCGCCGCTCCTGGAGCAAATCGCTGAGCTGCCAGACGCCTCGGTTGAGTACCTGATCGAGACGTGCCTCTCGTCGCTGAAGGTGCGCACCGCCGACAACGCGTTCATGCCAGTGTGGGTGCCGTCGGCGAAGCGCTCAATGGTCGAGGAACTCAACGACATCTCTGCCGTGCTGCCCCTCGTGGTGCGCGTGATCCAGGAGAACCTCGGCGGTTTTTTCGGCGAGCTGCCTACGTTCCTGCCGGGGGCGACTCGCGGTTCGTAGGCGTCAAGTGGCGGACGCTCCCCGAGGATGAAGACTGGCTGATGCAGCCGGTGGCTGAGCGCATGTGCCTGTACGAGTCCCTGAAAGACGGGACGCTCGACCTCGAAGACATTCAGCGCATGAACGATTGCATCGCGGTCCGCGGGGACAACGATGCGATCGCGCGGCGCGTGATGGAGCAGCACAATGGCTGAGTCCTCTGTAATCCGGGAGTTCCTTGTCGCTCTCGGCTTCAAGGTCGACAAGACGGGCCAGGAGAGCTTCGTCAGCGCCGTCGAGAACACCACCGTCAAGGTGATGCGTCTTGCTGCGTCCGTCGAGGGGATGGCCGGGACCGTCGCGTACGGCGTGGCGCGCTTCGCGTCGAACCTCGAGCAGCTCTACTTCGCCGCGCAGCGCACAGGTAGCAGCGCGACGAGCCTCAAGGCGTTCCAGCGCACCGCGCAGGACTTCGGTGCGTCCGCCGGCGAGGCCCTGGGATCGGTGGAGGGGCTCTCGCAGTCGATGCGCATGAACCCCGGCAACGTCGCGCTCCTCGAATCTCTTGGCGTTCACCTGAAACGCACCAAGGACGGCACGTACGACGCGACCGACGCGCTGATGCAGTTCGGCGACGCCATGCGAAAGAAGGGCTATTTCAAGCACGGCCACTTCTACATGGCCGAAGAATACGCCCGGATGTTCGGCATCAACGAGCGGACGCTGCTCGCGCTGCGCAACGGAAATTTCGACAAGGAATACGCGAGCATCCACAAGCGCATTGCCGGCCACGGATTCACCAAGGCCACGGCAGATGCGCACCGCTTCATGGACTCGCTGCGCGACCTCCAGACCTCCATCGAGGTATTCGGCGCGCAGGTCGAAGATGCGATCCAGAAGAAGCTCGGTGTCAACCTCAAGCACCTGAACGCGTGGCTGGAGAAGCATGGGCCGACGATGGCCGCGCAGCTCGTCACGGCCGCCTTGGAGCTGCTCCACGTGGCCGAGTGGATCGGCCGCAAGATTGAGTGGCTCATCCCGAAGTTCGAGCGCATCAACGAAGACACCGACGGATGGGCCGGGAAACTCATCGCGCTCTACACCGTCCTGCGCCTGATCGGTGGCATGCAGGTGATCGGTGCGATCTTCCGCCTGGTCGGCGCCTTCAGGGGGGTCGGCGTCGCGATGGCGACCGCCTCGGCCGAGGGCGAAGGCATCGCTGCGGTGCTCTCGACAATCGTGGGCTTCCTTGGCGCGATCGCCGTCGGCGTCGGCGCGGGCTACCTGTTCGACAAGCTGTTCCCGCACAACTGGCTCGCTGAAGCCGGCGGCAAGATGGGCGATCTGCTCGAGGGCTTCACGCACCGCAAGCAGCGCGCGATGCAGTATTTCATGAGCCAGGGCTGGACCCCGTGGCAGGCGGCCGGAATGGTCGCGAATCTCCAGGCCGAGAGCGGCCTACTCTCCGGAGCCGTCGGCGATCACGGGCGCGCCGAGGGCCTCGCGCAGTGGCACAAGCCGCGCCAGGAGGAGTTCGAGCGTGTCATGGGACGCCCCCTGAAGGGGTCGAGCTTCATGCAGCAGCTCGAGTTCATCAACTACGAGGCGCGCCACGATCCAGAGTACGGCGGCAAGCTGCTCGCGGACTCTCGCACCGCCTCGGCCGCTGCGCGCATCTTCAGTGAGCACTTCGAGCGGCCAGCGGACGGCGCGCAGCAGGCGGCGATCCGGGCGGCCGATGCCACTCGCATCATGGACAAGATGCGTCGGACGGATCCGATTCTCACTCAGGTCCAGCGGCGCTGGCATCCGGCAGGCGAGCGCGGACCGGCGCTCGCCGCATCCCAGGCGCCAACGATCAACCAGAAGACGGAAATCAACATCCACGGAGTCTCGCATCCAGTGGATGCCGCGCATGAGGTCAGTGCGGAGCAGCGACACGTGAACGCCTCCCTGGCGCGCAACTTCACTTCGGCGGTGCAGTAATGACTTTGCCTGCCATCACCATTTCCGGGAGCAATTTCCCGAGTCCTTTTGCGGGCTCGACGATCCCGGTGCTTGACCTGGTGCTCCCGGCGTCCGTTCAGTTCTCCAATCCGCAGAGCAGCATTCCGCTCACGGTGGACACCAACATCGAGGAGGTGCACGAGAGCGAGCTGGAGATGACGGAAAACCCGGTGGAAGCCGGGTCCAACATCACCGATCACAGCTTCATGCGACCCCTTCAGGTGCGCCTGCGCTGCGGCTGGAGCAATTCGAGCCTGCAAGCGCTCAAGCAGATCGTCAGCGGCCTTTTCTCCAACGCGTCAATGACGCGGGGCAAAGACTACGTCTCGGACGTCTATTCTCAGCTCAAGCAGATTCAGACGTCCCGCGCGCTGATCGACGTGACCACGGGCCTCGTGACGTACCCGAACATGCTCATCCGCAGTGTGCGCGCGACGCGCGACGTGCGCACCTCGGCTGCGCTCATCGTAGAGGCGGTGTGCCGCCAGGCGATCATCGTGAACACGACGCCGGCGACGGTGCCCCCGATAGCCAATCAGGCTGTCCCGACAAAGACCGCGCAACTGCTCTCCCTGGGCAGTAAGAACGTGACGAGCGCCGCTCCGGCGGCCGGCGGCTCCTTCCCGCCATCTAGCTGGTTGAAAGCCCTGTGAGCGTCTATCAGCTTCCGCTCGTGCCCGGGCAGCCTCAGAGCTTCTCTGCATCTTTGGGCGGCACGACCTATCAGCTCTCTTTCCGCTATCGCGACACGACAGACGGCGGGTGGGTTCTGGATATTGCCGACGACGCTGGCAACCCGATCGTGAACGGGATCGCGCTCGTGACTGGTTGCAACCTTCTCGGCCAATACGCACACCTCGGGTTCACCGGCGGCCTTTTCGTTCAGACCACAACGGATCCAGATGCAGTCCCAACCTTCCAGAATCTCGGCACTGACGGCCTGGTGTACTGGGTGACGCCATGAGTCAGCAGTACCTGCGCACGTTGAGCCTGATCGTTGCGGACTCCGCAGGGAACGGCCTCGATCTGTCGAACCTGCGCGTGCGTTTTAGCGTCAAGCGCGGCGACACGCAGACCCCGAACTCGTGCGAAGCGCGCATCTACAACATGGCGAAAAGCACCACGTCAGCAATCCAGAACGAGTTCACCCAGGTGGTCTTGCAGGCCGGCTACGGTGGCAATGTGAGCCTCCTGTTTCGGGGCGTCATCACTCAGACGCGACGCGGACGAATCGACCAGCGCGACAGTTACCTCGACATCACCTCAACGGACGGCGACGAGGCTTACAACTACGCTCCAATGGCGCTGACCTTGGCCGCCGGCGCGCCGCCAGCCAACGACCTCCAGGTCTTTCTCGCAGCCATGGCGAAGCCGAATCTCGGAAAGATCCCGGCGATCACGGTTCCTGTTACGCAGGGGTTCACTTCTCCGCTGCCGACAAACGGACGCGTGCGTGCTCGCACTTACTTCGGGCAGGCCAGGGACTGTCTGCGTGCGTTTTGCCGCAGCTACGACCTGAAGTGGTCGATCCAGGACGGCAAACTCGTCGTCATCCAGAACGGCTATTACATCCCGGGCGAGCCGGTTGTCATATCGCCATCGAACGGGCTGATTGGCGTGCCAGAGCAAACGGAGCGGGGTTTGTCGCTGCGCATCCTGCTCAACCCGAGCGTGAAGATCGGGCAGCTCATAAAGCTCGACAGCAGCAACATCAACCAGTACCGCTATGGGCTCGGGGTAAATGCACAGGCGTCGAATCTCACGCTGGCGCAGCAGAGCACGAAGCTCAGCAGCGACGGGCTGTACTACGTGATGCGCGCCGATCACTACGGCGATACCCGAGACAATGAGTGGTATTCGGACCTGACGTGCCTCGCCACCGACGCGGCCGTCCCGAACACTTCAGTGCCAGGTGCCGCGATCGGTCCGACTCCCGTCGCTCGGTATTGACGCATGGACCCACGTCAGCGCGTTTACGACCCGGAGGAAACCTTCCGGGCCGCGGTGGAGAGCGTCGTCGAGGGCCTGTGGACGGCACTCCCGGCGATTGTGGTCTCGTTTGACCCGGCGAAAATGACCATCTCGGCGCAGCCGACTGTACCGGTGCGCTGGCGGCGCCCGGACGCCACCTTCGTGACCATCACGCTGCCGGTTCTTCAGGACATCCCGGTGGTGTGGTTGGGAGGGGGCGGCGTGACCGGCGTCTTTCCGATCACGCCGAAGGATGAGGCGCTGCTGATCTTCTCCTCGCTCTGCATAGACGGTTGGTGGTCCCTTGGGACCGTGGCGCCTGCGCCAGAGCAGCGCCGGTACGATCTGTCGGACGGATTCGCTTTGGTGGGCCTGCGGTCGCTCCCCCGCGTGTTTCCAGTTCCTGCCGGCGTCGCGGGCCTTGTGACGGATGACGGGCAGACGTACATCACGCTCAACCCGAGCTCAAAGGCGGTTGCGGCCAAGGCGAGCGGCGGAATTAACCTCAACGGCGTTGTCATAGACGCCAGCGGGAATATCACCGGCGCGCAGGACATCACGGCCTCCGGGACAGTCACCGGGCAGACCGACGTGGTGGCCGCCGGCATCAGCGGCTCGAAGCATACGCACACGAGCGCGGCCTCCGGCTCCCCGACGAGCCCACCGAATCCAGGGACGTAGCCCATGCGATACCGGCCGCTCGACGCTAATGGGGATTACACCATTGGCGTTCCCTTCCTATCGAACTCCCCCCAGACGGTGGCGCAGGCGATTCAGACGCGCCTCGGGCTCTGGCAGGGTCAGTGGTTCGTGGACGTCACCGACGGGACTCCGTACCTCACCGGCGTGCTCGGGACGCAGTACGGCAAGGACCCGAACGCCGCGATCAAGCTGCGGATTCTCGGCACCCCGGGCGTGACCGCGATCGTCAATTACGCGAGCGCGTACGACCCCTCTACACGTCAGTTCTCGGTGAGCGCCTTGGTGCAGACGCAATACAGCGTCACGCCGATCGCGCTCAATCTAACACTCACCTCACCGGCGGCCTAAATGACCTCACCTGTTGCGGCGACAATCGACGCGAACGGGATCAGCGCGCCTGACTTCCCGACCATCCTCGCGTACCTGGTGCAACAGTATCAGTCCATTTTTGGGGCCGACGCGTACCTCGGAAACGACTCTCAGGATGGCCAGTTCATAGGCGTCATCGCGCAGGCGATCGCGGACTGCAACTCCGCGGCCGTTTCGGTTTACAACGCGTTCAGCCCTGCCACCGCGCAGGGCAACGGCCTGTCCTCGGTGGTCAAGATCAACGGCCTACAGCGTCTTATCGCCGGCTACTCCACGGCGCCAGTCACGTGCGTTGGCACTGCGAACACGCCCATCAACAACGGCCAGGTCACGGACGGCAACAACAACTACTGGGCGCTCCCGGCGAGCGTCACGATCCCATCGAGCGGCACCATCACCGTCACCGCGACGTGCACGACGGTAGGCGCGATTACTGTCGCCGCCGGCGCCGCGACGATTGCGACGCCGACCTATGGGTGGCAGACCGCGACCTTTTCGGGGGGAACGTCCGAAGGCGCGGCCGTAGAGACGGACGCGGCCCTCCGGGTGCGCCAGGAGGAGTCCACCGCTCTGCCTGCCGAGACGATCTTCGAGGGCATCGTCGCGGCGATCAAGGATGTTCCGAGCGTCACCAGAGTCGCGCAGTACGAGAACAACACGAATGCGACCGACTCGAATGGCATTCCAGCGGGTACGCTGTGCTTCGTGGTCGAGGGCGGCGCGGCGTCAGCAATTCAAGCAGCCATCGCGTCACGCATCCCTCCTGGGACGCCGACCTACGGCACCACGACCGGAACGATTGTCGACGCGAACGGGTCCTCCCGTGCGATCAACTTCTATATCGCGACGCCTGCGACCATCGGAATCGCGCTGACGCTCATTCCCGGGAATGGATGGGCGAGCAGCACGGAACCGATCATTGCGCAAGCGCTCGCAGATTACGTCAACGCGCTCGAGCCCGGCGCAAATGTCAGCTACTTCGACATGGTGGCGCCTGCGCTTCTCCCTGGCACTCCCTATGCCGGAACCTTCTCGGTAAGCGGGCTCTCTCTCACCAAGAACGGCGGTGCCACACAGACGTCGGACGTGACGATCGCGTTTAACGAGGCTCCAGTGAGCACGACCGCAGGCGTCAGCTTCTCGATTGCGTAAGCATGACCGACTACACGACGCTCATAACTTCTGAGCACGCCGACAAGCCGAATTTCATTGCCACGGTCAACCTGGTTGCCAATGGCATCGGCGACCTGACGAGCGTCATTCAGTCGATCCCGGCCCTGTATGACCTGGACGCTGCCGTCGGGTCTCAGGAAGACACCGTGGGGCTCTGGGTCGGGCAGCCGCGAGTCGTGCCGAACGTTCTGACCTTGCAATATTTCGGGTTCTCCGAAAACGGGGGCGCCGCAGACGGTACGCAGCAGCCTTTCGGGGAGCTAGGAGACGCGTCAGTCGGCGCGCCATTCTATGAGCTTGGTGGCGCAATCGGCACGACCACTCTCCTGAATGACACGCAGTATCGGACCATCCTGCGCGCGGCAATCATCCGCAATCAGTACGACGGCTCCCTGGCGCAGCTAGAGGCCGCTCTCCTGGATATTTTCGGGGTCGCGTGCCCGGTCATTGATCCGGGCGTGCGTAGCGTGGTCACTATCGTGCCCCAGGCGCAGAGCCAGGTAATCCAGGCGCTCGTCTCGAACTACGACATCCTTCCGCGACCTGCGGCGGTGCGCAACACAATTTTGTTTCCAGTGTCTCCGCTGAGCTGGACTGTGGCCGGGAGTGCAACGGCAAGCGGAACGACTGCTCAGAAGCCGAGCGGCTCGGACATTTGGGACAGCTCGGCGGTGCCCGGAGGTGCAGAGCCCGCGCTCTATTTGGGCTGGACGGTCCCGGCGGTCGCATCCCTGATGGGAGGCTTGGCGTCATCGCCATCAACTTCTCCGAGCTATACAACGCTCAACTTCGGGCTGTACCCAGACGCGTCCGGAACCGTTCAGATATTCGAAGCCGGCACGCAGATCGGCACGTATGGAAGCTATTCGGCAGGCGATTCCTTTGCCGTGTGCTTTGACGGCGTGAACGTGGTCTATCTCCACAACGGCCAAATTGTTCGCGTAACGCAGACAAGTGGCTCCTACAGCCCGATGTTCTGTTTGGCGTCTGCTGGAGCAGAGGTTCAGAACGTAACCCTGTTCGCGCCTTAGTCCAACGATCAATTATTTCGAGGCTCATCCATGACGGCAGTCGTCTACTCAAAGCCAGCGGTTCGCAACGCATGGGGCGACCAAGCGACCTCCGCGGACCTGGTCGATCCGGGCGATGCGTTTGCCGCGGCCGGCTGGCCCCAGTCAACCACGCCGCCAGCGCGTCAGTATTTCAACTGGGCGCTGAACTACAGCATGGCCGGGATTCGCTACCTGTGCCAGAACGGCGTGGCCGCTTGGGACACGGCCGAGGAGTACCCGGCGAACGCGATCACGATTTACAACGGGACTCTCTACCAAGCGATTACCGCAAATACTGGATACGAGCCGGACACCTCTCCCGGCCAGTGGGGGGCTGTCGGGGTCGCGCAGCCTCCCCCCGGAAGCGCGTCAAACTCCGCAGCGACAACGGCGTGGGTCAGCGCCGGCTTCCTGAAGGTCGGGAGCGCGTTCTCTGTCCTGAGCGGCTCGATCGCGGCCGGCCAGGTTCCGCAGGGTGCTGTCACGCAGTACCAGGGCGCTCTGTCGATCGCGTTCGGCCAGCTCACGGGGAGCATTGCGAGCGCCCAGGTGCCCCAAGCGGCGGTGACGCAGTATCAGGCGAGTCTCTCAATCGCCTTTACGCAGCTCACCGGCTCGATCGCCGCCGGCCAGGTGCCGCAGGGCGCAGTCACGCAGTACCAGGGCAATCTTTCGATCGGATGGGGGCAGCTTACCGGCACGAAAAACGCGGACCAGCTTCAGGGATACGTGACGGACACGGCGGGAGGGGCGAGCACCGTGGCGCTGCGCGACACGAACGGCGGCCTGACCGCTGCCACGTTCAACGTGTCGTCCGACCGGAACCTGAAGAAGAACATGCGCCCGATCCTGGGGGCACTCGATCGCATCGCGCTCCTGAAGGGCGTCACCTACGAGTGGCGCCGCAAGGGCGATACGCCTCGCGCCGGTGTGATCGCGCAGGATGTCCAAGCGGCCCTTCCGGAAGCGGTTCGCGGGGACGCGCGCCTCATGGTGGACCCGATGGGTCTCATCGGTCTCTTGGTCGAGGGGCTGAAGGAGGAGCGCGCCGCGCGTGAGCGGCTCGAGCGCCGGCTCGCGGCTTTGGAGAAGTCTCCGTGAGTTCGGGTTTCATCGACATCACCGGCGTTGACCTGGATTCTGCGTTTGCCCAACTGCATTCGGGGTGGCCGCAGGCGCCTGCGTGCAAGTTCACAATCAACAGCGTCGACCTGAATCAACGGTATGCGGCGCTCGTGTCGGGAACGCAGGGGCCCACGACTGGATTCAGAGACGCTGCGGGCAACGACCTGTGCACCTACTTCGCTGCCGCAGGGTCCACGGGCGTTCAGGTCGGCACGCAGCCCACGAACGTCTCTGGATCTGCGGCCGCCGGGAATCCGTCCGGCACCGTCACGAGCGCGTCGGTTACTTGCGCAGGCGCGAAGGGCGGCGGCAGCTACACCTATAACTGGGTATGCAACGGCTGCACCGCCACGAGTCCGACGAGCGCCACCACGAGTTTCTCGGCGACGGTCAATGCCGGGAGCACGATCACGCCGACCGCTTACTGCACCATCTCCGACGGCGTCACCTCGGCCAATACAGCGTCCATCACCGCATCGCTCACCAACACCACTCCAGCGTTCACGAGCGCGCAGCACACCTACAGCGCTGCGTCTGGCACGGATACGGTGCCCCCCGGGGCAACGCAGGTTGTCATCGAGCTGTGGGGACTCGGCGGCCAGGGCGCTTACGGGACCGGATCGGTGGCCCAACACAACGCCACCTACGGAGCGGGGGGACAGGCAGGCGGGTACTGCCGCTCGGTCTATTCGTGTTCCGGCGGACAGACGCTGAATTACGACCTGACCACCACATATCAGGGCACTTCTCAGGTTGCCTCCGGTAGTTTGAGCATCACCACCATGACGGCCGTGGGCGGAGGGCAGGGATCTGTCTCTAATGCCTACGGAACGGCGTCCGGAGGAAACCAAGCCAATGTCACCGGTGCCGGTGGAGCATCGGGAGGGTCGGCGTATTCCGACAGCTTGGGAGCGCCCGGAACTGCCGGTGTGTACGAGGGCGCTCAAGGGCACGGCGGTAACGGCGGAGACGGTGCGGTCATCGGTGCCCCAGGCGGACCGGCCTTCGTCTCCTTCTACTACACCTGACACGTGTGCCCACATTCGGCGTGCCTTCGTTGTCTCGTCTGAACTCGGCTGAAGAATTTCCGGAGCGAGTGTGACTTCTGTAAATCTGAATGGCGTTCCCCCCTGGGGAAAGGTCTCGATAGTGGTCTCGGCGATCTATGCCTTTTGGCAGGGCGCGAAGACCTTCTTCAGCTTCGTCCCGCGATCAGAGCTGCTCAGTGGCCTCGCGGAGCAACGCAATCAAGCGGAGGTGCGCCATGCCGAACTCACGGAGTGGCTGCGTCGGCTGGACGGCCGGGTGGGCGGTGTCGAGCAAAACGTCGCCGCGCTCAGGGGCGAAGTGAACGGCCGAGTCGGGGCCCGCTCGGAGGGTTCCCTGTGAGCGTCGCTGCTCGGCTCGTCGCGCAGCGCATCATCGCGCTCAACGAGGAGGGCTTTCGGGCCGACGTCTATGACGACGCGACCGGCCTGCCGATTGAGTGCAAAGGGCAGCCGACGAACGGCTACGGTACACGCTGCCGCCAATGGAGCCGGAAGTTCGCCGCCGGCGTCATGCGCCTGGAGCTGGAGGAGTTCGAGGAACCACTCCTGAACGAGTCGTGGTACGTCGCGTGCAACGACGCACGTAAGTCCGCGCTCCTGGAGATCGCCTACAACCAGGGCGATGCCGGGCTCGAGGACGGATACCCCGATCTGATCGCGGCGGTACGCGCAAAGAACTGGGCGCAAGCCGAGGCGCAGTGCACCGTCCAAGACGCTGCCCTGAAACCGCGCTACGCGCGGCTCGCCCGAATCCTGGCCACCGGCGTCGATTCGCTCGCCTGATCTGAACCCCTCTGGAGTCGTTTGCATGAAGCTGCGCACCCACGTCGCGCGGCAGCTCCGCGCTGTCGCCAATCATCTCGAACGCAAGACCCTCTCGGTCGCGGTCTACGTGCCCGAGCACGCCGGTCGGGTTGAGACGGCGCTCTTTCGCCGCACCCGCGAAGAACTCCTGAAGCGGGGCTCGCGCGCGCTGTTCGCCAGCGAGCCGGGCCAGTGCTTCATCTGCGCCAAGACCGAGAAGGATCTAGGAGCGCCCCTTCAGGCTCACCACTTCGGGATCGAGCGTTGCTTTGCCGAGGCCAAGGGGCTCGACTGGGACAAGGTCAAAGCCGACTTCCCAAACTTCGCGTGGAGCACATTCGACCCGAAGGACCCGTACGCATTCGTCGACGACATGGCCGCGCAGGGTCTCTTGCTCTGCGAGGAGCACCATATCGGCGCGGACACGGGCATCCACACCACGACGTTTCCCCTGTGGCTGATGCAGCGGTATCTGAAGGTCGGCTACCGCTACTCCCCCACCGAGGTGATCGGCAAATGAACACGCTGACACGCGCTTTCGGGCGCGCCGCGCTCGCCGCGCTCACTCTCTTGTTCGCCACCGCAGCGTACGCGGGGGCGCCCGCGAGCGATCTGCCGCCCCCGACGCAGTACGGGTTCGTCGCTGGAGTTCTCACCATCCCGTTCAAGTTCCACCTGTCCGACGACACGATGACCGGCGGCAGCACGCTCGGCGGCTACGTGGGCTGGAAGATGAGCTGGATGGGTCTGACTCTCACCCCAATCGTCTCGACCGGCATGGCGATGCCGACCGGGAACTACGGGCCCGGTCTCACCGTGGCCGGCGGTTTCATCGGCTCGGTCGCCAAGACCCCGATGGACTGGGGCCTTGTTCTCGGCGTGGACTGGTTCTCCAAGGCGTCTCACTACCCCTACGAGGGGAAGCCGTGGCTCGCCGTGGAAATCGGCTACAAGTTTGCTCAATAACGACGCGTCCCCGCGTCATCTCACTCCCCTAAAGGTGACTTCATGAAACAGACTCTCTGGTCAAAGTACGGCGCCCACCTGCTCGCGTACCTGATGGGCTTGCTCACCATCGTCTTGAGCTATGTGCATGGGTGCGCGGAGCCACTCGGACCGCAGGCCGCGCGCTATATCGGCGTCGCAGGCATCATCCTCACGGCGCTCCACCATATCCAGACGTATCTCAACAGCAGCGCGCCACTGCCGGCCCCGCTGCCGAGCGCTCGGCGTGAGGGAGGGCGCGTGCACCTCCGGCTCTTGGGAGCTATCTGCGGTATGGCTGCGGCAATCCTCGTCGGGTGCGCTGCGCTCACGAGCGCGACGACAAGCGCGGCGAGTGCATCCGCGGTGCAGGCGGCGATCGACCTGGCGGTCGGCACCACCCTTCAGACCACGGCCAAGACTCCTGCGCAGCAGGCCGCGAAGGCGGCCAAGATCGTCCTGATCGCGCAGACCATCGAGGGCGTCGTTACCGGGAACTCGAGCACGCTTGCGACGCTTGACGCGGCGCTCCAGGTTGCGATCGTCAAGGCGAATCTCGCGCCGCCGGACAAAGCTGCCGCGATGATCCTCGCGCAGACGGTCCAGTCGATCATCTTGCAGCAGATCCAGGGCGCGCCAGGAGCCCCGTCGGCCCTGACGCCGACGCAGACGGTCGCAGTCAAGACCGTCCTCAACGACGTGATCCAGGCAGCGAGTTTCTACAACGTGCACGCCATGGCCGCCATGCGGGCGGACTTGGCGCAGCGCTCGCAATGACGGACTTCCTCTGGCGCCTCGGGCAGATGGCCTTCCTCCTTGGAGGGCCTCTGCTCCTATTAGCCGCGGCGGTGCTGGCGATTTTCGCCTTCCACCTCCATGAGCACGAGCGCGTGCTCATGGGGGCGGCCGCCGCTTGTGCGTTCTGCGGTGCTGCTGTGCTCTGCGCGCTGCTCGCGTATTTCCGTGGGCTTTCCCAAATGTAGGACGGATCAGTGACTCAAAGAATCGCTGTTTACAATCGCGCCTCGGCGCCCCTAGGGATTGACCTGGTGGCGTTCGTGGCCGCGCTCAATGCGTACGTGGCCGCTGCGGTGCAGCCAGCCTGGAACGTCTCGGCCGAGCTCCACGTCACTGATGGGCCGGTCGCCGGCGAATGGGGGCTCGTCTTTCTGGACAACGCGGACGTTCCAGGCGCTCTCGCGTACCACGACGAGGAGACTGGCGCACCGCTCGCCAAGGTATTCGTGGAGACCATCCGGCAGGCCAATTCCTCTCTGACGGTGGCCGCGAGCCATGAACTCGTCGAGATGCTGGTCGACCCGCTGTGCGTTTGCTACGCGACCACGGATACGCCTGGAACGCTCTACGCGCTCGAGCCGGCGGATCCTGTGGAAGACGACGCGCTCGGGTTCCAGGTGGACGGCTTCCTGATGAGCGACTTCGTTTATCCCGCCTGGTTCGATCGCACTGCGGCCGGCCATCCGAATGTGCGCTACGACCACGTGGGCGCAGTCACGCTCACGCGGCCATTCCAGGTCCTTCCTGGCGGCTACGTCATCCAGCTCGTCGGGGGCGCCGTGAGCGAAGTTTTCGGCTCCAGCGCGAAGGCGACGGCGTTCGCGGCCGAGGACCGCCGCGGCCACCGCGGCGAATACCGGCGTGCTGTCGCGGAGGGCCGCGCATGTTCCTGACCGAATTGGTTCTGTGGGACCTGCCACGTCCCGACTTCTGGGCGCTCGGCGCGGAGCTTGTGTGGAAAGGGCCGAAGGATCACTTCGTCGTGCCAAAGGGCTTCGAGACCGACCTCGCGAGTATCCCCGTTGCGCTGCGCAGCTTGCTTGATCGCAACGGCGTCTCCCGCCGGCCCGCCGCGCTGCATGACTGGTGCTACCACTCGCACTGCTTGCCCCGGCGCAAAGCCGACAACCTGCTGCGGCGCGCGCTCATCTCGGAAGGGGAGACGCGTTTCCGTGCATGGGTGTACTGGGCCGGCGTGCGCCTTGGGGGCGCGTCCGCCTACAACGTTCATCCACGTGGTTGCACGGCGCAGGACTTCATGACGAAGGCGCTGTATGTAGCCGCGCTAAACGCGGGACTTATTCCACACGTTTGAATTTGCGGGTGCCATAATCGCACCTGCATCTTGGTGTATCTGTCAACACGTCTAGGAGTTAAATATGGCTGCGAGAAAGAAGAAACCCGGTGCCCGCAAGGCCGCGAAGCGTCCGGCCGCGAAGAAGGCGACCGGGCGCCGCGTGAAGTCTGGCGCAAAGGGCGCTCGCAAGGGCAAGAGCGCGAAGTCCGACGGCTAATCCCAACCACGGCAGCGACCACTCATGGCAGACCATATTCGCGAGACCCTTCAGGACCTCGAGAAACTGGCATCCGAGCATGAGTGCGTCGCTGTCGGATTCTCGGGGGGAAAGGATTCCCTTGCCGTGCTCGACATGGCGGTGCGCACGTTCCATACCGTCGTGCCGTACTACTACTACTTTGTTCCGGGCCTGAAGTCCGAGGAACAGAAGGTCGCGATCGCGCGCGAGCATTACAAGCTGAACGTCCTGAAGTTCCCTGCACCAGCGGGCATCGAGGCGTTCAAGGCCGGCCTGTTCTGCGACGAGTTTCCAGAGTTCGAGGCGCTCCCCGATTTATCTCGGCGGACGCTCTACAACTGGATCAAGGCCGTCTCCGGCGCGAGCATCATCCTGACCGGCGAGAAGAAGTCCGACGGACCCTTCCGCCGGCGGCGCATGGCCGCTCAGGCGAACACGATGGCGGACGTGATCTTCCCGCTCAAGGACTGGCTGAAGTGGGAGGTTCTCAGCTACATCAAGTCGCAACGGCTGCCCATTCCGGACGCAGGCCGCGGGGATAGCGGCTCGGTGTGCCTCATGGATGCCGAGATTCTGCACCTGCACAAATATCATCCCGAGGATTACGAGACGTTGCGCGCGTACTTTCCCTACATCGAGACCGTGGTATTGCGTGAGAGGTGGTTCGGGGAAGGTGGCGCTCAGGCGACGAAAGAGGCGCACGCATGACGAGCGGGAAGGTCAAGGCTAAGAAGGGGGCGCCCGACGCGGCGGCCACACGCAAGCACGCCGCGAGTCTTCGCGAAGCGGGCCTTGAGAGCTACGTCGTGGAGGAGGTCCACCGCAGCGAGCTGAAGAACGCCCCCTACAATCCGCGCCGCCTCACCGACCACGAGCGGGCCCGTCTGAGCAGAGGGCTCGAGCGCCACGGGCTCGTTGCGCCTGTGACCTGGAACAAACGCACCGGCAACCTGGTCGGCGGCCACCAGCGGGTGTCCATTCTCGATGCGCTCATGGGGAAGAAGGATTACACCCTCAGCGTATCGGCGATCGACGTCGACGAGGCCCGCGAGAAGGAGCTGAACGTGCTCCTGAACAATACCGCGGCGATGGGCAGCTTCGACCTGGAACTTCTGCGCCCGATGTTCGACGACGAGTCCGTGACGCTCGAGGGCGCCGGCATGGATCACACGGAGATGGTGCGCCTGTTCGGCGAGGACATCTTCGATGACCGCACGCAGGACCTTCAGGAGTTCTCCGAGAAGCTGGCCGACATCGCCGGCCAGTACGACGCGGTGAAAGAGCGCAACGCGAAGAAAGCCGAAGGGGAGCACTACCTCGTGTTTGTGTTCCCAGACGGCGCACACGTGGACGCGTTCCTGCGCGCGGCGCAGATGGAAGACAACCGCTACCAGAACGGTATGGCGCTGCTCGATAAATGGGGGGTAGCTAATCCCCAGGACGGGGACTAGAGCGGGCCCAGGAGAGGGCCCAGGGGCGGCGGTGCGCGGCCCCATGCGGGAGGGCCCAGGGAGGGCCCCTATTAGGGCCCCTGCGGGGGCGCCCCAGGAAGGGGCCCTTACCAGGGAGGGCCCCAGATAGCCCCAGGGAGGGCTAATAGTGCGGCCTGGGCCCAAGGGCTCAGGGGAGAGAAGGGGCCCAGAGGGCCCACGAGAAGCCCCAGGAGGGCCCCATAGCCAGGGGCCCCCATTAGAGCCCCTGCTACGGGAGGGCCCAGGAGGGCCCCAGAGAGCGGCCCAGGGAGGGCCCCTGGACGTCTACGCCACCACGGGGCACCAGAATGCGGGCTGCGGCTGCCCACGGAAGGGGAGCGCCTGCGGGTATCGCACGGGGCGCGCCAGTTTCCACGCGTAGCATTCGCGGCGCGCGTCCCAGTCGCACCCTATCACCTCGACGCTGCCCACAATCGCCCCTCGCGGCAATCCCTCCACGGCATCCAGCGTCACCCCCGCCTTGACTCCCGCCTCCACGTTGCCCAGTGACTTCGACGCGTACAGGTAAACGCGTCCACGCACGCGAGTCGGGCGACTGCGGTACTCCGCACCCTTCACCCCTCGCAAGATCATCTCGACGTACGGTTGCCGCACGCTGATCGCGCGCTCCAGCTTCTCGGTCATCGCCATTGCCTCACTGCTGCTCATGTGCCAGTGCTCCAGGGTAATGCTTCGCAAGGATCTGGTTCAGCTTGTCGACCAGCTTGGGCCGCTTGAACGTCACGTGCCCTGATCCCTTCAGGAACCACTTGATGCTCACGTACTCGTTCTCGCACGTTCTCTCGCCCCGGTGTTCGGCGTCGCTGAGCATCCGGTATATCCCGTTGCGATGGTCGGGCTCGGGCTTCCCGTCGAGCACGTGGAAGACACGCATCAGGTCGTCCAGCTCGTCCGTCGCCTCATGCCGCAGGTAGAGCATCGGGCGCGGTCGGTTGCTCGAATAGACCGAGAATAGATGCCCCATGATGATCCGCTTCCCAAAGGCGAACGGCCGATTGGTCTTGTAGTCCCACGACAGCCGTTTGAAGCAGCGGATGACGCCGCGCTCGAACATCTCCCCGCGAGAGTCGTGCAAGGTCTGAAAGGTGGCGGCGACGTTCTCGGCGGTCAGCTCCGGGATGTCCTTTGCATCGTAGAGCTGCGCAGCCCATTTCTTCCTGGCCTCCGCATCCATGAAGGTGCGCAGGCCGGACTCGCTCATCAGGTATTCCCAGGCGACCCGGTCGATCTCCTGCTGGATCGCGCTGCTCGCATCGTTCGCGGTGATCGGGAGTCCGGTGCGACCGCGCCCGTTCGTGGCGATCTCGAGGCGCGGGCATCCAATATGCGCCGCGCGAGCGATCTCCTCGGCCTCCCGGAGCAGACACACTGCCTGCTTGAATCGGCCCGCGACCGCGGCGCGCATCCGCACCATGTTCTCGATGCTCACCGACTTCACTGGCGCCTGGAAGTTCAGGTCTACTGCCTCTGAGCTCATTTCGCCATGCTCCTCTCTTGCTCGGTCGCCTCTCTCGTGAACCGCACGCTCTCACTGCGCACGATTGCCAGGATTCCACGCGGGGGAGCGCAGACGGACACCTCCCCCCCCCTCCAGCTTCGCTTCCTCCAGCGCCTCAGCGAACGAGCCCTTGCGGTGCATGACCACTTCGTCGCCCTCGATCTGCTGCGTCACCAGGTACGGCTCGGCCAACGCCTCCCGCTCGATG
>JAEHJW020005651.1_pt1 | contig 28435 bp, 35 predicted proteins | sample 9271431 | NCBI WGS metagenome assembly JAEHJW02 | reverse complement strand
AATCCTAAGTACCTACGTAAGTCAGAAAAACTACTCGTCAAGAGACAAAGACAACTTTCAAGTAAAGTAAAAGGCTCCAATAATCGTAAGAAAGCAAGGATAGCGTTAGCTAAAGTTCATAGACACGTAGCTAATCAAAGAAGAGATTTTCATCACAAGGTATCTAGACAAATAGTAGATAATTACGGTTATATTAAAGTAGAAGACTTACAGATATGTAAGATGGTTAAAAACCATAAGTTAGCGAAGTCAATATCAGACGCAGGTTGGGGTCAGTTCATTTCTTTCTTAAACTACAAAGCGGAAGAAGCTGGTTGTTACGTAGAAGAAGTGAATCCTAAGAATACGTCTAAAGAATGTTCTGTATGTGGATATGTTTATAAGGATATGGATCTATCTGTTCGTAAGTGGACTTGTCCAGTTTGCTATACAGTTCATGACAGAGATGTAAACGCGTCAATAAACATAATGAAGAAGAAGATAGGCAATGAACTTGCCAAATTTACGCTCGAGGAGATGAGCTCTGTAGATGACATCATAAGCAGAAATGCTTACGCACTAAAAAGCACCTTATCTATGAATCGAGAAGCTTCATCTGAAAAGATGAGGTAGTTCACCGAAAAATAAAGCTTCTATATTTTCTTTAATTGCTTCTAAACATACTCTTTCTGTTTGATCTTTAACATACTTCAAAGCCCATCCATCCTTTCTAACTGCAGCTAAACAAATACTTTCTGTTTGATTTTCTATGTTTTTCAATATGAAAGGATCTTTATTAACTTCACATATTAGTTTTTGTTCTAGTTCAACGTCCATGTTATAGCACCATACTGTATATACTTAAATTATTTAATTCGTCGAAATCAACATACTTCCATAAGTTATGTTTAGTATAAAAATCAGTGAATTTTTTATCATCATTAAACTGTTTAATTATTCTAGTTAATATATCTTTATCTTTTCTATTATAATTTAAATAAGCTTTTAAAATAATAAGTGCATCATTTTTCTTTATAAAATTAAATTTTATAAAGCGCCCAGAATCTAAATTTTGATTTATAGCAGTTAAACATATCTTTTTTGTTTGACTTTTAACATGCTTCAAAGCGTATCCATTCTCTTTAACTGCTTTTAAGCATATAGCCTCTGTTTGATCTTTAACATATCGCAAAGCGTCTACATCTTCTTTTACTGCTTCTAAACATATAGCTTCAGTTTGGTGCTCAACATGCTGCAAAACTATTCCATACTGTTTTACTGCTTCTAAACATATTGCTTCATTTTGGTGAATAACATTAATTAAAGCATAGCCGTTTCGTTTTACTGCAGCTAAACATATAGCTTCAGTTTGATTTGTTATCTTCTTTAATATAGAAGGATTCTTCTTAACTTCAACTATTAACTTTTCTTCTAATTTTTCATTCATAATGACATGCTATATTTAATTAATTCATCAGTTAACGCACTAAAATCAACATACTTCCATAAATTATACTTAGTATAAAAGTCAACAAAGATTTCACTATTATACTTTTTAATCATTCTAGTTAATATACTTTTATCTCTCTTACCATGATCTACATAAACTTTTAGAAGAGATAATGCATTGTTTATTTCCATAGAATTAAGTCTTATGAAACACATAGAATTTGTGTTATTATTTACAGCAGCTAAACATACTCTCATCGTTTGATCTTTAACGTAACTTAACGTATTTCCTTCTTGCTTTACTGCTTCTAAGCACATTTCTTCAGTTTGATCTTTAACGAACTTTAAAGCTAACGGATACTGTTTTACTGCTTCTAAACAAATTTTTTCAGTTTGTTCTTTAACGTACCGTAGAGTGTAGCCGTCTATTCTAACTGCTTCTAAACACATATCTTCAGTTTGCTCTTGAATGAATTCTAAAACGTAAGGATCTCTCTTAACTTTATCTATTAATTCTTGCTCTAGTTCTCTATCCATATTATACTACCATGCTATACTCGTTTAAGTTTTCAACTTTAGAAAAATCTACATACTTCCATAATTTATATTTAGTATAGAAATCAATAAACTCTCTATCCTTACTAAACTTATTGATTATTCTATTTAATATTTTTTTATCTTTCTTGTATTTTACGCAAAAACTTAGCAGTAATAATGCGTTACTTCTTTTTACTAAGTTAAGTCTCACAAAGTACATCGAGTTTAAGTTCTGATTAATAGCAGCTCTACATATTTCTGGCGTTTGATCTTTAACATATCTTAAAGCAAGCCCATCTTGCTTAACTGCTTCTAAGCATAATCTTTCTGTTTGATCGTTAACGTACATTAAAGTATATCCGTTTCTTTTAACTGCAGCTAAACATATTTCTTCAGTTTGACGATCAACATGCTGCAAAGCATATGGGTTTTGTTTTACTGCTTCTAAGCAAATTTTTTCAGTTTTATCTTTGACGTAACATATAGCGTATCCGTCTTGTTTAACTGCAGCTAAACATATTTCTTCAGTTTGATCTTCTATGTTTCTCAATACAAAAGTATTTTTCTTAACTTTATCTATTAGTTCTCGTTCTAATTTTTTATTCATTCTATAGCACCATAGTATATTCGTTTAAACGTTTAACATTAGAAAAATCAACATACTTCCATAATTTATATTTAGTGTAAAAATCAACAAATTCTTTGTCTTTATTGAATTTTTTAATTATTTCGTTTAATACTTTCTTATTTTTATTTTCATAGTACAAAGAAGCATTTAACACTAATAAAGCTAATCTTCTTTTCTTAATATTTATAAGTGAAACGATAGTATAGTTTTGTTTAAGCGCTTGCAAGTAAACATTATCTGTTTTATTTTTATTTTTAACATACTGTATAGCATATCCATTTTGTTTAACGGCAGCTAAACACATGTTTAAACTTTGATCTTTGACATAATATAAAGCTAATCCATTCTGTTTAACAGCAGCTAAACAAACGTTTAAACTTTGATCTTTAACATATTGTATAGCCAATCCGTCTTGTTTAACAGCTGCTAAACATATCTCTTCAGTTTGTTCTTGTATTTTTTCTAACATAGAAGGATCTTTCTTAACTTCATCTATTAATTTTTGTTCTAATTCTATATTCATTCTATAGCACCATGCTGTACTTGTTTAAGTTAGCATCGTTTAATTCATTGAAGTTTACATACTTCCAAATATCATACTTAGTATAAATATCTCTTATTCTCTTAGTATTAAAAGTGGTAATTATTCTGTTGAACGTTTCTTTGTCGTTTATTGAATTAGAGTGTAAAAATTGTATTACAGATATACACATTCTTTCAGATTTAAAGTTCACATAATTCAGAGCGTTTATGTTTTGTTTTATAGCAGCTAAGCACACCCTAGTAGTTTGATCTTTTACATAGTGTAACGCGTATCCGTTCTTTCTAACTGCTATCAAACATAAATGTTCATTTTGACGCTTAACATACTCTAGAGCATGTCCTTCTTGTTTCAAAGCTTCTATTATTACACTTTCAGTCTGATTATTAATATATTGTAGAGCATAACCGTTCTGTTTAACTGCTTCTAAGCATAATTTTTCATTCTTATCTTTAATGAATCTTAACACTAAACCATCTTTATTAACTGCTGCTGTACATAATTTATCTGTTTGTTCTTCTACGTAACGTATAGATTCTGGATCAACATCTATAGCAGCTAAACATATACTTTCAGTTCTTTCTGTTATATCTTTCAACGATAAATTATTATTTTTTATTTCTTCTATTAAGCGTTTTTCTAAATTATTATCCATTTTTAAAATTTTTAATTTTTTATTTATTATAAAACAAACAAATTGTATTTGTTATTATTATAAAATTTCAATAAACAAATTATATATATATAATATATAATAAAATTTATTATAAATTTATTAATAAAAATATAAAATTAAGAGGTGAATTTATGAATTTGAGAGAAAAGATTATAAAACACAACGAGGATTATAGAGTAGGAAATCCTTCTATATCAGACGAAGAATATGATTCATTGTTAGAAAAGTTTAAGAATGAGTCACCTGAAGAATATGAAGAGTTTAAGAATATGTTATTAGACGATGTTTCAGGTAATATTAAACTTCCAGGTATTTCTGGATCTTTAGAAAAATTTTATGAAAAAAACATCGATCAATGTCTCAATAGGATAAAATCTGATAAAGTAATAATTATGCCTAAATTAGACGGAATGTCATTGATAGTAGAATATACTAACGGAAAGTTAACTAAAGCTTTAACTAGAGGTAACGGATATGAAGGAAAAGATAAAACTGAATTCGCTAAAATGTTCATTCCTAATAATTTAAAATTTAACTTCACTGTGTCTATTAGAGGTGAAGTTATTTTAAGGAATGAAAATATGAAATATTTCGCAACGAAAAATCCAAGAAATACAGCAGTAGGATTGATAAATTCTAAGAATCCTGCAGACTCGCTTAAATATTTAGACTTCATAGCTTACGAAATATACGATCATCATTCTAAGATAGAACAGTTGATGAGAATATCTGAACTTGGACTTAATTGTGTAGATTATAGTATATACGATAAATCAAACTTAACAGACTTAACTAAGATATTGAAAGAAATTAGAAGTAATAATTCCAAGAAAGATATTACATACAACATAGATGGAATAGTTATTTGCAGTAAAAATTATGTTAAAGAAGATACATTGTATCCTACAGGCATGATAGCATTCAAAGAAAATGCTCAAGGAATAGAAACAGAAGTAAAAGGAATAAGATGGGAAGTATCCAAACAAGGATACTTAAAACCTATAGTAGAAATAGAACCAGTAGAAATAACAGGAACGTTAGTGTCTAATGTTACAGGATACAATTACGACTACGTTGTAAATAACGGTTTAGGTGTAGGTGCTAGAGTAAAAGTCATAAAGTCAGGAGAGATAATTCCTAAGATAGTAGAAGTAACTAAGAAGTCTAACTGCGAGGCACCGTGTAACTGTCCATCTTGTAACGATAAACTAAAAGTAATCAACAAAGAGTTAGTATGTGAAAATTCAAATTGTTTAGAAAAAAATCTAAAGAAAGTTTATTCAGTAATATCTAAATTAAAGATACCTAAAGTTTCTATAGCTACTTTAAAAAAATTAAAAATTAACAACTATGAAGATTTAGTAAACTTCGTTCCTGATATGAAGTATAAAACGCAAGCAGAATTTTACAATAGTTTAAAGAATAAACTATTCAACAAAAATGAAGATGAATTATTTTATTTGTTTCCATGGGATGGAATATCCGATAAAACATTAGATAAAATAGTTAAATCAGAAATAACAGAAGGTAAAACTCTAGAAAACTATAAGAGCCAAAGAGTAGAATTCTTAAAATTTAAGAACACGATAGAAAAAGCTAAAAGTTTAATTCAAATTGAATTTCCATTAGCTAAGTAAGTAAAATAAGTAAAATTTATCTTGTAGAAGTTAACCGAGTTAATGGTAAAATAAAAAAAATAAAAAAGTTTTATATATTAAATAAAAGGAGATACAAAAATGAGTGATAAAATAGAATTCTTTAGAAATAAAAATAACGGTGAAGATTACTTTTTCGTAACTAACACGGGCAACGATTGGAACTTCAAAGATGTTTTAGAAAAGATACTAAAAGTTAAGAACATAGACTTAAACAAAGTAACTGAAAGAGAAATAGAAAAGATTAAAGAAGATTTATCAGTATTCGGATTTACGTTCACTAACTCTAGCAAGTCTATAAAAGTTTAAGGAGGATGTTATGAAAAGGTTGATATTTTTGATAGGAGAAGATAAAGTTTTAAACGTAGATCTCAACGATAGAGTTAACGAAGATGACTCTGTAGAAATCTTAAACAAGATCGACAAGCTGAAACTTTCTTTGATGAACGTTGTCAGCTTCAAGCATAACATAGATGACGTTCAAGGATGTAATAAGATATTGAAGAATAACTTAGGTGAAAGATTATTCAACAAGATAGAAAGAACTTACTTCGAAGATTATGAAGAACCTATAAAAGCTAATGCAGTTAACGTTAACATTAATGGCAAGAATTATTCATGTATTATGTCACATGAAGTTTATGAAAATTTACCTAGCATTAAAGCTAAGATAAGAAACTTATTCTTAACTTATGGAAAAGAAAGCATAGACATAATAAACAATAAACTAATAAAAGAGATAGGTATCAAGATAAAGAAAGTTACAGGACAAAATTATCTTAACGTAGTGAGAGAAACTGAAATTTTACACGAAAAATAAAATTAATTAATGGAGGGCAAGATGAATAGAGAATTAGAACAAAAATTGATTGAACAAGTTAAAAGAGATCCTTTATCTTTGAAAGATATTCAAGTGCAAACAGAACGAATATGTTTAGCTGCTGTAAAAGTTAAAGGATTAGCTTTACTGTATGTTAAGAATCAAACAGAAAAATATGCTCAGAAGCTATCAAACAAAATAAAGATTCTATCTATTATGTTAAGAATCAAACTGAAGATTTGTGTTTAGAAGCGCTTAAAGATAATGGATTAGCTCTAAAGTATATAAAGAATCAAACTACGAAAGTATGTTTAGAAGCGATTAAAGAAAATATAGAAGCTTTAAGGTACGTAGAAAATCAAACAGAAAAAATATGTTTAGCATCAATAAAAAGAAACGGATACATGATAGAGTATGTTAAGAATCAAACTCCTAAATTATGTTTAGCTGCAGTTAAAAATGAAGGATGGGCACTAAGAGATATTAAGAATCAAACTTTAGAAATTTGTCTAGCTGCTGTTGAACAAAGAGGATTAGCTCTACAAGATGTTGAAGATAAGTATAAAACTCCAGAAATTTGTTTAGCTGCAGTTAAACAGAACGGAGAAGCTATAAAGTTCGTTAAAAATAAAACTCCAGAAATTTGTTTAACTGCAGTTAAACAGAACGGAAAAGCTATTCAATATATCAGTAAGCAAACACATGAAATGTGCTTAGAAGCAGTAAAGAACAACATAGATGCTCTTAAGTTTGTAAAGAATCAAACTCCAGATGTTTGTTTAATCGCAATTAAACAATATTCATATACTATACAGTATGTAAAAAATCAAACTAAAGAATTGTGCTTATCAGCTGTTAAAAAAAATGGAATGGCTCTAAGGTATGTTAAAGATCAAACAGAAGAAATATGCTTGGCTGCTATTAAACAAAATAAAGAAGCAGTTGATTGTATTAGAGATGAATTTAAGAAAGAATACATTAAAGAATACATTAAAAATAAAAACATTAATAAAAATAATGAAAAATGTATTTAAAAAAATAAAAGTAAATTAAAATATTTGTGTTCAATAAATACTGATGCCATTATGAACAAACAATCAGAACAAGAGTTAATAGAAAGAATTAAGAAAAATCCTATTATCTTCAGAGATGATACAATAGAACAAACAGAAAAGATATGTTTAGGTGTTGTAAGTGAGTATCCTACATTATTAGAATTTGTTAAAGTTCAAACCGAAGCAATTTGCTTAACAGTGATAAAAGAACATCCATTTATGCTATGCTATGTCAAAGATCAAACAGAAAAAATTTGTTTAGAAGCAGTTAAAAGAGACGGATCTGCTATTGAGTTCGTTAAAGATAAAACTGATGAAATTTACAAAGAAGCTCTGAACAATAACTTCAAAGCTTCTATACCTTTTGTAACTTTTGAACGTAATAGTACAGCTATGATAGTACTAGAAGTTTTTGTGAAGAAAAATATAAAAAATAAAATTATTTTAACTAAGATATTGAATAAGTTTAGTAAAGATCAAGAAATATTAAACTTTTATACTAAACATAAACTATGGAATTATGTAGACTTTTATAAGTTGAATGATAATACGCTAATGCCACAGTATGGTATGGTACTATGAATGAAATATTAGAAAGAGAATTTATAGAAAAAGTTAAAAAGAATCCAAGTAGCTTAAAAAATATAAAAAATCAAACAGAAACTATTTGTTTAGAAGCAGTTAAGCGAGACGGATACGCATTACAGTATGTTAAAGATCAAACAGAAGCTATCTGCATAGAAGCAGTTAAAAGAACAGGACAAGCGTTACAATATGTTAAAGATCAAACAGAAGCTATCTGCATAGAAGCAGTTAAAACAAATATGAATGCGCATGTTTTAAGTTACGTTAAAGATCAAACCGAAGCAATATGTTTAGCAGCAGTTAAACGAATAGGACTAGCGTTACAGCATGTTAAAGATCAAACTGAAGTTATATGTTTAGCAGCAGTTAAACAAGATGGAAATGCTTTAATGTACGTTAAACATCAAACAGAAGAACTATGTATAGAAGCAATTAAAGGAGACGGAGAAGCAATAAAGTACGTTAAAGATCAAACTGAAGCAATTTGTTTAGAAGCAGTTAAAGAAAATGGAAAAGCTATAAGATTCATATACAATAAAAGTAATCCTATTTATTTTGAAGCAGTTAAAGATATGCGTTCATTGAAGTACATTAAAGATCAAATAAGAAAAATACCTGAGTGTGTTAAGTATAACGGACTAGCTTTAAAATATATTGAAGATCAAACAGAAACTATCTGTTTAGATGCAGTTAAAGATTTTGGACTCGCTTTAGAATATGTTAAACATCAAACAGAAGTTATCTGTATAGAAGCAGTTAAGCAAGATGGACGAGCATTACAATATGTTAAAGACAAGACAGATGAAATTTACAAAGAAGCATTAAACAATAACATTAAAGATTCTTTGTCTTTTGTAGTAGTTAAATGTAAGAGTACAGCTATGATAGTGTTAAAATCTTTGGCAGATAACAAGTTAATAGATGAAATTATCTTAACCAAGATACTGAATAAATTTAGTAAAGATGAAGAAGTATTAAATTTTTATACTAAACATAATTTTTGGAAGTATGTTAATTTTAATAGGTTGAGAAATCATAAGTTATTTCAATACGGGATGTCATTATGAACAAAGAACTAGAAAAAGAATTAATAGAACGAGTTAAGAAAGATCCGATGAGTTTAAAAGACATCGAAGAGCAAACTGAAGCTATTTGTTTGGCTGCCGTTAAACTAAATGAATCAGCTATGATGTATGTCAAAGATCAAACTGAAAAAATATGTTTGTCTGCTGTTAAACTAAATGGACACGCTTTAGCATATGTAAAAGATCAAACTGAAAAAATTTGTTTAGAAGCAATTAAGCAAGATAGTAGCACTTTAAAGTACGTTAAAAATCAAACAGAAGAGATGTGTTTAGAAGCCGTTAAAGAAAATGGAAATACTCTAATTTATGTTAATGATCAAACTGAAGAAGTATGTTTAGAAGCAGTTAAACAGAATGGAAATGCTATATATTATGTCAAAAATCAAACACAAAACATTTGTTTAACTGCTGTTAAACAAGACGGAAATGCTTTAAAACATATTGTAGATCAAACAGAGGATATATGTTTAGAAGCAGTTAAACAGAATGGAAATGCTTTATTTTATGTTAGAAAGCAGACAGAAGCTATATGTTTAGAAGCAGTTAAACAGAATGGATATGCTATAAGACACGTTAATGATCAAACAGAAACTGTATGTTTAGAATCATTTAAGGAAAACAGAAAAGCTTTAGAATTTATCAAGAACAAAACAGATGATATTTGTAAAGAAGCATTGAAGAATAACTTTAACGATTCTATATACTTAATAAATATAAAAAAGAGTACTGCTATGATAGTATTAGAAGCTTCTTTGCAGCATAGAAAAAATAAGGCAATTTTAACTGAAATAATAAATAAGTTTAGTAAAGATAAAGAAGTTGTTTACTTTTATACTAAACATAACCTTTGGAAATACGTTGACTTTTATAAAGTTAAATTTAACGATAAACTAAGTCAATATGGTATGATACTATGAATGAAGTATTAGAAAGAGAATTTATAGAGAGAGTTAAAAGAGACTGGGAAGCTTTGAAGTATATAGAAGAGCAAACTGAAAATATTTGCTTAGAAGCTGTTAAGCATAATGAATACGCCATATATTATGTTAAAGATCAAACTGAATCTATATGTGTTGAAGCAGTTAAACGTAATGGATACGTTCTTAACTTAGTGAAGAATCAAACAGAAGAAATTTGTATGACTGCGGTTAAACAAGATGGAAATGCTCTATGCTATGTTGAAGATCAAAGTTTAGATGTTTGTTTAGCTGCAGTTAAACAGAATGGATTAGCTTTACAGTTCGTTAAAGATCAAACAGAATCTATCTGTTTAGAAGCAGTTAAGAACTATGGATTAGCTTTACAATTAGTTAAGAATCAAACGGAAAAAATTTGTATAGAGGCTGTAAAAAATAACAAGTTAGCTATGGAATATGTAAAGAATAAGAACAAAACGCTCAATGTTTGCAAAGCATTAAACGACATAACGTATGTTATGAGTTGTTTAGATTTAAGAAGAAAAGATCATTGTTATATAATCTTGAACTTGTTAATTGATGAAGCAGATAAACATAAGCATATAAAAACATTAACAAAGATAATAAATAGATTTAAGAGTAAAGAATTTTTTGATTTTTACACTAAACATAAACTATGGAAGTATGTAGACTTTTCTAACATTAAACTCAACAATAAGATAATTCACTATAGTATGACTATATGAACAAAAATTATAAAATGTAATAAAATAAAAAATTAAAATAAATATAATAAGTTTATATATTATTTATAATAGATATATAAAATTAAAAATAATTTAAATTAAAATAAGGAGACAACACTATGAACAAAGAATTAGAAAGAAAACTAATAAATCAAGTTAAAAAAAATCCACTTAGCTTAAAAGATATTGAAGAGCAAACAGAACGAATATGTTTAGAAGCAGTAAAAAAATATGGAAACGCTTTATTCTATGTTAAAGATCAAACACCAGAAATCTGTTTAGAAGCAGTTAAACAAAACGCAGACTCTCTGTGTTATGTTGAATGCCAAACAGATAACATCTGTAAAGAAGCGTTGAAGAGTAACTTTGATGGTTCTTTACATTTTATAATAATTAAAGAAAAGAGTACAGCTATGATAGTATTAGAAGCTTCTTTACGTCATGGTGTAAAGAATAAAGCAATCTTAACTAAAATACTAAATAAGTTTAGTAAAGATAAAGAAATTATCGATTTCTATACTAAACATAAACTTTGGAACATCGTTGACTTCTCTAAAGTTAAGTTGAACGATAATTTAATTCAATATGGTATGACGATATGAACAAAGAATTAGAAGAAAAACTAATAAAAAGAGTTAAACGTAATCCAAATAATTTAAAGAATATAAGAGAGCAAACTGAAGCTATCTGCTTAGCTGCAGTTAAAATTAATGCATGTAGTTTGCAGTATGTCAAGAATCAAACTGAAGCAATATGTTTTGCAACTATTAGCCGTGAAGCAGTTGCTGCTATGGAGTACATTAAAGATCAAACAGAAGAAATGTGTATAGAAGCAGTTAAATTAGACGGAAGTGCTTTACAATATGTTAAACAACAAACAGAAAAGATATGCTTAGAGGCAGTTAAACAAAACGGATTAGCATTACAGTATGTTAAAAATAAGAACAAAAATATATGTTTAGAGGCAGTTAAAGGAAATGGATTAGCTTTAGAATATGTTGATTATCAAAGTGAAGATATTTGTTTAGAAGCTGTTAAACAAACTGGATATGCTTTACAGTATGTTAAATATCAAACTGAATATATTTGTCTAGAAGCAGTTAAAAACTTTGGACATAGCTTAAACTATGTTAAACATCAAACAAAAAGTATTTGTTTAGCTGCAATTAAAAAGTATTGGCCTGCTTTGCAACATGTTAAAAATCAAACAGAAGATATTTGTATAGAAGCAATTAAATTAGATGCTAATGCTATTTGGTATGTTAAAGATCAAACAGAAGCTATATGCTTACAAGCAATTAAAAGTGGATCAGATTTAAAGAATATTAAAATAAAAACTGATAAAGTTTATAAAGAAGCGTTAAATAAAGATTTTAATCATTATATAGATTCAATAAATATTATAGAAAAGAGTACTGCTATGATAGTATTAGAAGCTTATGTGCAATATAGCGTAAAGAATAAAGCAATATTAACTAAAATACTAAATAAGTTTAGTAAAAATCAAGAAATTATCGATTTCTATACTAAACATAAACTATGGAAACAGATAGATTTCTCCAAAGTTAAGTTAAACAATAAGTTAATTCAGTACGGTATGACGATATGAACAATAAATTAGAATTAATAGAGCAAGTTAAGAAAGATCCTTTAAGCTTAAAGAATATTAAGAATCAAACTGAAGCTATTTGTTTAGCTGCAGTTTCTACTAGAGGATATACTCTTCAATTCGTCAAAGAACAGACAGAAAAACTTTGCTTAGAGGCAATAAAACAAAATGGAAATGCACTTAGATTCGTTAAGAATAAAACAGAATCTATATGTTTAGAAGCAGTAAAACAAAATGGAAGCGCTTTAGAGTATGTTAGAAATCAAACAGAAAATGTGTGCTTAGTTGCAGTCAAACAAGATGGAAAGTATTTATGTTACGTTGAAGATCAAACAGATAATATTTGTAGAGAAGCTTTAAATAGTAATTTTAAAGATTCTGTGCACTTTGTAAAGATTAAACAAAAGAGTACAGCTATGATAATATTAGAAGCTTCTCTACAACATACAAAAGATAAGATAACTTTAACTGAAATAATAAATAAGTTTAGTGAAGATAAAGAGATACTTGACTTCTACACTAAACATAAACTTTGGAAGTATGTAAATTTTTCAAAGTTAAATAATCTAAGTGAATATTGTATGGTGCTATGATGGATAAGAAATTAGAAGAAGATTTAATTGAAAAAGTTAAGCGTCATCCTTATGCTTTAGGAGAAATAGATGACCAAACTGAAGAAATATGTATGTCAGCTGTTAGAAACGATGGACAGAGTATTTACTACGTCAAGAATCAAACAGAAGCAGTTTGTTTAGAAGCTGTTAAACAGGATGGAAAAGCTTTACAGTATATAAGAAATCAAACAGAGACTATTTGTTTAGAAGCTGTTAAGCATAATGGAAATGCTTTAATGTACGTTAAAGATCAAACTGAAAGTATTTGCTTAGAAGCAGTTAGACAGAACGGAGTAAGTTTAGAATATGTTAAAGATCAAAATGAAAGAATATGCTCTGAAGCAGTAAATAGAAATGTAAATGCTTTAAAATACATTGAAGATCAAACTGAAGAGATGTGTTTAGAAGCAGTTAAACGAAATGGATACATGATAAGACATGTTAAGCGTCAAACAGAAGCTATATGTTTAGAAGCAGTTAAAGAAAATCCTAACGCCTTATGCTACGTTAAAGATAAAACACATAGAGTTTGCTTAGAAGCTGTTAAGCGAAATGGACGCTCTTTGTTTTATGTTGACAACAAAACTGACGACATATGCTTAGAAGCAGTTAAACAAGATGCAACTGCTATAGAGTATGTTAAAAATCAAACAGAAGAAATATGTTTAGAAATAATTAAGAAAGGTGGAAGATACTTGAGTTACGTTGAAAATCAAACTGATACTATCTGTGAAGAAGCGTTGAAGAGTGATTTTAATGGTTCTATACGTTTAATAGAAATTAAAAATAAGAGTATTGCTATGATAGTACTAGAAGCTTCTTTACATCATGCTAAGAATAAAGTAATTTTAACAGAAATAATAAAAAAGTTTAAAAAAAATAAAGAGATAATTGACTTCTACACAAAACACAAACTTTGGAAATACGTAGACTTTAGCAAGTTAAAGAGCTTAAACAAGTATACTATGATGATTTAAAAAAAAATAATTATAAAAAATTTATATATTATTTAATATTTAAAATATAAAGGAAAATTAAATTATGAATAAAGAAGAATTTTTAGATAATTTACATGATTTAGGTGTTTTTGAAAAGTTAACATCTGTATGTGTAGAAACTAAATCTTACTTTAGAGTTCTTGAAGAAGATGGTTATGGCGATGACAGCAGTATGCATGATCCGAGGACTATATTTATTTTATTTAAAAACATTAAAAACTCTAAGAATGATGAAGATATAGAAAGAATCATCAAAAAAGAAACTATTTATTTTGACGGAAAAGTTGACTTCTATTGTAAACCTACTCTTAGTGATTATGATAACACATTAGACATATTAATGTTTGATGAACAGTTGTCTAATTTTGATGAATTTAAACATAATTTGATCAATGATGAAGAAGATAAAACTACTATGTTATAGAGAGAAATAGGCAACTACAATATTAAGTTGATGAAAGGCTTAGTATTGAACGTAGATAAGATAAAAGAATTAGCGTTAAATTATGCCTTTAAATTAGATAATGATGAATTAGAGAAAAATGATGAGCTAGATGAAAGCTTAAAAATAAGTCAACAATAAAAATTATATTGTTGACTTATTTTATATATAGTTTATATTGTTATATTGTTATTGTTGACTTATTTTATCTGTTAATTTTGCTTTCTATTCTTTGTTCTTTATTTTTTAATCTTATCCTTCTATTATGTATCTTAATCCTTCTTTCGTGTATCTTCATTTCCCTGCGTTCTCTTCTAGGGGTCTGCTTCATAGAATGAAGCCGCACATTTAACCTGTGAAGACTTAAGCTTTTCTCCCTTAATATCGCTTTAACTCTTTTTATGCGGGAAAGTTTCATTTCTAACCTGTGTATCTTCCTTTGCGTTAAAGCGTAAGAATTCTTAGGAACTACAACGGCATAACCTATAAGCACAGTTAATACAAAGATTAACAGGGCGATTTTGAAATTAATCTTTTGCATCTTTAATCCTCCTATTTAATGTTTAATGTGATATAAATTTAAAACATACGACTTATTTTCATTTAATTTGTTTTTATAAATTTATATCAAAATGTTGCAATTTTATGACATTTTTATAATAAACCTTGAAAATAATAATTAACAATTTTTATATTATTAGAAGATTATCCTAAAGATCTGTTGTAAGCACATCTAAGAATTATAGAGTGTTGCTGTCTGCAGCTAGATGATATAATATAAGAGTTTGAGTTATCTATCGTATACGGTATCTTAATAGTTTTCATTTATAATTTTATATTAAATAAATTTTTATTATTTTTAATAAAAGTTTATATATTATATATCATATATTTATAATTATTTATAAATTTTAATAATAATTATTAGATATAATAAAGAATTTGAATTAAAGAAACATATTCATAACTAAGATTAAATAAACAAAATAAACTAAATTATTTTATAATGTACTAAATAAATACATTTATCATATTATAAAAAAAATAAAATAATAAAATTAACTTGGAGGTAATCATGGTAGAAACTAAAGAAGAATTATTAAGTGCGCTTAACAAGTTAGGACTTTTTAAGAAATTATTGGTAACTTGCAAACCTACTGAAAGATACAAAGGATGTATCGACCACATTGAAAGTTCAGATGAACGTTATGATGAAGATGATATAGATAAATCGTCTAATAACGATAAGATAAAAGTTTTATTGTTGTTCAACGAAGATAAAACGAAAGAAACTAACGACGATATAAGAAGAATCATAAAAGGTGAATCTATAGTATCTGACATCAACGACAACAGTGATGAAGGTGTAAAGATAGAAGGTAAAGATTCATTTCTAAATTTGATAACTATCTCTGACTTCTACAACGTTGACTCTTATAGAGGTTTAAAACAGATTCTCTTAGAAGATGAAGAGCCTATAGACGAAGAAAGTTTCTATAACTTTATCAACAACGTAGACAACGACAACAATGTTAAGTTGATGGAAGGTTTAGGATTGAACGTTAACAAGATAAAGTCTGTAGTCAATGAATTCACTATAGAGAAAGATTTTGAAGATATAAAAGAAATGATAAGAAATGATAACGTAGATAAAGACTTGATAAGCAGAGTAGATAGAAGACACATGAACGATCAAAACATGATAGACTTGTTAACGAAGTATAAAATGTTAAAGCACTTTAAGAATATCAACTTAAATTTAACATTAGATAAATGAGGAGAAAGTTACTATGGACAAGAAGTTAGAACGAGAATTAATCGAACGAGTTAAAAAAGATCCATTTATTTTAAAAGACATTGAAGAGCAAACAGAAGCTATTTGTTTAGTTGTAGTAGAAAGAGAAGGAAATCTATTAACGTTGGTAAAGAAAGAGTATAGAACTCCTACATTGTGCTTAGCTGCGGTTAAGAATAATGGAAGTGCTTTAGAATACGTAGAGAATCAAACACCAGAGTTATGCAGAATAGCAGTAGAACAGAACGAATATGCTTTACAGTATGTTAAGAATCAAACAGAAGACTTATGTTTATATTGTGTTTCAAGAGACGGATCAACTTTAGAGTATGTTAAGAATCAAACAGCTAAGATATGTGAAGCAGCTCTTGCTAATAAATCTAAAGCTATCGAGTATGTTAAACATCAAACTAAAGATATGTGTATGCGAGCGATAAAAGATAAAGGTGATAACTTAGCTTTCGTTAACAAACAAACTCCTGAAATGTGTTTAGAAGCTGTAAGGCAGAACGGAAGAAACATACAGTACGTAGAAAATCAAACAGAAGATATATGTATAGAAGCAGTTAAGAATACACCTACTGCTATACACTATGTTAAAAAATTAACTCCTAACATAATGAAAGCAGCTTTAAGTACTGATCTATCTGCTTTTGTATCTATAGAGAATAATAAGAAAAATTATCTTAACGTTCTAAGAATATTATCCGAAGGAAAGTACAATAACGATAAAAAATTCTTAGATATGATCTATTACAAGATACATAAAACGTTTCCTAACGATAAAGATATATCAGAGTTCTACAAGAGCGGCACTAAAGGATACTACTATGTGAAGAAAGGTAAAGAATTAGCTAAATAGGTTTTAAGAGAGTACTACACAGAAAGATAAATTTTTTACTTTTAAACAATACTTATTTATGAATGAAGAATTAGAAAAAAGATTAATATCTGAAGTTTCTTCAAACTATCGTAAGTTAAGAGACATAAAAGAACAAACTGAAAATATATGCTTAGCAGCCATAAAAAACGAACCCAAAGCTATAATCTACGTTAACAATAAAGATGAAGATTTTTACTTGAAAGCGATACGAGTAAATCCTTTCGTGTTAATGCACATAAATAAACAAACAGAAAATATGTGTATTGCAGCTGTGAATCATAGAAACGTTCTACAATATGTTAAGAATCAAACTCCTAAGATATGTTTAGCTGCTGTAAAGAAGGTGCCTTCGTCTCTACAACATGTTGAATGTCAAACTGAAGAGATGTGTTTAGAAGCAGTTAGTGCTGACGGATACAACCTACAGTATGTAAAGAATCAAACAGAAGATGTTTGCTTAGCTGCTGTTAAGCAAGATGGGCGTGCAATAAGGTTCATGAAAGATCAAACAGAAAGAGTATGCTTAGCTGCAGTTAACAACAACTTTACAGCAATCCAGTACATAAATAATAAAACTATCAGCATATGTAAAGCTGCTATAAATAAAGATATAAACAGTATGATGTCCATTAAAGATCAAAGTTACGATATTTGTAAGTTTGCTTTAGAAAAGAACATAAAATCTTTCTATCTCATCAAAGAGAAGAACAAAACAGAAGAAGTTTGCATTGAAGCTTTAAAAATTATGTTCGAGAGTAAGAATGTAGATGTGAACATACTCAATTACGTTTTAAATTCATTTAATAATGAAAAGATAAAGGATTTATACGTTAAGTATAACTTTTGGAAGTATATAAAATTAAATGAGAATGACTTAATATATTCAATGCTAAGATGAACACAGAATTAGAACAAGAATTAATAGAGCGAGTTAAGAAAGATCCTGTAACGTTGATAGACATAGAAGAACCAACTGAAGCTATTTGTTTAGAAGCTGTTAAACAGAAAGGAGATATTTTAAAGTATATTAAAGATCAAAGTGAAACTATTTGTTTAGAAGCTGTTAAACAGAAAGGCAACGCTCTATGTTATGTTAAAGATCAAACAGAAAAAATTTGCATAGAAGCAGTTAAGCAAGATGGAGATGCTTTACGATATGTTAAAGATCAAACTGAAAAAATTTGTTTAGAAGCAGTTAAGCAGAACGGCGATGCATTATCTTATGTTGTTGATAAAACTGAAAAGATATGCTTAGAGGCAGTTAAGCAGAACGGATACGCTTTACAATACATTAAAGATCAAACAGAAGAAATATGTTTAGAAGCTGTTAAGAAAGATGGAGACACTGTACGCTACGTTAAGAATCAAACAGAAAGAATATCTTTAGAAGCTGTTAAAAAAGATCCTTATGCAATAAAGTACATTAAAGATAAAACAGACAATATTTGTGTTGAAGTATTAAAGAATAATAGTAGTTCAACTCAATCATCTGCATACTTCATAGATATCTGCAACAAGAATAGAGCTATGTTGTTGTTAGAAGTTTCTATTCAGCAGCAACATAAGAATAAAATAATATTAACTAAGATAATAAAAAAGTTCAGTAAAGATGAAGAAATAATTGACTTATATACAAAACATAATTTATGGAATTATGTTGACTTCAACAAGTTAAACTTAGAATTGATTCAATACACTATGATAAGATGAATGAAAAATTAGAACAAATATTAATAAAGAAAGTTAAAAAAGATCCTTTATGCCTAAAAGACATAAAGGAACAAACAGAAGCTGTTTGTTTAGAGGCAGTTAAAAGAGACGGGCATGCTTTAAAGTACGTAAATGATGAAACTGAAATTATTTGTATAGAAGCTGTTAAACAAAACGGACACGCCTTAGAGCACGTTAAAGATCAAACTGAAGAAATATGTTTAGCTGCAGTTAAAGAAAAGGGATATGCTCTATATTATGTTAAGAATCAAACTGAAGCAATTTGTTTAGAAGCAGTTAAAGAAGATGCAAATGCTTTAGTGTATGTTAAAGATCAAACTAAGCAGATATGTTTAGCAGCAGTCAAAATAGATGGAAAAGCTATAAGGTATGTTAAGAATAAAACTAAAGATATTTGCTTAGAAGCAGTAAGGCAGAACGGATATGCTATTGAGTATATCAAGAATCAAACTCCTGAAATATGCTTAGCTGCAGTTAAAGAAAGTGCATTTACTATAGAGTATGTCAACGATCAAACTGAAAAAATATGTTTAGAAGCTGTTAAACAAATGGGATATGCTTTAAAGTATGTTAAAAATCAAAGTGAAGATGTTTGTCTAGAAGCAGTTAAACAAGACGGAAGTGCTTTAAGATACGTTATAAATCAAAATGAAAGAATTTGCTTAGAAGCAGTTAAACAAAATCCGAATGCTTTGCAATATGTTAAAAATCAAAATGAAAGAATTTGCTTAGAAGCAGTCAAACAAGATGGAAAGTATTTATGTTACGTTGAAAATCAAACTAATAATATCTGTATAGAATCATTAAAAAATAACTTTAATGATTCTATGCGTTTAATAAAGATTAAAGAAAAGAGTACTGCTATGATAGTATTAGAAGCTTATTTACAGCATGCAAAGAATAAAATAATTTTAAATGAAATAATAAAAAACTTTAGTGAAGATAAAGAAATAGTTGACTTCTATACTAAACATAAACTATGGAAATATGTTGATTTTAATAAGTTGAACGTAAAATTAGCTCAATATGGTATGATATTATGAACGAAAAGTTAGAACAACAGTTAATAGAAATAGTTAAGAAAGATCCTTCATACTTGAAATATATAAAAACACAAACTAAAACTATTTGTTTAGAAGCAGTAAAACAAAATGGATATGTTTTGAAAGATGTTAAGAATCAAACAGAAGATGTTTGTTTAGCTGCAGTTAAACAGAATGGGTATTCTTTAGAGTATGTTAGAAATCAAACAGAAGAAATATGTTTAGAAGCAGTTAAAAAAAATTCTAATGCAATAGAGTATGTTAAAGACAAAACTGATGATATTTGTGTTGAAGTCTTAAAGAAAAATCGTAGTTCAGTACAATCATTTGCATACTTCATAGATATCTGCAACAAGAATAGAGCTATGTTGTTGTTAGAAGTTTCTATTCAACAGCAGCATAAGAATAAAATAATTTTAAATGAAATAATAAAAAAATTCAGTAAAGATGAAGAAATAGTTGACTTCTATACTAAACATAAACTATGGAAGTATGTAAATTTTAATAATTTAGATATAAAATTAACTCAATATGGTATGATATTATGAATAAAGAATTAGAAGAAGATTTAATAGAACAAGTTAAGAAAGATCCTCTAAGCTTGAAGAAGATTAAGAATCAAACAGAAGACATTTGTTTGGAAGCAGTTAAGCAAAATGGAAATGCGTTATGTTACGTTAAAGATCAAACTGAAAAAATTTGCTTAGAAGCAGTTAAACAAAATGGATATGCTATATGCTACGTTAAAGATCAAACTGAAGATATTTGTTTAGAAGCAATAAAACAAGATAAAAGTATTTTAAAGTATGTTAAGAATCAAACAGAAAAGATATGTTTAGAAGTTGTTAAATTAGATGGATTTGCTTTAAAATTTGTTAAAGATCAAACAGAAGCTATTTGTTTAGAAGCTGTTAAACGGAATGGAAATGCTCTAGCTTACGTTAAGAATCAAACAGAAAATATATGTTTAGAAGCTGTTAAGCAGAATGGATACGCTATATCTTATGTTAAGAATCAAACAGAAAAGATATGTTTAGAAGCAGTAAGAGAGAATGCGTATGTTATATCACATATTAAGAATCAAACAGAAAAGATATGTTTAGAAGCAGTAAGAGAGAATGCTGATTCTTTGCTTTATGTTAAGAATAAAACTGAAGCTATTTGCTTAGAAGCTGTTAAACATGATGGAAATGCTATATCACATATTAAACATCAAACAGAAACTATCTGCTTAGAAGCAGTTAAAGAAGATGGAAATGCCTTAGAATATGTTAAACGTCAAACAGAAGCTATTTGCTTAGAAGCAGTTAAACAAGATGGAAATGCAATTATATTCGTTGTAAATCAAACTGAAGCTATTTGCTTAGAAGCAGTTAAACAAGATGGAGACGCTTTACGATACGTTAAACATCAAACTGAAAAAATTTGCTTAGAAGCAGTAAAGCAAAACGGAAACGCCTTAGAATATGTTAAACATCAAACAGAAGCTATTTGTTTAGAAGCAGTTAAACAAGACGGAAAAGCATTAGAATATGTTAAAAATAAAACAGATGATGTATGTAGAGAAGCTTTGAAGAATAATTTTAATGATTCTGCATACTTAATCGAAGTTAAACAAAAGAGTACAGCTATGATAGTATTAGAAGCTTCTTTACAAAATAAAAAAGATAAGATAATTTTAACTGATATATTGAACAAGTTTAATGATGATAAAGATATTTTTAATTTCTATACCAAACATAAACTATGGAAGTATGTAAATTTCAATAGATTAAATGTAGAATTAGCTCAATATGGTATGACATTATGAATGAAGAATTAGAACAATAGATAATAGAAAGAGTTAAGAAAAATCTTATGAGTTTTAAACATATTAAAGTGCAAAGTAAAGTTGTTTGTTTAAAAGCCATTAAACAAGACGCCTTCTATTTAAAGTACGTTAAAGATCAAACTCCAGAAATATGTTTAGAAGCTGTTAAACGAAATGGATTTGTCCTAAAGTATGTCAAAGATCAAACAGAAGAAATATGTTTGGAAGCTGTTAAACATGATCCATATACAATACGATACGTTAAGAATCAAACAGAAGCTATATGCTTAACAGCAGTTAAACGCGATGGATTGCTTTTACGCTACGTTAAAGATCAAACTGAAGAAATATGTTTAGCTGCTATAATGCAAGATAGATACGCTTTAAAGTACGTTAAACACCAAACATCTAAAATATCTTTAAGCGCGGTTAAGTATAACGGAAACGCCTTAGAGCATGTTAAAGATCAAACTGAAGAAATATGTTTAGCTGCAGTTAAAGAAAAGGGATATGCTCTATATTATGTTAAGAATCAAACTGAAGCTATCTGTTTAGAAGCAGTTAAAAAATATGGAGATAGTTTAGAGTACGTTAAGAATCAAACTGAAGCTATCTGTTTAGAAGCAGTTAAACGAAACGGATTAGCTTTAAAGTATGTTAAGAATCAAACTGAAGCTATCTGTTTAGAAGCGCTTAAACATGATGTAAATGCTATTGGTTTAGTTAAAGTTCAAACTGAGAAGATATGTTTAGAGGCTGTTAAAAGAAATGCTGATGCATTACAGCATATTAGACACAAAACTGATGCTATATATAGAGAAGCATTAAATAATGACTTTAAAGTTGCTATTCGTTCAATATCAATTAAAAAGAATAATGTTATGATAGTATTAGAAGCTTCTTTGCAACACAATATAAAAGATAAAATAATTCTAACTGAAATATTAAACAAGTTTAATAAAGATAAAGAAGTAGTTGACTTTTACACAAAACATAAACTATGGAAACATGTTAACTTTAATAAGTTAAAGAATCACAATTTATTTCAATACAGTATGTCAATATGAATAAATAATTAAAATACAAAAATTAAAATTTAATTTTATAATATGAATATAAATGAATAAAAGAGTTAATGGGCAATTTTACACAACTGTAAATCCTTTCATATATGAAGCTTTTACATCTTGGATTAAATTAATAGATAACTTTAACGATGAAACTATCTTAGAGCCGTTTGCTGGTGCGAATAATATCGTTAAGATGATCGATGACTTAGGATATAATAATAAATGGAAGTGTTACGACTTATTTCCAAACAACAATTCAAGTTCTTTCTCTAAGTTTATAATAGAGAAAAGAGACGTTTTATATGATTATCCTCAAGGTTACAGAATAGTAATCACTAATCCTCCTTATCTATCTAAGAGTTCCGCGTCTAGAAATAAGATACCATTTATTTATGATAAGTACGATGATTTATATAAGTTTTGTGTTGAAACTATGTTAGACAACAACGACTATGTAGCAGCTATTATACCTGAAAGTTTCATTACTCAAGATATATTTCATAGAAGATTATATTCTATTATCTCTATCAACACTAGAATGTTCGACGATACTGCTTGCCCTGTTTGCTTATCTATGTTCATCACAGAGAAGAAGAAAGACGAACTGCAATTAGACAATAATGATTTTCTACTATATAAAGGCAATCATTTCATAGGAAAATTTTCTGATGTAACGTTAGAATTAGATAAGTACACAGTCAATGATGCCAATTGTAACAGATGGAAATTCAACGCTCCTGATGGAGAAATAGGTTTATTCGGAGCAGATAATTGTAAAACTAAATCCATAAAGTTTGTTAACGGAGATAAAATAGATCCTAAAGAAATAACTGTTTCGAGTAGAATAATCACTAAGATAAAAGGTTTACCTTATACTGTGAACGTTGATGAATTTGTAAGTGAAGCTAATACCAATCTTAATTCATTGAGAAGTGCTACACATGATACATTATTGACTTCGTTTAAATCGTTAAGAGAAGACGGAGAGTACAGGCGAAGGCTAGACTACAGGTTAGCTAGGATTATTTTATCGTACACATTGCATTATTATTTAAATAAATAAGAAATTTATTAATTAACCATAGAGTAAGATAGAAGTTCATCGTTGAATTTATTTACATACTTCCATAGATTATGTTTAGTATAAATATCTTTTAAGATTTTATCTTTGCTAAATTTATTTATTATTTTTGTTAACGTTTCAGAATCTTTTTTACTTCTTCTAGAGAAAGCTTTTACTACTGCTAAACATTCTTCTCTATCGTTTAAATTTAAATATTCTAAAGCTTCCCAATTTTTTGATATAGCTTCATAAGCTATATCTTCTGTTATTATTTCACAGTATCTATATGCGTATCCGTTTTGTTTAACTGCAGCTAAACATATTTCTTCACTTTGATCCTTTACGAATCGTAACGCAATAGGAGAGTTTGTTACTGCAGCTAAACATATTTCTGGAGTTTTATTCTTAACGAAAGACAAGACGTTTCCGTTCACTTTAACTGCAGTTAAGCATATTTTGTTGTTCTGTTTTTTAACGTACTTTAAACTATCAGGTGTTTTCTTAACAGCTTCTAAACATATCTTTTCTGTTTGAACTTTAACATACTGTAAAGCATATCCATCTTGTTTTACTGCAGCTAAGCATATTGCTTCTGTTTGATTTTTAATTTTTCCTAACATAGATCCCTTTTTACTTACAGCAGCTAAACATAATTTTTCTGTTACTTCTTTAACATAATTTAGTGATTCAGCATTTTCTTTTATCGCTTCTAGACAAATTTTTTCTGTTTGATTATTAACATATAGTAAAACTGATCCATTTTGTTTAACAGCATATAAACATATTTTTTCAGTTTGATCTTTGACATACTTTAATGCTCCTGCATTTACTTTAATTGCTTCTAAACAAATATTTTCAGTTTGATCTTTAACATGCAGTAAAGCATATGGATTTAACTTAATTGCAAACGAGCATAGTTTTTTTGTTTGATTATTAACGTATTTTAACGCACTTGCATTTTCTTTAATTGCTTCTAAACAAATTTTTTCAGTTTGATCTTTAACAAATTCTAATGCATATCCATTATGTCTAACTGCACTTAAACAAATTTTTTCAGTTTGATCCTTAACGAATTTTAACGCATATCCATCATCTCTAACTGCTTCTAAGCATATAGCTTCAGTTTGATCTTTAACATACTCTAAAGCATGTCCATTTTGTTTTACTGCTTCTAAGCATATAGCTTCAGTTTGATCTTTAACAATATTAAAAACTTCAGGATTCTCTTTAAGCGCTTCTAAACAAATTTTTTCAGTTTGATCTTTAACATACTTTAAAGCATTTCCGTCTCGTTTAACTGCTGCTAAACATATAGCTTCAGTTTGAATATTAACATATTTTAAACACATTCCATCTCTTTTAACAGCAGCTAAACATATTTCTGGAGTTTGATCTAATATATTAGTTAATTGCCATGGATATATTTTAACTGTTTGTGTTAAATTTTCTTCACGCATAAGATAAAGTTATATATTATAATAACATCGTATATTTTATGTTATCGTTGTTTATTTTTACGTACTTCCAAAGATTGTACTTAGTGTAAATATTATTTATTCTTTTATCGTTGTTGTATTTATTCACCACTATATTAAAGAAATTAAATTCTTTACGGTTCATCTTCATAAAGTATTCTATCAACTTAATACATAATTTTTTGTCTTTAAGGTTTAAATCGTCGAAATTATAATTATCTTTGTTGAAAGCCTCTATGCAAATTTTCTCTGTTTGATTCTTAACATACTTTAAAGCATAACCATTCTGTTTAACTGCTTCTAAACACATTTCTTCTGTTTGATCCTTCACGAATTTTAAAGCATATCCGTTCTGTTTAACTGCTTCTAAACACATTTCATTTGTTTGATCTTCAACATATTCTAAAACTAGTCCTCTTTGCCTAATTGCATTTAAACATACACTTTCTGTTTTATTCTTAACATACTTTAGTGCTTCAGGATTTTGCTTTACTGCTTCTAAACATACTATTTCAGTTTGATTTTTAACATCCTGTATAGCATATCCATTCTGTTTAACCGCTGCTAAGCAAATTGCTTTCGTTTGATGCTTCACGTATCTCACAACATATCCATTGTGTTCTACAGCAGCTAAACAAATTTTACTTGTTTGCTCTGGAATAGTCATCAACTTCCATGACGATACTTTAATTTCTTCTATTAAACTAGTTTCTAATTTTCTATTCATAAATTTTAAATTATATTTTATAATTATATAATTATTTTTATTGTTTATATGTTAAAAGCATTTTTGTAGTATTTTGTTACTGCTTATATGATGATATTTATTTATCATATCTAAAAAAAAAAAAATATAAAACATTCAATCATAGAACCATTGAGTACTCATTCAAATTTTTAACTTTAGTAAAATCAACGTAATTCCAAAGTTTATGTTTGGTATAAAAATCAACGAATTCTTTATCTTCATTAAACCTTTCAATTATTCTAGTTAAAACTACTTTATCTTTATTCTTGTGTTGTAGAGAAGCATTTAATACTAGTAGTGCATTGTTTCTTAGATTAATATTTACAAAATATATAGCGTCGAAGTTACGCTTCAACGCTTCTGCTACTACTTTATCTGTTTTATGTTTAACATATTCTAAAGCTAACCTATCTTGTTTAACCGCTTCTAAACAAATATCTTCGCTTTGATCTTTAACGAATCGTAGAAGATTTCCATCCTGTTTAACTGCTGCTAAACATATACTCTTAGTTTGATTCTTAACTTGATTTAAATAAATACCGTTACATTTAATAGCTTCTAAACATATTTCTTCAGTTTGATCTTTAACGTTGATGTATCTTAAAGCATATCCTGATCGCTTCACTGCTTCTAAACAAACCCTATTGCTTTTGTGTTTAATATACTCTAACGACATGATGTTTCTTTTAATTGCTTCTAAACACATTTCTTCTGTTTGATTCTTAACATACTGTATAGCATATGGATTATTTTTTATGGCTTCTAGACATATTTTTTTACTTTGATATTTAACATATTTCAAAGTTAATCCTTCTTGCTTAAACGCTTCTAAACAAATTGATTCCGTTTGATCTTTTACCCAACATAAAACATTAGCATTTTCTTTAACTGCAGCTAAACAAATAGCTTCAGTTTGATCTTTAATATTTTTTAAACTAAAAGGATCTTTTTTAACTTTATCTATTAATTCTTGTTCTAGTTCTTTATTCATAGAGTCATACCATATTGAGCTAATTTACTATTCAACTTAGAAAAATCAACGTAATTCCAAAGTTTATGTTTGGTATAAAAATCAACAATTTCTCTATCTTTATTAAATATTTTAATTATTTTATTTAAAATTGTTTTATTTTTTTTATCATATTTTACGTAAGTGTTTAAAATTATCAAAACATTATCTCTTTTTGTTGGAGTAATTTTTATGAGAAATATATTATCTGAATTTTTATCTACTGCAAGTTGACATAATTTAATTGTTTGATCTTTAACATATTTAAAACTAAGTACATTCTTTTTAACTGCTATCAAACACATCTCTTTAGTTTGATGTTTTACATATCTCATAGCATTTCCGTTCTGTTTAACTGCTTCTATACACATTTCTTCTGTTTGATCTTTAACGTATCGTAAAGCACTTCCATTTTCTTTAACTGCTTCTAAACACACTTCTTCTGTTTGATTGTTAACAAAACGTAAAAAGTTTCCATTCTGTTTAACCGCTTCTAAACATATAGCTTCTGTTTGATTGTTAACATACTGCAACGTATTTCCATTTTCTTTAACTGCTTCTAAACACACTTCTTCTGTTTGATTATTAACATATCTTAAAGCATATCCATTCTTTTTTACTGCAGCTAAACAAATTACTTCTGTTTGTTCTTTAACGAATGATAAACTATTTTCATATCTTTTAACTGCAGCTAAACATATTTTTTCTGTTTGATTCTTAACATACTCTAAAGCCCATCCATTTATCTTAACTGCTTCTAAACAAATAGCTTCAGTTTGTTCTTCTATATTTTTTTAAAGTTAAAGGATATCTTTTAACTTTTTCTATTAATTTTTGTTCTAATTTTTCATCCATAGTGTGCTATTTGTGAATTTAATATTATGACACATTAAATATTTATATTTAATATACCAAAAATAATTTTTATTTATTTTTTAGTCATCTTAACATGAAGTATCGTGAATTATCTTTATTTATATTTACATACTTCCAAAGATTGTATTTAGTATAAAGATCTTTGAATTTTTTATTGTTAAATTTACTTATTATTTCAGTTAAAATCATATTATTTTTTTCAACGTTACTACAACTAGAAGCTTCAACTACCGCTAATGCTATGTTACTCTTTGTAATGTCTAAGTAAATTATACAGTTTAAATTTTTCTTCAATGTTGCTAAACAAATTTCATATCTTTTATTATTAACATACTTTATAGCGAAAGCGTCTTGATTAACAGCTTCTAAACATATTTCTTTAGTTTGTTTTCTAACAAACTTCAAAGCTGCACCTGATTGTTTAACTGCTTCTAAGCATAATTTTTCAGTTTGATCTTTGATGAATTCAAGAACTGTTCCATCTAACTTCAATGCTTGTAAACATAATTCTTCACTTTGATCTTTAATGTATTGTATTGTTTTAGGTGCGCGTTCTATAGCAAGCATACATATTTTATTAGTTTGATGGTCTAAGA
>JAEHJW020002909.1_pt1 | contig 28439 bp, 30 predicted proteins | sample 9271431 | NCBI WGS metagenome assembly JAEHJW02 | reverse complement strand
TCAGACCAGTTGCAGCCGTCGATCCGGGCGCACCTCTGGCCGCGCGTCCGACCCAGCCGCCAGCCGCTGTACGTAGGGGTCGCGCCAAGTGATGGCGGTCAGACCAGCCAACGGCAGCCAGATGCCGTGGTCGGCCCAGTAGCCGCCCTCCGACAGGCACTGGAAAAACACGCCATCGTCGGTGACGTCGAGTACATGTCCGATGAGGGTCAGTACCGCATCATCCCCTTCGATCAGATCCGCCCGATCGGTCGTAAGGGTGACGGTGTTGCCTTCGTCGTCCTCGCCGTCGAACGTGACGGTTCCGAGGCGATGGTCTTCGGGAAGGAATTCGACATCCACATCAAAGGCACACAGGCCGCCTTCCTCACGTACCCGTGCCAGCAGGCTGTGCGCATCCGTCGCTACCTCGGTTTCGACGACTGGTCGCGGCAACCCATGGGCTTGCCAGAGCCGGGTGACGACACGATCCCGAACGCTGCCGATCTGCACCGCGGCGATGTCCTGGATGCGAATGGCAACGAGGGATCCCTGTGAAAGATCCGGATTGATCTCCAGCATCACCAGCCATTGTGCGCCGAGCGCCAGCGGGCACCCGCTCCAATTGCACGGCGCTTCTTCGTCGTCGCCGTCGTAACCACCGCTGAAACACCAGACATCCAGCAGCCGCCCATCCTGGATGGCCTTGCGAATGAAAGCCGGCCCATCCAAGGCATCTTTCTGGCCTCGGTGCTTCGATAGATCGATGATCGTACCCATGCCGGATGTCCTCGTGAGGGCGACCGCGCTCACATGTCGGCCACCAGGACGGCCAGCATAGCCCCGCACAGTTTTCCATGTCAAGAGCGGCGACCACGTCGGTGTTCCATGGGTGGGGGGGGTTGGGTATGCGGCTTGACAAGCCATCCGATCCGCGGAACAATGCCGCACGCTGCGGGTGTAGCTCAGAGGCAGAGCACGAGTTTCCCAAACTCGGGGTCGCGGGTTCGATTCCCGTCACCCGCTCCACCCCGGCGACCGGACCCAAACCGCGCTGGAACCACATAGGAATACATATGCCCGACGCAGCGCCGCCCACAGCCGAGCCGTCCACACCATCGAATCGCCGCAAGTTCATTGTTTGGACCCTGCGCTACCTGGTGCTCTTCGGCACCCCAATCCTGCTGCTGCAGATCTACCTGGCCATGGTGGGGTCCACGATTATGGCGACCGCCGCCGCGGATCACACCATGGCGCTCGCCGTTCGACACCGTCTGTCGGCATGGATACGTTTGCCGGCCCGCCATACCGCCATTCTGACCAATGGCTGGCAGATCGCCTGGACAGGAAAGCAGGCCCGCATCGCACATCTCGGCGAGATGGCCTGTCATGCCGTGTTGGCTGTGGGGGTGGAGGGAGCCAGGCACGTACGTGTCGAGGGCGGCGATCCTTCCGCCGCCCCGCGTACGGACATCTGGCCGGTCGCACCCGACCACATCCGCACATTGTGCGCCGCCGCTCGCCAGGGCTGGGTGACGGTCGCCTGGGATGTACCCACAGCCGACCCGTAAAGATCCAGCAGGCATCCAGACAGCACGTTATCACCCGGAAAACAGAGCCGCACGTCCCATTCTGGGGCGCCGCGCGCCCGATCCAGCCTCGTTGGACTTGTGCGGTACCCCCACCGATGTACGGTGGGGTTGTGAAAAGAGAAGGAGCGGGCCGTCAACCACGACCCCATCCTGGTGGCGGCGGCAAGAAAAACAATAGGAAACAATAAAAAAAACAGATCATGATTAGCCTCGAAACTCAGCCGGATATGCCTGCGCCTTGTTGTCCAGCAAGATCTTCGTCACCAACGACGCGTCTCCCACGGCCACGAAGACTGCATGTCCACCAGAGCGCATGCCGGCGCGGCTTTTTGCCGTTGCTTGCTGAGCTTCAGGGCTAATCAGGATCAGGAAACAGATTGAGAGAAAGAGCGGGGAGTCCGGGTACATGATCGAAAAGAGCCTCTCCTCCGCCATACCACGCGGAGCATTGTTCGTCGCCATAGCGCTGGGCAGTATGGTCGCCCCACAGCCCACTCGGGCCACCCCCGCAGCGACAGCCTTCGAGATCACCCTGCAAACAGATGTGTTGCTGACCATTGCCGGCCCGGATGCCCCGCGTCCACCCGCGGCCGTCGTGGCGTCCATCCACCGTGATGGTCTCTGGATTCACGTACTGATTACCCCCGCCACCACGCCCGGTTTCACATCGGTATCCGTCACCGGCAGTCCACGCACCGCCCACCATTCAGCGATCAACGCGCCGCCACGAAACCATGGGGAGGCACGCTTGCGCGACCACCGCGCTATTTGGGTCACCGCCATCAGCACCTGACCCACGCCATGCTGAAAATGTGGCCAGTCTGGGCGCCGGGACTGTATCTCTTCGGCCCTGCGGAGCACATCTCCGTCGGCCGGATACGCCGACTCGCGCTCCAGTTTCCCGGAGTATGACGGTCGGGCCTCGAACGGCGGCCTGGGCACGCGCTTCGGTGTTCCACCGAGCGCCCATCAAGTCGCCTCGCGCACAGACCTCTCGGCCTGAAGTGGGCGTCGGGCGACGCTGGAAGAGTTCGCGAACGGCTCGTCCGCGGTCGACGACGGAACCGTTTCGGTGCCATCGGCCCCGGGGACGGAAGCCTCCGGACAGGATCGACAGATCGAGATCGCCTGCTCCAGGAAACCAGGGAGGATGGAAACCTCCGCGGCCGCCACCTTCTTCCGTACCGCTTCCGTCCAGCGTCGCGGTCCGACCGCAACAGGCTGGGCCACCGTTCGGCACCGGCCATGACAAAGAACCTCTTGTCTTTCGGCTTCCCCCATTCGCGTACCGCGCACGACCGCACCGCGGCCAGCCGTGCTGCCCGCCAGCGCGCCAGGGCATCGGTATCCGATTCGGACCGACTCTTCAGCCAAGACCGGTCATGCCAGGGGCGCCACGCGAGGTCCACCGATCCCTGGCCAATATCCAGCTGGCGTCCTGGCATTTCCTCGGCCAGACCACCGCGGCATCGCGGACATCGTGCCGTACCCACAGCCAGCCACCCAAGCAGGGTGCCGGACCGTGTCCCGGGTACGTACGCAGGCGCAGTATCGAGCCAGGGCGGGCCGCCGCGCCGTGGCCACGCCCATCCCGGTAGAACACCGAACCCTCTCCACCGAGAAGGCGCCAGCAACACCCTGTCTTCTCCGATGAAATCCAGATAGTCAAAACGCGTCGTAGATCACGGATTGACAGGCGCTGAAGTTCCTGTAGTGTGTTCCAGGTCACACCTACCAACCCACACATTCACAGGTCATTCAGGAGACCACCATGGTCAACCGTCCTATCTTGCGCATCGCTCTGCTGTCCGCCCTGTTGGCCATGGGCTTCGCACCGGCCACCCAGGCCGCCAGTGCCACCGGCACCACCACGTTCAACGTCATCCTGCAGCCGGCCGTGGTGCTGGATTACTATGGCACCATCAACCTGACCATCCCCTCCAGCGCGCTGTCCACCCTGTCGGGCGGTCCCAGCAACAGCGCCAACACCGCTGCCCTCACCGCCGCCGTGGCGGGTACCAGTCTGACCGCCAACGCCGCCCTGGCCACCACGGGCAACGGCGTCACCGCGGTACCGCTGGACATCAGCAACGCGTTCAGTGTACGCGCCATCGACACGCCCGGCGCCACGCCCGGTACCACGTCGGTGACCGTGGCCTTCGGCAGCGGCAGCACCGCCACCCTGACCAACACGGTCGACTCCACATCCACCATTGGTCTCTCCACCCCGGGCACCGGATTCACGACGCTCTCCGCGGGCACCGGGTTGTCGGCATCTGCCGCCGTGTACGGCGACGTGTCCATGGTGCTGAACCTCGGCGCGGCCAAGTCGGCCGGCACCTACAGCGGCGCGACCATCGTGGTGACCGCCACCAGCACCTGATCGCGCCATGAGGGGTGACCATCGGACCATCGGGCGAGCGCCGGTCACGGCGCTCGCCTTGTTGTGGGCCATGCTGGCGCTCGCCGCGCCCACCGCCAGCGCGCGGGGCGGTATCACGATCCTGGGCCCGCGACCAAGGACCACATCACTGGCGCCCGCATCCGGACGGCTCGCCACGGCCCGCGCCCTGCCACCCCCAGCCATGACCGCCGCCGCCGGCGGCGCCTGCGTCTTCTACGCCAGCGATGTCGGTAGCCAGGTCGGCATCACGCCGTCACCGGGGTCTTGGACGCTCTCGACGCTGGATCTGACCCCCACGCCGGCCTTCGCCCACGGCGTGGCCAACATCACGGCGGCCTCGGCGCCGCCGGGATTGAGCGGCGCCGCCCCGGGATTCGTCCCCGGCACCACCGCCTCGCCCATCGTGGAGACCGAAACCGGATACGACGCCATCGTCACCAATACCCATTGCACGCCAGCCCGCCTGCACGCGACCATCACCAGCACGCCCGCCGCGCCCGCCGGCGATGTCGAGGCGATCCTTCCGCCCACCACGTCGCGGCTGTACGCAAGCCTGGCCCCGTCGTTCGTGGACGATGGCACCTGGGTGTGCAGCAACGGATTCAGCTTGTTCTATTGCGAGGTATGGGAGGTTGACCTGACTCTGGCTTTCGATGCCAACGGCGCCGTACTGGGCCTGGGCGATCCCACTGCGGCAGGCACCTACACCCTGACGCTTAACCCCCCTGTCTACACCACGACCTGACGCCATCTGCGGGCCTCCGCCGATCGGCACTGGACAAACCCGCCCGCCGCCGTAACCTGCCTCGCCGCCCATCACGGAACGATCCCATGTCGCTCGACGAATCCAGGGCCCGCGCCGCCCATCGGCCACCGCCCGCCCGCATGCCGATGGCGCGCTGGCCCCTGCATCAAGTCGAGCTGACCGTACTCTGGGAAGACGCCTGGGGAAACCCGGAAGAGGCCTGCCGCCATCTGGAGGGAACCCATGGGTCATGGTTGCGTTGTCCAGCCGCCCACACCCACCCTGGCACCGTCCAGATCGAGGCTCGCCTCGCCGCGCCCGAACCGTCGTTGGCCCTGGCGCTGACCTGCGAAATGGTGAGCGACTGCTGGCCCGTCGTCCGCCTTCATCGCGCCCGCGTCGAGCGCCTCGACCCCCCGTCACCCCTCGACAGTCCCGCGATTTTTGCTAGCGTGAAGGACAAGCACCCATGTGAACAGTTTCCATGACTCACCCCCGCAGCCATCCGGTCCGCCGTCTCCTCACCTGCCGCCACCCGTGGCGCGCCGTGGGGGTGGGGCTACTGTCGCTGCTGCTGCTGGGCGCCGCCGCGCCGGCCCTGGCTCAGGTCGCACAACCGCCGCCCGGCGGCAATGGCTCGGGTACGCTGAGCCTGAATCCCGGTTCGGTTACCGCGACCACCACCGGTCAGGCTCCACCATCCAATGCACTGGCCCAGAATAGCCCCTGCTCGATCCAGGCAATCACCAAGGTTGAGGCGGCCTCGACCACCGCCCAGACCGCCGCCCAGACCCATGCCACGCCCATCCTGCAGCGGGTCTTCCAGGGCGACAACGCCAGCCAGATCGCCAACAACTGCGTCGGTTCCCTGTGGCCCAACATGGGCTTCTCCATCCCCAGCATCGACCAGCTGCTCAACAGCGCCGAAAGCTACATCATCAACACGGCCTGCGCCATGGCCCAGAGCATCATCCAGCAGAACACGTCCTGGCTGAACCAGAGTGTCTCCTTCGACACTGGTATCCCGGGCGCCCCGGTCTACGGCGTGAACATGAACCAGGGCGCCGGCGGCGCCGGCTTCGGCGTACCGCCCGTGCCCATCAACCTGGGTCCCGGCGGCAACCTGGGCGGTTCCGGATTCCTGGGCGGCAGCGGGGGTCAGATCAACCCGCCGCCCGCCGCCGTCCAGCCCCCCGTGTCCTGGAGCAACATCCAGAACCTGTTCGGTGGCTCACCACCACCAGCCAAGAGTGGAGGCTGACCATGCGCGCGCACCAGGATGCGGTGATCACCCGGAAGTACCGCGCCACCGCCCTGACGGCTCTGCTGGGTCTAGTCACTCTGACCAGCCCGCTGGCGCATGCCCAGCTGACCGACCCTTATCTGGACGCCCTGCTGTCAACGGGGGCTCCGGTCTCGCCAGGTAATGGCCTCATTCAAACGCTGGTGTCCATCGACAACAAGCTCGGCTACCAGAAAGCCTTCGATTCGACGCTGCTGACCACCCAGCAGAAAAATGCGGAACTGCAGTGGTACAAGCAAAAGTCGATCGATGCCACCCTGGCGAACAGCCCCGATGCCACCCAGGCCCAGGCCGATTGCGCCGGGGTCACGCAGCTCGCCATGAACGCGGCCATCGACGGCTACGCGGCCACGGGATCCACCATGCTTGCCGCCCAGGGCACCTACACCGTCGACCAGAACCGCCCGCCGCTGGATGCGACCATCGGCAACCTGCTGGCCGCCGCACCGCGCACCTGCTCCTACAATGACGTCAATCTGCGCAAGCTGCCCTGGTGCAAGAGCGTGGGCAAGGCGCCCATGGCCAGCCAGACGATTCTTTCGCTGTTCAAGGGTGACGCGTTGGCCGGCACCCCGGCCCAGACCGGCAACCCGGCCTCGGTGCCGGCCACCCCACCCCTGCCGACACTGAACACCCGCCAGGTCGGCGACGCGCAGGCCGCCATCAACAACCTGTTGCCGGGCCTGGTCGCGCAGCCGCCCGATACGGTGCTGAAGACGCCCGCCGGCGCCGTGTTCATGGCCAACCTACAGAAGTACAACCTGCTGCGATCTCTCGTTGCCCTGGCCCCCAGCCAGAAGCTGGCCATGACCATGGGCGTGCCGCCCGGCAGCATCGCCGCCCAGGACTGGACCAGCCCCGGCCTCAACAGTGCCTCCTTCGCGCAGGAATACGCACGCCTGTTCAACATCCCGCTGGCCAAGGCGGAAGGTGTCACGCCCTCCGAACAGATGATCCTGCAGGTCCAGGTCGCTCAGGCCTACGCGGACGATTCCAGCCTGGCCCGCGCCGCCATCAACCCCTCGACGCTGCAACTGCGCCAAACCCAGATCGCCGCCGTCCAGCTGCGCCTGCAATGGCTGATGCTGAAACGCCTCGACACCACCAACCTGTTGCTGTCGGCCCTGCTCAAGCAATCGATGCAGCCCGTCACCACCGCGCAGATGCGCCAGCTCTCCAGCACGACGAACCTCGCCCAATGACGCCGACCGCGCCACGCCGCCGCACCCGCTTCCGGAGCATGGGGGCCGCCGCTCTGGCCTTGCTGGCGGGACTGGTGCCCGTCAGCGCCTTCGCACAGGCCGCGCCGTCCCTGCCCAATCTGTTCACGCCGCCACCGCACGACCTGCTGATGAACCTGTTCTTCGACAAGGTTCTCGGTCCGCTGGTCGGCTCCGGAACGTCCTCGCCGATCGCGGCCCTGGCGGCAGGGTTCAACGCCATCGTACTCATGCTGGGTGGCGTCATCGTCACCTACACGCTCTTTGTGGGTATTTTCAACTCGGCCAAGGACGGCCAGTTCATGGGCAAGACCTGGTCGGCACCCTGGATTGCGACCCGCACCGCCCTGGGCAGCGCCGCCATCATGCCGGTCATCGGCAAATCATTCTGCGTACTGCAATGGCTCGTCGTCTGGCTGGCCGTCCAGGGCATCGGCGCTGGTGACGCCCTCTGGAGTGCCTATCTGGCTTCGCCGAACCTCTTCGGTCCCGTGTACATGCAGCCCGACGCGCGCCAACAGATGACCGCCGCCATCGAGCAGATGCTGATCGGCGAAACCTGCGTCTACAACCACAACCGGAACCTGCCAGGCCAACCGCCCCTGCACGGTGTGCAGCCGCTCAGCATGGCCGTGGCGACCGCCACCAACCAGGACACGACCTACGCGGTCACCCAGTCCTGGGTCAAGCCACCTTCCACAGCCAACGTAACCTGGCTGGGGAAAAATCTGGTGATCGATTTCGGCGGCCCCGGCCACCCGGATGCCTGCGGTCGCATCGTGGTGCAGTGGCCCGCCACCTCCGCAGGGGTAGCCCAGGCCTTCGGGACCATCCCAGGCGTCGGCGGCGTGACCGGCCTCAGCCAGTTCAGCCAATACAAGGTCATCCAGGCCGTCCAGAGCACAGTCCAGGGCTTCATGGCTCAGGTTCTGTCTGACGTCACCCCCATCGCCCAGAGCATCGTGACCGGCCAAGCCCAGGGATCGGCGCTCACCGAATTCACCAAGACGGTACCCACCCTGTTGAATGCCTACGACAAAGACATGCAGGGCCTAGCCGAAACCAACTTCATCAAGGCCAGCTCGCCAGTCACCCAGGCCTTGGTCAAGAACGCCAACCAGGTCGGCATGGCCGATGCCGGGTCGTTCTATATGATGCTGACCCAGCTGCAGAGCGCCATGAGCACTGCGCTGTCGGTTTCGCCGTCCGTCTCAAATCCAACCCAATACCAGTCGGGGATCACCCCCACCGCCAACAGCATCGCCGTCAGTGTGGCCAATCAATATAACCTGTGGCAGCACACGGGACTGTCGAGTGCGTCAGCGGGCTTGACCGCCAGCGGCGCTGAGGCCTGTGCCAACGCACGAATGGACAGGATGCCGAACGTCTCGGGGCAATACTATTCTCCTGAAGCAACGAACCAGGATCAACAGGCTTGCGCCGCTGCCAAGGCCGCCGCCCAGGGCGGCTCGCCAAACGTCACAGCCACAGGGGCCACGAAAGAAGACCCCGACATTGCCCATCTGGCGAAATCCTTCAACACCAGCGCGGCCTCTTGGGTCACATGGCTGGGCAACGGCAATGAAAACCCGATCATGGTCATGACCGGCATCGGCGGTAAGCTTACGGAGGTGGCCTGGGATGCCTTGGCCGCCGCCGCAGGAACCGCCTTCATTCCACTCGGCGGCGGGACAATCGCGCAGATGTTCATCATCGTCGGCATGTCGGCGCTGGTGCCGGGACTGACGCTGGAATACTACATCCCGGCCATGCCCTACATCTACTGGATGATGGCCATCGCTGGCTTCTTGTTCATGCTCATCGAACTGGTATTCGCTGCTCCCATCTGGGGCCTGGCCCACATCTTTCCGGACGGAGAGGGGTTCGTGGGCCGCGCCGGCCAGGGCTACATGGCCATCCTCTCGCTGTTCCTGACCCCCTCGCTGCTGGTCATCGGACTGGTCATCTCGATCGTGATCATGGTACCGATCGCCAGCATCGTCAACGCCACCATCGGCGATTTCATGATGTATACCATGAATCTCGGCCACGACGCCGGCAACCCCATTCCCATGCTGATGTCGGTGCTGATCTACACCGTCATCCTGTACCAGATCGTGAAGATGGTGTTCGGCCTGATCCACAGCATCAACGACAAGGTGCTCGGCATGATCGGCGGCCGCACGCAGATCGGCGAGGTTGCTCAGCACGGCGAGGGTGGCATCAGCGCCGGCATGGCCGGTGGCATCATGGCCATCCGCCAGGGCCAGGAAGCAGCCGGCAGCGCCGCCAAGGCCATCGGTCATGGCGCCAATGCCACCCAGCAAGTGCGCGCAAAAAACAAAGAGCAAGGCAAACAGGCCGAGAAAGTGCTGCACGGCTCCATGTTGGAATCGGGATCGCAAACCGTCGCCGATGTCGGCGGCCTGGGCGCCGTCATGGGTGGCGGTGCCGACGCCAACCAGGTGGCCAGCAGCTTCGGTCAGGCGGAGGGATCGTTGAACCGGACCCGCAGCTCGTTCATGTCGGGCCTGCAGAAATCCGCGAGTGCCATCGCCAGCGGTGTGCCCGATCCCACCTCGGGTCGCCGCCCGAGCGCCGCCGAGCGCTCCGCCGCCGCCTCGTTCGCCGCCGGCGCGGCCGGCGCGGCCAAAGCCGCCGCCAGCAACCCGTCCGCCTACAAGAACTTCCTGGCCGCCGCCGTGCAGCCGCACATGACCGCCGACGGACAACTCAACGCCGACGCCCCTGCGTACATCGCCGCCGCCGCTACCCTGCTGACCGCCGAGAACGCCATGGACTTCTACCGCGGCCAGCGTGACGCCCGCGTCCAGGGACCCGCCGCCGAGCAGGCGTACCTGGAAAGTGCCACCGCGCCCTACCGTGACGCGGCCGGCGCCATCCGGGCCACCGCGCCCGCCCACATCGTCACCGCAGGACTCCAGATGGCGGCCACCGCGGCACCCTCGACGCCCAAGCAAAATCCAGGCACAGGTAGCAATGTTTCATGACGGCCCCCGTCCCGCGCTGCGCGTTTCGCGCGGACCACCAGGGCTCAACCAGGTTGCCCACCATGTCCATCCGTGCTAAAATGACCACTACCCGCATTGCGGATCGCAAAACAGGAACTGGGAGACATCCATGAGCGAGGGCATCAGCCCCATCTTGATGGCCGCCAAACTTCAGCGCTTGCGAACCGAAGCCGACGTGCGGCGCAACACCGAGATGATCTACGAGTCGTCGCGCCGTCGCAAGGCCGTGGAGGCGCACAAGAAGTCCGCGCACAACCTGTTGTCGTCCGCCCGCATTCTACGGAGAACGGCCCTCGACCTGGCGTGGCTCATCGGTGATGCCCAGAACAAGAGCGACGCCGAGACGCTGGCGCTGTTTTTCGAAACCTATGAGCGCAATTGCAAGACGTCCGAAGCCACTTACGACAAAAGCCCAGTTGAAGAGTTTATCAACGACGACCCAAACCAAAGCATCGACCCCGTTCGGGTGGACAAGGAGGCCGCTGCAGAATACCTTCAGAAATGCCGCCAACAGAAGGCACAATCAGCACCACAGAAATCCGTAGGAAACGAGGCCATGAGTAAATCTGACGACATATCACCGCCCACCACCGCAACAGCACGACAGACCCCATGACCGAACCTGTCGCGTAAGCCCTTAGCTTTAGACGAGGAAACCGCCATGGACGAGGCATGACGAAGTATGACCACGCTTCATGATGACCGCCGCGCCATGCAATTCGCACGGACCATCCGCATCAGGAACCGGTCGCCAACCATGTCCATCCGTGCTAGGCTGCCGTGTTGCTCGGCCATCGAAAAAGCCGAGTCGGCCTCGCAAGCCTGGGGACGACCCACCAGCCATGTCGATCCACCAGAAAAACCCCAACGTACCGCGAAAGCCGTCGCGCGTGCGCTGAGTCGGTTCTCGCGGACGTCAGGCGTTCCCGGATGGGTCATTTCGGAATCCATCCAGAAGCCATGACCCATTCAAAGCCGCGACAGGAGAGTCAAACGGCTGCGCGGCCTCCCCAGACCGTCCGACTCGCGCCCGCCGCGGAATCTGCTAAAGTGAAGTCATGGTCGACATCCGGTTGCCCGTCGTGAAATGGGCCTTCGTGCGCCCCCTATGCCCGCCGCCGCTGGAGGAGTGGGCCGACACCTCCGTCGAGGACTGGGTCGAAGCCCGGCTGGCGCACGGTCTGGACCGCGCCGGCTTCCACACCGCCCAGGAGGCCCTGCGCCACATGGACGGCATCCCGCAGGCCGCCCTGGCCGCTCTGGGCCTGCGCGCCGCCCTGCGCGAGACCTCCGGCATGCGTGCCGAGGATACTCGCCCCATCCCGCCGCCGATGGCTGCGCAGGCCGCGCGTCTGCTGGACGCCTGGGTCGAGGACCCGGCCGCCACCACCCTGACCCGCCAGCTGCGCGCCGCCGGCCTGGATCTGGGACCCGAGGTCTCGCCCATGGAGGCTTGGGCGCACGTCCCCTTCGCCGATCGCATCTTGTGGGCCGCCGCTCTGTGTCAGGCCGCCGGTGTCCTCATGAGCTGCGATGCGGTCACCGTCCACGAAAGCATGCTGGCGGTCCCCGAACGCTGGCACCGCGGCTGGCGCGAGGAATCCCTGCGCGCCCGCGGTACGCCGCCACGCCATCACGACGCCGGATGGACCGCCCGCCCGGCTCCAGGTGCCCTGGTGGCCCCAGCCGTCCTGGATGCGCTGTGGCGACACCGCGACGCCGATCTGGCCTGGTGGAATCACCACCTGTCTCGGGTTCCGTCGGTGGCTCGCCTCGTCGGCGCGCACGCCGCCCGGCTGCCCCTCACCGACCCGCGCCGCAGTCTGGCACTGTGGTGTCAGGCCCTCCCGGACGTCGCCCCCCCGCCGTCCAGCGAACGCCAGCCGGCCGCCGCGCCGCCGCCGGATTCCGTTTCACCCGCGCCGCCGTTCGACGAGGAGGCGCGCCGCGCCCTGCCGCCTGGATGGGGATTCACGCCATCCCGTCCGAACGCCGCCGCGCCCGACAAGCCCCGCGCCCGTCGACATGACGCACCTCGCGCCGGTTGACGTCATCGCCACCGGTTCGCCCGCGCCATCCGGGGCTTGCGCCACGCCGCCCCTCCTGCTAGGATGCAATGGATCGGTGCGTACCGCAACGCGGTTGCGTGCCTGCATCCGCCGTGCGCCGTACCGGTGCCGGACATTCCCTTGACCATCCAACCCGAGAGACCCATGAACAACCTGCCTGTTGACGCGTCCGCCGCGCCCCTCGCCTTGCGCGTACGCTGGACCGATGATCCGCGCGCCCTGACCACCTTCAACCTGCGCGGCGACCGCGCGCTGCACGCACGGTTTCTGGAGGCCTTGCTGCGCGGCAATGTCACCGCTCTGCACGGGCTTCCGGCCGATCTGCGCCAGATGGTCCAGCACACGCGTACCCGTCATGTTGGGGCGCGCGCCGTGTGCGTGCCCGACCAGGACCATGTCCTGCGCACGCGCGCCAACGATCTGGAATGGGCCGCCACCGCCGTCGATGCCGAACTCCTGAAGACGATCTGGTCGGTTCGCCCCGTATGCGGCGACCGCTGGGGCAACTGGGTTGATGAGACCTGGTCGCCGTTGACGCCCGCCGAAAACCGCCATCGCCGCCCGGAGCCGCGCCCCGTGATCCGCCGCCCGCGATTCCCGTTGCCGGCCGCCCGCCGATCGCTGCACGCCTGAGGAGAGCCGCCCATGTCCATGCCGATTCGGGATCGCGCACGCCATCCGGCGTCCGCCCGCGCCGCCACGCGCCGTGACGACGCCACACCACCCGCCCACCTGGTCGATCTGCTCGGTGGCCTGCACCCGCGCGCCAACGAAGCCGATTGGGTGGCCGCCGCCCAGGCGCTGGAACAGGAAATCGCACGCTTGGACCCAGACTCGCCCCTGGGTCCCGTGACCGTGTACGTAACCCCGTGTCCAGTCCCCGAAGACCCCTCGCCGACACGCTGGTCGCGCCAGCAACCCGCGCGATACCAAATCGAGGCCTCCTGGCACCGCGTTCTGGGTACCGAGCGGGATTGGTCCTGGCAGGCGACCCTGCGTGCCGATGCGACCTCGGCCACATTCCGGGTCGGGCTATCTGATCGCACCACCCGCGACATCTGGACCCCCGCGCCATTCTGGTCGCCCGGGCACCTGGACCGGACCTGCTTCGCGACCCTCGTGCGCGGCCTGCGCGCCAGCCTGATCAGCGCCCAGGCGCATCTGCTGGTCAAGGCGGGGCTGCCCGAGGATCAGGCGCAGGCCGCCGCCGAGCGTCTGATCGATCCTCAGGCCGCCCCCGAAGTCACCACCGGAATGGCGGCCGAGGTCGAGCGGCCTGCCACTGTGCCGACTCGGATGGTTTCGCCGCACACCTGACCAAACACCGATACCCCGATTGACACCGCGGCGGCGCAACGATGAATCGCGCTCGCCCCCATGGATCGAGACCGCACCCACCCTTGCACCGCCGGGGTCTTCCGGTAGACTGAAAACAGGCCCGACGTCGGCTCGACCATGAAAAACGTTGGGAAAATCGGACGCGATGATCGAGGAAGCGGCACCCACCACCGAAAACGCCGGTACACCTTCCGCCCTGGAAGACGTCGCCTGGGCGGCCCTGCGCCTGGCCGCCTGCGCCACGAAGGGACAGGTGTCGGCCATGGTGCACATATCGCGCCCGGGTGCGGTTCTGGAAACCTGGAGCGACCTGATCGACTTGACCGGTCGGGACCGTCTCAGCGCTGCCCTGACTCCGGAGGAGCAGGATAAGGTCCGGTCGCGCTGGTCAGGCTGGAGCGTTCCGAAAGAAGTCGACCCGGACCCGGTCCGGAACCGGAAAAAAGCGACCCTGTTGCGCTGGTGGGCAACCAGCGCCCGCGATCCATGCGGCCGTCCGGCTTGGGTGCGCTGGCTGACCCAACAACTGATCGCCGCCGCCCCCCTGTCGGCCCGCTCGGCGCCGGTCAGCCGCTACGAGGCCACCTCGACGCCCATGTCGGAGCGTATCGCCACGCAGGCGCGCCGTCAGGCGTTCTGGGCCGACCTCCTGCAGGCCGCGCCGGACATGAACGCCGCTGTCTGGGAACGATACGCCCAGTGGGGTGTGCACTGGCCGGAACCGGGCGACTCGGCCATCGTTGCGACCGAAGCCGCGACCTGGTGGCATGCGGGTCTGCAACGGCTCGGGCGCGCCGTTGAGGAAACCCCAACGGCTCCGGACCCCCCTCGGGATGACCCGGCGGCCACCATCCATCCAGACGACCGCGCCGCCCTGGACGAGATCAGGGACAACATCGCCGGCCGCCACAGCCACGTCAAGGTCGACGCGCTGCGTCGCGCCTGGAACCGGGTGACCCACGACCAGGGGTGGGGCCGCGATTGGTGCGCCAGCCGTCCGAGCCAGCGTCCGAGCTGGTCCATCCCACGCCCGTCGCCGTTCCATGGCGCCATGCTCGCCGGCACCCAGCCGTTCTTCGAGGGGCATTTGCGTGCCGCCTGGCGAGCCAACCCACCACCGCTGGCCCAGATGTCGCGTCAAGATCCAGCCGTCCCGGATTGGCCGGAGGATTGGGAAGCCTGGGCCAGGACGACCTGGCCGCAATGGCACCCGCCGGGAGGATGGGACGCCCGCGCACCGGTTGCGCTGTTCGAGGGCAACGGACGGCCCGTCATCACGGAAGCCAACCGCGACGGCACCTGGCGGGCATTGGATCGTCTGTGGGAAGGCTTCGAGAGTGCGCTCGCCGCCCAGAACTGGAATCCGGCATCCTCCAGCATGCCCTCCGGCGTGATCGCCGCCTGGGCGACCTGGAGTCGCCGGGTCCATGGCTGGGACGTGACACGTACCGATGATCCGGTGCTGGTGACCACTGCCACCCTGGTGACCTGGTGGTCGACCATGGCCATGCTGCATGCCGCGTTCATGCAGAGCATGCCGGACATGCAGATGTTTCATCACGCCTACCGGATTCACGAACGCCACGCGCCACGTCGCAACCGCGGCTACCACGACTATGGATCGGACCTCGACGCCGTTCGCCTGCCGCTCCTGGCCGCGGTGGACACGGCCCTCATGAATATCGGGAACATGCATCCATCCATGGCCGACGCCGCCGCACGTTTGCGCGATCTCCCCGCCTCACCCCTGCGCGACCGCTTCATCCAGCGCTGGTCGCGCTGGATGGGTGTCCACCCGCAGATTCTTTTCACCCCGGCGTTCATGAGAAAGCCGACGTCCGAGGGCCTGACCCGCGCCGCCGTGGCCTTCAAGGCATCCACGCTGGCGGTCGCCGCCACCCCGGCAGGCGTGGCCTGGTCGCGTCCCACCCTCGCCCGCCCGCGCCCCTGATCCGCCCGAATCAGGCGTGCCCATCCACTTTGTTGGCAAAACTGTCTCGGTGCCATCGCCTGTTGTGGTGACGATCATGTCTGGACACAACACCCAGGGTTCGTGAAGCGGCTTTGTCAACCGATGGCACAAACATGAAATCGGGGAGCCTGGCGAAATCACCAGGATGCGATAGAATGGTGGCGCATCACCGCCCACCATCGCCACGACAGCGACCCTACCGAAGCGACCATGCGACATCCCGGACCAACGGAACAAAAACAGAAAAAAGCGTTCAACCCCGCCGCGACCAGGCGTTTGCTGAAGGCCATCGCGTCCGATCGCGCCGTCCACTGGCCCACCGTTCTGGACGCCATCGACGCCGGCGCCGACCCCAATGCGCGCGATCACGAGGGATGGTCGGTCCTGGATCGCGCCGCCGACGAAAACTCCCCCGGCCTGATCGCGCGCCTGGTGGCACGCGGTGCCGACGTCAACCATCCGGACCCGGAGGGGTGCACGGCGCTGATGACCGCGGCGATCGGCGGTTTTCCCGCCACGCTGCGCGCCATGTTCCGGGCCGGTGCCGACGCCAGCCGCAGGGACGACTGCGGTCGCACGGCCCTGCACTACCTCTTCGATGGAACGTACCAACCCTTCGCGGCGGAATCCGTGGTACTCCTGATTGAAAAGGGCGCTGATCCGCGACGGATCAACGGCCTGAAAGAATCCACATGGGCGGACAGTGCCGACCTCGCCGTTGCGGAAGACAGCGAAACGACCGAGATGCTGGATCGACTGGACGTGTTGCTCGCCCAGCCGCGACACGCCGCCGCGCGCCGTGCGCTGTGGAGCGCCGCATCGGAGGCGCAACAGCGCCGCCTGCTGCCGCGTTGCTCAGCCATCGAAAAAGCCGAGTCGGCCTCGCAGGCCTGGGGACGACCCGCCGGCCCCGTCGATCCGCTAGAAAAGTCCGACATACCGCGAAAGCCCACGCCGCGCCCTCACTGAGCCGACTCTCGCGGCCGTCAGCCGCTCCTCGGCATCCATCCAGCTTAGAGTCCCGCCCTCATCCAACCCGCGCGGTCCTTCCGGCGCGAGCGGCCTGGAGGGACGGCATACTTCTTGCCTGGCCCGACTCCAGGATGGAACCCTCTCTACCGGGGGGGGGGGGGGGGGGGGGGGGGGGGGGGGCGACATCCTGTCTTCTCCGATGCCGGAGCGGTTTTCCAAGCGCCGTCTGTTATCCGCGCACCGCGGAAACGGGCACGGCCGTCCTTGACATTCAACACACACCAGCCCCCTCCGCCTCCAGCGGTGTTTCCGCCAAGGCTGCCCGCGCCCGCGCCACTCCTTCGCGCCCCATGCGGTGCGCCGCCACTGGCTCGAACACCTCCCGCACATCGTCGGGCTCGACGAAATCACGCTGCCGGCTCCAGGCCCGCGCCCGCGCCACTGCCAACACCGCCAGGCCAGCGCGCGTCGAAAGTCCGCCGTCGTCGTGCCGGGTGGCCGTCAGCAACCGCTGTACATAACCCGCCACCGCGGGCGCAACATGCACGCGGGCCACATCCGTTTGCGCCGCCAGCAGGCCATCGGCGGACCAGATCGGCCGCGCGACGTCGGGTGCCTGCCCCAGCAGCAGCGCGATTTCATCGCGATCCGTGGGCGGCAGCATAGGCAACCGTACCATGAACCGGTCCATCTGCGATTCCGGCAGCGGAAAGACCCCGGTCGATTCGGAGGGATTCTGGGTTGCGAGCACGAGAAAGGGCCGCGCCAGGGCCGTGGTGGTGCCGTCCACGGAAACCTGGCGTTCGGCCATGGCCTCTAGCAGGGCGCTTTGCGTGCGCGGCGACCCGCGATTGATTTCATCCGCCAGAAAAACATGGGTGAAGAGGGGGCCTGGATGAAAAACGAAGGCCTGGCGACTCGGATCAAAGACGCTGCTGCCGGTGATGTCGCCAGGCAGCAGATCGCTGGTGAACTGCACCCGTCGCTCGGGGAGACCCATGACCTTGGCCAAGGCTTTGGCCAGAGTGGTCTTGCCCAACCCGTGATACCCCTCGAGCAGGATGTGCCCCTGCGCCAGCAACGTCCACAGGGCCAGATCGACCACGGCATCGCGCCCGCGCAGTACTCGCAGGATTTCGTCGCGTACCAGGCCAAACTGCCGTCGCATCGCTTGCCGTCCGGCCAGCAGGGTGGCAGGAACGTCCGGATGAGGATTCCGCTGAAGGGGAAGCATGGGTTTCCTTGTCGTAAAAAAAGGGGGATGGTCGTCCGCCGCCATCAGGCTGCGGCGCGGACCGGCAGGAGGGTCGCGACAGCATCCGGCCAGGCCCACCGTCGCGCTGGGTTGCGGATCATCCGCGCCGACCCGCGCGCCGCACCAGGATGTGCATCATCCAGGACACCGCGGGAGCAGGCGCCGCCGGTGGCCGTCAACGGGTGCCACCACGCTCTCCAGACTCGCAAGGTTGCCACCGCCACAATAGGCAGGATGGCGCCGGCACGTCGCACACCGCGGACGTCATCAAAGGGATGCCAAGGGTGGATCATGCCGCAACTCCGGTCGCTCGCTCCGTCGACCCGGATGGGAGGCTACAACAACCCACCACGGCCCGCAAGGGTGCCGTGCGCTTCGGAGAAGACGGAACGCCGCCGGGTCTTCCCGATGGGGAAGGCCGTATCCCGGGATCGGGTCAAGTCGGAGGATGCGCCATCCAGACCGACGGGACGGCACCAGGCTCTTCGGCCCACCCTGGGCGGGGATCCATGGCCTCGCCACTTGACGAGCCGACCGGAATGCTGGAAGACTCGTCCTTCGCGCCCACCTCACGAGATACCGTCATGGGATTTTCATCACGTCACGCTGGCATCCGCGCCGTTCTGGTTTTGGCAGGCTGCTTGGCCTTGGCCGCCTGCCACCGTCCACCTCCCTATCAACCTCAAGCCGGACGACCCTTTCGCCAGCCCGACGGCGTGTGGGCAGTTCGCGTCGGCACCGCGGGAATGGTCAAGACACTGCCGCTCGTCCAGGGAGCCATCGCCCGGTTCGACACCCTCACGCCCTACGTCAACGGATGCCGGCGCAGTCCATCGGGGAAGATCATCCAGACCAGGTCCACGGTGACCACGGGTGCCCGCTTCGAGGTCATCGCCGTCCATCCGCACGCCCGTATGGCGGACATCCGCGTATCCATGTCCATCCTGGCGGGAATGCGCCACTTGCGCATCGGCGCGGCGTCGTCGGCATGCCACCTGGACCTGCCCACCGTACAATCGCGCGCCTACATCGTGCGCCAACGCTGGCCGGCGTCATGATGAGCACGAATCGGGCCATGGCGACGCTGGTCGGAATGACGGTATTCTGGGCGGCAATGCTGATCCTGGCCACCGCGACCGCGCCAGTCAGGTATCATCATACCGTTTCGGCACACGCCTGCACGTGCCAGCGCGGCATGCCATGCTCGCAAAGAGCACCCAAAGATATCATCGAGTAACGCAAAGAATAACGAACCACAAAAAATATACGAAGATTCGCCGCAAGTTGCGATCACATCGCTAGCCTGCGGGTGGCTGCTCGCGCTCGCCACCCAATTGCGGTCATCGCCTGCAACGCTCGCGGTATGGGGTCGAAACCGGAAAAATCAGGTGACGGAAGACCGGGTTGGCCAAGCCCACCGGGCTGATGTTCGCCGTCCGGGGATGGACAAATCACAATCACCCCGCTAGAATAAGGGACACCATGAAACCGCCACAGTCTTCCGCCCGCGTCCTCGATCAGTTCTACACACGGCCGGAGGTGGCGGACCGCTGCACGGCATTCGCCATGGACTGGGTGCGCAAGCAGGGGTGGCCACGGGTGGCCTGGATGGAACCCTCGGCCGGAACCGGCGCGTTTTTCGAGAGACTGCCCGAACCGCGCTGCGGAATGGATGTCGACCCGCGCTGTGCCGGTGTGCTGACCGGAGACTATCTGACCTGGGATCCATCCGGATGGATGCACCGCAATCACCATCACATGGTGATTGGCAATCCGCCCTTCGGTCGCAACGCCAGTCTGGCCCTGAAGTTCTTCAACCGCAGTGCGGACTGGGCCGACGCCATCGCCTTCATCGTGCCGAGAACTTTCGAGAAGGAATCCCTGCAGCGCCGCCTGCACCGGGGATGGCACCTGTCCGCCAGTCTGGACATCCCCCCCGATAGCTTCGTCCATGACGACCGTCCGCGCCGCGTCCCGGTGGTGTTCCAGATATGGGAGCGTCGTGATCACCCGCGACCTATCCCGGACGCCGCCCCACCGCCGGTCTCGGACTTCTCGTTCGTGCGCACCGCAAGGGATGCGGACTTCTGCATCCAGCGCGTCGGCGCCGCCGCCGGCAAGGCCACGGTATGGACCACGGAAACCCGGAAGGCGCCCGCCTCGCACTATTTTTTGCGCGCCACCGGACCGCAGCCATCGGCCATCGTCGCCCGGCTCAACGGCATCGACTGGACACCCTGGCGCTCCAGAACGGCAGGCAATCCCAGCCTGACTCGCGCCGAGGTGGCCCGCGCCTATCTGCAAAGTCTTTCGCCACCCACGACCGGATCCGACCCGACATGACCCATCAGGACTCCACCCGCGGCGGCCAAGCCCACGGCCTCGCCTTCGAGGACCTGGTCAAGGCATCCCTGTTTCCGGGTGCCAGCAACCACGCCCGTGGTCCGACCTCACTGTTCGATGTGGAAGGGGTCTTCGATCGCGAACTCGGTCTGCCGACCAGCATCAAGTCGGCCAAGCGTACGACCGAAGATCGCATGGTCATCCCGCTCTCGGACGCGCGCCGCTGGTGGGCCATGGAAGGACAGTCCTTCTGGCTCATCGTGGGCGGTTGGCGCCAGGATCGTGGCGAAAAGATATTCGCTCTCGCCCACCAGTTCCTGATCACCCCGGAAGTGCACCGTCGTCTCGTCGCGGGCATCAAGGCCGACGAAGTCGAAGCCTTTCACGAGGGACTGCGTGCTTTCATGCAGGGATCCCACGCCGCGGCCCGCGCCTGGGCCCGCCAACGCCGCGCCAGCCTGCCGTTCTGCATCACGCGCCTGAACCCGAAAGTGGACTCGAAAAACCAGCGTCGCCTGCAATGCTCGCTCTCCGTCGACGATCTGCGCGCCGCCATCGAGGACGTCCGCCGGGAGATCGGATCAAAGCCGGACGTGCGGCTGCCTCTGGCGCGAACCTGGACGCAACGGATCGGCACCCTGTCCATGCCCCTGCGCGTGATCTCGCCGCCCCGCCGCCTGGCCGCCTCCGACTCGGAGACCACGCGCCCGCCCGATCCGCGCCAGGTCGAGGGAATGCCGCGCCGTCGCCGTTGATCGCCGCTCATGCTCACGCCCACCCACGATCCGACATCGGGCCGCGCGCCGCCCGCCTTTGCCCGCCGCCAGACCCTCTTGCGCTGGGTGTTCACCCTGACCGTGTTCGCGGCACCCGCCGCTCTGGCCGTCACGATACCGGCCTGCATCAACCCGATATCGCGCTGGCCCCTGGTTCGCGCCGCCCTGCGCCGCGCCGGCGACTGGCCGACGACGTCCGCCTGGCCGCCGGTGCTGCGCGCCCGCTGGCGGCGTGTGGCATCGGGATGGGGATCGCCCGCCGCCCAGGGCGCCGTCTGGCGATGGTTCGATCGGAATCACGCCGGCCTTCCACCACCCACGCGCCTGTCGGAGTCCGTCTGCCGGCTCATCACGACCACGACCACGCCGACGCGGCCCGCCACGCCCTGGTCATGGGTCTGGGTTTCGACGCATCGACCCGAACGCGCCGCCCTGTGGCGCGTCAGCCCGCGCACGCACAAGGGCGCCTGGAGCAGGTGGAGCACACCCGTCAACACGGGCGTCGATCGCAGTACGACACCGGGAACGTATTGGGTCTACAGTCGGCTGCGCCGCACCCGCATGCGTGGTCGCTTCCCTGTCGTGGTGATGCCGGACGCCGTTCGCGCCTACGATGTTTGGCGCCACAGCGGTACGCCGGCGCCTGCCGCCGTCATCGCACTGGCGGCCCGATGTGGCGTGGGCCTGGGCATGCCGCTGCCACCGTCTGCCGCGCGTGGACGCTGCTGGCAGTCCTATGACGATCCGGACGTGCAATGGGTCGAGTATTTCAACGGGGGCGATGCCCTGCATGCTTTCGCGCGCGCCGCGTACGGGTTCCCGCAATCGGCCGGATGCGTGGAGATGCCGCCGGCTGCAGCCCGCCGTCTGTACGCCGACATCGGACTGGGAACGCTGGTGACGATCACCACCGCGCCATTGCCAGCCGCACCACCACGGGGACAAATCCGGAAGTCGACCCAGCCAGGCCTGCAAGAGAGGTTCGGAAAAGGGTAGCGACGGCCGTCGCGCTCGGCGCCAGCGCGCCGCCAAGTCAGGCCGCGGTTGCCGCCGCGAAGCCGTGAGGCAGCAGCAGGTATCCGCCATCGTGCGCCCGTGCACGTGCATCGTCAATTGCCGCCCCGGTGCGCATCAAGGTCAGCCGCAGGGTGTCGCCGCGACCAGCAGGTTGCCCGGCGGGGCGGATGTCGCGGAACACATGCCCGGCTGAAACAGCCCCCAGACGTGCCATGGCCTGCCAAAGCAACAAGAAACCGCCGCCCAGCAAGGCCGCCGGTACGGAAGCGTCGGACCACCCCTCGCCAAAGAAGCCAAGAAGGTGTCGAGCCAGACTGTGGTGCGCCTCGGGGGGAAACCGGCTCGGGTTGAGCGACCCCTGGTAGGGAACCTCCAGGGGAGAGCGCATCGCCACCGTGCCTTCGGCAGCATCATCGGTCGCCGCCGCCGCGCCACCCCGGGGCATGGGGACCGGCGGCAACCGCGGAATGGCCGTGCGGCAGGCCTGAAGGGAAAACCCCTCGCCGCCACCCGGCATGGCGAGACTCAGCCGACCCACGGCGCCCTCCCGTTGCCGCGAGGACGCCAGCAGGCCGTGCAGAAGCCCGCCGACGAAAAGGGCGACGTGGTTTTCCCAGGCGTCGGGATGGATGCGTGCTGCGTCGGCCTGTCCGTCGGCCACCACGGCCGCCAGACCGGATGCGACCCATGGCACATCGGACGCCCCTGATCCACGCTGCTGCCAGGACAGGAACAGGGGGCCGTGCCCCAGCGCCTGGAGTTCGAGGGAATCCGCCATGAGGTCACGCGTCCGGGAAGGGATCGGGGAAAATGTCGGCCACCCGCAGCCGATCGTCGATCGCGGGGGATGGCGTTTCGCCACCCGCAGCCGCTGCCGGCGCCGCCGTTGTTGTTGCCGTAGCGATCCGGGGAGGACTCAGTCGCACGCCGTACACACCCTCGCGCCCCTCCTTCTTCCAGCCCGCCACTTCCCAGGCCGTGCCGTCGATGCGCAGATCGCCGCGCACGTCGGGCCAGGTGGGTTTCCGCTTGCTGGCTTCGGCTACCTGATGCAGTGCACCCTCCGCCGCGCCGCCGCGCGCGCCGCTGTACAGGAGGATGGCACCGTCGGCACCGTCGTCCCACCCACCCCAGTCGCGATCACGCCCACCCACATGGATGCGCAACCGCCACGCAGGGTCGCCACCCCCGGACCGCCGCCCGTTGCTGGCCAGGAATCCACGCCCTTCTTTCTCGAATGCCATGGTACGCGCTCGTCGAAAACCTTGCCACCCTACGAAAAAGGACCGCGACCGTCAACCATGCCCGCCGCGCTTGACGGCCCATGTCGCCACCGATAGCATGAAGGGGTATCGCCAGATGGAAGACGGGAAGCCATGCGGGACACAACAAAACCCGACACATCGCTGTTGCCGAGGATGCTGCAGGAAGCACTGCGGGCCGGCACCGTCAATCTGGAGGACCAGTGGGACCTGGGACGCTCGCCGCCAGCCCTCATCCACGACCTGTTGACCTGGGCCCAGAAGAATCCGGATGCACCGGTGTCCTCATTGCAACAGATCTTGCGCGCCTGTGCCGACCGGGTTGAAAGCCATCAGCTGGTCCGCGCCATCGGCAACACGACCTTCGGCAGCTCCTGGTACCGGATGCTGTGCCAAAAAACGGGCACCCAGCCTTCGGAGACGCAACGAATCGAGTCGTGGGCCACCGCGATGGAAAAGAGCCTGCGCGACCCTCGTTTCGACGGGGATCGAGTGGCCGCACTGCTGGGTCAGGCGCCCCACGCGAATCCGGAGGCCCTCGCCGCCTGTGACGGCTGGGCCATGAGGGCCGTGGAGAATGCTGTCGCGGCCCTGTTGCGCCGCGCGCCGGATGACCCCTTCGTGGCCGCCTGGCTGATCCGGAGCGTCCCGCTCGAGTTGGCCTGGTCGGCTCTTTTGGCATCGGAGGAGATTCATGCGATCGACGCCGAGGCCGGACTCCTGGACTGGCCGCCGCCTGAGGCGACCCAGGACTGGGACCGCATCATCAGGGAGACCCTGCGAAAGACGCCGCGCACGTCGCCGAACCGGGCACCGATCCTCGCTTTTGTACGATCACAGGCTCCGGCGACGTGGAATCGGGAGGTTTCCAGGATGGCCGCCATAAACCCGGTGGAACGCCTCAGGACGAGCGAGACGTTCGATCGTGTGCGCCGGGATGACCGCAGGCGGCGATTCGATAAAAAGGCGCGCACCCCGTCCTGGCTGGATATGCTGGACCGCACTCCGGAGATGCTCGGGTTCATGCCACCGGACGCGGTCGACACCCTGGGTGAACGGTTGTTCAAGGACGTGGCCCTCGATGACGCGCCCCTGTCGCCGCCCGCGGCCTGGCCGCATCCACTGTCCGACGCAGACCGCACCCATGCCCGCAGCACGGCGGCCGCTCATCGCCACATTTTGGACGTGGTGGCCGCCCGGCGGGTGTGTGAGGTGCTTCCGGAGGCTGCCCGGACCGCCTGGATGACGCGGGTCCTGGAAACGACGTTGGCGCTCGCCGAGCTTGACGCCGCGCTGTCCACACTGGCCGGCGCCGCCACCCCGTGCGTGGATCGGGACTGGCCAGGCCTGCCGGACGACATCCTGGCCCCGGTCCTCGCCTCGGTTCTCGCCACGGACGGGAACGCCACCCGCCTGCTTCAGACGTGTCCACGGGTGGCCTCGATCGCACTGAAGGTCGCCACGCAGGAGTGCTGGCACCGCCAACCGTTTGCCGCTGCCAGCCATCTCAGTCGGCCGGCGTCGGTCCAGGCGCGCTAGAAACCGCCCCACCATCGGTCAGGTGCGGGCCGAGCCATCCGGCCAACCATGCGCGCGCCGCGGCCTCGTCACCCATTTGCGCGCACCATCGAAGCCATACGCACGCCTGCATCTCGCCCCACGCCGGATCGTCCGTCCACGGCAACCGTGGCACCGCCAGCCGGAAACCGCTCAGAAGGTTGGCAACCGCCGCGCTCCACAGATCGCACCAGGGATGGATCCATTGCGTGCCGTCCGCTTGCATGAGTCCGTCGCCCGCCAAACGAACGTCATGCCGCACCGGATCGAACGCCAGGCACCAGGCCGCGCCGAGATTGTCCGCCCGTCGTACCGCGTCCGCATCGGGCGCGACGTCGGGATGGTGCACGCCGAGCCAGACCTCCTGGCCATCGTGCCGCGCCGCCCAGACCGCCGCCCAGTCACATCCGTCGGCCCGCCAGGGAAACACGACCACACCCTCGGGCGCCTCGCCGCCCATGAAAGCCGCCCGCCGCAAGCCGCGCCACCAGGCACCGTCCCGGTCCGGCGTCGGATGGACATGTAGAATCAGGGGGTGCTGGCGCCAGTCAGCCATGGCGCGGACGACATCGCTGCGCCCCACGACCGCCCATTGTGCCGGATGCCGGTCCGGGTCGTCGGTCCCCGTCACCAGGTGCCGCCAGATCGTGCCGGCGTCGAGGCGCGTCGATGCCATCGCCCAGGCCCGCTCGGCCAGCAGTGCCACCAGGGGTGAGAGGAGCGGGTGAGCCGGAGGGGCGCTCACGCCGCCGTCTCCAGGTGCACGACGGTGCGCTGCGCCAGACGCGTCATGTGCTGCGGCGCAATCCAGCCCAGATCGACCAGACCGCGCGCGACCCGCGACCGTCGCAGCCAGCGCCGGTGCCACCAGGCCAAATCCCAGGCCAACAATGTGATCAGCAGCCGGAAAGCCGGGTCCACATGACGGTTCAGGCCGCGCGCCTCCGAACCACATTGCAGGAGGATCAGCCAGTTGGTTCCACACCGCAGGCGTTGCTGTGCCGTCAGACCGGGCCACCCACCGGCGCCCGGGTTCGCTACCCGCGCCATCGGTTGCGCCAGAGCCGTCAGCAGGAGGCGCGCGTCGTGGACGCCGCCACAGTCCCGCACCTGGTCGGATTCGCCGGCCGCCAGCCCAACGCCGGCCGCACCACCACAGCGTCGAATGAAACGCGCGAATGCCGCAGGCTCCGGTGTGCCGTCGCGATACAATGCCGCCAGATCGCGCGCGTCATCGGCCGCATCGCGCCCGCGCGGCCACCGCCAGCATGAGGCCGACGCTGGGGGGTCCTCGAGAGAATGCTCTGTGAGGCTGGACATCCCGTCACCGTAGGGGATCGCACCGCGCGCGCAAGGGGCCTCCGGTGATCCCGCCGCCCATCAGAAGGATCACGCCGATCGCACCCCGGTCAGGGTCGCCGCGACACGCCGCCGCCAGGTGCCGGCTCGGCCACGCCCCAGACCGGGAGACGCCGCACGGCCTCGGAAGGCAGCCGGATCAGGGACCGTCGGGGGGTATCGGCATCGATGTCATCCGCCGCCACCGGTGCCAGTTTCTCGAGGGCCGCGTAGACGTCGGCCAGGATCAGCGCGTCCATCAGGGCGCCATGGCGATTTTCGCGCACCCGCGCGCTGCGGTCGACGCCGAAATGGTCGGCCAGCGCATCGAGGGATTTTTTGCCGCGGTAATCGGGCATCACGCGGCTCGGCATCCGCAGCGTGTCGACCACCCCACCGAGCTGGCTTTGCAGGGATTGCGCGCGACCACACTGGATCAGCTCGGCCTGCAGCATCTTGAGATCGAAATCGGCGTTGTGGATGACCAGTCTGGAGCCGCGTACGAAAGTCAGGAAGGCGTCGACAGACGCGCCGAAAGACGCGCCATGCTGTTGCAGGAACCCATCGGAAAGACCATGCACGCGCTCGGAATCGCCCACCGGGCGCCCAGGATTGAAATAACTGTGAAAGATCTCGTCGGTCGGCCGGTGTTGCGCGTCCAACACCACCGCGGCGCATTCCACGATGCGATCGACGCCTGGCGTGAAACCGGTGGTCTCGGTGTCCAGTACGATAGTGCGCACGAAAACCTCGAAGGAAGAAGGGTGGATAGGCACCTCCATCCTAACCCCATTGTCGCCGCTTGGCAAGGGATTCAGGGGGCGCCCGGCTCCGCCAGCCGCGCCAGGACGTCACGCACCAGGGCCTCGTGGGTGGTTTGCCCGGGAGACGCAAGGGTGTACGGCAACCGGTGGGATTCCATGAAAGCCAGCAGCGCTGTTTCGATTCGTTCGGCCTCGTCCTCGCCATGAATGCGCCCGCCGCCATCGAACGACCAGGGTCCACGCCGCAGGAAATAGTTGAGATTCCGGTAGGCGGCGAACTGGTCCATGGCGTATCGTGCGAAGGATTCGGGGAGATTGGGCAGGCGATGCCCCCAGTCCCTGTAGAAGACCACCAGAGGCAGCGGACTGTCCGTGATGGCGACATCCACGCAGCCGCTGCGCGCCAGACGCAGTTGCCGCCGATTCTGCTCGCCGAGGATGCTGGCCTGATCCACCAGGTCGTCGCGGCGGCCGGACCACACCAGCTCCTTGGCGTACTCCGTCACGATTTCCGCTCGGCAACCACGCTGTTTGAGCATGGAAAAAACCGCAGCGGCCGTTGTACTTTTGCCGGCCCCCGGCGCCCCCCATAGATTGACCAGCAGCATGCGTCTCGTCACCACCCCGTGAAGCCGATACCTTGCATGGGGTTGCCCAAAAACGCAATACCAACCCACGGAGCCGAGGGAGTCTCAATAGCACGACAGACTGAGGGTCGCCTTGTTGAAGTATTTGCCAGCACTGTTGACCAGGGTTTCCGTCAGCACGAAATGCAGCGTCTTGCCACCCACCGTTTTGTTATAGGTGCACGTACTGTTGGTTGCGCACCCAACCGTCACCGCCGCACTGGCCCCGTTGTTGGAGGCTGTCAGGTTCCCAGCCGCGCTGTAGCTGACCGGATAAGGACCCAACTTGCCGGTCACAGACCCATAGGTGCCACTGACCGCCGCACTGGCCATGGTGGCGCCGCGGCCGGTGCGCAAATACAATTTGCCAGCCATACTGGTGTTCGAGCACGCGCCAGCTGGCGCACAGACACTGGCCGCGCTGGGCGTCCAGGTGCCGTAGCTGGCGGTGGGCGTACCGGTCGGGCTCGGGCAGGAATAGCTCTTGGTCGTGCTCTGCGTGAACGAGGTGGCCCCGGTCGAGGTGACCTGGCCGGACGGGCAGTTGTAGCTGCGATACACCGTCTTGCTGGCCGGCGCAACGCACGCCGGCGCGCAGGCCGTGGCCGCGCTGGGCGTCCAGGTGCCGTAGCTGGCGGTGGGCGTACCGGTCGGGCTGGGGCAGGAATAGCTCTTGGTCGTGCTCTGCGTAAACGAACCGAAGCCACTTGGAGTGACCTCGCCGGATGGGCAGTTGTAGCTGCGATACACCGTCTTGCTGGCCGGGGCAACGCACGCCGGCGCGCAGGCCGTGGCCGCGCTGGGCGTCCAGGTGCCGTAGCTGGCGGTGGGCGTACCGGTCGGGCTGGGGCAGGAATAGCTCTTGGTCGTGCTCT
>JAEHJW020000991.1_pt1 | contig 28465 bp, 49 predicted proteins | sample 9271431 | NCBI WGS metagenome assembly JAEHJW02 | reverse complement strand
CGTAAACCAATATCGCCGCGACACCGGACGCGATAACGATTTGCGCCAATTCTCTTTTAGAACAATTATTCATGATATTTCCTCATCCACAAGATAACATCAAGCAGCCATTGCAAGCGCAAGTTTCATAGCGCTTGTCTTGGTATCGTTACCTTTTCCAAGCCAAGCCGAATTAAGCCGGTTTTCTTGATTCCTTGCTGAATTATGATCTATATATTGTGTAACAGCATTTACAGCGCCCCATAGCGTACCTTTTGACGTACTCAAATCAGATCCCATGCCTCCACCAGCAAAAAGGGTAAAGACAGAGCGCCCGATATTAAGCGCCCTTGTTGAAAGTTTCTCAGCTTCGTGGTGCCCATGCAAGACATCCAGGATATAGGCCATCGCGTCCGAATTACTGATGCGCTTAAGCGCCAGTGTTTCGATGTCCTGCTCATAAACCTGGAAAGCATCTTTAACAAGGCCGAGGTCGGCAAGGATTCGGCCATGATCTACGATTGTTCGATGACTGACTCGAATACTCTGGAGCATCTGTTTATAAGCTAAGGATAGGGTATTGTTGCAGACAACACGGACACCAGTAAAGCCTACTTGTGTCGCACTCGTTCCGTCAAAACTCGTTGATACAAGGGCGTATAACTCTTGCTTGTCATGCCCAACGCTAAAGCCACTGTCTTGACTTTTGCACAATGCCCAAATTTTAGAACCACCAAAGAGCACGCCTGCCGTTTCAGGCAAAAAATTATAATCCTCACAAAATTTTGTGATAAGTTGCCATACATCTGAAGGCTGAAAGATGTTGTACTCTGGACTAACAACGCCCAGTTCATGATGAGTCTTGCTGTGAGTTAGCACGACCTTACTTGCAGAACGGCTTACGCCATCGTCGGCAAAGTATACCAAAGGCAATGGCTTAACGATAAAGTCAGTTCCGCTTTCCTTTGCCCATACTTGCAAAGGATCGGTCGGCAAAAGAGTCTTGCCTAAGCCATGCCAGGGAGTTTGTCCAGTGTATGCCATATTGGCAGAGCCACCGATAAAAGCCAATTCGTGTGCCATCTTTCTTTCCTCTTTGATCTTGGTGGTAGGCTTGATTGCCTTACATGGGCAAGTCTAACCTTTTTTAAGGCAAGGTCAAGCGTTTTTCAATAATTTTGAAAATTTTTCTCTATGCAAAAGATATAAGGATCGCGTGTGCGCGTAGCAGGAATTGTGCCAAGATAGCCTATGCTATTTTCGTGCCAAGAATCTTTCAGGACATCAAAAACGCGAAAATAATTTCAGCAATAGCAAGGTAGCAGGTAGGGCAGAAAATCGCTTAAACGGCCTCTAAAGCGGTTTTAACGCATACTGTCATGGTGTACAGTGTATAAGATAAATTTGACAAGAACAGAAAATTGTGCATCGAGGCATGTTTACAAAATGTTACATTCTGCGCTTGCTTTCCTAAGATTTTTTGTGTTACTCTGGCGGTATGTTGGCAGTTACATACGCCGATGCGTATAGTCGCGCCTAGAGGTTGACAAAATTATATATCTGTCTTTGTTTATTCTTTTTATTCATATAAAGAATTGTGCGTCTATGCTGGATCACTTCTTGCATATTGCACAATCTATGCCAGAATTTTGCTTGATTACAATTCTTTACACTTCGTTACAGAACATTACATTCTTTACAAAAGAACTACAATCGCTTACACTTCGCTACATTGTAACCTGACCGGCGAGTCACGCCTGCGCGCCGCCCCGATTCGCCCCGTCACCCGTCCAGCTAGCCACGCCACCGGCGTCCAGCCCTCTAGCGACCTAGAAAATCTCATGAAAGGAAGGCCCACTAGCTACCTCCAACGTCTTATCATCTTAGCGCCTATTCACACAGGCGAAGCGGCTTTGGCTACCACTATGGGCTATAATATAATCTTTGCATAAAAGAAAAGCCGCAAGCTATTAGGCTCACGGCTTTGGTATCTTTCCATAAAGCGGAAGATTTCGTATATCACTTTTGATCTGTCTCATATGCAAAATTTTGTCATTTTGTTTCAAAATATCTGATATAATTTTAAGAGTCTTGCAACAATTTCAATTTATCATTTAATCTTTTTAACTGTTCCATTTCATCGGAAATCTGGCTACTAAGGTTGGCAATTCTCACTTGTTTGTTATTTATATGGTATTCTAAATCTCTTATCTTCCTTTGATAAAAATATACCATCCTTACACAAAAAATTATCTGGACAGCCGCCATCATTATAGAAACAATCTATTTTCTCGTAATGACAAAGCCCATGATCAGGATGATTGTCTGGAACACGAAAGAATACAACATCATTGTTTAGTGATTCCATCTTTTTCTCCTCGTTCAGGACATTGTGCAACAGAGCCGCTACGTGTGTATTCCACAGATGCTCCACTAGTGAATTGCAAATACACCACTCCTTTAACGCAAGTCTCTGTAGCATTCCCTGTCATTGCCACTTCCCATCGTTGAAATTTCCCACACCCTGAAAGCATCAGGGCACACAAGGTAGTGATAAGCAATCGTTTCATTTAGTCATTCTCCAATCAGTGTAGTGAGTGTTAACATATGCCTAACGGCATTCCTCGCTCATGTAAGGTATTATTGAAAGGAATTAGATGCCCGTATCCTTCATACCCTGTCATCTCTCTCAATGTCTTATTTCCCATAATGTTCTCCTAGCAGTAGAAGTGACTAAATAGCTCCATGCAGCATACAGTTGCCAACAATACACTAATGATAGCAGAAAGAGTCCACGCAGGCACTGGCTTTTCATCCTTCCAAGGAAGCCCTTTGAGAACAATATCCTGCTGTCTAGCAATACGTTTCTTTTCTTGTTGACGTAAATCAATCCACTCTTTCATCACACTTTCTCCTTATACCTTAATTCAAATTCAGCACTCTCCACCATATCCGGTGTTATATAGACACAAATCCCACGAGGAACTTCAATATCACAGCGTATAGGATTGTGTATTGTATTATAATACTCAATTCTTTCTTGGCACTCAGGAGGAACGAGAGGAACAAGATATTTCTCCACCACTTTAATCAACAAGCTGTGGCTTCCAAGTAAATCTCCGTCATGAAAGCCATATTTACTGTTAAGGCTCTCACTTTCCAACCAAAATCCCTTTTCGTTAGAAACATCTTCATTGTTATAGCTCATACCCTCTCCTATATATTCTGTTGAATACTCTGAAGGTGTTTCATAACGCTACGAGCATACTCCTTATTCTCTGCATCACTAGTGGAACCATAGTAATGCTCAAAGGCTTTTTCATTAGAGCCATACTTGTCTCTCAGCTTCTTGAACAGCAAATAGCCTGTGGCTAAATTGTAATTCATATCTAGTAGCTTTCTTTTGTTTATCCTATACTCTTTCTTATGTGCTGTCAAGTTTATTTGCAGACACCCGTAAGACGTATGGTTGTGGCTGATAGCCCCACAGTTCATATGGCTTTCTTGTGTCATAAGAGCCAAGCCAATGTCAGGGGACACTTGAAGTGCTTTAGCTACTTTGTTGTTCATAGTGGCTAAGGCAGTCGCCTTCTCTGTAGGAATAGATGGATCTACATGATGAATATATTTTATAGCTTTCTCTGTAAGAGAGTGCTCATGTCTCACTTCACTCAGAGCCATATCTCTTTGGTCACGCAGAGATTGTTCTACAACCTTAGCCACTTTTACATCTTGATACACTTTCTCTCCTCCCCACACAAGGAGGAACAGAAGAATTGTGTTTAGAAGAAGGCTATAAGCTGCTACACGCCGAAGGGTGCTCAGAACACTCACTCGAACTAAGACTATCTTGTTGCTCTTGGATGGCATCTTCCATCTCCTTGTTGTACTTCCGACAGGATACTACACTGTATTCTCTCTTTTTGTCAACCTCTGTTGATGGTTTGTACAGAGTATCCATATGTTTCTTGACATAGTTTCTACACATCTTCTTACCCTCTAGTGTCTCTAGTGTCTCTCTAGTGTCTATAGTGTATATAAATATATATTTATATATATTTACTACTTTATCCTTTAGTATCATATACTTATAGTACATTCTCATGGTGAATGACAGAAGAATCCCATAGGAAGCCATACAGGCTCCGTAGCCTGCCTCGACCTCCTACTGATTCTGCTGTCTGACTCATTCTCACGGAGCCACGACAGGAACACCCTTGTCTGATCTTGGTGTTCTTGGCTATTTCCACATATTCAGATGTGTATAGACGCTGTTATAGCCTCACAATCCCACAGCTTGCCCTTGTCTTTTCTTCTTGGCTGTGCTGTAAGCACAACATAGGCCGGTGAGGGACACCTATCGGTGGACATTTCTCTCCTATGCCTTTACATCATAGCATGAAATTTTCAGATGTCAAGAGGAAAAACAGTTGACAAACTGAAAAATGGGTATAGAATGAGAAGATACACAGCAAAAACAGGAGAGCAACATGACAAAGCTATCACAAGAATACAAGGTTTTGGTAGAAAAGGTGAGGGAGATAGATGAAGATGCAGCAGAGTTTTTGTTGCATGAAGCCCCAAAGATGGAGTCTTGGGTGGATCGTAGCGATTTAGCATCTTGCTTCCTGTGGAAAGCATCTCCACAAGGACGCCTCTATTGGGCGAATATTGCTGAAACAATCAGTGAATGAGATTGTGATGAATACACGGCTAGGAATTTGTGAAGTGAGTTTCTGGCTTCCCGCTAACACAATACTGCCTAGAGGCATAGGAGGACAAGGTGCTTAACATTAAAGATGAACTAGGGTATCCTATCACAATTCATACATTCCTTGATAGCAGTACAAGAGCCTTACAAGTGAGTGTGAGCACACAGATACACTTGAAAGAGGACGTGTTATCTAAGATGGCACAATCTCTGGAACATATTTACTTCAGTAACCCACTAAAGGCCACAGAGGAAGGAATAACCTTAGTTGCTAGTTTCATTGCTCAAACGCTCCAGGAAGCCTTTTGGAATGGAAGTGCTCTTGTGCACAGCTCTACAGCAGAACATACGGCCATTATAACCCCATAAGAGGCTATTCTAGCCCTCTTTAGAGAGGAGGGGCTACATTGGTATAGGGAAGCCCTACAGAGGGCTTAAAGAGGCTTATAGAGCGTTATAGGGAGGTATCATGTATTCAAAGTATTACTTGTACAGAATCTCCACAAAGAAAAGCGATGTGTGGAGCAAAGCAAAGCCTAAGTGTGTTTACATAGCAGCGGAGAGCAAGGAGTTTGCCCTAAAGTGGGCAGAAGCCAATCTCACGGAAGGATTGTCTGTCTCCAAGATCAGTTGTTTGGGAGAACAAGTGGCTCGGGAAGTTTATGTTGCTATATGAAAATATCTCTTTATAGATGCTTGACAAGGACTATAGAAAGAGATAAGATGCAAAGCTATGATGGACTAGAAAGCACGATAAGGTATATTTATATTGCACCATTAACTGTAAATTGAGTTAAGAGGGTTTCACAATGAAAAATACAGTAGCACAAGATGCTATTACACGCGATATAAGTAGTTTATTTGACTATGATTTTGATGGAACTACGACTTTTGAACCTCCAGAGTTTTCGCCACCAAAGGATTTTAGTATAGGTTTAATAGTAGGCCCATCAGGAAGTGGAAAATCTACATTGTTGGGACAACTAGAAAATGTCACATGGAGGGATGGAATATCTGTTGCAAGCCATTTTACTGATGCAAAAGAAGCAGCACAACGCTTGTCAGGTGTTGGACTTAACAGTATTCCGTCTTGGCTGAGAGAATATGAAGTCCTTTCTACAGGGGAGAAATTCCGAGCAGACTTAGCAAGAAGGATAAAAACAGGAGCTAGGATCGATGAATTTACAAGTGTTGTTGATAGAGCTGTAGCCTGTAGCTGTAGCACAGCAGTAGCTCGTTTCATAAAGGCAAACAGTATAAAAAACGTGATTTTTGCTTCATGTCACTATGACATTATTCCTTGGCTACAACCGGATTGGGTTTTTGACACAGCAACAGGGGGGTTTGATTTTGAACCAAAAAAAGGCCAGACCTCACATTGGAGATCATTCCTTGTGGGGTCAAGGCTTGGACAATGTTCCGCAACCATCACTATCTCTCAACAGACATCAATAAGAGTTCACGCTGCTGGCTTGCCACGTGGAGAGATATAATTGTTGGATTTTCGTCTGCTTTAGCATATCCATCTGGTACAGTAAAAAACGCATGGAGAGAGCACAGGACTGTTGTACTTCCAGACTATCAAGGAATGGGCTTTGGTGTACGAATCTCAGATGCAGTTGCTGAAATGTTTATTAAAGATGGATACCGTTATTTTTCAAAAACAGTACATCCTAGAATGGGTGAGTATAGGAACACCAGTAAACTGTGGGTGCCGACAAGTAAAAATATGAAAGCTAGACCTGATTACCTGAAATCAGGTGACACTACGAAAGAAAGAAAGTATAAGCACCGCCATGCTTATAGAGTTGCTTATTCACATGAATATAAGGGGGAGAGAACAAATGATTGATGAAAACAAGATGCTTGACAAGAGCCATAGACAGGTATAGTATACAAGCATCAGAGCAGAAACGAGGGAGGAGGGGAAATGAGGTGTCAGTGTCCATACTGCACGCAAACAGTAGACATTTCGGCCTTCCGCACGATGGGTTATACCTTGGCAGACAAGATAAGGGATACAAGATGTTTTTCAAGATTAGAGTCTTTGATACTAATTTTAGTGTGACAGTGGACGACGAAGGGGAGATTCTATCAGTTTTCACCGACGATAATGTGTTAGAACTCCTGAGTTGGGCTGTGGAACGGGAGATAGAGTTGCACGTGGCGGCAGAGTTTGCTCGCGCTATGGCTGAACAAGCTCTTGAGGATAAGAACGATATGTCAGCCCAGAGAGGTCTTGCAGAATGAGTACATTGCTCTCTGGTCTCTAGGCTTGGGCATCTTTGCTGGAAGATGATGAGATTGAGGCCACTTTAGAACTTCTAGGAGAAAAGAAATTATGTCTGCAACGCCTTTTGATTTAGCGCGCGCGCTGCGAGGGGCACGTGTTGTCTACCGAGATACTCACATTACAGCACCAGTGATCAGAGCCACTTGGGAGTCGGACGCCGAGGGAAAGTATGCTGTCCTTGTAGAGGCCAGCAAAATTGCCCCACGCTCCCATTGGCTTCTTGCCACACCTGAGTGCCTTTTTATGGAGGACACCATGAAAAAAGTATGGTATGCTGTGTATGAAGCATCCTACGGGATGGACGTTAGCCCATCCTACGATAGTATAGAGTCCCTCTTGGAATGCTTTTGCGCCGACAAGATTATCTCTATCCACGCTTTGCTTGAAAATGCCGAGGATGGCGAGCTATGACAACAAAAATGCAGAAGGAGTCTAAGCTCAAGACTACAGGGACTAAGGGCATCTGCCCTTGCTGCGGTAAGGCTGTAATTTTTCTTGCATGGAACACCAGACAGAAGATAATGCCCACGGTCTATATGGCAGATGGCGCAGAAGCTAACTTTGATATTCCTGTCAAGGGAAATAAGTGTCCTGAGTGTCAAAATGTGCATTGTACCGAAGAACTCGCGCTTGAGAACATCCGAAGAGCGATTCTCTCTTTAGAGGAGATGGTAGAGGCATGAAGCATTTACGCTATGTGCTACCACCATACACCCTTCCTCCTATCAATTTATTGAATTTTCGTAAGCATCTTCCTGTTGATAGCCCTTGTGTCGGCAAATGCCGTCTCGATGCACAAGGGGAGAGGTGTACAGGGTGTCTAAGAACGGCTGATGAAATTTCTGTGTGGAGCCTGTTGACAGAGAAGGAAAGGTGGCGTATCATTCAAGACATCAAGACAAGAGAACAAACATCATGAAACACAATGACAACAGCCACACCAACACTCGGAAAGAAGAAGCCGCCGCCGCAAAGATCCAACGACAGAAAGAGCGCCGACAGAAGCGTGGAAACAGGTGGTCAGCTTGGGAGCCGGACGTACAAACCGAGAAGTGAGACATGGGCCTCTAGCTCATGATGGTTAGAGCATCCGACTCATAATCGGCAGGTGTTGGGTTCGACTCCCAAGAGGCCCACCATTTTCTTAGATGTATTGTGTATGCTAAGTATGATTCACAGTAATTATACTAATTACATCAAGATTTAATTTTATTAAATACGGCCTTATAGCTCAACTGGATAGAGCAGTGATCTTCTACATCATAGGTTGCAGGTTCGAGTCCTGCTGAGGCCACCAATTCAAAAAGGAGCTGCACATGAAATTTAAGATCGGTGACAAAGTGTTGGTGAAAACAGATATTGCAAATGTCTTGCATTACAAGGAATTTGTAGGACAAGTGGTTGAAGTGAATCAAGCGAAAGCAAGACTATAGTAGTAGTAGAGGCTTGGGGGAGAAAAGGCTTATCTGAATGGAAGAAGGTAGAGCAGTCTTTATATTATGATGCCCTTGAGCTTGTAAAGCGCAAGAAGAAAAAGACTTGACACGCAGGGACACTCTTGGTACAATGCTTAAACTCAAACAGGAGAATACCATGAAGCATATAAACATCACCAAGGAACAAGCCGCTGAGATTGTTCGAGGAACAAATGGCAAATTCTTCACAGTAGCTTTTGTAAAGAAAGATGGCTCTGATAGAGTGATAACAGGACGTACAGGCGTCAAGTATGACCTAAAGGGTGGTGTGAATACGTGTGCACATATTCAGAGCGATATGGGTGGAGCTAAGTATCTTAATGTCTTTGGTGTTAAAGAAAGGGAAAGGCGTAATGTCAATGTAGACACAATCAAGTGGATACACACCAAGCAGACAATGTACCGTGTGAAGGGATAATCCTTGCAATATTTAGGTGGCAAGTCCAAGATCCGTAAGCAAGTGAAGGATGTGATTGAGCATTACAGAGGGGGATAGAGAACGGTATTTTGAGCCTTTTGTGGGCGGTGGGTGGGTACTCTAGGAGATAGAAGGTAAGAGGATTGCCTCAGATGGAAATGCAGCCCTAGTCACTATGTACAAAGCATTACAGAATGGGTGGGTTCCACCTGATTATGTTAGTGAAGAACAGTATAGGGATTATTGGAGCACCCGACCTATAGATGATCCAATGACAGCTTTTTGTGGGTTTGGCTGTTCATTCGGCGGAAAGTGGTTTGGTGGCTATGCTAGAAGTGAAGGCAAAGTGTGCTATGCAGCTACAACACAGCGTAGTTTGTTAAAGCAACTGCCTCTCATCCAAAATGTTAAGTTTAGGTATGGATTGTTTCATGAGCATAATCCAAAAGGTTGCATAATTTACTGTGATCCACCTTATGAAAATACAACAAACTATGGAGCATTTAAAGGGTTTGACCATGAGTTGTTTTGGAGCACAGTGCGGGAATGGAGCAAGAGGAATACAGTGCTGGTGAGTGAATACCAAGCCCCAAGTGATTTCAACTGTGTTGCAGAGTTTCCTTCACGAATGGGGTTAAGGACAAAAGGTTTTGTAAACGAAGTTAGAACTGAACGGATGTTTATCTTGGAGGGAACACGGTAAATTTAATACTGATCCTCCCTTTGGGATCTTGCAGAACAAATCAAATATAATGAAACGGAGGAAACGAAATGAATAATGACTATGAATTTAGTGTATGGCTGGCAGGTTTTCTGCTCATCTTGTGGCTAGCCTCTTTCTATGGATGGGTGGAGAACATCATCTTGCTTATTCACAGCACCCATAGTATTTTCACTCCTGAAAATGTGATACGCATTGTTGGTATCCCTGTTGGAATTCTTGGGGCTGTGATGGGCTACATCCATTGAAGGTTCCCACAGAGGGCTGGACATGGCTAGCTCTTTGTGCTATCATTGTGCTAGGAACCTTGTCAGGTGGAGCACTAAGCCACCTAATGAAAGAGGAGAGGAAGATGAGCGAGTATCGTGTGTTGTGTGATATTTATGATCTCAAGGAAGGAGAGATCGTAGAATACTACGATGGGTGCACCTATGGCTGCTGTGCAGACGATGAAATCCCTGTGTGCAGGGATGTCAAGGGGCCATTTTACGGAGTACCATATTCTGATTTAGAAGAAATCTAAAGGAGAATTCGCATGAATAGCTATTGTGGAGCTAAGGGAAGTGCTGTAGACTATGAATACGTCGGATGGAAAGCAGAAGTGTTTGCTGTCCTACGCTCCATGTCGGGGAACATTTACGATGTCATCTCTGGCAAGGTTTCAAATATCTTCTTGATCTCTCTGTTTTCACATGATACAATGCCAGAGCAGGCAGCACAGATCCTGATGAACAAATACTTAGGCTAGGAGGCCACATGGCAAACAACACCAACGATACTCCCGCGATTACTAGCAACATTCGTTCTTGCACTTGTAAGAATGAATACCAAGACTCTTTGTATGGGAAGGGCAAGCGCGTATTCACGGTAGGCATCAAGACGTATTCCTGCACTGTGTGTGGGAACAAGCACACCATCAAGTAAAGGAGCAAGACATGCGGAAAATGGCCACGGTTCGCCAGATTGACAGCCTATCCCCTATTGAGGGAGCAGACCGAATTGAGCTAGCACACATCGGCGGCTGGCAGGTGATTGTACGCAAGGGTGCGTACAAGGCAGGAGATCTCACGGTTTATTGTGAGATTGATAGTTGGATTCCTCATGCCGTAGATCCTACCCTTACGCGAGAAGGGCACGAGCCGAAGGAGTATGAAGGCGTAAAAGGGCAGCGGCTAAAGACTGCCAAGATGCGTGGGGTTGTCAGCCAGGGGCTGTGCCTTCCGTTGAGTGTTTTGCCACACTTGCCGCCTGCTGGTTGTGACGATGTATCAGAGATCCTTGGCATCATCAAGTGGGAGAAGCCTCTTGCCGCCTGCTTGCGTGGACAGGCCAAGGGAAACTTCCCGACCTTTATCCCCAAGACCGACCAAAAGCGCGTCCAGAACGTCAAAGGGGCGTACCAAGATGCACTGGAGCACAATGAGCATTTTGAGGTGACGTACAAGCTGGATGGATCGAGTATGACGATCTACCGCTATCAAGGCAGCAAGGAAGATGGCGTCGAGTACGGAGTCTGTTCCCGAAACATTTATTTGAAAACAGAGCAAGAGGGAAATGCTTTTGTTGACATGGCCAACAAAATGCAGTATTGTGCCGTCTTGGATGCTGTCTCAGCTTTCTTTGGCGTGAACAGCTTTGCTATCCAAGGCGAGCTTGTCGGGCCAAACATTCAGAGTAATCACGAAGGTGTGGACGAGAATGAGTTTTACATCTTTGATATGTTTGACATTGAGGAAAAGCGTTATTTGCTTCCCGACGAGCGTGCGGCAGTTATGCAACTCTTGGAGTGCTTTGAACACATTAAGCATGTCCCTATTTATTGTCAGGGCAGTACGCTCCCTTTGACGGTTGAGGAGTGCATCAAGACTGCCGAGGGAGAGAGTGGGCTTAACGGAAAGATGCGCGAAGGGCTTGTATTCAAGAGCCTTGCTCGTGATTTCTCATTCAAGGCTATTAGCAATGCTTATTTGCTGAAACATGGAGATTGATATGGATGATCTAAGGGATACAAAGACTTGGGTGAGTATTCCTTTGCAGGAATATGAGGGTTTGCTTGATAGAGATATATGGGCAAAGTGTCTTGAAGAAGCTATATATGCATGTGATGACGATGTGGCGTTTGAGTACGCTGAAGAATTATATGACAAAATAAAAGGAGAATAAGCTATGAGTCAAGACACAATGGCGGTGTTGAAGGACACATATAACAGAATTTTAGAGGATGCTATTATGTATCAAGCATTGGTAGCAGGGGTTGGTGATTGGGATGGCTATAATGCTGCACTGTCCATCTATGAAGATACAATGTATGGGATCGAGGAGGAAGAATGACTAAGCGTTTTAATGAGCAAGAGACACGCATTACAGACGATGAGGATACGAGGGAGGCTTTGGCCACAGGAGATACTGAAAGCATCAATCCAGCAGAAGTGGCTAACAAGCGGGAGAGCTACATGCGTATCTGGAAAGATGAAAAGGGAGAGGCTATCTATTATGAGGGGCGTGTTACTCTGTACGACTTGTCTAAGCTATCTAAGCGTGAAATTGATCGCTTTGGTGCTCATCTGCATTCTCTGTCTACCGCCGTGAACTGGAGTATGGCTTTTAGCTATGTCTTTGGACGTTTCCAAGCTCTAGCAGACAGGAATAAAAAGGGGAAGGCCGCCGATCATCCTGACAAAGACAATGGCAAGGTTGTTCTGTTGAAAAACTAAGGAGCCTGAATGAAACGAGAAGCCTGCCCTGTATGTCAAGAAGCAGGCAAGGACGCAGCAGGAGACAATCTTGTTCGATATAAGGACGGGAGTGCCTTCTGCTTTTCTTGCCGCCATCATGAAAAATCTCCTAATCAAACAGGAGAGCACAAGGAGAGAGCACACGTGGAAAAACGAAGCGGAGCAACAGTCAAGTCCCTTGACAGCATTTCAAGTATAGCCTCTGATGGCCTCCCTGAGCGTGGAATTAGTGGAGAAACGTGTGAGAAATATGGTGTCAGGGTGAGCGTAGACGAGGAGACCGGAGAAAACACAATTCATTATTATCCCTATTATAAGGGAACGCACATTGTCGCATACAAGCAAAGGAGACTCCCTAAATCATTTTCTTTCATTGGCTCTGAAAAAGGGGCCATGCTGTTTGGACAGCCCTTGTTTGAGAGCCAGAGGCGCAAGATTCTCTTCATCACGGAAGGAGAGCTAGATTGCCTGTCTGCGTGTGACTTGCTTGCAGCCCAAGGAAAGGATTGGCCTGTGGTGAGCATTAGGAATGGGGCTGATGCGAACGGAGCTATCAAACCTGAGCTAAAGGATAATGTGGAATTCCTGAGCAAGTTTGAGAAGATTGTCCTAGCATTCGATAATGACGGGCCAGGAGAGACATACGCTTCTGCTGTAGCAGATTGGTTATGCACTATCACCTCTGTGGGAATTATGTCTCTTGCTAAGACTGAGTGCAAGGATCACAATGAAGCCCTTATGGAAGAGAAGTGGGACGAGTGGTGGGATGCTTTCAGGAATGGCACACGAGTGTATCAACCGCAGAGCATTGTACAGGCATCAGAGATAACGCTAGAACAGCTAATGGAAGTACCAGACAAGGGCTTTGAATTTCCTTGGAAGGGGCTTAATGATGTCTATAAGGGACTACGCAAAGGAGAACTTACTACGGTAGTAGCTGGTTCAGGGTGTGGTAAAACCACGGTTATTCGAGAGATAACACACTATGCTGCTGTGAATGGAGGAGCTACATTTGGCTACATGTCCCTTGAAGAAACTGTAGAGGATAGCCTACGGAATTTCATTGCGATTGACTGTAATGTTCCTCCAGGGAGACTCAAGTTTCACCCTGATTGTATCCCACACGATGCGTATGCAGAAGCATACCGTTATTTCACACAGAGTGGGATGTTTACATTCTTTGATAGCTCTCGGTATCTAGACTTTGATGCCCTGATGAATAAGGTGAGGTATTTTGCTTTGGCTGTAGCCTGTGACTTCCTTGTCATAGACAATCTCACGCTAGTCGCAGCGAGAAGTGCAGAGCAGGACGAGCGCAAGGCTATTGACAAAGTGATGGCATCTCTTGCTGGAATATGTGAAAGCACAGGGATGGGAATTATCCTAGTAAATCACTTAAAGCGTGTTCCAGGACGATCACCCAACAATGGAGGAATGATTGAGATCGGGGATCTCAGAGGCAGCGGAAGTATTGAAGCCTTTAGTAATAATATCATCGCTATTGAGCGTGATCAGCAAAACGAAGATGAGAGCGTAAAGAATCAGAGCCTTGTACGCTCTCTTAAAAATAGGCTCTTTGGTGTTACAGGGCTTTGCTGCAAGCTGCAATATGAGACACACACAGGAAGGCTCAGAGAGCTAACAGACGAATACTAGGAGGATGCGCTGTGAGCCTACCTGCCCTTTATCGCCACCTGACCGTGGGAGAGAAAAGAAATGTTAGAAACAAGTATGTGGCCCTCCAAAAGGGGTTGTGTTGGTACTGCTCTTGTCCCCTTGCCGAGCCAGCAGCAGAGATAGTGAGACACAGGTGGATCAATAAACGTCTTTTCCCAAAAGGCTTCTTTGATTACCCTGTTCATCTCCACCACGATCATGAGACAGGCTACACTGTTGGAGCAGTACACAATATATGTAATGCTGTACTATGGCAATATGAAGGCAAATAGGGGGAAATAATGGATAAAGGCAGATGGGTGGTGGACATTGAGAGTAACAACTTGCTGGCGCAAGGGATAGACTATAGCCAGATGCCTTATCGTCTAAAGCCAGACTACCAGATCTTTTGTATCGTTGCTCGCAATGTAGATACAGGCGCTGTCGTGGTGTTTGATCGAGGGGAGTGTGGTGCATGGGACATTCCTAATATCGCCTTTGAGCATATGACGACGTTCTCTGAGTGGGCAAAAGAGAATATCAAAGAGATTATTGGGCATAACATTATCTCATTTGACCTTGTTGTGCTTATGCTTGGTCTTGGCTTGAAGTATAGAATTGGGTATCATGGAGAGGAAAGCACACTAGGAGATCACCCTTGTGTATTTTCAGATACTCTCATTATGTCTAAATTGTATTATAGTGATACAATCATAGGGCATAGTTTGGGAGATTGGGGAAAACGCTTAGGGAATGAAAAGATAGACTATCATAACTTCTCAGAGTATACGAGAGAAATGCTTGTCTACTGTATCCAAGACACATCCACCAATATGTCTCTTTATTTTAATTTGAAAGAGAAGGAGGAAGGGTGGGATTGGAGTGTCCCTCTGGCCTATGAGACTAAAGTGGTAGACCTCACTGTGAGACAAGAGCACTATGGCTTTCAGTTTGATAGCCGGAAGGCCCATGCTTGTCTAGACGAGCTAGAGCCTCTGATGGAAAAGCTAAGACAGGCTGTAGAGCCTCACCTGCCTCCAGCCTTGATAAACAAAGGAGAACAGGATGAGTATTATCCACCTAAGAAGCAGTTTAAGAAGGACGGTTCCCTTTCATCTCTGATGGAGAAGTGGATAGTCAAACATAACGGCCTTATAGTCGATTCTAGGTGTGTTACGCTCTATGGCAATACATACACGTTGCCCCTGCCATACGAGCCTGTATTGACGCACAAGGAGGCTTCTATTGAGGATATTGATCACGTTAAGGGATATTTGATTCAACTAGGGTGGAAACCTTCTATCTGGAAAGAGCGTGATCTCACTATGGATAGCAAGAAGCACAAGAGAAGCAAAGAGGACTACATTGCTACAGTGGATAGGTATGTAGCGCAGACCATGAGATGTCCATTCAAGAGTGCTCGACTAGAGATATTGGAATGCACAGAGGGAGAACTGAAGCCTAAGCTAATGGCCCATCTTCTGAATTATCAGAAGCCACTCCGTGTTCCTACATCCCCTAGCATTACAGTGCCTCAGACAAAAGAGCTATGTCCGGCACTCCTAGAGCTAGGTGAGACAGTGGCTTGGGCTAAGAGCGTAGCTGATTTCCTGACATACAGGCATAGAAAGAACAGTATAGCAGGAGGGATAGACGAAGAAGGGGAACCTACATCAGGGTACTTGACACTAGTGAGAGAAGATGGTAGAATATCTACACCCGCTGATACTAATGGAGCAGCGACAGGCAGGTATTTGCACAAGGAAGTGGCTAACATCCCTCGCTTGACTTCTCTTTATGGAGAGAATATGCGCTCTCTTTTTGGTGTTGAAAAGAGCAGAATCCAGCTTGGATTTGACTTTGCATCCCTAGAGGCTCGCATTGAAGGACACTATGTGTATAAATATACAGATGGCGTTGAATTGGCTGATACATTGCTGCAAGAGAAGCCTAATGACATTCATACCAAAACGGCTAATAAACTAGGCATTATACGCGATGCTGCCAAGAATATTAACTACGCTTGCCTGTATGGAGCACAGTGGCCTAAGCTGGCGAAGATGCTTGGTGTGTCTGACCACAGAGCCAAGGAGATATTTAATGCTTATTGGGCCAACTTGCCCTCTCTGGCAGAGCTAAAGGAAAAGCTAGAGGCTTATTGGGAGCGTACAGGGAAGAAATACATTCTTGGTATAGACGGACGTAAAGTGTACACACGAAGTAAGCACAGTTTGCTCAATAGCCTCTTTCAGAGTGCTGGAGCATTGGCGGCTAAATATGCTGTTGTACACCTCATACGGAGAGCAGAGCAAGAAGGGAAGTGGCTTGATCCTTTCGTGTACGATGTCCACAAGGAAAGTGGGATAAATGTGATGATTGTGTATCATGATGAAGCACAATTAAGCATATCAAGGGATTTGATAAAGTACCATTGCTTTGATACAGAGGAAGAGGCTAAAGCCTGTAGGAAACAGGGAGGCCATTTAATGAGTGCCGTAGGACATGGCAAGAAGTGGTATGTCGCTGAGAGTGAAATTGCTGAATGGATTGAAGATGCAATTAACGAAGTGACAGATATGTTCAAGCTAAATGTCCCTCTTGCTTTTGAATGGAATAGCGGAAGAAATTGGGCACAATGTCACTAGGAGGGGAAAATATGTGTTGTGAAGGATGGCAATATTCAGATGCTGAAGTGGACGGTGAGTGCCCTGACTGTGGTATGCCAACAGTGGACGGTGAGGCACAATATGGCTGTGACCATTCGCCTCTAAATTGTTCTACTTGCGGATCTAGGCTATGTGATGAATCATGTTAGGTACTAAGATGAGAGCAGATACAGTAGATAATATCATAGAAAGAGCCTTGTCTAGGCGTGATGGCATATATACTTACCACGGACATGATTACTATGTCAAAGACCATAAGATAAGGATGCTCCAAGATGAGAACAAGATTATAGCGCCCTATCAACATTTCAATATCACTTTGGCAGTTTTTGACACTGTGCAACATGCAAGAGCAAGTCTAAAGCAGTATGTAAAGACAGGAGAGGAGGGAAAATGAGTATTACATATAACATTATTGATAAGGGGAATCATGTTGTAGTGAGCGTTGGACTTCCAACGAGAGAATCCGCAAGGGACACTAAGCGTATTCTTGAACGTCACTCTAATGGCGTCACTTATCGAATTGTGCAAGTAAAAACAACGCAGCGTATTGTACGCTAATACGGAGGGGAAATATATGGCTATTGTTGAAGAAGTGGATCGTCGGACTAGGCGCACTACCCTACTTTGCGAAGGGACTGTAACGGCTGTCTATGTAAATAAGTTGAGCAATGTAAAAACCTATACGGGGCAGCAGGGAAAGTCGTGGACGCCAACGCACAGTGTCAACATTGTGGTGGACGGCGACCGAGTTAGTATGGGCCTCACGGATAAGCCTGATAATCTGCGTGTCAAGAATGCAGACGACAAGTATGTTGATTTTGGGAAGGGGCTGGAGATCACGTTGCCCGTTGAAAAAGGGGAGGAGTATAACGGCAAGCCCCAGTATACAGCACGCCTTTCGGACGTTTGCGTGGTCGGAGGCGAGGCTGTCGTAGAGCAGGCGACTAAAGCAAAAGCAGCCTCGCAGCCAGCAGCATACAGCGGCAAGCCCAAGGACACTACAGGTATCCAAGTGGGTCATGCTCTTAACATTGCCTTTGACTTGATTGACTACAAAGGCATGAAGGATGCCTTGGCAGTCGCTCAGGATGTGCATACGCTCACGCTGAAGCTCAAGGCTGAATATGCAGCAGAGCATCCCAAGATGAGTGAATATGACGTTGGAGCTTGTGTGGGACATGCTGTGAGTAATGGAGCCAAGTTTGCTAAGGCTAAGGGAGATACCTCTGTAGAACAGATTGAGAAGGCAGCTAAGGCTATCCTGTCTCAGATTGTCCCTGCTATGGACAGCTATGTACGGAATGGCCTTAAAACGCAGCCAGAGGCGCAGGAGGCCCCACAAGAGGAAGAGGCTGTACAAGACAGCCCTGTAGAGGAAGCCCCCGTAGAAAAGCCTACTAGGGCCGTTAAAGCCAAGGCTCCAGTGAAGCGTACACCTAAGATTGTTCCGCCTGTAGAGGAAAGCGAGGACTTTGATGATGACATCCCCTTTTAAAAGGGGATATGCTTAGTGCTTAAACGTTGAGATAAAAACAGGAGGAAACAGAATGACACAAGGTAGAAAGCCTATTAACAATCAGGAAATCTTGAGTGAGATAATGGGGAGCCAAGAGTCTCTCCAAGAATTCAAGGATGGGATTAAGTGTGTAGAGGATGCTGTTATCATCCTTGGAGGAGCACAGGATACGCTGAAAGAGACAATTTCTGCGGTAGCAGAAAAGACGAAGCTATCCAAGGGCTTTATCAAGAAAGTGGCGCTGGCGCACATGGCAGGAGGAGCAGGGGAAATTCTTGCAGAAGCAGAGGCTCTTGTGGAAATGCTTGATATTGCTTTTGGTGAGCAAGACGAGGAGGCTTTCTAAGGAAAGCCTTGGATGGAAATATGAAATTCTCTATCACTGTGAATGGGAAAGAATACTCTGTCCCCACTGGTAATAAGGAGTTGGATGAAATCATTATGGGGCTAATTGCAGAGGAGTGTGATAAGCCCCATGATAATCCAATTACTTACCCAATTACACCCATTTCACCTTCTCCTTTTTGGGATGAGATGCAGAAGATTTATCCTACCATCACAGCACCACATACAAGCCCTTGTAATCCTATGCGTGTGGCGTATGGCCCTCCCTGCCTACCACCAACACGCTTACCGTTGTGTGTCCCACGATGGGAGTGGGGTCATATGACATTACATGCTAAGGAGGATGAATGAAACAGAAATTAGCTCTCATTGATGCAGACACAATGATATATCAGGCGGCAGCGTTGATACAGAAAAACCCTGTGACAACAAAGCATAAGGTAAACAGGAAGAATGTCAAGACATGGGACAACATTACAGCATTTCGTACATGGCTCAAACAAGACGAGAATCAAGGCTATTTGGAAGAGCATTTTGAAATCTCTAAGGAAGCCATCTTGACAGAGCCTCTTGAACACGCTTACCACGTCCTGAAGCTACAAGTGGAGAAAGTGGCTTCTAAGGAGTGGTGTAAGGGAATACATTTGTATGTAGGGGGGAATGGTAATTACCGGAAAGATTATGCCACTATTACACCATACAAGGGAAATCGTGGGGAAAAGCCTCTGGCTTTCTATGATGTATTAGCTTTCTTCATGGAAGAATATAAAGGCTACATCACAATGTGCCACGGAGAAGAAGCAGAAGATGGGGTGGCTTATGAAGCATGGCCACGTTACCTGAAAGCTAGAACCAAGCGTAACAAGGAATTGATGGATGTAGTGATATGTCATGTGGACAAGGACTTGAATCAGATCCCAGGCTGGCATTACAATTACAGCAAGGATGAAGATGTATTCTGGCTGTCCGACCTAGAGGCTGGTGTACACTTCTGGTGGCAGATGCTCAAAGGAGATCCTACAGACTGTATCCCAGGCTTGCAAGGAATTGGACAGAACACTAAGAATAAATATGGATTGAGAGCAACCAAAGGGTGTGGTGATACTTCTGCTACAGCAATTCTTGATGGTGTGTCCAGCGAAAAGGAAGCAGCACAGCGTGTTGTAGATGCTTATAGGGACTACTATGGCTCAGGATGGGAAAGCCCCTTTAGGGAGAATGGAATCCTCTTGCGTATGCGCTCTAAGAAAGGGGAGATATGGGATGCTAAAACATACTGCCACACTTTAGGTGTAAATGTATGAACAAAGAGATGTGGAAAGAGCACCCTGACATCTGGAACACTGAAGCTAAGTTTATGGCTTGGGTACGAGGGGGAATCAGGCGTGCTTTATGGGAGAAACACCCCATAAAGCTACGTTACATCTACAAGCATCGTATCAGGATAGATAACCCTAATACCAAAGGGAAAACTAAAGAGGTGTGGGGAGGGATATGTGCATTCTGCAATGAGGCGTTCCCTCAAGGGAAATTACAAGTGGATCATATTGCAGGCAATCATTCCCTCAAGCACATAGATGACTTACAAGCCTTTGTGGAAGGGATAGCCTTCATCCGAGAGGATGATCTTCAGTTTGCCTGCAAGGAGTGCCATGCTATCAAGAGCTACGCTGAGAAGCATGATATTAGTTTTGAGGAAGCCAGTAAGATCAAGGAAGCTATCAGATTATCTCAAGGCTCTGTTGAAAGCATCTTGACATGGCTACAGCGAATGGGCTATTCTGGTGTTAAGCCCACTAATGCTAAAGCACGAAGAGCAGCCATAGAGCATGTGCTAGGCGTGGGAACAATACATGAGGAGGAATGATGGAGGCTACATGGCAAGAACAAGCGTTGGCTTTAGCCAAAGAGGGGCAAAGCTGGAGAGGAGTTGCTAGGGCAATAGGGAAGCCTCATAGCACAGTGAGTGATATGCTACGGAAAGCCTTGCGCTCTTCCCCTCCTCCTGCTGAAGTGGTGAGACATACAGAGCAAGATGATAAGAGCAATGAGAGAATCTTGCTTATTAGTGATTTACATTTTCCCTATCACCACACAGATGTGTTTGCTTTCTTGGATCACCTAAAGGAGAAATATCGTCCTACAAGGGTGATCTGTATGGGGGACGAAGTGGATGGACACGGCTTGTCTTTCCACGAGCACGACCCTGACTTGAACAGCCCAGGAGTGGAGCTACAGCAGGCTAAGAAGTGTATTGGCTGGCTACATGGGATGTTCCCTGTTATGGACATCCTAGAAAGCAATCATGGCTCTTTGGTGTGGAGGAAAGCTAAGGCTAATGGCATTCCAAGGCACTACATCAAGAGCTATAATGAAATCCTTGGTGTGGGTAGCGGGTGGAGTTGGATGTATGACTTGACAATTACGCTCCCTACAGGACAGAAAGCATATTTTCATCATGGCAAGAGCAGCAATGTTCTTAGACTTTCACAAATGATGGGAATGTGTGCTGTTCAGGGACATTATCATGAAAGCCTCAAGATTGAGTATTGGGGAAATCCTAATGGGCTATATTGGGGGCTACAAACAGGATGCTTGATTGATGATAATAGCTTGGCTTTTGCCTACAACAATGTTAATATCAAGCGACCTGTAATAGGGACAGCAGTGATAATCGAAGGACAGCCAATTCTTGAGCCTATGCTGCTGAACAACAGGGGACGATGGGAGGGGGCATAGGATGCTTCCCTTCCTCATCACACACAGCACTAGGACATGTTCAACAGGGCATCAGATGCATAATTATACAGAGAGATAAGGAGAGATAATGGCAGCGAATGGCGGCAGTACGCCTTCACAGTATAGGAAAGCTGTAGAGCTTCCCTTGTCCATGGACAGAACGAAGTCAGTGCTGGTGGACGTAGAATCAATAGACATCATCAGTGCTTGGGAAATGAATTTCAATCTGGCCAACATCCAGAAGGCTATTCACAGACTCGGAAAGAAACAAGGGGTGGATGATGTCTATGATTACAACAAGATATTGTTCTTCACTCTAAGAGAAATGCTCGACAAGAAGCATATAAGCCTACAGGAGTTTTGGCAGAAGCTAGATGCTCTAGGGCTTGGAGGGTGATATGAAATATTTGGGGGCTAAGAGCAGGATTGCAAAGTACATTATCCCTCTCATGGTGAAAGCTGCTGATGAAAAGGGTATCACGCAATGGGTAGAACCTTTTGTGGGTGGCGGCAACCTGATTGATAAAGTGCCTAGTAGATTTACTAGGAGAGGGACAGATGCCAATCCCCATGTTATTGCAGCTTTGAAAGATATTAGAGAGCACCCTGATAAGCTCCCTGAACATGTCAGTGAGGAAGAATATAAGGACATGATTGGTAGGCCACCGGAGAGTATTACAAGTTGGGCGAGATTTGTGTGTTCATTTAGTGGAATGTTTGAGAGCGCGTATGCAAAAGATAAAACGGAGAGAAACTATGCAGCAGAGGGGAAGCGTAATGCCTTGAAGCAAAGCCCACGCCTGCGTGGTGTGGCACTCGCTGTAAGAGATTATAGACAAGCCGAAAGTGTGACAGCATCATCTTTGATCTATTGTGATCCTCCTTACAAGGATACCGCTGGCTACAAGACAGGTGAGTTTAATCATGATGAATTTTATGCTTGGTGCGAACAAATGGCAGATAAACACATTGTATTTGTCAGTGAATATGTAGCGCCGGAGCACTGGGACGTTGTGTATGAGAAAGAACAAATTTGCAATTTGAATAATGTCACTAGCAAAGCAACACAGCGTGTAGAGAAATTGTTTCGTGTAAGAAAGGAGGCATAAGTGGCAAAAGCAACATATGAAGGGGCATGTGGCATCAAAGCTACTGTAATCGCCAACAGTGTCTCAAGCACGTCCAACACGGAGATTATCACTTTTGAGTTGGAGTATCCACGCTTCATTCTCTCTGAGCTAAATACACACAGAGTCTTTAGCAGGAATAGTGCTTCATCCAGAGCTATCCCTATTGAGAAAATGTTGGAGCATCTGAAGGCTACGCCTGTACATTGGGGCAAGAATCAAAGCGGGATGCAGGCTAAAGAAGAACTGCTGGGCGACGAGAGAGTGGTAGCTATGTCCCTGTGGGAGAAGGCGAAACAAGATGCTATGGCCACAGCCCTAGAGATGCACAAAGTAGGGTTACACAAACAGGTGGCCAATCGTATCTTGGAGCCTTTCCAGATGATGAAAACCGTAGTGACAGCAACAGAGTGGGAGAACTTCTTTGAACTTCGTAGACATCCAGATGCACAGCCTGAGATACAGGAGCTAGCTGAGTGTATGTACAAGGCATTGGCGGCATCCCTGCCAGTGATTCTGGAAGAAGGGGATTGGCACCTTCCATATGTCGGAGAAGGGCGATGGCGGAAGAACGAAAGCAATGAGTATGGCTTGATTGATAGCATTATTCTTAGTATTAGCCAATGTGCTCAAGTGTCTTATCGTAAAACAGACGACACGCTTGACAAAGCATATGCTGTATTTAATAGGCTCCTTTCAGGAGAGCCACGCCACGCATCCCCTTGTGAGCACCAAGCTACACCGATGTTTGATCACGCACTAGGAAACATGATCTTTCACCAAGAGAGAGAAGGCTGGAGCAGTTGGAGTGGGAATTTTAGAGATTGGGTGCAATTCCGGCAAGTGCTTCAAGCACTTTATAAAGAATAAGGAGAAAGGAATGCAAGCGGTGCATATTATAAGTGATGGGGACTTAGCTCTTGTTGTGGAACACCCTGAAACACTAAGAGACAGCCCTGAAAACAAGGAGATACTCAAGAAACTGCTGCACAACTTAGGAATGGATATAGCCTTCCCTATTGAAGTGCAGCATGGGACGACACATCGCCTATGGGACAAGTCTTTGTACACAGGAGCACGCTACGTTGGAGTAGAGAGAACCGACAAGGCATGGCTCCGCAGTGGCTATGCCTCCCTTGAGGCCAAGATCGCCGCCAAGGGGGACTGGTCAATGGTGGAGGAGCTAACCTCTATGAGAAAGGGACAGCTTACTACAGAAGGCTGTGATACGTTGTTTGAAATAGGAGAAGAATGAGTGGATCAATACCAGCAGTTTATACACATCTCGCGGTATGCCAGATGGCTACCAGAGGAAAAGCGGCGAGAAACGTGGAAAGAAACCGTAGAGCGTCTGATTTCTTTCTATCACAAGAAATGGGAGAAGTTGACAGGAAGCAGGGACGACAAATTGTTTCAGGAGCTTTTTGATGCTGTTTACTCTCTGAATGTTATGCCTTCTATGCGTAGCATGATGACAGCAGGAATAGCAGCAGAAAGAGAAAACATTGCCATGTATAATTGTGCTTATGTGGCTGTAAGCAATAAGAGGGCATTTAGCGAAACACTTTATATTCTCATGTGCGGAACAGGTGTTGGCTTCTCTTGTGAGCGCCAAGAAGTGAATCAACTCCCTGTAGTGCCAGACAATATCGTGGACACTGATGATGTGATCGTCGTAGGGGATAGCAAGGAGGGATGGGCTAAGGCATACAAGAAGCTAGTCGCTGCACTGTACAATGGCGAGGTTCCAAAGATTGATTATAGCCGCATTAGAGCCGCAGGAAAGCCCCTGAAAGTGTTTGGTGGTAGGGCTAGTGGGCCTGAGCCTCTAAAGCGCCTATTTGACTTCACAATCAGTAAATTGAAGGGAGCACAAGGCCGTAAACTGACATCTCTAGAAGTACATGATATTATGTGTATGATTGGAGAGGTAGTTATTGTTGGCGGGGTAGACACAAAAATCTAAGTGTCTCAAAGATATAATCGTATAGGAGGACAACCTCATGGAAAAGCAATATGCTGAGTACAACGATAAAGGTACAATGAAGCGTTACTATGCTTTTGAGAAATTGACGACTAACACAGATGCTTATTTTATAGGCTATATGGCATGTGATGGGGCTTTCATCTTTAATAAAGGAAAGTCATCCTATATGTCTGTAAACAGCACAGAGCATCAGATAATCTATGGATTTAGGGATGAGTATGTCCCTGATGCAAGTGTTATTGAGGAAGGAACAAAGAGTAGTGAAAAAGTAAAGGCAAATAATCCTGTTATTGCTGTTCGTTTTACTACTAAAATGAATCCCGTCTTTAATAAGTATGGTGTGTTTTCGTACAAAAAGGAAAGAAGGTTGGTTGGTGTTCCTAAGAAGTGTTTAGGAGCATATATTCGTGGAGTAATTGATGCTGATGGGTTTATCACTGTAGGCCACCGAAAGGACTGTAGAACACCAAGGCTTCGTTGGTTTATAACTCACGGCAGTGAAAGATACTTGATTGATTTGCAAAGAGCTATTTATGATACATGGATGCTTCCCACAACAATCAGGCAACACGGAGACAATGTATGGAGACTTTGTGCTCAAAACACGGAATTAAATAAAGTGTTCTTGAAGCAGATATTTTCTATTCATCTTCCTTTTTACAATTTACAAAAGGCTCGCATAGTAGATGACTATTTGTACCAATACTTTGTGCCCCAAAAGTCGGGTGAATTGCTGGAAAATCCATAAGGACAATCAGCAGCCAAGCCAAGGATACATCCTTGGAAGGTTCAGAGACTACCGGAGAGGTAAAGTCCTCTTAATGACCGGAAATAGCGCCCGACACGCATATTTATGCGTGATGATATAGTCCACACAGTAATGTGACGAAGAAGTGCCTTGATTTCTCTGAGTAATCTGTCAGATACACGAATGGCAGACGCTAAGAGTGGACAATGGTGGCTTGAGACACCTTGGAGGTCTTTAGCAAATAATTCTGCTGTGTATACAGAGAAGCCAGATGCTAAGACATTCCTTGCTGAATGGCTTTCTTTGGTGAGAAGTGGAAGCGGAGAACGTGGAATTATCAACCGCCAAGCCTTGCAAAAGCAAGCATCAAAGTGGGGAAAAAGAGATAAGTCATTGAATTATGGCGTTAATCCCTAAAATGTGTGGGGATGTAAAACCTCCTCTGATTGACTTGGAAGCTGGTGGTACAGCGACAGGGCGCAAGCAACTAACAAGTGTGCAGCGTGAGAGACTAAGCGAGGAGGATACTAAATGTATTGTGTTTACTGGATACATGCCGAAAGGCATACAGATGTGATGAAAGAAGGATATGTAGGGATTGCAGCAAATTTTCAAAAAGAATGCGAGAACATAAGAAAAACAAGAGAAAGAGCATTTTGATGAGTGCTATTAAACTCCATGGATGGGATAACTTAATTAAAGAAATCATTTATGAAGTTGATACAAAGGAAGGAGCACTCAAGATTGAGAAGAATTTGCGCCCTGTGGGAAGAATTGGTTGGAATATCTTAGCTGGTGGCGATGTTGGTGTCTCAAAAGATTGGTACGCTGATGATGAGAATGCCGAGAGGCATAGGAAGATTACAGCAGAAAAGACCAAAGAAGGCATTAGATTAAAAGACACAGCAGCAGCGAGAAGTGCAAGGCAAAAACAAGCCCACATCGACCACAAAGAATCCTACAAAGGAGCTATGAAAGGCGAAAAGAACCCTAGAGCCTTACTTTCAGAAGCATCTGTAAGAGAGATTAAGTATAATTTAATACCACAAGGGATACCAGATCTTGATATTGCCGCTATGTTTGGTGTTAAGAAACATGTAATATACTTTATCCGTAAAGGTAAAAATTGGAAACACATTTAGTATATGCGATAGTCCAGCGCACGACAGGTAGACCAATATATCCTTGTTGTGTGAGGCAGTGAGATAATTCTAAGAGATGGACAATTCTGTAATTTAACAGAAGTAGTGGTGAGGAGCACAGATAATGTAGAATCTCTGAAAGAGAAAGTGAGGATTGCTACTATTATTGGCACTATCCAGAGCACATTCACAGACTTCCATTTCCTCTCTGATAAATGGAAAAAGAACACGGAGGAAGAAAGACTCCTTGGTGTTTCCATGACTGGTGTAATGGATAATCTGATAACATCAGGGCGATCCCCTACACACAATCTTTCCGCAGTTCTTGAGGAATTACGGGATTATGCAACAGAAGTGAATGCAGAATATGCGGAAAAACTCGGTATTAGTCCTAGTGCTGCAATAACCTGCAATAAGCCATCTGGAACAGTGAGCCAACTGACAGATGCAGCCAGTGGGCTTCATACAAGACACTCGCCTTATTACATTCGATCTGTCCGAATTGATAAGAAAGATCCCTTGTATGCGCTGTTGTCAGACCAAGGGTTGTACATGGAAGATGAAGCCTTTAGGCCCGATAGCACCGCTGTGGCCTACTTCCCGATTAAGAGTCCAGAAGGGAGCATCACGCGCCATGAACAAAACGCTATTGAAGCCTTAGAGTTGTGGCTTATATACCAGAGACATTGGTGTCACCACAAACCCTCTGTTACAATCAGCGTTAAGGACGATGAGTGGCCTACGGTGGGTGGATGGGTGTATGAGCACTTTGACGAAGTGAGTGGTGTTAGCTTCTTGCCGTATGACGGAGGAACCTACCAACAGGCACCTTATCAGGAAGTGACAGAGCAGGAGCGGCACGAGTGGGTTGACAAGCACCCTATCCCTGTGGTAGATTGGACTCAGTTGAGTAAGTACGAGGAAGAGGATACCACAGTGAGCAGTCAGCAATATGCTTGCTCTGGTGGCTCTTGCGAAATACTCTAATAGGGTAGTTTATAAAACAAACGGGGCAATGAAGCAATTTATTGCCCCTTATAAGGAGGAAGAATGAATGCACAAGACTTGAATGTTATCCTTAAGAAGCATTTTTATGAATCATGCTTTGATGTAGACGACCTTAATTCCGCCATCGCAGAGGAGGACAGGTTTGTCTTGGAGAAGGCGTCTGCTTTTGAGCAAGACGGTAAATACCAGTTTTCATCTTGTATCATTTATGACACTGTAGATGAGAAATACTACTCAATCATGAGCCAGAGGCGCCTTTACCGGCGCTTTCAGCCTACCGGCTGGTTCTACGTCACGCCGGAGGCTGTCGAATGTACTAAAGTGGTGGAAACTCGCTCCGTCACATCTTATCCAATTCTAAATTAACACGAGGAGAAATATATGTTTGCATTGCACTATAGCAGCCCAAACGCCGTAAACCCACAAGTGTATGGGATTAGCAATACACTAGAGGGTGCTCAGGCATGGCTCCCTGACCTTCATGATGAGATGCCCACGCAGGTATGGGGGATCTTTGACACAGAGAAAAAGGCATATGTTGACACAAGCAGCGAAGTGGCAGTGTGGGTACAGAAGGATCATAAAATTCCGGCTTGGTCTCCAGAGGCTCTCACGCCACAAGCCTCTGCATTAGAGCAGGAGACCACTGTGGTGCTTCCTGATGCCACTCCAGAGGAGATCGCCCATGCCCCTCTCTGAACAAGAGATGGACGCCCAGTTGGCCCTTTTGGTGTGGGAGCTAGAGCAGATGTATCTAGCTTCCCCCAACAGCCTCACTCCGAGATGGGTGCATCCTGAGATGGCACAGCAGTTCAAGATTGTCAGCTATATCTCTGGCAAGGAAGCCTTGTTTGGAGACAAGCACATTTCTCTTGGGGAGAAAGACGTGTTTATGGGAGTCTTGTGCGAGAGAGAGGCTGACAGGCAGAAAGTGGTGGCCCTAAGAGGAACCGAGAGCCTTCTTGAGTGGTCAGAGGACATTAATATAGAGGAGAAGAGCCTTGGAGGCGGTCTTGACGTAGAGGAAGGGTTTTGGAGCTTGGCACAGACTCTTGTGTGTACGCCAGCATCCCCTTCTTTCGTGTCTAGGGATACGCTCTACACAGGCCATAGTCTAGGAGGGGCTTTGGCCACGCTCCTTGCGTACAAGGCGTGTGCCGCTCTTGTGACCTTTGGGAGTCCTGCTGTGGGGACTG
>JAEHJW020003583.1_pt1 | contig 28473 bp, 37 predicted proteins | sample 9271431 | NCBI WGS metagenome assembly JAEHJW02 | reverse complement strand
GTCGCGGAACTGCTGGTCGTATTCGAATACGCGCTCCACCAGCGGCGTCAGGATGAACGATTCCAGCACGCGCACGCTGTCTGCGATGCCTTCCAGCGCCGCCTGCTGCTCCATGGCAATCTGCGCTTGGCTGGGCTTGCGCGCGGGCGTCCCACCCATGGGCATCATGGCCGGGTTAAGGCCAAACGACTCGTGAATCTGCGCCTTGGCACCCGCCACGATGCTGAATGCGTCCTGCCAGAGCTTGGGAAACTCCAGGATCTGCGTGTCGTTGGGGCTGGTCTGCCACACAGCGGCCATCTCCAGCACCATGGAGCCCACGCGCGGGTTTTTCTCCGGGTTGGTCATGACGATGGGGGCCAACGCATACTGCGCCGCGTCCATACCCATGTTGATGGCGTCGTTGACCTGATACTGCAACTGCTCGACACACTTGACGGGGCTCACGCCCCAGAAACTCCCCGCGATTTTCTTGACAGGTGCCGAAATAACGGGCGCACGCTGCCCCCAGAATGGGTTTTTCTTGACGGTGAGAAAGTCATCCGGCCCGAATGCGAGGAAATAGCACGGCGTCCACTCCCCTTCGATCTTGAGGTCACACCACACTTGGTACAGGAGCAAGTGCTTGGACCCTTTTTCCGACCGCACACCCGCCTCTTTGGCCGCGCGCTTGGCGTCCTCGGGGTGGTTGGGGTTGTCCTTGCGCTGTCCGCCATCGCTAAATAGCGCCATGGCACGCTTGTACTGTTTGGAGGTGAACTGATCCTTGCGTTCACGCAGCCAACTCTTGGTCACGCGCAGCGCGACGGCCACCACATCCGCATCATCGATGGTGTCCACTGTCGCAGGCAGCACGCACAAGTCCTGGTCCGCGATGACCCAGATGTCGGGCAACCCCGTTTCAACCTCGACCTCTTTTTCAACTTCCACACTGGCGTTGGGGATGGTCTCGCCGGTCGGCAGTTGCAGCGGCATGGACTGCCGCTCGGTGATCTTGCGCGCCCTCGTCTGCCAATCCACGTACAGCGAATACTGTCCCGTCACGTCGCCCGCACGCAGCATGCTTGTGACAATCTCACGCAGCCGGCTTGCGCGCACGTAGTGGTTATTGAGCGCAGTCAGCGCCCTTGCCGTGTCGTCCGTGGACGATATGCACTCGACAAACCTGCCGTTGGAGGGAAAAAGCGCGTTGGAAAACCGCAGCGTGCGGGCCTCGATGGCATCGCGCACTGCCGGGACGAACACTTTGGACTTGCCCGCGTAAGCCTGCTGGTCCGTCAGCTTGGTGTCGTAAATGTCCCAGAACCGCCCGATCTCACGGTCGCGGTCGTCGCGGGCCATGAAGCCGTCCACCACGTCCTTGTAGATTTCCTGGACTTGCTCGATGACAGCGGCTTTGCCGACATACTCGGTCGTGTCGGTATTTTGCTCTTGGGTCTGGTTCTCGTCCATGTCAGAGTGGGGCGATAAGCAAGGAAAATGCCGCGATTGTAACCGCAACCACGGTCACGACTGCGCCGCCGAAGAACCAGATGAGGGCCATTACCGCCTCATGGAGATGAACCGCCTGCCGGTATCACTGAGCGCCCACACTACATCCTCATCACCCTGTTTGTCAATAGCGAACCCTTGGATGGCCGCGTAGCACGATTCCAGCGCCTGGGCCACATGCTTGTGCAGGTTGTCCCGGATGCCGAACGTTGTCGTCCCCGGGTCGCGGCAATACCCGCCCGCCAGGGCGTTGAGCGTCCACGTCGCCTCCGGGCTTACCGTCAGCAGCGGGGCGGTTCCCTTGCGCATGCGTAGCGGCCCATCCAGGCACTCCGCACTTTCCGCAAGGCGTCTACCCTGCCGGAACTGCAAGGAGAGCCGCTTGAGCGTGGCCGGTAGCCCCGAGTGGTCGTTGACCAGCGTTCTGTCGGACGGCACGTACATGACAGGTCGCTTGGTCGTGGGCACCTCGTGGCTCGTGGCCATGAGCACCGAGCGCAGCGAGTCGTCAAGGCTTCCCTCAAGCACCCAGTCCCGGTGGACGTGGCTGATGCCATCCTGCACGAACAGCAGCACGGCGTAGAGCACGCCTGCCGTCGCGTTGACCGCCAAGAACCACTCGGCACGGTGGGTGGGCGCGCGATGCTGGATATGGTCCGCGCTGAATGTCTGGTACACGGGCATGCCCGGACGCAGCCGCAGCAGGTATGCGAGTGCGTTGGCGATATCCTTCCTGCCCAGCGGGAATGCCATGAGTTCTTGTTCCAGATCCGGCAGCGGCTTGCAGAACTTGACCTCGTGCGCCTGGAAGAACGGTTGCAGCCCCTTGATGAAATTATCCTTGTCACGCGGGGCCTTGACCGGTTGCAGTGGCAGGATGTCTCCACGGCGCGTCATCTCGGCCCTGAGAGGCTGCAACAGCCACTGGTTAAGGCCGTCTTCTTCAACTGCCACCGTCATGGGTTGCCATGTCTGCGCCAGATGGAAGATCTGTGCGACCTGCTCGAACGGCGTATGGAAGTGGCCGGATGCCTCATGCACGTACAACTCGTTGCCCACCCACGACCCGACTGCGTAGCCCGTGCGGGCGCTCGTGCGCTGGTTTGTGGTACGCGCGGGGTCCACGACCAGGATGCGTGGAGCAAACTCGATGCGCTTGAGTGCAGGGTCGATCACTTCAAAGTCAGTACGCGCAAAGATGCTCGCCGCATCGCTCATGGGCTTCAGGAGATATTCCTGACTGAACCCCGCAAGATCCCCGTTGACGCGAAATTCCTCATGCTTGATCTCGATCCACGCCAGCGGAAACCGCTCGGGCCACATGGGCACCTTTGTCTCGCCGTCCATGGTGTACAGCGGGAATGAGAGCGTGCGCCACGTGGGGTCCTGCTTGAACTGCTCGATGACGCTATCGCCATGCAGAGGCGTCCCATTGACGCGGATGCGCGCTGCGGGGTCCAGCGCAGGCTTGAGTTCCCGCGTGAACCACTGGCTGACCTTCTTGCGCGCCTCGGGCGTGGCCACGCTTTCACGGTCCTCAAAGTCATCGATCAGCACCAGATCAGGCCGCGCGTTGTTCGCCGGGTTCTTGGTGCCCCGCACCGACTGGTTGGCCCCGAACGCCTGGATGATGACGCCGTTGTTGAGTTGCAGCAGGTTTTCGGTCCAGGTCGCGCCCTTCGTGTAGCGGAAAATGCCGTTGATCTTGTCGTTGTTTTCGAGTTCCAGCCGGATGGAGGCCAGTCGCTCGCACGCGCTGGAATAGGTATTCCCCACGATCAGGATGTACTGCGCAAGCTGGAAGAGGGCCGCCACGCAGATGGCTTCCTCGGCCAGCGTGGATTTCGCCCCACCCCGAAACACTTCGACCAGCACGGCGGGGTGATCGGAGAACCACGCCTCGACAATCTGCCGGTGGAACGCGGGGGAAGCCTGCGGATGCCTGTGGGCAAACAGGTACTGGAGCGTGAACGTCCAATCGGACTCCAACTCGCGGATGAGTTGGGTGATGGGGGAGGGTGGTGATGCCACGGATCAAGCCCCAAAAAGAAGCCCCTCGGAGGGGATCACGAGGGGCGTGAAGTTCCAGCAGGGAGAATGCATGGACGGCTCCAGATTAGTGCATCTGCCGATACCTGTCAACCTGGAGTTGCAGCATATCGACGGCATTGCGCAATTCGGCCAGCACGGCGGACGTGGCATAGGACTTGTCGCTGCACGCGATCATGATCCTATCGGGTGTGACCTCGATGGTGATGCGCAGCGTGTCGTCATCGTCGTCCATGGCCCGATCGTAGCGAGCCCTGCGCCTTTGGGCAATAAGCCCCTCTTGGCAAAGCAATGGATGGGAAGAACGTGCGCAGGGCTCAAAGGGTGTGAGCGGCTGCTGGATGTGCAGACTGCGCGCCGGATAGATTGGCGTTGCGCTTTCGCCCACAGATCAGCGGGCCGGACTTGATTCCGGCTCAATTGGCTCTGGTCAGGGTCAAGCCAACAGACATCCCACCCGTCCTGCGTGTCCTTCCACGCCGCCGCTGATCTGTAAACGCTGTCAGTAGATCGTAGTTGGAATTTTGAAAATTGCAAGCGCAATGAGGATGGCATCCGCATATAAAAATTTTCACCCCGTCCGTCCCTCGAATTCCAGAGTTATGGCGCAGTGCAACATTTTCATCCACGCGCAGATTGTAACCAGATGTATCAATGTAACATTTGTAACCAATTACATTTTGTCACATTAAATGGCACAAATCTTGCTAACGCGATGCAGCTTGACCGTCGAAAGATGAAACGGTTTGTAAAGCTACCTTGAACCATTAAACCGAGCTAGCTATAGTAGATCCATCGATCAGCCCACCTGGAGAACACCATGGCCCAACAACGTACCACCTACACCGTCGAGTACACGCGAATTGCCGGAGCCTTGCGCGAGCGCAAGTCGTTCAACCGCTTTGCGACACCGGACGCTATCGACGAATGGGTAATGCTCGTCGAGCGCGGAGCGATGCCGGAAGTTGGCGCGTATCGCATTACCCAGATCGACGCGAACGGGCGTCGGAACCTTGTGGCGCAGTCCTAACCCATACATTGAACCGAGCTAGCTATAGTAGACCCATCGATCAACGCAATGATTGTCCTGCACTACACCACACGTGAGAGCGCCGACATCGCATGTGCTGCGGCACGCGCCACAGGCGCCAGGGCCTATGTCCTTACGATGCGCTCCGACTTCCACGAAGTCCGCGTGTGGTGTAATTGTCGCCTTTCCGCTATGCATGGTGAAAGTCTTTCCGAGATTGTCACCCCGCAAGCTAAGTACATCACTTGACAATTGGAGAGTGGAACATGGAGCCCCTTACACATACAGCATGGCGCAGTCTCGGACGCGGCATCGGCTACGTGGCGTCTATCCGGAAGCCCGGAGAGCGCGGCGACAAGTACAGTTACACCGGCGACGTTGACAAGGCGTTGCGCATGTCCGAGCGCCAGTGCCGCGCATTCTGCGCCTACATGCGGCAGTGCGGTACGGTAGGTTTCTGGGCCTAACCATGCTCCGCACTCTCGCAACCCTCGCCCTGTGCAGCTTCCTCGTGTTGCTGCCGTGGGCTCTCTACTTCTGGATGATGAAGACATGACCCCCTTTGCCCACATCACCGACTATGGCGCCCGCATGCGCGCCATCGCCGCGCGTTTCGCCCTGCACATGCCCCAGCGCGGGCTATGGCCGCTGGCGTTGGCGTGACTGCCGAGCGACTACGGATAGTTCAATTCCGCCTGCAAAATCAACAACTTACTTGATTTCTGTAGGTAGGTATATGTATATTTCTTAGATAACATAGAAAGTCAGTCTCTATCTTATCCATACCCGCCTAGGGCGTAGTAAGATAGAGACTGACTCTATACTTTTCCCTCCCGGCTCAGTGCTAGCTACCATGAAATTTCGAATTCCTAAGCAAAAACAAGGGTTTGCAGCTAGCAAGCCCTATTGCTACCCTGACGGCACAGCCAAGCGCCGCGTTGCCGACCGCGCGCGCAAGCTGGTCGATGCGGCATGGGTCATCATCGGCAACGCTGTCTTGTCCGATCAGCACGCATCCGACCTGCGCCGAATTCGGCTGGAGTTGACCAGCATGTACCGTTCGCTCCAGTCGTCCTACGACCGGCGCCGCATCCTGCGCGAGGCGCAGAAAGCCAACAGGGCCATAGGCACGATGCTGCGCGAGTACGACAGTCGTTCGGTATCCATCGACCTACCCGATAGCCCCACCGTAGGGCTGGATCTACCCGATGCGGCCGAACCTGCTGCGCCGACCTATGTACAGCATTACGTGCCTGGATCGGCGCCGGTAACGCCTGTAGGCCGCATCATGAAGATGCCCACAACCGAATACGGCTGGTTGAAATTCAACCTTGCGCATGAGGGGCACCAATTTCTTGACGAGTTCATGCGCTCGCGTCGCCAGATCCAGCGCCAGTACGCCAGCACGAAGCAGGCGCAGATACGCCGCGAGCGCTACCGCAAGTCACCGCAGGGCAAAGCCGCCGCCAAGTCGGCGCAGGCCCGCTATCTTGCATCCGAGCAGGGCAAAGCAGCCCGCAAGGCCGCCAACGCCCGCTACTACGCCAAGCGCAAAGAGAAGGAATCGCACCATGACTGACACCCCGCAGAGCCGCTACAAGCGCTCGCCCAAGGGCAAAGCATCCGCGCGCAAGTACGCCACCAGCCCCCAAGGCATCGAGGCGCGCAAAGCCGCGCAGGCGCGCTACCGCAAGACACAGCGCGGCATCGAGGTGCGGCGCAAAGCACAAGCCGCCTACCGGCAGCGCAAAAAGTTGCAACAGTCTGCAACAACCGAGTGTCAGCACTCGGTTCCTGGTCTATCCTGTAGCCGGCAGTACAACAACGCAGCAACCACAAGGGAGAATGACATGGACCGCATCACCGACAAGCACCTGGAAGCGCTTTGCGCGCGCATCAACCGCATGACACAAAGCCCGCAGGAGGCCTACACCAAGGGCGACGACGGCAAGTATCACGCCAACATCGGCAACTACCACATCAGCCACGCCTACGGCGGCGTGTGCCTGCACCGCATGCAAAACGAGGCCGGTGGCGCCTCCGACGTGCTCCGCTGCGGCCATGTGCCCAAGCGCAAGCTGTGGGACATGATGCATGCCTACGTGTCAGGGCTGTACGACGCCGTCCGGGCTAAGGGAGAATGACCATGGCAAAAGTCGAAATCAAATCCGTCGCGGGTTCAGTGCTTTACACCGCCGAGGTCGATGACAGCATCCCGAGTGGGCTGCGGCTTCGGGCGGCATTGGAAAAGGCCGTGAGTGATTGGGAGAACCTGTGCGCCGCGTACCTGCGCGGCGCGGACCTGGGCGGCGCGGACCTGGGCGGCGCGTACCTGCGCGGCGCGTACCTGCGCGGCGCGAACCTGGGCGGCGCGTACCTGCGCGGCGCGGACCTGTGCGGCGCGTACCTGCGCGGCGCGGACCTGGGCGGCGCGGACCTGGGCGGCGCGAACCTGGGCGGCGCGAACCTGGGCGGCGCGGACCTGCGCGGCGCGTACCTGGGCGGCGCGGACCTGTGCGGCGCGGACCTGCGCGGCGCATACCTGCGCGACGCATACCTGGGCGGCGCGGACCTGGACGGCGCGGACCTGGGCGGCGCATACCTGTGCGACGCATACCTGTGCGACGCGAAACTCGCCAACGGTCTGACGCTCGTCGGCGAACGCCCCATCATGACGCTAGGCCCCATCGGCTCGCGCTCCGACATGTTCACCGGCTACGTCACGAACCAGGGGTTGCGCGTGCGCGCTGGTTGCTTTTTCGGCACGCCGGATGAATTCACCTCAGCGCTCGAAACCGAGCACGGCACGAATGCTTTCGCCCGCGAATATCTGCAAGCGCTGGAACTGATGAAACTGCACGCTGATCTTTATAAGGTGGAATAACCATGCAACTGATCCACGAGTCCGCGCATGTGCGCGTGGTGGAAGTGGGCATGCTCGCCCACGTCCAGGAGCGCACGCCGCAAGGTTGGCGCACCATGCGCGAGTTCCTGCCCCAGTTCGACACGCTCGACTGGCGCGCGGCGTGCAGTCTGGCACGCTCCATCGAGCACAAGTATAAGGAAACAAACCATGCTCACGGCTGATTTCAACAAGTACCGCGACGCCATCCTCGCAAAAATGGATTACCCCGGCTCGGACGCCATCGCATATGGCTTGCTGTGGACGGCGATTGTGATGGAGCGACCCGACATTGCGCGCGACCTGCTCACGCGGTACGGCGAGCGCGCGTTACAAGGGCTTGACCCGCAGGGTGTTTCACTGACCGAGCCGGAGGCCAAATCATGACATTCGATGAATACTGGACGTTTGATAGCGGCGTAGGCGACCCGATCACATTCCGCGTCAAAGGCGAATACGACCAGGAGGACAATTGGGTCGATCTGGATTCGGTGACGGCCAACGGCTTGGAGTTGTACGGCTTCCTGGCCCCCCGCATTCTCGGAGCGTGTGAACGCGAGTTGCGCGCCCGGTTCACGGGCCGCCTGATGGAGATCCGGCGATGAGACACGACATGGACCATGTGATCGCAGTTCTGTGCATCGTGGGGATCGTCGTGCTGGTGTGCCTGATCGCCTCGGGGGTGTTGCCATGACCACCACAACCGACCTGTTGCGCCGCGCGGCGGAGCGCACCCGCAACCACGCCTCTTGGATTGATGACATGGGCAGGCGCGCAGAAGTGCTTGCCGACGCCGCCTCCCTGCTCGCCCTGGCAGACCAGATGGAGCGTGCGGAGCCGGTGGCTGTAGTAGGAGGACAGCGGCGCGGTTGGTATTACTTGTCAGGACACCCTTCTGTGTCTATCGGAACCAAGCTCTACACCCACCCCGCGCCGGAAGTGACGCGCGATGCAGAGCGGTATCGGTGGCTGCGTGATGGAAACGCTACGGAGAGGGGCGAGCCGTGGGCTATTACCCGCTACGCACCGGGGGATGAGCGAAACAGGGATGGTGGAACTTGCCCGCTGGCCGGCGACGAACTTGACGCCGCCATCGATGCCGCCATGCAGGAGCCCAAGCCATGACCACCGACGCACCGATTTTGAAGATCGCCACCAAGCGCGACGCACAGCGCCAGTCTGTCGTGGAGGTGCTGGAGGAAGCCCTTGCGGAGGCCAAAGCGGGGAAGTTCAACTGGTGCGTGCTGGTGGCAGATGGCGACGAGAAAACCGCACGCCGATGGAGCGTCGGGGCCAACGTCCACAATGTAATTGCCGCGCTGGTCGATGCGCAGTTTGAAATCATGTACCAGCGCGCACGCGATACGGAGAATGGAGTATGACCCGCAAACTGATGACTGCTGATGATGTGACCGATGCGATGATGCGGGCCTACGAGGTCGGTCTTGGAACCGGCTTTACCGACAAGTCCGACATTAAGCAGGGAATCGCCGCCGCGATCAACGCGAGCGGGTGCGTGCTGGTGCCGCGTTGGCTGGTATTCAACGTGGGCTGCATCGAGTGCGGCGTTTCTTCCAACGTCGTCGGGATGTATGCCAGCAGTGAAGAAGCCGAACGCGTCGCGGCGCTGGCAACCGAAGAACTCAACTGGCGCGAGGGAGGGCAAAACAGCTTTGAGGTGTTCGATTTGCTAGCGCCTCAAGCCGCCGAATACCGTGCCATGCTCGCCGCCGACCCCCGCGAGCAAGCCCTCGACCACATGGCCGAGAACGCGCAGGAGGCCGACAAGTGAAGCTCTACGAAGTCCCGCGCAACACCGACATTGAACTTCTGGACGGCACGCAGCTTCGTTTTGAGCGTTTAGACGGCGCATACTCCGTGTGCCGGAATGAAAGCGGGAAAGTTATCCATCTGGCAGCGTGGACGGAAGTGAACATTGTGGAGGCCGACCAATGAAATCCTACATGCAACTGCGCCATCTGGCGCGCAAGCTCTGGCCGACGCCAGCCCTGCAACGCAAGTGGTTGCGTGCCGTTCGCATGACACGCGCAACCGCGAAAGGATGGGTGCTCGACCATGACGATTGAACAAGCCATCTTGGAATGGATTGCGCAGGCGCAGAAATGGATGAAGGTCGATAGCCGCTCGATCATCATCGCGTGCGAGGAATCGTACAACGCCGAGCAGGTGATGAACGCCTTGCGCAGGCTCAAGCGCGCCCGGAAGATCGTGTATGACGGCCCGCGCTCGCGTGGGTTCTGGAGGACTGCGCGGTAATGGCTTGACAAAAATGCCATACGCCCTATGATATGCCTAAAGGAGAGTTGCAATGGGAAGACGGCGTTCTGGGCAGTCTTTTGAGGAATATTTTTGGTCAAGAAGCGAGGTTGTGCCTGAAACAGGGTGCAGGGAGTGGAAGCATAAAACTTCGCATGGCGGGTATGCAACCATACGGTTTCAAGGTAAGTCAGTTCTTGCCCATAGGTTAGCGGCGTATTATTACGGATTGGTTGACTCGCCAAGGGCGCCCGCAAACAAAAAAGAAAAGGGTTTTGTTTTACACAAGTGCGACAACAAAAAGTGTGTAAATCCTGAGCATTTGTTTATAGGTAACTATTCTGACAACCAAGCGGACGCTTACACAAAAGGAAGGCGGAAACAACTTTGTGGGTTAGAACACCCAAAGTCTCAGCTAACTTTTGAGCAATTAGAAATCATTAGGTTAGCTTTAAAATTAAAGATTAACCAGTTAAAAATAGCTCAGTTTTTGCATGTTCCGCATACTGTAGTAAACAGAATAGCCACAGGCAAAACTTACAAATGACAACCATATTTGTAGACATAGAAACGTCTTATAGCCAAGATTATTCATTATCTAAGCTATCAACAGAAGCATATGTACGAGATTCTAGGTTTAAAATTCACGGCTTAGCTGTAGCTGTGGACGATGGAAACCCAACTTGGATAACGCACACACATATAGCTAGTAGTCTTGCGCAATATGTCACCGATTTTCCCGATGCGGAGTGGGTAGCACATAATGCGGTGTTTGATTTTTCGGCGCTGGCGTGGCACTACGACATTCACCCGAAGGTCATCCGTGACACGCTCAGCATGGCCAGGATTGCCAACTTCCACGGCAAGCATTCCCTGGATGCGCTGTCCAGGCAGTACGGCCTGGGCGAGAAGGGCGACGCGCTCATCAAGACGCTGGGTGTCGAGACGTTAGACCCGCTGCTGGAGCAACAGCTTGCCCAGTATTGCGTGCAGGACGTAGAGTTGCTGCGCAGGCTCTACAAGCGCCTGAGCATGGACTTGCAAGCCACGCTCGGCCAAGTGCGCTACGCCCGCGAGATGGCGCTGATCGACCTGACGGTGAGGATGTTCACCGAGCCGGTGCTGGAGGTCAACGCGGACCTGCTGCGCGACAGGCTTGCCGAACTAGAGGCCGAGCGTGCTGCGGCGCTGCAAAGCGCAGGCGTGGACGAGTCAGTGCTCATGAGCAACCAGCAGTTCGCCTCGCTTCTCGCTGCGCAGGGCGTGGATGTGCCTGCGACCTTCCGCAAGACCGATACCGATTTCCTGGAGTTGCGCGGCGACCCGCGCGTGGGGCATCTGGTGCGTGGCAGGCTTGCCGTCAAGAGCGTGTCCGAGTTGCGACGCACAGAAAAGTTTATTGCCGTGGCAGGGCGTGGCACATTGCCCATGCCGCTCAAGTACCACGGGGCGCACACTGGGCGCTGGTCGGGCAGCGACGGTTTGAACGTGCAAAACCTCAATCGTGGATCTGCGCTGCGCCGCTGCCTGCAAGCGCCCGAGGGCCATGTGCTGGTAGTGGTGGACTCCGCGCAGATCGAGGCGCGTGTGCTCGCGTGGCTTGCCGGTGAGGCCGAATTGCTTCAGCAGTTCGCAGACGGCGAGGATGTGTACGTGCGGTTTGCCATGCGCATCTGGCCCGAGCAGGAGATCGACGCTACGCGTCGGTTCGTGGGAAAAACGTGTTTTTCAGCCGACACCAAAGTCTTGACCAACAATGGAGTCAAGCCTATTATTCAAGTTACAGGTACGGACTTGGTATGGGACGGTGACTCATGGGTGAAGCACAGCGGGATAGCATTTCAGGGGGTCAAACCGACGATACGGAATTTCGGACTCGCCGCAACGGCGGACCACGAAATCCTGACGGAACATGGATGGCGGGAGTGGTCAGAGGTCCAATCGGAGGGTGGCCTTTTCCAATCGGCGCTCGCTTTGGCGCGCTCGTCATTATTCGGTATGAGCCTTATTGGACGAAAAAAGGCAAAGCCGCTGGATGGCACCCAATCTGCCGCTGCGATTGCGGGTGGGAAGGGCGAGTTGATCGGCACAATATCAAAGCAGGAAGATCAACAGCTTGCAACGCATGCGCAAAGGTCAAATCGTATACGAAGAGGTATTGGAAATACAAATCAGTGCTATTCGACGATGCACATCGCACGCGGCTACTTAATAGATTGTCATCGTGCATCGGTCGGTGCCACAATCCGCGCAATTCAGCTTATGAAAGCTATGGCGCTCGCGGGATTGAAGTTGCTCAAATCTGGCGCGATGACCGTGCGGAGTTTCTTCGCTATATACAAACCCTTCCCGGCTGGGATGTTCCCCAACTTGAATTTGACCGAATCAACGTCAACGATGGATATGTCCCGGGAAATGTCAGATTTGTCACAAAATCAGAAAACCTTAAAAACAAGCGACGGCCAAATGACCTTTCACAGAGGATCATCGAGCTTGAGCGAGAACTTGCCCGTCTACGATCTGCTCAATTGCGGCCCAAATCATCGGTTTACGGTGATGACAACGAAAGGCCCGATGATCGTTCATAACTGCATCCTGGGACTGGGCTATGGCGTGGGCCATGTCAAGCTGCACGCGCAGGTCGTCGTCAAGCAGCCTGAGGCTACACTCGATGACGCTGCTGGGTATGTCGCGGTGTACCGCAGCACGTATACCGGCATCCGCAACTTGTGGCGCACAGCCGACCGCATGATCCGCGCCATGATGGGGACTGAGCGCATAGACTGGCCGCAGGGCATCGTCACCGCGTTCGAGAAAATCCGCTTGCCCTCGGGCCGTTGGCTGCACTATCCTGACCTCCGGTTGACGGGTGAGGGCTTCGAGTACGACGCCAAGCAGCGCCTGTACGGGGCCAAGCTCGTGGAAAATTTGGTTCAGGCCATCGCCCGCGACATCGTGGCCGACCAGATGCTCGTCATCGCTCGCAAGTACCGCATTGCGACGATGACGCATGATGAGATTGTGTTTTTGGCGCGCGAGGATGAGGCCGGGGATGCGTTCGGCTTTGCGCAGAGTGTCATGCGTGCGGCCCCTAAGTATGCAACAGGATTGCCGCTGAGCTCTTCGGGTGGGTGGGCACGGGAGTATTCAAAATGAGCGTCCTCATCGTCCTCGCAAGTCTCGCCGTGTGGTACTTGCTCTACGCATGGCTCGGATGGTTGCCGTTCGTGCTCATTCTTTTGGTCGCATGCTTTTTGGAGTGGTAAGTGATCTACTCGTACTCAAGCCTGAACCTGTACCGTACCTGCCCGCAGCAGTTTTATCGCAAGTACGTGGCCAAGGACACGCTGCCCTACCAGGGCAAGGAAGCCGCAGCGGGCACGGACGTACATGAGGCCATCGAGACAGCGCTGAAAACGCGCCAGCCGCTCCCCAAGCACATGGAGGTTTATGAGGAGTCCATCAGTTCCGTGCGGGGCAAGATCGACTGCGCGCGCATCGAGCAGACGATCTACCTGGATGAGAAGTGGCGTTTCGCATTGACACGGCCCACCAAGGGTTTCGTTGCCAAGCTGGACGTGCTGCTGGTCAGCGACGACGGCCAACGTGCGGTGGTCATGGACTGGAAAACGGGAAAACCACGCGAGGACACGTTGCAACACGACTGTTACGCGCTTGCGGTATTCCGCGCCTTCCCGGATGTGCAGATGCTCACGGGTTTCAATGTGTATCTCAAGACCGGCGGCATCGGCCCGCAATTGGAGTATTCACGCGAGGCCGCAGCCGGAATCCAGGAACGGCTTGCGTTGATGGTCGCGCAGATCGAAGCCGATGATGTGTGGTTGCCCAAGAAGGGCATTCCGTTCCCGTGCCACTGGTGCGCGGCCCATAAGTGCAAACACTATCCGCAGGAGAAATAGCATGGATTTGAACAGCTTGGTGAGCAGTGACCACACGTTCGGCACGGAAGCGATGGTGGTTGTCACCATCGAGTATTTCAAGGACGGCATGGTCAAGGTGCATGGCAACCTGCAAGGCAAAGGATCGGACGACATTCTGCTGGCCATCCTGCAAGGTGCCATGGAGGCCGTGCGCAGTGGAGCAAGGAACGTGCAATGACGCCCGAGGCGAAAGTCAAGGCCGACATCAAGCGCGTGCTGGCCGAGTATGACTGCTGGTATTTCATGCCCAGCATGAACGGCTACGGGCGTGCGGGGATTCCCGACTTTATCGGGTGCTACCAGGGGCAGATGTTCGCCATCGAAGCCAAGGCAAAAAATGGCAAGGTGACGCCAGCACAGGCCCGTGAACTGCAAGCGCTGATCGACAACGGCGCACAGGTCACGGTGGCAACGAGCGGGGAAAGTGTGAGGGTGCTATTCCATGCAATTGCTCTACAGCGAAAAGCATAACGTTGTCGCGTGGCCGGGCATCCCGGACCCCGAGCGCGTTGCGCCTGCTATTCCCGGCGCTCGCGTGGTCAAGGGCGTGCTCGTTGCGCCTGTCAACCTCATCGCGCAGATTGCAGCGGCAGGGTTGGGCCTTCCCGTGAAGTCGCCCATCGAGACGAGTTACGACTGGCCGCGCAGCCCTGCGATTGCGAAGCCCATGGCCCATCAGGTGGAGATGTGCCGGTTCCTGACCACGCATGTGCGCTGCCACAACCTGAGCGAGCCGGGCACGGGCAAGACACTCGGCAACCTGTGGGCAAGCGACTTCCTCATGGGGCTGCATGTCATCAAGCGCGTGCTGATTGTGGCGCCGCTCACGACTGTCTACAGCGTGTGGAGGGATGCCATCGGAGAGCACCTGCCCGGGCGCAGGCGCTCAAGTGTGTTGCACGGCTCGGTTAAGGCGCGGCTTGCCGCCATCGAGCGCGACGCGGACTACTACATCATCAACAACGAGGGGCTTGCCATTGACGAGGTGCGCGAGGCGCTGGTCGCGCGTGGGGATATCGGCCTCGTCATCGTGGATGAGAGCCACAAGTACCGGCACCCGAGCACGGCGCGGTGGAAAGCCTTGCGCAACACCATCCGCGACCTCGGCAACCCACTCGTGTGGCTCAATACTGGCACACCGACGCCTCAGGAGCCGACCGACGCATGGGGGCAGCAGGCCATCATCGGCAAGCCCGCTACAAGCCACAGAGCCTTCCGCAACACGGTCATGCGGCAAGTGACGGCGTTCAAGTGGGTGCCCGTGGGCGATGCGGACAAGATTGTGGGCGAGTTTATGCAGCCCGCCATCCGGTTCCGGCGTGACGAGTGCATTGACTTGCCGCCCACGACCTACGAGTACCGCAAGGCCGAGATGACGGCAGCGCAGAAGTCCGCACTGGAGAACCTGCGCAAGAAGATGCAGCTTGCGCTGGATTCCGGGGCGCAGATCACTGCTGTCCATGAAGGCGCGTTGCGCTTGAAGGTCTTGCAGATCCTGGCCGGTGCCGTGTACGACAAGGACCATGTGGCACATGACATCGACGCCAGTACGCGCATGGCGCTGCTGAAAGACGTGGTGGACGAGTGTGACCGCAAGATCATCATCTTCGCCTCCTTCAGCAGCGTAGTGCGCCGCGTGGCTGACGCACTCAAGAAGGAATACAGCGTGCAAACCATCACGGGCGAGACGAGCCTGAAAGACCGCACGGCAGCGTTCGATGCGTTCCAGAAGGAAGCCGACCCGCGCATCCTGGTGGCCGACCCGCGCACGATGAGCCATGGGTTGACGCTCACCGCCGCCAACACCATCGTGTGGTACAGCCCTGCGGACGGTGGAGATGCCTACGTGCAGGCCAACGCCCGCATTCAGCGCCCTTCGCAGACGAGCCACACAAGAATTTTGCATCTTTTCGTTGACCCGTTGGAGCATGCGATCTACAGTAGGAACCAAGCACGCCAGTCCCTACAAAACCTTGTCATGGCGTGGGTGAAGGGAGAAGGATATGGAACTCAACACATTGATTGAGCAGTACAAACTGTTGCGTCAGGAGCGTGAGTCGGTCGAGTCGGACTACAAGGCACGCATGGCCGATCTTGCCAAGGCCATTGAGGCCGCGCTTGCCGCAAGTGGCTTGAAGTCGGCCAAGACAGAAAGCGGTCAGGCCATCACCTCGGCGCGGCGCACCGTGCGCGTGGTGGACTGGGACGAGTTCGCGTCCTACGCCCAGGAGCAGGACCCGGCTCTCATCAAGCACAGCATCGACAACAGCGAGGCGCTTCGTCTGCTGGATGACAATGTGATGATCCCCGGCACCGAGGTTCAGAGCACGTTCGTGCTGACGATCAAATGACTGACAAGCATCTCAACCCCAAGCTGCATCCGGGCGCCGTCATCCACACGATGACCATGGGGCCGGTGCGCATCAAGGAACTCGTGAACGACGAGGTTCATTGCCAAGTCGTTGGCGGGAAGGCTCAGATCACTCTGAGCCGCAAGGCGGCCATGCGCCGCATTCTCAACCGCGAAAAGGTGAAAGTATGAGCAACGTGACTGTGAAGAACGAGAACCTGCCGATGGCCGCAGGGCCGTCCGCGCTGATGATGGGCGCGCTTGAAGGGCTGAGTGGCGAAGGCCGCATGTTCCCCGAGATTGGCATCAAGGCCGCTCGGTGGCGCATCAAGCCCGTGGGCGAAGGCGATGAGCAAGTGCTCAACACCTTCAACATCCAGTTTGCGCTGATAAACGCCAACCCGGCCAAGAGCAAGACGTTCTACCTGAACAAGTACGACCCCGAGGGTGATCCGAAGGCGCCGGACTGTTTCAGCGATGACGGTGTGCGCCCACACAGCGAGTCGCAGCACAAGCAGGCGGAACTTTGCGCCAACTGCGAGCACAACGTCTGGGGCAGTGAACTTAACCCCATGACGGGCAAGAAGAACAAGCGTTGCAAGGACTCCAAGCGTTTGGCCGTGATGCTCGTGGGCACGCAGGAGATTCATGCGTGGCGCTTGGCCCCGACCAACTTCATGTCCTTCGGAGACTTTCTCAAGAAAGACGTGCTCGGCCAAGGCATCGACCTGGACCGCATCGTGATCGACGCCAAGTTTGACGACAAGGCGACGTTCCCGCATGTGCTGTTCAAGGTGGCGCGGGCCATGACGGACGAGGAATTCGAGGCCGCGCAAACCCTGCGTGCGTCCGAGGGTGCCAAGACTGCCGTAGGGATGGGCGCGCCTGTTGTGCAGGCACCCCGTGCCGTTGAGGCCGTCAAGGTCGAGGCCGCGCCGAAACCCACGCCTGCCGCCAAGCCGAAGGGCAAAGCGGCTTCTGCCGAGGTCGATCTGGATTCCTTGCTCGACGGCGTTGCGTAAGTCTATGATGGGGGTTCACACCCCCATCTGTTCCCGCCATGATCGAAGATTACCTACGCATGGGGATGGCCCTCGTTGCCATTCCCGCCCACACAAAAGGGCCGAGGACACCAGGATGGGAGAAGCAAGCATGTACGGATCTGGATAAGCTGCAAGCGGGCAATGTCGGCATCAACCACGCACTCAGCGGCACATGCTGCCTGGACGTGGACGATGAGGCGCGGTTTCTCGCGTGGTGGAAGGATCAGGGTTTCCCCGATGCTGCGCTTGACGCGTTGCGCCAGCGTGCTCCCACATGGACGAGCGGGAGGCCCGGGCGTTGGAAAGCGTTGTTCCGCGCGCCTGATGGCCTGCGAACCATCCCGCTGCACGCCTACGGCTTTGAGTTGCGCGCAGCCGGTGGCCAGGACGTGCTGCCGCCCAGCCGCGTGGTGGACGACGCGGGCGAGGAATGGGCCTACCACTGGCTGAGCGACCCGATGCCCGTGGAGGACTTGCCTGCGCTCCCCAACCGTATTCTGGAGCGCGTCAAGGCTACTCCACGCAAGCAGGCTATTCAGCCCACGACGCTGGCCGCAGCCGTGCTCGGAATGCACGCCGAGGGTGGTCGCAACACTTACGTGAGTAACGCTGTCTACGCGATGATGATGGGCGGAGCGAAGGGTGAGGACTTGCAGCGCGAGGCCCTTGCGTTCAACCGGGACCATTGCTCGCCGCCGCTCGATGACGAAGAAGTGCTGGAAATCCTGCGCAAGAAGGAACGAGCAGGCATCGAGCCGCCCGAGGAAGTCAAGGAAACGCTCGGGCTCAACGAGTTCATGCCGCAGGGCTATCGGGTGCGCAACGCAAGGCTTGAGATATGCAGCAGTGACGGGGAAAATGAGTCGTGGGGACCACTGCTGGAATACCCCATCGCTGTGACCAACGTGGTGCGCTTGCCCGGTGTGCAGGAGCAGCGGTATGTAGAGGTCACGGTCCTCAACGGCCCGGAACGCAAGCATTTGCTGACCATGCAGCAGATGACGAAGGATGCGGAAGTGTCGCTCAACAACATCGGCATTTCCTGCACGGGGCGCAAGTTGCTGGCTATCAAGAGTTTCCTGATCGCCAGCAAGGAAAAATTGGAAAAGGATCAGCGCGTGATGGAAAGCTACAAGCAGTTCGGATGGCAGCCCGACGGGTCATTCCTGATCGGCAACCGCATCTACAAGCGCGGCGAGAACCCGCACTATGTGCACCTGGAAAGCCACGCGGCCAACCTTGCCCGTTACATGCCGCTGCAAGGCTCGTGGCAGGCGTGGGCGCAGGCGGTGCAGCCCCTCATGCACAACGACCTGCAACGATTCGCGTTTGTCATGTCGCTGGCCGCTGTGCTTATGCACCTGACAGGCGAGAGAGGAGGCGTGTTCAGCATTGTCGGCCCGTCGGGTCAGGGCAAGTCCACGGTGCAGGCAGCGGTTGCCAGTGTGTTCGGCAATGTGGAAGCGGCATTCAGCAAGGCGCAGGATACGGAGAACGCACGCATCGCGTTCCTGTCGGTCATGCACAACCTGCCCGTGCAAGCCGAGGAATTGACGAAACTCAGCGCCGAAAAGCTGGCCGTTTTGGCCTACGACGTGTCCGAGGGCCGCGACAAGCGCAGGCTCGACCGCACGGGTGGCATGAAGGAAATGGCACCTGAGTGGCACACCATCCTGACTTCATCGAGCAACGCGCCCATCCTGGAAAAGTTGCTCGACGTGGGGTCGGTGGCCGAAGCGTACCGGGTGCTGGAAATGCGTCTGTACCTGCCGGAAAACACGAAGTTGCAGGACGGGGATGCGATGAAGCGCGACGCGCTGGCCAACGCAGGCGCTGCGGGCCACGTCATTGCGCAGTACCTTGTCGATCACCGCGAGGTCATCGCCCGCGAGGTCGAGAACCTGAAAGTGCGCGCGCAGGCCGATTGCAAGGCCAGCACTGAGGAACGCATCCGCGTGAACATGGTCGCTGCCGCGACCGTCATGGCCGCGATCCTCAACAAGGCGCTCAAACTCGAAGTGGACGTGGGCGGCGTGTATCAGTACGGGCTGGGCCTCATCCAGATCGCGCGCAACCACGCCCGGGCGTTCAACATCACGACCGAGGACGTGCTCACGCACTTCATCAACGAGAACATCGAGCACTGCATCCAGACCAACGACCAGAATGTGGTCATGATGATCGTGCATACCAAGGCGCCTTATCTCATGCGCTACGAGAAGGGCACGCAGCGGCTGTACGTGGACATGCGCTCACTGCGCCGCTACGTGCTGACCTACCGCATGGATTGGACCGAATTCCGGCAGGGCTTGACGCGGGGCGGTGTGATGCTTGGTGAGCGCAAGATTACCTTGACGCGTGGCGCTACAGGCTTGCCGCCGCAAGGTCAGACGCAATGCCTGGAGATTGACGCGACCAAGATGGACTTGGAAATCCCCGACATTCAGGAGGAAGCCGCGTGAACCTCAATTGCAGGAGGACTTGGTTGCTTCAGCGCCCGAACCTCCTGCAAAATCGCCACAATAGCTGATTCGCTTTGCACGCGGAACCGGCTTTCATCGGCTTTGATGCTCATGCCGATGACGCTGGTGGCCGCGTCCTTTTGCATGGCAAGCAGTTTGATGTAGTCCTCATCCCAAGGCGTCGGGTCCAGATCGAGAATCTGTTCCAGTTTGCGCAGGGATTTGCCAACGAGGCGCGTCAGACGCTCGTTGGGCTTGTCCTCTACAGGCGCAGGCTCGTCGCGTAGCCCATCTTCTGCAACTTGGGCAACTGGGAATTCAGGCGCTTGCCAATGTCCGTCCGATAGATCGGGGAGTTGGGCACCGACAATTCCTTCAACGCTGAGTACGCCGCTTCCCGGCTTTTCTCCAGCGTCTGCGATGCTGCCGCTGCTACCAGCAGGTACGTCCCGGCGCTCACCAGATGCGTTTCCTGCACGATGCGCTTGCCGCGCTCCACGGGCACCATCCCCGCCTTCAACTCGCACGGATGGACGTTCGCGCTCACCTTGTCCAGGTTGTAGATCGGCACGCCCGAGACTTCCTTGCGGCTCAGCCGGTTGTACGGGAAGTCGGGGATCGCCATCACCACACCCGTCGCTGCCAACTCCGTCAAGAAGTTCGTCCAGATCGATGAACCGTTGAGACTTTCGAGCATCCATGACGCCGTGCTCCTATGGAGTTGTTGCTGGATATTGAAGATGGGCCAACCCGGTCGCATGGTAAATTCCAGCGGCCAAGGCGTGCCTTTGTCATCAATGATAACGGCAACGTCCACAAAGCCGATATGGCCGCAGCGCACAAGGTATTCTTCCAGCGGCTTGAGCACCTTATCGGCCAACTTGGATTTCTCCGTGTAGTACACCACGGTGCCCATCTCGCCCGTGTTCGGCCCGCAGTCATCAGGCATGAGTTTCTTGTGCTCGAAATTCTCGCACCACGGGGATGCAAAGCCGTGCGGTCCGACCCACGCGCCGACTGCCATTTCGATACCCGGCTGGAACCGCTGCATGATGAAGCCCGGCACACGCTTGCCCGTGCGCTTCCACTTCTCCAGCATCCAGATCATGTCCGCAGGGCCTTTGCTGACATAGGACAGGCTGCGGTCAGCATCCCCGAAGGGCTTGGAAACGTAGCGCCCCATGGTCTGCTTGACATAAGCAATGGCCTTGTCATAGCTGTGGAACGTCTCGCCTTCCATCAACTTGATGCCGTGCGCTGCGAGCACATCCATCCCTGCCTGACGGTCGAGTTCCCATTGCGCCGTGCTGGCATTTGCGCCGTAAATGGGGTATCCGCGCTGGCGCCACTTCTCCAGATCCGCCATGTACACCGAGTTGTCGGGCAGGAACACGAGGTCCGCCCAGTTCATGTGCTGTTCCCAGTGCTGCACTTTTTGCACCAGGCCGTCGCCGACCGTGATCTGGCCCTCGGGCTTGTTGCGGATGAACCACCTCACTTGCGCGCCCTCCGACATACTGCGCAAGCAGAAATCGAGGGCGAGGGCAGAAGGGTCAATGACGAGGATTTTCAACGGGTAGCCCCTACGATGATGTTCCACATTTTGCGGTGAAGTGCGTAGGTCGCAAAAGCTGTTGCGGTAGCGGCTCCCGTGTACTTAAGCACATGGGACTGCCGGTTGATGGACACTTCCATCGTCTTGACTTGGCGCAGCGCGTCCTGATATCGATCAAGCTTGATGATGCCGTCGTTGTACATATCGGTCAACGTGGACCGCAGACCCGCAGGCATCTTGCGCGCGGGCAGTTCGTTAAGCCGCGTGAACTGTCCGGCGTACTTGGACTGCAATTTGGAACTATGCGCAAAGTCCTGCATGTTTTGCTGATACTGCTTGTCGGCTTGCGCACGCACAGCCTTGAGCGCGTCCCGCGCCTCTTGGGCGCTTTGCGCATCCAGCGCCGTTTTGGACGCTTGCGGCAAGTCTTTCAGGACCGGCTCACGCTCTTTGATGTACTGCGCGATGTCGCGCGCAGATTTGCCCGCAAGGTCTGCTTGCACACGCTTGGCGAGCAGAGCATCCAGTGCGGATTTGGTAGGGGCGATAGCAAACTTTCCGGACTGCGGGTCGGACAACGCAGCTTTTTGGGCGGATACAAACCCCGGCGTCCGGTCAGGAACTTGATGAATGTTCCCGAGTTTGTTCTCGTCAATAAACCTGAGTAGATTGGCCCCCACGCCTTTGGCCGCGCCAGACACGCGCGAAATAGCGTCAATTTTTCCTTTGACGAGCCGAGCGTAGGCTACAGGTTTGCCATTTTCTGAAACAGTGATGCGGGTGTTTCCAGATTGGGCTGCGTCTACTTGGTACGTATAGCCGTCAGGCATCGTGTGCGTAGACGACTGCACAAGGTCATTGGCGAACTGTGCAGGGGATTGCTTCGCCCGCGCAGCCATTGCATTGTAAAAAGCCTGACGGGCTTGCGGGGACGCCCGCGAAGCATCGCCATAATTGGCAAACAACTTTTCGGGCGCCGTACCTTTGGGCTGCGGCACACCTTCATTGCCTCGCCTGTACTCTCCATTGTAAGAATTGGATTTTTGCGCAGTCGTAATGGCGTCAGCGGGTTCACCTGGACCCATCGCCTCACGCGCTTTGGCAAGGTTCTCGGGCGACGCAAGGATGCGCGAGGTCATGTCATTCGCGCCAGTCTCATCTTTGCCCACGTCCTTGAAGAACGAGGCGTCCAGTGGCTCGGTTTGGCGCAGAACGTCGCCATACTGCTTGCGCGCATCCGCGTAACCCGGGATATGCTGGTCAAGGATATTGTTTAGATCACCCGACAACTTGGCAGCGTTTTGCGTGCCGATGGCCTCGAAGCCCTGCACCGGTTCGCCAAATTTGGCTTTTTGCGAGAGTTGACGGCGCAGCTCGATCAAACTGGACAGTGGCGTGTCTGACGAAGATTGGATGTGCGCCACGTCGTTGATAATGGTCTGCAACGCATTGCGACTTGTCGTTGTACCCGCGCGTTCCTGCTGTTTGATGAGCGTGTCCTTGAGGCCGCCCAACTGCTTGTACAGCGGATCGCCTTCGGTAAGGGCTTGTTGCGGCGCGTTGGACACTGCGTCGTTGATTGCCGCACCAGCCGCTTGACGCTGTGCATCCAGTGCCGAGGCTTTGTCCTCAAACGCTTTCCGAAGCGCGGCATTCGTCGCCATCTTGCTGCCCGCAAGCGGAGGCTCCAAGCTGGGCATCGTGCCGGGCGCGCGCGGCTCGGCCATCGGCGCAGGGAGTTCCTTGGGCAGCGCAGCAGCCATCCCGCGCGCGGCTTTGGCGCCGGCACTGGCCTCCGGGTTGAGCAAATAGTTTGCTCCGCGCCCAAGAGCCTGAATAGGCGCAGCCGCAGCGCGTGCAGCCGGTCGCACGACAGGGGCAGCGCGGTCTGCCACGCGTCCTATGGAGGTTGCCCCCACATCGGCTGCACGACCCACCGCAGGCGCGGCCATGCGCGCACCCTCCAGCCCTTGCGTGAGCAATGACATGTCGGGACCAAGCCCCATGATGCCGCTCTTGTCAAACGCGCTTCCGACAGCGCCTACCATCCGCTGCCCTTGCGGAGACATGGGATGGTAAGTTAGCCGTTGCGCCATTTCGGCGCCTTTTTGTTCGGCAACGTTCGCGCCTTTTTGCGTGCCATACCCGTGCGTCAGGCCGTATCCCACGCCGTAGAGCGAACCCAGCGGCGCAGCCACAGCGCCTGTTGCCATGGAAAGCCCTGCCTCGACCGGCCCTGCTGCTGTACCAAGTGCTTTCTGCAACCAGTTCTGACCCGCGCCCGTATGCTGCGGGGCGTCAAACTGGTCAAAAGGATTCGCACCACCCGGAATGCTGGAGACAGGAGCATAGCCTTTTGCGCCGCCCGGAATGCTGGAGACAGGCGCGAAGGCTTGTGGGGCATCAAACTGGTCGAAAGGGTTTGCGGCCATCACATCCCCGGGGGCAGGTATCCGTACTTGGCCTTGAACTGCGGCGCAAGGTCAGGATGCGCTTTGAGGTAGTCCACGGCGGCTTGCGGAGCCTGCGGCTGGGCGGATGCGGCTGTAGCAGGAGCGGATGGAGCAGATGGCGCACTCCCACCACCAGCCGACGCGTTGATCGTCGGCTGTTGCAATTGCCCAGACAACTGGCTGACCTGATCCTTCCAGCCACCGATGATGTTCTGCGATTCCTTGGCAAGCACCGGGAGCAATGCCTGCAACTGCGCTGGCGTGATGCTCTTGTTGAGGGCTTGATCTGCAAGATCGCGAGCGTGGTTGGTCACTTGCGAGCCACCACCCCGGATGATCTTGGCGTACTCACCTGCCGCCGCAAGCATGGCCTGCACGTAAGCCTTGGCCTGCGGGTCGCCCGCAAGGTTGGTCTTGTAGTTGAGGATCTTCTGGTTCATCCACGGCGAGTTGGTCAATGACGGCACTTTCTGTTGCAGTTGCTGCACCAGTTGCATCTGTCGGTCGAACGCCGTGTAGTTCGCCTCTAGCATGGAGGCCGTCGTCGTGGCTTTTCCTAGCGCACCGCCCACAGCCTTGGCCCCCGCACCTTGCGACTGCCCCGCAAGCATGTTGGCTTGGAACGCAGAGGGGTCCGTATTCATCATGACGCCGAGCATGTACCGACTCGGCTGCATGCCCGGATGGTACTTCTGAAAGAGTGCCAGATTGGCCTGAAAGGTCGGGCTTTGCAAACCACCGCCTTGGCCTCCTGCGCCAAACAGGTTGCTCATGGCGCCTTCATACTTCGCCCGCGCTTGGTAGGCCTCGATCTGAGACGGAAGCAGTTGCTGCCGCGTTTGCGCATTGGTAATCTGCGCCCAACTCGTAAGCCCTTTGAACAGGCTGTCTATGCCCATCCCGGCCACGCGCGAGGCATCCGTGGCTTGCGCTGTCAGCACAGGGCTTGCCTGCTGCATAGCAAAATAGGCTTGCTCGGGCGTCGCATTCGGATACATGCGCTTGAAGTTCTGCACAAATTTGGCCACCAGACTGACCGGCAGATTGTTTTGCGCAAGAGCAAGCGACTTGCCGACGATGCCCTGCGTGTCCGATGGAATGCCTTGCGGCGCTTGCGCGGGAACGGCAGCAGGAGCAGGTGCCATTCCAGCGCCACCGGGCTGCTGGCCTTGTGCAAACTGCTGGCCAACGACACCGCGCGCCTGCATGTCCTTGATGATGGACGCACCCTGCTGCCACGGGATTGTGCCAAGGGCCATGCCACGCTGCACTTGTTGCGGCGTTGTGACATTGGAAAAACCGCCCTGCGGCGTGAATTGCGCGACGTGACCGGCCCCGGGCATTGGCACTTGTTGCGGTGCAGGCTGCTGGGCACTATTTTGCCCCGGAGCAGGCGCGGGTGCGACAGGTGACGCAACGGGAGCGGGCGGTTGCGCAGTAGGAGTTGCGCCGAGAGCCATCAGACCCATCCCGCCGCCAGTGACTCGCTGCTGCATCAGGTGTCGCTTGAGCGCGTCATTGGCCAGCATGTCATTGATGCGCTGCTGGTTCTGCGCGTTGACGATGGCCTGCATCTGCGCGTCATACGCGCCTTTGGCAGAGTTGCCGAGGGCCAGGAAGTCAGCGAGTGCCATGTCAGTAGCCTCCAGTACTCGGCAGCGTCACCATGGGACTGTAGCCGCTGGTCGTGCCCAAGTAGTTGGAACCACCCCCACTACCGCCAAATCCAGCGGCCCAATTTCCTACCGCCGACCCGATAGCGTTTCCGATGGGCTGCGCAAGCCCTTGGTAGGCTTGGTTGATCTGGTTCTGCTGGCCCAACTGCGCGCCCGGACTGCCAAGCCCTTGGTAGGTGTTGTAATCGGCGATTTGCTGCTGGATAGGAAGCGACGCTTGTTGCCCGATCTGGCCTGCGCTACCAATGAGCCCCAACTGATTCTGGAGCGCGTTGAGTTGCGTCTGGTAGGGCATCGCGCTGGCTTGGTTGATGAGGTTCGTGCCTTGCGTGCCCAGCGTCGAGCCGATGGCCCCCAGTTGACCAGCGGATTGGTTGAGCGCACCCACACCCTGCACCCCAGCCAATTGACGTTGCAGCAGGTTGTTCTGCCAGTTCTGGTTGAACAACTGGTTCTGCTGCGCTGCGATCTGAGCGCCTGCACCGCTCATGCCCAGCCCACGCGAAGCCAGATCGGCATTCGTCTGGTTGGCGTTTTGCGCTTGCAGGTACTGGTACAACTGGTTCTGGGGGTCAAACGCGGAGCCGACCAGTTGGTTTTCCAGCCCCGGGATCTGGCCCATCTGGCCGTACAGTTGGTTGGCAGCACCGAGCGCTTGCTGGCCTTGTCCTACACCTGCCTGCGCGGCTTGCTGGGCGCCTCCAAGGGCTTGGCCGTAATACGGGCTGTACAGCCCTTGGTTGGCGGCATTCTCCGCCGCGCCCATGTAGGTCCCGTAGACGTTGTAGTTGCCGAGTTGGGGGATCAGCCCCATCTCGTTGCCAGCGGCTTGCCCGAGGTTGGGCGGAAGGTATGACCCACCGCTATAGCCACCGGTTGAGCCACCACCACCCATCGCTTGCCCAATGAGGTATGACCCCCCCGCTGCGGCCAAGCCGCCAACCGCTGCTGCGATGAAGGACATGTCAGGCTCCTATCTTAGGGGCTTCTTGCGTGGTGAGAAACCCCGGTTTGACCTCGTTGTTGAAATCGAATGCCGCCGTCTCATCCGGCTCCAGCAGTTCCGCTTCAACTTCATCCATTGTACGCGCTTCCACCCTATGCACCGTCATGGCGACCGCATCGGTTTTGGCAAGCGTCACGCGCTTGGTGCCTGCCTTGGACTCAATCACGTCGCCCGCTTTGAGTGTCCGCATCCCTGTTTCGCTCCACGCGATAATCTCGCCGCTGATGCAGATAAACAAGTGATCCACCTTATGCACGCGACCCACGATCAGCGTCCCAGCAGGGCGAAATAATTTGCGGTGGTACAAGCCTCCGTGGATGGCATGCTCCGTCCGTAAGCCTGATGCCTGCGGACGCGCAACCATCTCGCGCTGGAGTTTTTCAATCAACTCCCGCGACGGAGTGACTTGTTCAACGACTTCGCTCACGACGCCCCCTTGATGCGCTCGGCCACATGCAGCGTGCCAAGGCCCAGCATGGATACCGTCAGCGTGCTCAACTGGCCTAGATCAAGCGTCGGAAGGGCCAAGGGGTGCCCCGTCATCGCCGCGACAGCTTGCAGGATCGGTGCTAGCACGTAGGTGTAACCGAACCCGAGAGTGCAGACCCACCCGAGGCCACCTCGCCAGTGTTGCAACGGGTCGCTGCTTTGCGCTTCGGCCTTGTCGATTTCCAACTGCCCTTGCTGGGCTTGGATTTGCCCTTGGATGACAGCAAACGCCTGTGCAAGTTTGGCCTTTTCTTCCTCGGTCTTGTCGGGCCAGATGCGCCCGATCACCGTATTGGCCAGGTCGGCAATGCTGCTGATCGGATCGAGCCCCATGGCGTGCCCCTTAGAGGATGCTTTTAAGCCAGTCCCAAGCGCGCTGCGCGGCTTCCTCGGGAAGTGCAGCCAGTTCCGCAGGGATCGTGGCTGCTTTGCTTTCCAGCGTCGCAGCGCGCACCTCTAGCGCCTTCGCCTTGGCGTCGGCTTCTTCACGCAGAGCTTGCGCGTCAGCGCGCAGTTTTTGCGCTTCCGCGCTGATGAGTTGCATCATTTGCTGGCTCCCAGTTGCAGGTTGTGGGCGATGCGACGTGACCACCCACGCCCGAAGTTGCCCCAAATATCCAGGCTTGTCAAGTATTCCAATCGCAATGCGAGGAACCGCATGACCATGACATACGGGTTAGTAAGGTTCACAGCCGTGATGGTTTTGGGGCCGAAAACGCCGTCTACCGTGGCGCCGCTAGCTTGTTGCAACCATCGCACCACGTCACCGCCGTTGTACGCGGCATCGAACACTTGCACGGCAACCAGCGGCACCAGTTTGTCGCACTGGTACTTGTCCCAATACTCGGCTTTGGCGATGGCTTGCGCAGTGGCCAGCGGCAGGTCGTGCATGTCGCCCGTGTACCCATTGGCACGTGCCACGCGCTCAGTGACGCCGTACATCGTGGCACCTCCCGGATCAGCCGGGTTGTCCACGAACCCACCTTCCAGCCCGATGGTATTGGCGAATGCTTGTTCAAAAGGGGTCATGTCAATTCCACAGAATGACTGCGAGTGCCGGGTCACCTGAGCCGGTGTCGGCTCCGTTGCCGAAGCCCTGAATGTATGAACTTTGCCCCCACGCTTGCGCTTGGAACTTGCCATATGCGCCGCCCGGATTCAGGAACAATTGCTGCGCTCCATTAACCGACACGGCGACCGTTTGTCCGATGGTCACGCTGACCGTATCTCCAGCCGTAGCCTTGATTTGCTGCTTGAGCGCTTGCTGACCCGCGCCACCGAACGGGGAGCCACCCGCTGCAGTTGCGCTGACGTATACCGTCTTGGTGTTCGCAGGGACAGTCCAAGAGCCGGACGTGATAAACACCTGGAAGTTGAGCGGCGTTGGTTTTGAGCCGGTGTAATACTGCGAGACAGCAGCCTGCTGGCATGCAAACAGGTCGGCAAGGTTGGCGTCAATAAAAGCAACGTATACCGTTGCCACCTGAATATCGGTAGGATCGGTCTGCGTTGCACTGCTTGTAATGAGTGGCGTGCCAGTAGCCGCCTGCGTGTCCGCGCTATCGGTTTGCGCGGCGCTTGCGGCAATACCCGTGATCGGTGCTGCATGCGCATTTTGAGTATCCGCGCCATCGGTCTGCGCAGCGCTGCTGGTAATGAGCGGCGTGCCCGTTGCGGCTTGCGTGTCTGCGCCATCGGTCTGCGCGGCACTGCTGGTGATAAGCGGTGTACCACTAGCGGATTGGGTAT
>JAEHJW020004294.1_pt1 | contig 28492 bp, 46 predicted proteins | sample 9271431 | NCBI WGS metagenome assembly JAEHJW02 | reverse complement strand
GCCGCCGGAGCCGATAGTCACGGAGGTGACAGACGTGAACTGGTCTCCGGCGGCAGTCGCTGCAAAAGAACCAGCGGGAATGACAGTGCCCGCAACGCCAGTCACAGTCACCGCAGTCACGTAGGTCTGCGTCTGTGCCGTGCGCTGGATGCCGAGAAGCGCACCAATGGCGTCTAGGAAGGCTCCCGCAGCGATGTTAGGATTGATCTGGTTGGCGACGGCGGCATTGTTCTGTACAACCTCTGTCCGTGCCAGAGCTTCAGCATTGATCAGAACGCCCGCAGGACTGTCAGGAGTCGTCACCAAGTCTGTGCCGAACGTACTGGTATACTCCGTCGTCACGTCCGTCAGGATGGTCGAAGTGCTGGGAACAATAACGCCAGTATTGTCTAAATATTGATAATCAGCCATTAGATCGTTATGCTCCCGTAGATCGTCTCTATTTGAGCCTGATAGCTCATTATGCCACCTGACGCGGAAATAACAAGCGAACTCACCGCTATCACTCCTTCAATGGCTTCAATCGCCGCCGTGAGCGCAGCTTGATATTGCGCGTAGTTCGGCGATCCTACCCAGACATCCCTGAACGCGGGCATCCCTTGTGTCGTGAACAGGATCATCTCGCCAAGCTGTGCAAGCGTCGCCGTCTCAGCCGCCTGTTCGATGGCAGTCACGCCCGTTGCAAGCGCGATGTTGTTCGTTCCGTCTATATACATATCTCTGTTGCCGTTGATGGCGATCACTGTTGTCATTGTGGCGGCCCCGTAACTCCACCCTGCGGATCGGAGTGGACGTGTGTTGAACTGATGTTGACATTGTTGCTAGTGAGAGTCGGCGCGGTAATGGCGACCGTTGTGCCATTCAGGTTGATGGTTGTGGCGTTGATGCTGATCACGCCGTTCTTCATGGTGATGGACGTTGTGCCGTCAAGGGATTGAATGCAGACGGCAGAAGAGTCAGCGAGTGTCACGCCCTTCATCATTGTATCTGGGATGAACAGTGCATCCTCGAACGTGTGTTTCCGAGCCGTATTCGGTTGACTTTCCGTATATGATTGCAGGAACAGAGAGATGTCGCGGTCAGAAGCCTTGATCCATCCGAGATCGCCTGTTGCAATCGGGAAGGACAGGACGAATCCGCCGCCGCCTAGCTGTAGAACGGGCAAGGATGCGATTGTAGCGCGTGAAACGAGCGTATTGGAAGTTGTGACCACGGAGATCAAAGGTTGCACAGAAACGCGGTTCTTGGCTCTGTCGAAGGCGATAACCTTGGCGGGGAGCATGTCATCTGTGTTCTGCAAGTGCTTTGTCAGAACGTAGCGGATAACGCCAGTCAGGTCATCGCGGGCATCTGCGGGGAAGGATGTCGGATTAATGTCTGTCATCATGCCCCTCCTGCTGAAATAAGGCTGTTCTTCCCAAACACCGTGTACCAGAACGGATCATCACGGTTTGTCACGTCATATTCTAACTGATATATCGTCCACGTTCCATTGACACTTGGATTTGTCTGGCTTGTAATGCCGATAGCCCCGCCAAGCTGTATATCAGGCCGTACAAGCGTTCTAACCTCCACGCCCCATTCATTTGCCTGTGGGATGCCAACCATGCCGTTCTGGAGCGATATGGGCGCAGGAGGGCCTATGTACGCCCCTTTGTCGATGACGGTCAGTACATTGTTGTTCAGGAAGACGGTAAGGTCGCCAATGTCGGCAAGCTTCTGGATTGCGAGTTGTGCGCCACCTGTGAACTGGAAGTTGCTGATCTGACGGTCTGGGTTGCCAAGCTGTATGCGCGGAGTCCAGCCATAAAGGGAACATATTTTCCGCACAATGTCAGATACGGATGTTAATAGTCCTTCAGTCTGAGCTAAGACCGTGCTTGCAAGGATGCTGTTCGTAAGGCTTGTCAGCACAACACCCATGTCAGGCGCAGCGGTTACGGCACTAGCCCAGCACGCTCCCTCGAACAGTCTGAACGTGCCATATGACTCGCGCCCCACATCCAGAGTCACGTATGTCGGATTACGATTCCCATTGACAGGAATGATCGGCGTGGCGCGGGTCAGAAGGGCGTTGCGCTGCTCACGGGTCATGTTCGTGATCCTGATGACCGCCTCACCCATCGTTGTGCCTACGAACTGACGCCCATGTGCGCGGATGTCAAGCCCCGGATTCGGCCCCGTGCTTGTAAAGACCAGAGTGTCTTCCTGTGTCGGCCCCTGTTGTCCGGCGGGCAACGGCAACGTGGTCGAGATGGTGACGGTCATAATGCGCTGGTCAAAAGCTACTGTCATACCAACACATACCCCACTGGCGCGAACCGAAGCGGAAGACCACCGTTCGAATCGAAGTCAGAAGCCGTGATCAATGACAGAGTGTTCAACGGCACGCGATATGCATCTATCTCCGCTTGCGTCAGGAAGATCAACTGTTGCGTGATGCCGAACTGTGTATAGTCAGGGATCTGCTTGTTCTGCGTGATCAGGACGAAGTTGCCATTCTCAAGATAGTTATAGGGAATGATGCGATAACCCGCCACCGCCGTGATGTTCTCGACCAGAACCGTATTGTTCAACGTCAAGGTGAACGCCATCTGAGAGCCGACCAGCGTGATCGAGATGTTCCATTGATTGCCTGACGGATCTATATAGCTTAATGTCTGTTGCGGAACCGCCTGTATGGGAACTGATTGCATTATACAAGCCCCCCGACAATGGACGACGTGTTGAAGTAGCTTAATGCGCTACCAGTTGTCGTTAAGCCTTGGATAAGCCCCAGACTGACAGGATCGAAATATTGCGGATTGTTTGGAGAGTAGTTCTGCAAGTTCCCCGTTCCCGTCAATCCCGCCAGAATAAACTCTGTCAGGCGCAGGTTCATTATAATGGCACTGAAGAAATCCGGATGTTCGCCATGGGGCATATTCTCAATGACGAGATTTTTATATATCCCCGTTCTTGTTTGTACCGATAAAAGAGTGGCATTCGTCCACGCGTTTCGTATCTGCGGATAGACGCTGTTGTAGTATTCAGATGGAATGAGCAGATCAATTTCAATCTCCGTCGGGTTCGATACGCGATTGTCCGCCGAAGTATAGCCCGTCTCGACCGGATACTTCGAGATCTTCGCCGTTTCCTTGATGGTCGCCTTGATAGGACGCGCCTGAGAGAATACCTGTTGCGATGTTCCTTGATCGATGATCTGGACAATATCGACCTTCTTGCTGTTGGTCAGTAAGCCAACCGCCGTTGTCGCGTTCGTCAACAATGATTGTGGGGTGACCGTGACCATTATTTGCTTACTCCATCACTGACGTTGGCGGCAAGCGTGGAAAGATGAGTTGACAAAGCTTTATGCACGCCTTTTGCCATACCATCTGCATCCGTAGCTTGGGTATGCACGATGATCTTGTCGATGCTGACGGCAAGGTTACCACGCTGCGCCGCCTTTGTTCCCCAGAAGTCAGACGGAGACTCGAACTTGTTGGAGAAGTATGCCGCCTTTGCATATGTTGATGTCATGCCTCTGAACTGCGCAGGGTTGAACCCGCCGCGATGATGCATCTCCCATGCAAGGGCTTCCATTTGCTGTTGGCGAGATGCCGTGTAGATGTCAATGCCTGTTCCTGCCTTGATCGCCGCAGCACGGTCAGGATGCCATTGAGCAAGCCCATAGGCCTTACCATTGTCACCACGTGCCGTTGCGCTTCCTCCAGACTCCGCGTAGATGTTCGCCATGATCGCCGCCGCGTCCGATGTGCTGTAGCCGCGTGCTGTCCAGAAGCCTATGTCCTTGCGTTGTTGCGCGAGGGATACGCCGAGAGAGGCATGCCCCCCCATCTTCCTCTTCATATAGATGTCATGCAGATGCTTATAATCTGCATATCCAAGCCCTGCGATTCCCATGCCGATCCAGTCAAGAGGGCCGCCAAGCAATGCCAATGCTCCAGCACCTTCAGTACCTGCCGCTTCTCCAGCCCCAATACCAAGCACCTTCTTAGCCCCGAACTTCAGAGCCTTTGATCCGAGATATGCGCCACCTGCATATCCAGCCGCGCCTAGAAGAGGATGGCCTGATGCGGCGTTGACTATACGCGTCAGGAATCGTATCAGCGTATCAATCGCCGGAGCAAAGTACCTGATGATCGCACTGTCCATCTTGCCGACCGCACTCTCGAACTTGGCAACGTCTGACTTCAGTTCAAGGGATGCAGCAAACCCGCCAGCCTGTACTTGCGCTAAGTTCGTGGCTTGCGCAACATCCTTGTTGAACGAAGCATCGCTCCCCATAAGCTCATTCTGAAGTCCTATGTCGGTAATTCCGATCTTATTCAACCTCAATCGTTTCTGGTTCGGAGACATGCCAGAGATCTGTTCTCTGATCTTCTTCATCCAGTCGATAGGATTGCCGATGCCATATCCGACCGTGTTAATCATGCTCTGATTAATAGCGGCAATATTTCCGATTGCGCCTTGTCTTGATCCGCCAGCCTGTGCGCCGAGTTGAGCGACGATCTTCAGGTTCTGCGCAGAGATGCCTGTCAGGACGCTCATCTGCTTCAATCCGGCGTTGTAGTTCGCCTGATCGATCAGCCCTTCCTTCAGGATCTTAAAGCCGATGAACGCGCCGCCGATAGCTGCGCCGGATTCGACCATCTTGACAAAGCCCTGCCCGAGCCGCGTCACGTCTTCAGTCGCGCCCTTAATGCCCTTTTCCGTGGCTTTGGCCTGCTTCTCGACTTCCTTCAAGCCCTTGTTCACGTCATCCGCATTGGACTTGAAGAGCAGATAAAATGTGTCTAGGACTGTCATTTCTTCTGTGCGGCCTTCTCAGCAAGATACTTGTTGTAGCGGTCAGTCACGATGATCTCCCACAAGTCCATAGCGTCAGCCAAGTCGTAGATAGTCTTTAGCTCATGGAGGGTGGCGTATCCTGCTCCGATAATGGTTGCAATGAGAGGGTCAACGTTTCTGTAATCTTTTTGGTCAACAGTTGGGCGATACTGTCGAAGAAATTCAAGCTCCGCCCGTCCCGAAAAAAAGAGAAGTTTTTCTCCATCATCTTCATTTCGATCTTGACAAGCATTTCCGGACCAGGAACGTGGTTGTCAATCAGGGCTTGCGTCTCAAGTCGTTGTTCTCTCCCATCCGACATCTTGACAGCAACGTATGACATAAGCTCGATCATGAGCTTCTCGTTCTCCACATAGTCGCCGAACTTCGGCAGTCCGGTCAGTGGATATTGCGAGATGATCTTGCGACCTGCGACGGCGGGGAAGTTGGACAGAATATAGATATACTCTTTACCATCTGCGTCGGCGAGCTTGAACTCCTCGGGCTTAATAAATGGCTTCTTTTCTTCTGTCATAACTTCTTACGCCTTCGCTGCGAACATGAACGTATAGCTCTTCGTGCGCTGGCGACCGCTGGACTGGATGCCGCGACCGAACGCCGCATCCGTGATGTTGCCGCCGCTGAGAACAACCGTCTGCCCGTCGGGATAGATGATCGTTGCGGAGATGACATCCTTTGCCGAGTTCTTGCCCTGGGCGACGCGGTTGGCATCGGCGAGGATTTGCAGGTTCGTATCGTCCGTGTCGCCGGGTACGACGTTGATCGTCATGGGCAGCGGTACAGCCTTTTGCCAGATCATGAGATCGCCATTCAGCCCCATAGCGGAGTCGGCGATCTTGACATCGTTGATCAGGATCGGGTCAACGTCATCAGCGAACTGCGAGATGGTAAGGCCTGTGGGATACGTCACGCTTGCCCGAATGACAAGCGATACGCCAAAGCCCGAGATATTGGATGGATTAGCCATGTTTTATTCTCCTTGTTAAATCAGAATGTCGGAACCTTCGATCTTGTTGACTACGTTGTCTTGCGCGTAAACCAGCGTGTAGTTGATCTGGTATTGCGTGCGGTTGTTGACCACCGAAGACGTGACGCTCGTCGAGATCACATAGCCGATGTTCTGCACATGCCGCCATGCGTTCGGATCGTTCGTCGCATTGGTGATGAACAGCTTCTGCGCCGCCGTCAACGTCTCGCCGACACTGATCGTGCCGTTCGCAAGGGCTTCGTCGATCACGCTTTGGCAGATGGACAGGACTTGCGCCTGACCTTGCGCGTTCGCCGAGATCTTGTTCAGGTCAAGCAACAGCGTCATAAGAGACGATGTCATCGCCGACTTCATCCACATCTCGTTGGCGTAGGTGTTCTGCGCGAGGGCATCGTTCGAGCCGCCGTTCATCACGCCGCGCTGGTATAGGTTGATGATCTGACCGGCTTCCTGCGTGCTGGCGTAGTAGTTGACCAGCAGGGCATCATAAGTAGCCGCAAGCGCGTCCGTGGTGACATACGGCACGACGCCGGGGAACTGGTTGAACATGAAGTTCACGGTAGAGTTGGCGATGTTATAGTTCGTTGCGCCAAGGATGATCATTGGCATCATCTCTTCATACTGACCAGACACGTTCGGGTTCAGCAGTACCGCAGTCGAACCGCCGATCGCTCCGATAGCCGTCTGGATCGTCGTGGCGTTCGAGGTCGTCACAGGCACGCAGTACATGAACGTGTTGTTGAACGCCTTGTTCGCGTTCGCAACGTCCGTGATGTTCTGTGTGGTCAGAGACAGGTTCGACATAAAGGCGAACGATCCGAAGTTGTTGTTGACAGCCGCGATGTCCGTCAGAGCCGCTTGCGGGGTCTGGATGTCTGCGCCGGGGCCGAGGATCGTGCTTGCGGAGAGCCATCCGAGAAGAGCGGAAACGTCATTGCTTGCCCCAGCCGTAACGCTGATCGGAGCCGCACCCGTCGCACCGCCCAGCAGATCGAAGCTGCCGCGTGTGGCGTTGTAGGTCACGGTTGCCGAAGTCCAGAGTGTACCCCCGCCCGTCTCTGCTTCGATTGCCGTCTGGATCACACCCGCAACTTGAGCAAGCGTGGTGACAGTCGAGAAGTTCAGGCCGGAAAGCGTGAAGGTGTTTACGCCCATCGTAAGCGTGAACGAACCGGCAGTAATGGCCGTCCATGTGGCGATGGTCGTGGTTGTCGTGGTCGGATCGCCGAAGATGACGGGAGCGCAAGCAGCACTGTTGAAGCGGGCAAAGGAGATCGACGGAACGCCCGTGTTGCCCTTGCTCGTGAAGCCGAACGCGAACAGGGCGCGTTCGTATTCCTCAGAGGTAGAACCGAAGTAAGCAGACACGTTCGCCGCGCCATCGCTGTTGTTCGGGAAGTTGACATAGCTGCCCGAGGGGATGAGCGCGTTGTCATCGAAGATCAGCGGAATAAGCTGCCTGTTGGCGACAGTCTCCGCCGCGCCCGTTGCGCTGGTAACGTTCACATAATAATCAATATTGATAGGCATAACTTACTCCTTTATTGTACAGGTAAGATGTTGAGCGTGGTCGTTGTAGCGTAATTGCTGGTCGTGCTGATCGTCTGGTAATGCGTGAACGTGACCGTGAAGTTCGGCGAAGCTTCCCAGCGGTCACGGTCGTCGCGGAAGTACGGGTTCGCGATCTGGCCTACACTGAGAACGCCAACGCCAGAAGCCGCTAGATTGGCAACGCAATCGGCTGATTGAAGCGTGTAGGCAACGCGGTTGAGGATGTCGCTTGCCGTCCATTGTGTCGTGTTGTTAGGGTCTTGCACGTTCCACGCGGAGATCTGGAACATGGTCATATAGGCAACGCTCTCCGTCTCGACTTCCGTGTCTGTCTTCGGATCATAAACGTTCGTGACCTTCGGATAACCAATGCGGCTGTCACCCAGCTTGTGGATGTAGATGCCGCCATCAGTCAGGACACCCTCTTGCGTCGGCTGATACCCCTGCATGATCTTCGAGTTCGGAATCCCCGCCGCGAGAAGCTGCGGGTTGATAGTCTCGATCACAAGCGATATGAGTTCATTGTCGAGCATTTAGTATCCTATCACCACGTAATTATACTCAAGTGTTTCCCCTGTCGTCAAAGCACTTGTGCCGGAAGTGACTGTCCATCCCGTTGCCGATCCGGTTGCGCTCAAAGCGGGCGCGGCAAGAGCAGCGGCGTTCGCGGGGAATAGAAGAACGGAGCACCCGTTCGTGAAGCCGATGTTCGCGGTCACGGTAACGACCGTTGAGGACGCAGCGGGAGTTCCTGCCGTTGTGACAGTAAGAACCCCCGCATTGTCCTGCCCTACGGTCGCCGTAGAACCGCTTCCGGCACCTGCCCCCACCGCAACAGTGGAAGCCGTGCCGATGGCAGTCATGTTCGCGGCACTCACAATGCCGCTTAAGAGTTGATCAGATGCAACGCCCGCGACTGTACGCACGCCCACCGCCGTGTCAGTTGACGGCACGTACTGTACCGGAACTCCTGCGTTGATCTGGCTGAGCTTCGTGTTCATCAGTTCACCAATGCCACAATGTCAGTTGCCGTTGTGCCAGTTGCCATGACACGCCGCACTTGAACCGGAAGGATGCCGACTGGAACAGCCTTGAACAACACCGTGTCAGTGTCTGCCGCTGCGTTCATAGGCACAACCGTCACGTCTCCCGTCACGCCGATATAGAGAGACTTGGCATAAGCCGCAAGGTTTGCCGTATCGCTCGGAGTGACTGCGAACGCTCCTCGCGCTGGAGACGCAACAGGAGTCGAGCGTTGCGCGTAGAGGTCTAATGCCGGATCATAAGTGGTTGCCATGTTGTTACTCCGTTACATAGTTGGACAAGCCGTCTTCGGTAACGTACACGAAGCCAGCAGGACTGATATAGTTCGTTGACACGTTCGGAACCTCGACGCAGAGGACAGCATCCCATCCAGCCATAGCCGCCCATGCCGTCTTGGACTCGGCTTGCCACGTCTGGCTGTTGTAGCTGAACTGGTCTCCGGCAGAGCCTCTGTCAATGTCTTGTATGGACTGCGGGATGTAGATCCAGACGTAGTTCTTCTGAAGGTCAAGCCCCATATGCTCATACAGACTGCGCGGGACGGCTTGGATGCTGCCTATGACACTGACAGCCGCCGCATAAGACGGCTCTTGCATACCGATGCTGTTGAGCGTGCGTCCCGTGAACGCCAAATAGTCGAACGTCTGGCGCGGGATGACTTGCAGGGCGATGTTGAGCAGGTTGTTCATGTCGCCACCTGTTCAGGCTGGATCGACTCAAGCAGTCCGGAGTGTTCGTGTTGTTGTGCGCCTTCGTCAACGCGATGGCTGATCGTGGCGATCATGTACCCACTGTCGTTCAATGTCTGTGTTCCGCGCCCTCTGCGCTTGCGGCTTGCGAGCGTCTTGGGCTTCAACGGGGGCGGCGGGTTGCTGGAGATGTGTTCAAGCACGTCACCCTCTGCGATCTGCGTGAACTGCTCCATAGCCGCGTGCTCACTAATGCTCTTCTTAATGACGTTCTTGGCAAGTATCTCGGCAGTACTGCGCCACTTGTCTCGCTTTGCCATAGCCGTAAACCGCATACCTAGACGCGGCGGGATGTTCTTCGACGGTGAGCCATACTCTTGGATGCTGGCAATGTATGCAACAGGCGTGCCATCCTCATACCGCGCACTCTCGAACCATCCGACCTTGCCTTCGCTGCGTCCTAGGTTCTCAATGAGTTGCGTCAAGTCCTTGATGGCGTTCGGGTGACTGCGCTTGACATCTACCATGCGTCACCTCGGGATCGTTGATTGAGTGGGATAACAGCCGACAAAGAAGCCGCCGACAGCTTGGACTTGCAACAGGGCAAGAAGCATCTGACCATACGGTGTCTGGTTCAGCCACCACTGCCACTGGTTGCGCTCGGGAGGCGGGGTAAGCTGCACGCTCACCTTGTCCACCGTTGACCCCTGCACAAGCTGTGTACTGCCGCCAGTCGCCGCCACCGAGTTCAAGCGGGCTAAGTGGGCGGTCATGAGGTTGACCGCCCGATATAGCTGTGCTTGAGTGAGCGTCGTCTGGGTTGTGTCGTTGCTTATGTAGGTAGTGGCTTCGTTCCAATACAACTGCAACGTTGCTTCAGGCCACGTCGTAGGATTGTTAAACTCGACGTAGTACTGGATGAATGTTGCATAATTGAACGTTAACCATGTCACTGCAACGCTTTGCCCCCGTTGACCTTCATGCTGTCAGGAACGGCAGCGCGACCGCCTTCGTCAAGGTCTTTGGCTTGCAAAGGAGCGTCTTTGCCCGCTTGCATGTCCTTGGCGACCTTGGCAGGCTCTGCTTTGACCTTCAGCACCTTGACGGCTCCGTGCTTCAGATGCGTCTGGAACACTTCATCCGACATAAGGAACTTCAGGTCATCATCGCTTACCTTGGTCAGGACACCCTCGGGCGTGCGAAGGCCCCCATCGGCACCCTTCTGCGCGACCCCGTGGCCACCCTTGATCAACACGCTGTCCTGAGCGACATTGATGCCGCCCGGGTTGCTTTTCCAGCGCGTGTACTTCACGTCAGCAGTCATGGTCGATACGATATACGGCATAGTTCAGTTCCTTCTGGTTAGATGCCGGTGACGCGGTACATAGCGTAAGGACGCTTGCACAGTGCGCCGGCAGTTGCGTGAACATAGTCCTCGGTATAGCCCTTCGCTTCGATGGCGACGCCCGTGAACTGGAGTTTAGCCGGAACGATCTGAGTCCAAGTCTTGCGATTGTCAGACGACACTCCGTCATCCACAATATCCGCATGAACGTTGAACACGTTCGCGCCGGAGTTCGCGGCATCGAACTGGACTGCATCGATGACGCGGACGTTCGGGTAAGCATCCTTCAGCCAAGCCATGACCGAGATGCCGAAGTCAGAGGTCTTGTTCAGATAGTCAACGCTGTTGGTCGGAACGGTCAGCGTGCAGGGAGTGCGGCGCGGATCGACCAAGCCTTGGGTCTGCGTGCGGAGGCCTGCGAAGGCGGTCAGCAAGTCAGCTTGGATCTCAAGGAACGTCTTGTTCGCCCAGAGCTTGCTGTTCGAGACGGAACCCGTGGCGACCGTGTTGTATGCCAGCAGGTTCGGGTCGTTCAGGAAGCCATACGTCTGGTTCGCGCCGTTGTTGTAGCCGTAGAAGCCGATCATGTTGCGCAGGATCTCCAACTGGAGGGCACAGGATTGACGCTTCTGTTCAGCAGAGTCAACGCGGACACGCGAGCTAGTGGCTTGTTCCAAGCGACCGACCTTCATGCCGAGTTCGTTACGGACAACGTTCCGTTGCACGAAGTTCAGGTTCCAGTTGGTCAGCGGGACTTGGCCTTGGTCGCTGTACGGAACAGGCGAACCGGTCATTTCCATGACTTGTTGGACAACTTGAACGTCTTCCCACGTGCCGATGGTGTCAACGCCGATGATCTCGTCGATGCGGCGTGCTGCCGTCGCGATGGCGACCATGCCCGGCAACCAGTTCTGAAGGAACTGGAGCGGAGCGGAGATGCTGGGCGCGGTGATGGGCTGTTGGATGCTGCCCGCGTCCATTGCGATGCGGCTCACGCTGTCCATTGCAAAGCGGCCAGTGTTGTAGGCGTTCATCATCTCGCTCAGGACACCCGAGGAGAAGCCGATGCCGACTGCCTTCAGGGTCTGGTCGAGCGTGTGATCCAGCGCATAGTCAACGCCGACTTGCCAAGGCGTAATGCCTCGCTTGCTCGTCGGGCTAAAGCTGGCGTAAGTTTGAGAGATATCCATTTTTATTCTCCTTAATTGCTAAGCTTGATGACACTTACGCCGCCCAGCGTGTCGGCTTGGTAGCGTTCGACGACTGCGTTGGGAACGAAAAGATTCGTAGGGCCGGTGATCGTCTCGCTGGAAACGGTCTGGCTTTGGTTGACGGTGTAAGTACCCGTGCCACCTGCGCCCGTGCCGTAAGCCGTAATGACCGTATTGGCAAGGATACCCGTTCCGCTGATCTGATCGCCGACGTTAAGCTCACCGGATGCAACCGCCGTGATGGTGAGCGTCGTGCCGCTGATCGAACCCGTTGCGCTGAACGCTGCGGGCGGAAGACTTGCCGCCGAGATCGTGCCAGAAGCCGCCGTTTGCGAGACGCTGACCGTGTACGTGCCGGTGCCACCGAGACCAGTCCCGAGAGCGGTGATGTACGTGCCGGGCGTTACGTTCGCGCCCGTGATCAGTTGACCCACTTGGATCGTGCCAGCCGCAACCGCCGAGACCGTCAGAGTGGTCGTAGAGATCGCGCCGGTGAACACCGCAAGAGCAGGTACGCTGTTCAGGTTGCCAGTCGAGGTGTCATACGTGACCAGATCGCCGGGGTTTGCAGGGCCGGGCAGGTTCACAAACACGTAACCGCGTTGCAGGAACTGAGCCGAGGAGTTGTCCGGCAAAGCAAGCGTCGCACCGAGGGGGTTGAGGCTCGTACCATACAAGGCGTTCTGCTTCGGGCTGCACATGATGCCGGCGAAGAGGCCAGTGCCGCCAGCTTGAACAATCGCGCCGTTCGTCGAGTTCAACGAAGGTTGGGCAGTTGCAGCATCAAGGAACGTATAGGCGTTACCAAAGAGGTTATCAGTTACGCCGCTCGAGTTTACAGTCGCGCCGATCGCACGCATGCCACCGTCATCAAACGCGAGTTCGCCGATGATGCCGAGCGTGTTGTAGATGTTTACAGTCTGTTGGAATTGGGTCATTTCTATCTCCCTTATTTGCTATCCGCGAGAGTCTTGGACAACAGACTGTCGCTCGTGATGTTGGAATCGAAGGCGTGGACGGCGGTGGCGTGCTGCTTGCGGCCTGCCATGTAGCCAGCCCATGCACCGGCTTCTTGACCCTTCGGCACCTTGATGCCGACTTTCTTAAGGCCATAAGAGTACATCTCGTCAAGGCTCATCGCGCTGTCGAACGTGCCGACAACGGAAGAGATCTCACGAACAACGTCAGCGCGGCGGGCAAGCTCTTTCGGGCTTTGCGCCTTCTTCAGCGAGGCGACTTCTTGAGCCAGCGATTTGACAGTTCTTTCCAGAGCGTCCATACCGTGTTCCTTTTCTTCTTTCTCTGCTTTGGGGTTTTTGCGCTCTTCTTCTTCGCCTTCATCCTCAGCCTCTTCTTTCTTTTCTTCTTCATCGAGGCCTTGTTCGCCTTCTTTTTCCTCGGTTTGCTCGTCCTCGGCCTTTTCTTCTTTCTTTTCTTCCTCGGACTCGTCTTCCGCTTTTTCTTCTTCCGGACGCATTTCGTCCATCAGCTTGTCAAAGGTCTTGCGATCCTTGGCGTGTTGCTTCATGAAGGCTTTAACGTCCTCCATGGACATCTCTTTCTTCTCTTCGTCGGCCATATCTTTAGCTCCCTTCTTGGATTGTCTGGCTTCACTGTACGCTATAGCCGCAGCCTGTTTAGGGTCGCGGCCATGTTCGATCTCGGTCTTGATGTTCTCGGATATAGTCTTCTCGCTGTGTCCTTCTTTCAACGGCATCTCTGCATCCCCCACGTCGAAGTGATCGATTGACCAATCGCAGATTTCATTTTCAAATTCTTGTTCATCTTCTACTTTTAATCCGTGAGCTCGCATTTTTGCTTTTATCGTTGCAGTCTTCATACGTTCTCGAACACCCGGAACTCCTGCCTCTTTTGCTTGCTTAAGTAATTCTTGATACCGTTTTTTTCCAGCTTCGAAACGTTCAGTTGATTCTTTCTCAGATTCTTTCGTTCCGATTCCCTGTTTTTTTGCCAACCATCCAGCAGCCCCGATAACATGGCCTTCATGCGTGCTGATCTGTGATTTTGGCAACCAATTAAGAGATTGACGATTAGACCACGCCTCGCGTTCTGCGCTTGAAAGCTCCATAATCGCGCGATGCATATTGTAGCTTCCGCCTTCTCCGATTCTTTCTTTTGCCCGTTCGTAGTCTGGGTTCGATATTCCGACAGCTTTTTCGGTTTCTCTCTGAATTTTAATTGGTTCATGAAATTGCTCATGCCCCTCTCGCAAGGATGGATGTTTTCCGCCCATTCCTGCTTCGACTCTTCCTTCTTCATCAATTTTGACGTGAGCGCCATTTATCGTGACCCATTTTTCGTCATTGTCATCATAGGCAACATCGAGATGATCGAAGACGATGCCATGATCAAGGACGGCGATGTCCGGCCCCATGCGGGCTTCATCGACAAGCGCGATATGGTTTCCCCTAATGCCGCGCTGTATGAAGTCATACATTTTGCCATTGAAGGAACCTTTTTTTTTTCCCATTGCGTAACACGATAGCCCAAAGACAGGGCTTTCTTACCGCTCTGGATCAAACGCTTGATCTTCTCGGAGAACAGCTTCAGGGGCGCGTATAGGATGCCGCTTTGCTTGTCGTACTCAACGCTCTCGCCAAGCACGCCATGCGCGATCTTCTCTTCAACGGGCGTGAAGCCTTCGCCGACCATCGTGTGGTCATCGACCAGCGGCAATAACGCAAAGCTTTCAAGCGTGGCAGGATCGGAGAGTTCTTCTTCCGGACGCAGAACCCAATACACTTTGTCAGGGTCGCATTCTTCGGAGATGTTGCGGCCAAGATACGGGAAGACACCACTACGCGAAATCGGATTGCGTTCGATCATGATGAAGCCGTTGTCGTCGATCTGGCGTGCGGTCATATTTACCCTCTCAAGCTATATCGCGCATGTTTTTATTACACGGTCAAAAGTTTTTTTCTTGAGCGCGGATACATAGGATGCTAAAAGTATACAGAGGGAGAAATCATGCTTGAGATAATTTCAAACGAGAAGTACTACACAACCGAAGAGGTCGCGAAGATGCTGCACGTTTCGATCTACACAGTGAAGAGCTGGCGCACGCGAAAGAAGTACTCACTGGCCTATTATCGCATCGGCGGAAGCGTGCGTTATCTAGGCGAGGATCTTCGGCATTGGCTGGAATCTAGGCATGATTAGGATAGCTCAAGAATAGCCCTCGGCCTGCACCGGCAGTTCGGCAACTGCCCCGGCAATCCATAGACAGTCGGGTTGCGCTGGATCAATGGCGGGTGCGCGAACTCGAACACCTTGCCGTCCAGCTTCTTGTGCAGGTCACGCGATGTCTTACCGCCGCCAGTATGCAGCCATTGGAACTTCGTGAACCCCGCGTCCTTCATGCGCTGTACGCTGATGTTGACGCTTGCCTTGCGCGTCTGGTCTAAGGCGATCATGCGGGCGCGTCTGTGCGTGATGGCACGATGGCGCATCATGTACGGGTTCAAGTCCTGAAGACCGTTGCCAGTCGTGATCGAGCGCATGACAGCACCTTGGATGCCGTGCAGGTACTTCTGAGGGATGGACTTGATCAGCCCCACGTTCTCCGCGATTGTCGCCTTCAGGATCTCCTTCATGTCCTTGCTGACCTCCATGCGCCCGATGGAGAAGCCTTCCGCAAGCTCACGCAGCGACCGGCGCGTGGCGTTGTCGGCCTCCTTGTGCGACGCCGTGGTGAACTGCTTGGCGATGTTCAGAGCATGGTCGGCGAACAGCTTCTCGTACTTCTTCATCAGCTTGTTCATGATGATCCGCGCCTGAGAGGAGATGCTGTCATCTTGCGCGAAGAACGTCTCGCCCGTATCGCTCTTGTAAAGACGGCGCAGTTCGCGTTCCGTCTCGTCCGTCATGCGCTTGATCAGCTTCCAAAGCTTGGCTTCGTACTTACGCCCGATTGCTATGTTCGGGTTGATCGGCTTGCCTTTAATCGAGGTCTTCTTCTTCTTCATCGTCGTCCTCGCCCCCGCCTTCCGGTTCTCCCTCAAGCTGTCCTGCGTCAGGATGCTCCATCTCTTCTTCGATGCCGTTGTAGCCCGAATCGCGGTCATTGATCAGGCGGCGGCGAACGTCAGAGCCGTCGATCGCTCCGGCATCCACCAGCGCACTGTCAGCCTGCGCCTTGATCTGGTTGATCTCAGCCATCTCCTTCGCGCTCGGCGTGTCAACGGGGAGCCATTGCACCTCCATGTTGACATCTGGATTGATGCCATGACTGCGTTGGCAGAGCAGAGTGTGGCGTTCGATGATCGGAGATAGCTCGTTCTCTTGGATCGACTCTAGGAACTCATGATAGCTGTCGTTCTCATAGTCGCCGGATGCTCCAAAGCCCTTGGGAGACGTGCCGAGCAGCTTGGTTGCAGGAACCTCCGCAATCGCCGCGACAAGCTGATATTGCGTCATGATCGTCTCGTCAAGGCCGCTGAGGTTCGTGTCGATCTGCTCGACCTTCTCGTCTTGCCCCAGGATCTTCACTCCGAAGTTGTTGATCAGTTGCATCCAGTCAGACAGCTTCTGCTGGAACGCACCGAGGTTCGCCATCGCCTGTGTCGTGTCCGTCGTCAGAGTGATCAGACGCTTGGTCATAGCCAGCAGCGGAGCCTCGTTTGCCGTGCGCTCAGCGGCGTAGATGCGGTCGTAGATCAGTTGCGGGGTCGGGATGCCGCCGTAGAAGTACGAGGGCTTGAGAAGGTCGGCAAGGTCGTTCCCGTTCCGCGAGATGACGAAGTGCGAACGGTGGATCTTCTTGCTGCCAAGCATCCACCATGTCGGGTTGTAGAAGTTCTGCGAGTACGGGTCTGCCGCGTCTTCCGTGTTGAACATCGGTGCGATCCAGTACGGGTCGATCTGCGTCATGCCTCTGTAGCTGCCTTCACGCACGCCGTCAGGATTGAACGGAGCTTCGTAGTCGATGCCGTCAACGATGAACAGCATGTGACGGATGCCGAACACGCGGGCGAAGCGGTAGAACTCGATCAGGTTGTTCTTGAGCTTGTATTCCTTGTCAAGCTCCCGCAGATCGTCGAACACGGACGGATCGATCTCAACGCCGTCGTTCACGCTGCGCTCGAAGCCGTGACGGATCGCGTCTTGTGCAGGCATCTTGCACGCCTTGTTGATCAGCCAGTTCTGCGCAAGGACGGCGCACATCTGCCAACCGATGAAGCCTTGGTTCGCGAAGTACTCGATCAGGTGCTGCGGGATGATGCCTTGGTTCGCCGATGCAAGCCCTTTGACCTGCTGGATGCTGTTGTCCATGACGGCTTGTGTCTGCTTCAGTGCCGTCTCGACACTCGCGTCCATCGCAATGCCCATTGTCTTCAGCTGGCTATGCGTGCGCTGGAACGAACGGTCAAGCGCGGCGGAGACGTTCTTGGATGTGCGCGGGAAGATCGTGTCGTTGTGTGTGCGGAACAATGGTTCCTGCGTTGTTGCTGTAGCCGCAGGGGGCTTTTTTGACCAAGGGAGCTTCATCAGGAGAAAAATCCTCTATGTATTTTCGGATTAAAGCATATCACGATTGCGTCTGCAAGGTTAGGTGATTTTCCGCCGTTCGGCTTCTTGTCAACCAAAAGCTTGCCCTTGCCGTCATGATTGCTGGTTGGCTGTGACAGTTCTATGACAAGTTCATGAAGATGCGGGATCATGGAATCAATCGAGATCATCTCATCGTGCGGGAATGGGATGCCCTCTGTAATGGCGCGGTAAGTCTTCTCAAAGCGCGTCCTCAAACTCCACCAGCTTTGCGCCTTCAGGTTCTTGTAGAAGTCCTCGTTCTTGGGCGAGTTCACATCGCCGGGGATGATGCGCGACTCAGGCCATTGGGGTGGGTCGCCCGCGTTCCAAGGGTGAATCCCCATGCGGATGCGCTTCTCCTGCATGAGGCGGTTCGTCTCGGCCTTCACTCCCGCGCCTACGCCGATGCTATCATAGCTCATCGTCGTCACGCCCATCTCTTGGCACTTGCTGATGGCGCGTCTTGCCGTTGCGCCCGTGTCTCCCTCGCCCCAATGCTCCGCGTGCTTCAGGATCACGCCGTAACGGATGGCAAGCGCGTTCTTGTCGCCGCCTTCATCCGCTACGTCCAGCCCCGCTGCCTTCTCTCCGTCGGGCTTGATGACCAGCTTGATGTGTGCGTCGATCGCAGCCTTGACCCACTTGGCGGGGATGATGACGCGCTCGACGGCTGCGGAGTAGTCGCGGTCGACCTCCTGCGCGAAGATGTGCAGCAAGCCGTCAGACTCCCACTTGCGCCGCTTCTCCTCGTACCATGCCTCGTCCTTCATCGGGTTGTCGCGCCAGTCGAAGATGAACACCCGCGTCTTGCCTGCCGGGATGCTGTGGCCTTCATACCAGACCTCACCAGCCATGCGCCGGCGATAGAAGACGTTGTTCGTGCCATTGACGCTGGATATGTCGATCTGGACATCGGTGTTCGCGCTCAATGCGGCTTCGATCATTTCGGGGTGTTCGTAGTGTGCGCTTTCATCTTTTATGAAAAGTGTACTCCGCCCGCCACGCCCAATATTGTCGCCAGATCCACCCGCAATGATCGCTCCCGTATCCGCATTGATGATCTTCATGAACGACTTGTCAATGCGGCTCGGCAACAGGAACGGCGGCAGGTTCTTCAGGATCATCCGCATCTTCTCGAACAGCGAGTCCGGATTGCCGATCATGTCAACGTCCGACTCCTTGCGTGAACCGAAGCCGACGGAACTGCCCGGCACGAACAGGAACAGCCATATGGCGAACGCGCAACAAAGCCAGCTTGCACCCACGTCACGCGACTTCTCGGTAAGGCCTGCTTGCTTCGTGTCAAGGCAATCCTTCAGGAACAGGATGAACTCGCGCTGACGGGTGAACAGCACCATCGGTATCTCTGGCGGGTTCCTGCGCGGGTCATACGTGGTCACGAAGTCGTTGATGAAGTCAACTGGATTCTGCGAGTAATAGGCGATTATCTTCTTGCGGCTCTTCGGATCGCACGCCGCCTTGACGATCCTCAGACGTTTCTCATACGCGTATTTATAATCCGGTTGCCACGTCATTTTTCGCACAGGGTTTTATAATACGCCGCAGCCTCTTCCATGCTTTCATGCGTGATATTGACCTCGCCGGAATATTCGTTCCTGACCGTGCTTTCAATCTCGCTGCGCTGAAGTTTAGGGATATGGAACTCGATAACGCGCATAAATAGCTCAAATGCCTTCACGGGATTGGGCGGCACGAATACCTGTTTGCCCGTCTCGTCAATGTATTTTCCACCATCAGCAACGTCATTAAGCCACTTTTCCAGCCTGTGAGCGTTGTTGTTTACGAACAGAGCTATAGCCTCACGCGCTTCCGCAGTCGCTTTGTTAGGCGTTCCCTTGGGCCTTCCTGAGCGGTTTAAGTTCGGATGCTGTGCGGGGATAATTTCTCCCGATACTTTGTCGGTGTCCATAACCTGAAGATAACAGCAGATGGGGGAATGGGCTAGTGGGAAATTGGCATGTCTATTCCGTAGACAGCGAATATACGTTTCAATAGACACCTAAGTATATGATTTAAAAGGCGTATTCGGGAATGTCTATAGAATCTATGCTTTTTTGCAAAACACGACACCTATATAAAAAACCAAAATTTTATATTTTTCCATGTATCTATATTTATTTATATTTCTATAGACATAGATATAATAATAATAATAAGGGCATGAAATCGTTTAAGAAAAAGCGTCTACGAATTTGTCTATAGACAGACTATAGACATAGACATTTTGTCCTATTTATGGATAAAAACAGCATATTTGGAACAAAAGGGTAACGTTTTTATCCATAACCTTAACTGTCGCGTGTTGTTTATTTAGGAGACGGATTCGATTTTTCTCAAATCATGAGTGCGCCCAGTGCTCATGCAATAGCAAAAAGGCTTGGAATAAGAATTATAACGCGGCAAGGGAAACTAATGCGTGTTTTTTGAGATCCGCTTTGGTCGCTGCGGAACGATCTTGACAATCGCGGATATATCCGGATCTAGACTTTCGATTATCCTCCGCAGAACGGCGGCATGAGCGCCGACGCAAGGCCAGCCGAGGCTCTGCGCTTCGTGGTCATCGGCGGAGATGCCGAGTTCGATTTCTTCCGGTTGGCCGTGCTGCTTCGCCTGATGCTGGATGACATTGACCGTCTCGGCCGCGGCTCGCTCCTGATGCTGTGCGAGGTCGAGCAGGTCGGCAAGGACGGACGGTTTAGGCGTCCGTCGCCCAAGCCACCAGTCCTTCGCCGTGCCCTCGCGGACGCCCAGAAAGGCCGTAGCCTCACTCATCGTGAGGCCACAGCTCTGGCAGGCGAGTTTGAAGATGGTGGTCATTTTTTTTATCCCTCACAATTTTTAAAACAGGCCTAGATGTACGCAGGGCGTGGTGTAGGGCTTCCTCGCGCGGTAGATTGCGATTAAAACGGCGCGCATCATTGAGAGAAATTCTACGCAACTCCATCACGATCTCATCGCGGGTCATGTCGATTATTTTTTTTAATTTAAACGTCATCATGCGACCTCAGCCATAGAAGCGCCGGATGCTTCCCATGCCTTTACGGCGTTTTCGTAAACGGCTTCCGCTTCCTTGCCTTCGTCGCTTGCCCAGAAGGCCATTTGCGCGTCACGTAGAGCCGGAGGTGTGCTATTGGCTAGAATCCACTTCTGGCGCTTGGTCAGGATGGCGGTTTCTTGGCTGTTCCAGATTTCAGATTTTTTCATTTTATTTCTCCTCTTTGAGTTTCGGCGTGCCCCCGATGGGCTTGCCTTATATCTCCAATATGCCCCATATTTTGGGGCAAAGCAACAACTATTTTTGTAATTTTATTGCTTTTTTATTAACAGCCTTGATAGGTAATAAAATTTATATATTCTTAACCTTGTGATCCCATCGCTGGTTTCCCGACCGGCTCGAAAAGCGAGTGAAGAATGTCAGAATTTGATGATCAAGAACACAATGGCGCGGATCTTGTTCGTGCCGAGGGCGGAGCAGCCATACTCGCTATGGGATCACACTCTCCGCCCTCACCCTTTGACGATGGGCGCGAGTGGGTGTATGACCATGAGCCTTACGAAGAAGTCATTATCAAGCGCACGGACTGGCCGTTCAAGTGTCTTGGTCATGATCATGGTCAGTTCTACTTCCTGCCGCAAGCCGGCAACCAGATCCTCCACTACGCAACGTCAGGAATAAAGAAGCAAAATCTTATCGGATTGGCACCGCTAGACTGGTGGTATGCTGTCTTCCCGAAGATGAAGGGTGAAGAAGTTGTTGGCGTGAACTGGGACAAGGCGGCAACAGAGATAATAGAGCGTTCGTATGCTGCGGGTGTCTTTCACTCCGACGACAGGCAGCGCGGATGCGGAGTATGGGCTGAACGACAAGGGCCGCTGGTGCATTGCGGCGACAAGCTGATCTACGGGGGTAGAGAGTATAGCGCGTTTGACTTTGAGTCGCATTACATTTATGAGGCCGCGCCGCCGAGGTTCAAGATCGGAAAAAAGTCCTTGACAACTGATGAATCCAAGATCCTGTACGACATCTGCACGGGGGCATGTTGGAAGAACGATAAAAGCGGGAAGATCCTTGCGGGCTGGATCGTGGCTTCGATCGTCGGTGGATGTCTGAAGTGGCGACCGCATATATGGATCATGGGCGAAGCGGGAAGCGGCAAGAGCTGGATCATCAACGATGTGCTGGCAAAGGTCTTCGGAAGCATGGCCTACTTTCTCGGCGCGGGTAGTACAGAGGCCGGCATCCGTCAATCCCTACAACATGACAGCCTTCCCGTGATCATGGATGAGATGGAAGGAGAGTCTCTCCGTGACAGCGATATCCTGCAAAGCATAATCACGATGTCACGCCGCAGCAGCAGTGGACAGCGCATGGCGAAGGGAACGGCTGAGGGGACGGCGCAGAGCTTTACGCTTCAGTCATCGTTCTGCTTTGCTTCAATCAATCATAGCATTGCGCAGTCGGCAGACGAGAGCCGGATCAGCATACTTGAGTGTCAGAAGGATAATCGCGATCCGAGTGTCTTCGCGAAGCTTGAGGGGCTTGCCGTTCGAACATTGACACCGGAGTATTCCGAACGGCTGTTGCGGCGGGTGATCGAGGATATGCCTTGCATCCTGAAGAACGTGAAGACGTTCATGGCCGTTATCAGAAGCAGGATGAAGGACGCGAGATCATCCCAACAGCTTGCCCCGTTGCTTGCTGGCGTGTTCAGCCTTACTCATGGCGGCATCATCAGTTCAGAAGCGGCTGAGAAGTGGGTGGAGACGAACGACTTCAAGCCATATACGGCGGTCGAGGCGCAGAAGGATTGTGAGCGTGCGTTTGACTTCCTTATGACATCCCGCGTGAAGGTAGTCGGCAAGTCCAAGACCTATGAGGTGCAGATCGAGAAGGCCATCACGGTCGCGTTATGTGGAGACATCCTTGACGAAGGTGAAGGGTATACGAACATGGATGCGCGGGCAGCATTGGCCGCCATGGATATAAAGGTCGATGCTACATACGACAGGGGCGGTTATAGAACAGATGCCAAGATCTGGATCAGGAAGCCCTCCCAGCACATAAGCAGACTGTATAAGGGCACGCCTTGGTCTGTCTCATGGCCGAACGCTTTGAAGCTGAACGAGTTCATAACGATGAGCGACACTCCGAAGCGCATGGGGGCGACTACGGCCAATGTCCTTATTATTGACCCTGCGCAAGTTGAAGGGGTTAAGGAAGAACGGGAGAAGTCGCTGGCTGACTTGCCGGATATAACTATGTGATATTTGCCCTTGACACCCGTCCCATTCGCTAGTACACTCTCCCCATAGACGTTAACCCGAGCCAAAGGAGCTGAACAATGACGAAACAAGAGCAACTTAAAAAAATCAAGATCAAGCCAGAGCAATATAAGCAGCTTCAACGGGAAGCAGCGCGGATGCAAACAACTGTAGACGCGCTTTTAAATAATACGGTTTTTCTGGCAGAAAACATGACAAAGAGGGGGTATTAAAATGACGAAACAAGAGCATACGAAGACGCCTTGGTATACAGACGGATATAGGATTGATGCGAAAAACGCAGGCCATGTAAATGGAATTTGTGAAATGTTGCATACTTCAGATGAAGACGTAAACAACCAAGTTAGGGCAGACGCCGCCCACATCGTTCGGTGCGTGAATAGCCATGCCGCTTTATGCGGTGCATTGAAAAAGTTTATCGAGGCATCTAAAAATCCTATTGCTTATGATAATCTTCTTGATGCCGTAACCGTTGCCAAGTCAGCCCTCGCCGCCGCACGAGGTGACCAGTCATGACCTTCACATGGACACACGAAAACACCCGCGCCACTGTTGAGTGCAATCACGGCGCAACGGTCACGATTTACTTTGGAACAGACGGCTACCCTTCGGATGTAGATGTCAACGGCACCGAGTTTCACGGCCATGACGATGCGCTTATGGGGCTGTTTGTTGGAATAGGCGAGCGCGTCATCAGTCTGCGCGAGTTGTCTCTGAAGGCCATGTATACTCGGCCAGCCGACAACGAGAGCGAGAGGCAACGGCTTTTGAGTGGGAGGGATTGAGAGATGTATTACATGTACACATGGGGTGTATTTATAGGCAGTATATTATCTGAATTTAAAATGTTCAGTAAATACTGGTGGCTAATAGTTTTAATTGCCTCAATAGGCACGACAGTTATCTATCATCATGTTACGGGAGGATTTAAATGATCCGCGACACAATTCTAACCTTCCTCGCTGTCACCTTCGCCTTCTCGCTGGGCTGGTGCATGTGTGGCTACCGGATTTACAGCGGCATGTATCAGGCTGCGTATAACACGCCTGAGATTGCTATGGTGGCGAAGAAGATAGGGAGAAGGTGATGGCACGAAACGGAGGAAGATCACTTGAAGCGCGTATTCGTCGCGGAAAGGTCAGGACGTGCAGGAGTAAAAAAGTCTATGATACGGTGCAGGATGCGACCATCGACAGTTTTAAATATCTGAACGCTTACAAAACTCTATTAAGCGTTTATGAATGTGATAACTGCCATAAATACCATCTTACCAGTCGGGGAACGAACATGGAAACTGGACAGATAGAGGACTTTATTGATGTTGTATAGCATGAAAAAGAACGGTACGCCATTCAGCGTACCCAAGCCGCGCAAGGCTGTGCTGGAAGACTTCGAGCGCATCCGGCGCAAGATGCTGCGTGAGGGACATGCGCCGAAGTCGTACTTTGGGACGCACGCACTGATCCGGTACACGTTTGAGGATGGAACGGTTTTTACGGCGGAGGTGGTTAATGACATATAAGCGCAAAGAGCAGATTGGCGAGTGTACGCTTTATCTTGGGGACTGTCTTGAAATTATGCCTACGCTGGAATCAGTCAGTCATGCAATTTTTGACCCCCCTTATGAAGATGAAATACATGATTCCATCGGGAAAATTCGCAGAAATGATGGTGTAAAGATGATAAAGAGCCTTGGTTTCTCTTCGATAAATTCTATTAGGCAAGACGTTGCTAAACAGGCCATTGCATTAAGCCAAGGATGGTTAATAGCCTTTTGTATTGCAGAAGGAACAAAAGCATGGGAAGTGGAAATCAAAAAAAATGGCGGAAAATATGACACGACAATTTGTTGGATAAAGCCAGATGCTATGCCGCGCATGAATGGACAGGGGTCTGCAAGGGGATTTGAATGTGCTGTTACTGCGTGGTGTGGAACTGGATACCGTAAATGGAATGCTGGAGGGAAGCGCGGTGTCTATACGCATTGCGTCAATCCATCAGATAGACAAGGAGAACACCCAACGGAAAAACCCGTTAAACTTATGGCTGAAATTCTAACGGACTTTACCAACTGCGGAGAAACCATCCTCGACCCGTTTATGGGCAGCGGAACAACCTTAGTCGCTTGCGCCAAACTAGGCCGCAAGGGAATCGGCATCGAGATCAGTGAAAAATACTTCGACATCGCCTGTCGCCGTATCAAGGAAGCCTACAGGCAACCAGACCTATTTGTTGAACCGACCCGCAAGGCGTTACAGGAGTCTTTGCTATGACCAACTTCCCCCCACCCCTCACGCATAAAGGAGAAACAACATGACCACCCTTAAGCAACGCCTAGAACACTGGAAACAACACCGCAACAACCTTGAAGCACGCGAGATCCTTGAGGACTTTGCGGATGAGATACTGGAAATGTTGGAAAGGAAGTCTGTTAATGACCCCCTTTAAACACCTGATGCAAGAAGCTGCCTTCTCTGCTCGGTATTGCGCCAATAAACAAGGCGTGTCAGTCGAGACGATCTATAGCTGGTTGCAGGGCAAGCGCAATGCTCCTGAAGACGTTCTGATTTGGCTACAGAAAGAGATCAAGCATCAGACAGAAGTTGCCAGAGATATGGTGCGCGATAATATTCCACCGTGTGCCAGAACAAGACAAGGCGTTTCGCGTAAATACTATGCGATGGTGGACTTAAATGCAGAATGAGTTCTCCGTATACCAACATGAACGGGTATTTGAATGGCTCAAAAAGAAGGGAGTTAGTTCTGAAGTCGTTATGTGGTGCAGGAACGCGCAGATCGAGTTTGATGACATTCTGGACAAATGGTGGCCGGTTCGTGAAGGCGGCGTGGATGCCATCCTGTTGCCCGTGTATGACCGTCAACTTGTCAACGTCATAGACATCGTAGCCTTCCAGCCATCTAAGCCCGACAAGTGGTGGCTGCGGGCTGGCGTTGGCGAGATGCTTGGCTGGGACATTGAAGAGAAGCGCACGTACAGAGAGCCATTGCGCGTCCATGCAACGCCTCTGGAATGGGTGCTGTCCGACATGGAAGGATGCTGCCCGTTAACAGAGGAAGCGGATTGCATGTTCTTGGACATACCTGAGATTATAGCTGCGCCAGTTGTATATGAGCGCATTAGGAAGACGTTGGAAAAGAGATTGCCGAAGAGGAAGGCGGGATGATCACCCTCTTCCCTGACCAGATCGACGTGTTCGACCGAACAAGAGCCGCACTCAAGACCAAGCGCAAGGTTCTATTGCAGGCTTCAACAGGGTTCGGGAAGTCCATTGTCTCGGCACGCATGATCAAAGGTACGCAGGAGAAGGGTCGCAGTAGCTGGTTCATTGTTCCCCGCCGACAACTGATCGCGCAGATGAGTAAGAACTTCAACGACATTGGCATTGAACACGGATTTATAGCCGACAAGTATCCGGATGTTTCACGTGAAACATGCATCTGTTCTCTCGATACGCTTCTGAACCGTGATGTCCCGCCGCCTGATGTGGCGTTTATAGACGAAGTGCATTACGGCGGTCAGAAGATCGAACGCTTGATCGAACGACTTCCGAACTACATTGTCGGCCTGTCAGCAACTCCGCTTGGCATCGGGCATATGTTCGACGAGATGGTGTGCGGGCCATCGACAAAGGAGCTTATCATACTTGGCAGATTATCGCAATACAGATACTTCGCTCCGACTATTCCTGATATGAAGGGCGTGAGGGTTGTCGGCGGCGAGTATCATCAGGGGGAACTTGATCAATACATAGAAGATAAGCCTTCCATAACGGGTGATGCGATCAAGCATTATAAGCGTTCTGCTATGGGGAAGCTGAACATCACGTTCTGCATCAACGTCAAGCGGTCAAAACAAGCCGCTGAGAGGTTCTGTGCGGAGGGGATACCTTCTGCGCATGTAGACGGAGACACGTCTGACAGCGAACGTACAGCCATATTCAAGGCCTATGCGCGTAAGGAGTTGCTGAACCTGTGCTGTGCCGATCTGCTGATCTTCGGGTTTGACCTTGAAGCTGCGGCAGGACTTCCCGTAACTGTTGAAAGCATGTCAGACTGCACGCCTACTTACTCGCAGACCAAGCAGCTTCAGAAGTGGGGACGCACATTGCGTCGCAAGGACCATCCCGCCATCATCAACGACCATGCGGGGAACTGGACGCGGCATGGTCTTCCTGACGACATCATCGAATGGACTCTGGACGGACAAGTGAAGCGCGAGGCAACCGGACGCGCCGCCAGTCTGACGCGCTGCCCGAAGTGCTGGGCTTTGTTCATACCACGCGCTGCCTGTCCAGACTGCGGTTCCGTGCGCGAGGTTAAGGATCGCAAGATCGTCTACAGAGAGGCCGACTTGAAGGAGATCAAGCGCGAGGATGTCGCGGAGAAGAAGCGCATAGCCGAAGACCAGCGCAAGCAGAAGGCACGCGAGAAGAAGGCTGCGCGAACGCTTGACGAACTGATCGCGTTCGGGGAGAAGTGGGGATACGACTACCCCAAGCATTGGGCATTGAGGCAGATGAAGATAAGGGAAGAATATCGTGGCAAAAGAAGAAACTGATATCATCCATAAGTGGATCAACAATAACCGCAAGTGGGCGACGTTGTTCCGCAATCAGGTCATCGGATGCTGGGTCGGGCATGTTGAGAGTAAGACGCCGACAAACATCACGTTGAGCAAGTACCGTTTTGTGGAAGCAGGCCTGATGAAGGGGTCTGGCGACTTCATAGGCTGGAGAACGATCACGGTAACTCCTGATATGGTTGGCAAGAGAGTTGCTGTATTCACTAGCGTTGAAGCTAAAACAGAGACTGGTCGAGTAAGTGATGAACAGCGTGAATGGCTACACCGTGTTCGGATGGCGGGAGGGATTGCTATGGTTGTACGTTCGCCAGATCAGGTGGCTTGTGATTGGGAGGGGTAAAGGGCGACTCCTTCAGAGCCGCCCTTGTCTTAGAACAGTTCCAGTTGCGCAGCAGAGCAATAGAGTTCCAGTAGTTCCTGCTCTTCACGGCGTTTGTCAGCGGATTGCTTGCGAAGGCTCACGATCTTCTTCAGGATTTTAGGGTCAAAACCGGTAGCCTTGGCCTCTCCGTATACGTCTTTAATATCTTGCGCCAATAAAGACCTGTCATCTTCCAGCTTCTCGACGCGCTCAATGAACGCCTTGATGCGATGCCCTGATACTCCGCTGTTGTCCCCGATCTCTGTCATCTCACTTCCTTTCGATAAGAATTAACACATAAGCACTTAGTGACTGGCGGTTCTTTTTGGCTTGTTTTACAAGCTTCTTTTTCTCTTTTTCAGTTAAGTAAATAGTGATGTGCGGGTAAGTTTTCACCATGTTTTATCTCCTTTCAAAAAATAAGTTATCATGCGTTGTTTTATCTTGCAATACGTTTCTCGCCTAGCTATATTCAACTGACTGAACCGAGCCATACAGGAGAATAATCATGCAATACAGGATCATGAAGATCGGGCGCAAGTACGCCGTCCAGATTGTGGAAAGCGGAGAATATCTTGACAAAAACAGAGTCTGGACATGGCGCGAACCGCATCAGGTTTACAGATGGTGCAGATGCTGGACTAAATGGGGCGCGAACAGACTGGCAAAGTCTCATCTTGATACTTGTGAGCATAATCCGGATTACAAGAAAGCAGTTAAAAACGCAGTGGAGGTTAAGGTATGACAAAATCAGTAAAATACAAAATCATAAAAGGCAAACTTACGTTCTCTGATGAAAACGGACAGATTATAGATGGGGCTGTTGAGTATGGCGGCTCCCTCAACCTCAGCGGCACGGCGATCACCGCGCTGCCCGATGACCTGACCGTGGGCGGCTCCCTCAACCTCAGCGGCACGCAGATCACCGCGCTGCCCGAGAACCTGACCGTGGGCGGCTCCCTCAACCTCGAAGGAACGCAGATCACCGCACT